>Ga0207048_10052_pt2 | contig 37462 bp, 35 predicted proteins | sample Alteio_BWMinCont_65_FD_153301 | JGI IMG/M metagenome (GOLD analysis project Ga0207048, IMG submission 153301) | Enriched cells from forest soil in Barre Woods Harvard Forest LTER site, Petersham, Massachusetts, United States -... | ecosystem: Environmental > Terrestrial > Soil > Temperate forest >...
CCGCCTCCTCCGGACCCGCCACCTCCCGGCCAGCCTCCGCCACCCGGAAAGCCTCCGCCGTGCCTGCCCATTCCTCCGCCCTGGTGACCAAAACCGTTGCTGTCCTGATGGTTGTCGGCGAACAGGATGGAGTAAACCACAGTGTCGGCGCGTTGGGCCGCCTCGATGGCGCTTTGCAGAGACTCCTTGCTGCCTCGGTCGTCCCCGTCGGAAAGGACGATAAGGGCTTTGCGGCCCTGTTGCTTCTTCATCAGTTCGTTCGACGCCAGAAAGATGGCATCGTAAAGCAGAGTGCCCGCCCCTCGGCTCATTCGAGGTTGGCCAGTCCCGGAAGATTGAGGGTCGGAAGGGCCCGATCCAGAGGATCCAGGATCGGATCGTCCGCCGCCGCTGCGCTCAAGTTGCGGAGCATCTAGCAATTGCAGGGCCGCCTCCAGCTTGTCACGAGATGGCGTGAGGTCCTGAAGGAGTTCCACCTCGCGGTCAAAGTGAATGAGGAATGCCTTGTCCTTGGTGTCTGTAAGCATCTGGTCGAGAAAGACCTTGCTGGCATTTCGCTCCTGATCCAGAACATTTCGCTGACTCAGGCTGGTATCGACCAGCAGTCCGAGGGTAAGCGGCAGGTTGGTGTCCTGCGTAAAGTATTTGATCGTTTGCGAGCGGCCATCTTCCTGAAGAAGAAAATCATCCTTGGTCAGATTGCGGACAATCTGGCCTTTCTTGTCACGAACGGTGACCGGAAGCGTGACCACTTTGACGTCAACCGACATGGTGGCGACGGCCTGGGCATTGCCATTGGCATCGTGATCCTGCGCCGGCGAAAGAGCCACGAGCAAAAGGATGAGCGCGATGCACACGCCGCAAGCTCGTCGCATGATCTGAATTGTGGTCATGGAGAATGTTCCTCGGGCTGAATTCCCATCTCTTTTCCGATGTCGACCAACTCCGTACGAAAGCCAGTTAGCGACTTGTCTAGTTTCTCCGTGACGGCGATAAGCTTCTTGTCGTTGATCTGCGATCGTTCCAGGTCTTGCGCCAGAGCCTTGCTCTGTTTGGAGACATCCGACTCCGCCTTACCGAGCTTCTTGATCAGAGGCTTTAATCCTGATTGCTGCGCGCTAGAAAAGCTGCTTACAAAATGCTGGATGTTTGTCTGTGCCTCGTCCAGCGCATCGCTTAAATCTGAGTAGCGAGATGAATTCGGCATACTTGCATTCTTAAGAGGCTGGATAAGATTCTGCGCACGTTTGCTGGCGGCTTCCGTGCTCTTATCCAATTGCCGGAACTGGGCGAGCTGGTCCGGGGTGGCCTGGAGCGCAATTGCGCGATTGAAATCGGTCATGTCGCTGGTGTTGGGCATCGGGTTGGATGCGCCCGTCGAAGGGCGGCCAGAACCGTGCCCTCCACGCTGGGCCAGCAGCGAGGAGGGGCACACTAGGAGGACAATCTGACAGAGCAGCACTAACGATCGATTCAAGATGGTTTCGCTTCGAATATAGTAACGAGCGAAAGGCGAATCCGAAGTAAAGAATCCGTCAAGGAAGGTAAAACCTTGTAAACTCGACAGGCTCTCATGAGAAAACGATGTCGCCTCTCCCCGCTGCTTTTCTTTCTCTTTCTCTCTGCGTTCCTGCCGTCGATGGCCCTCGCACAGGCTGCCGCAACGCCTTCACAAAAACCGCAACCAGCCGGAAACCTTGGAGTCGCTGTCAGGGTTTGTGAACGCTGCGTTCGCGCCCATGAGGAATTCCTCGCCTCGGACGCGCTGCAGGGTCGTGGCAGCGGCACGCAGGATGAACTGGTAGCCGCGACCTACGTGGCGTCGCAGCTACGCCAGTACGGCATTGAACCGGCGGGTGACGATGGCGGTTACATTCAGCATGTGCCTGCCATTCAACGGAAGATCGTATCTCCGCCGCGGCTAACGATCTCGCCGACGAGAGGCAACAGTTCGGCTGAGCCCATCACCTGGGATTACGGCAAGGATTTCCTCGTCGTGGTTCTGACGCAAACGGAATTTTCTGGACGGTTGCGAAAGCTAAATGTGGACAAGCCTGGTGGCACCGGAAATCCAGCAGTCGACCCGGGAGCGGTCGTGCTGATTGTGGGTTCGGATGAAAGCAAAGTCAGGCAGACAGCGTTTTCACTAGCTTCGGCGGGCGCGTCTGCCATACTCACACTCGCGCGCGATAGCGACGTCAAGCACTTCGAGGAGGCCGGCAAACAACTGCCCAAGGTAGCCAACCAGTTGAAGGACAGCTCCGCAGACGATAAGAAATTCAATGTGCTGGCGTTGAAGCAGGATGCGGTCGATGCGATCGAGCGGCTGCCGGAAGGGAGCATGGTGAAGTTCGAAGCGCGGTCGTCCGAAGAAAAAGGGTACACGTGGAATGCGGTGGGCATACTGCGAGGCAGCGATCCCTCGCTGCAACGCCACGCAATCCTGTTTTCGGCTCATTTGGATCACTTGGGAATTGGGGTTCCGGTCAACGGCGACGACATCTACAACGGTGCAGACGATGACGCATCGGGCACTACGGCTGTACTCGAAATCGCGCGTGTGCTGGGCCGAGGACAGCGTCCTCGGCGCACCGTGCTCCTCGCCCTGTTTGGCAGCGAAGAGATGGGCGCGATCGGATCAACCTATTTCCGCAACCATCCTCCCGTGCCGCTGAAAGAGATTGCCGCCAACCTGGAATTTGAAATGATCGGCAGACCGGATCCAGCGGTGAAGGATGATACGCTCTGGCTCACGGGATGGGAGCGGTCAAATCTTGGTCCGGAACTGGCAGCGCATGGTGCTCATCTGGTCGCTGATCCGCATCCTGGTGAGAACTTCTTTGCGCGCTCCGATAATTTTGTTCTGGCAAAAAAGCGCGTCGTGGCGCAGACGATATCAAGCTACGGCTTGCACAAAGACTATCACCAGCCCAGCGACGATCTGGCCCATTTGGACTTCAAACACATGAATGCAGCGATTGGATCGTTGTTGATGCCGGTGGAGTGGCTGGTGAATTCAGACTTCCAGCCGAAGTGGAATGCGGGAGGGAAGCCTTAGCGCTGCCGTGCTTCTTCTCAGTTTGTCTTCTTCGCCTTGCTGATCTTTTCGTCGATGGGCTTGCGGCCGGCGAAGCCCTCGGCAGTGTCGTGCCAGTAGTTGATCCCGTGCTCTCCGAGCTTCCAGCAAAGCAGCACGATATTGCCATCAACTTTGCAGGGAAAGTCGAGCAGCCCGATATCGAGATCTTTGACCTGGACGCCGGTCGAGTCAATCTCAGCCAGCGCGTCTTTCACGCGCGGGATGGCCTTTTCACGCTCCGCCTTCCGGCGAGCCATGTGAACCACGTTGACGAGCAGGCCTCCTTGCAGAAAAACGCGGTGAGCGAGTTCCTGGAGTTCGGTGTCGACGGCCTCGATCAGTTTCTTGCCGTCAATTGCTGTGCGCAGCAAGGACTCCAAAACAGGCAGGAGAGATTGGGCTTCTTCGAGGGTGAAGGTTCGGTCGGCCATAGGGGTTGGATGTATTTTAGTCCATTTTGTGCTGGGTCGTTAGTGGTGGTGGCCATCGGTCATTGGTCTCAGTATCGAATAGCTTAGCGCGGGATCGGATTGATGCCGTTCTCGCGTGCCTTTCTTATTCCAATCACCTTATATCGCGGATCGTTCTCCCGGAGCTTTGGCGATACCTCCGACCGAAATTCTTCATCACCCTTCTTGACCGCATCTATGAAGTTTGAGTATGCAGGAGTGCCCCGAACTGCGTTAGGCGCCGAGAATGGAACGTTACGGATGAGACGGCCCGACCCCATCATTGTCGTCTCCAAGAACTCTAGGTTCTGCGTAGTTTCGTGGCTTTGTGCATCGAGGTAGTAGCCGAGGAACATGTGCCCGGGCTTCATGACAAGCACGGGATGGATGCCGATTTTGTAGAGAACCGACGCGAACAATACAGACCCGTCGACGCAGTTTGCCTCGCTCACTCGTACTGTTTGGTCGACGAAACGCACGCTTTGGCTTTGTAACTTGTCTGAGAAACCCGAAGGGGTAGTTATGCTCGAATACTTAACATTTCGGTGCTGGAGGGCGTTCCATACGGCGAAGACCTGCATGCGGACGCTGTCTGGCGTTTTTCCCTGATAGCCAACAAACGCTGGAATCGAGTGCCACTTCAATGCCTCGTGAAGTAGTTGGTCAACGACCGGACTGTTCTCATTCACAAAGGCAGCAAATAAATCAGCCCGGTCTCTAACGTTTCCCTCCGGGTCAGTCATTTTGTATGGTACGTCGTTCACTGCTCGAACCTGGAGGTGAGTGGTTTGCTCGCCAAGATCGACGTTGTTGGCCTTTACATCAAACACCACCGTCGTCGGAACCGGTTGGTCGACGAAAGCGAGCTTGCCCGTATCCCATCGAATGGTCGGCGCAATTAGATACTGCTGGTCCGCATTCTCAAGCGTCGCATCGCAAGAGCTCACCTCGGAAAAACCGTCAACCTTGACCTCAACGTGGACGCGCGTGAGCGGAGCAGAGGATTTTATCCGGATTCGCGCGAAGCTGTGCGGCTCACAGAGGACCTGGCTGTTCACTGGTTTTCTCGAAACTCCGACGGTTGAAAGAAGGGCCGCCGGGAAGATTTGGTTCTCCGCTGCCGGCTCCCAAGTCACGGTTGGAGCGGATTTTGATTCTTGCGCTGTGGCGCAGGCGGAGAAAATTAAAAGGGCCCTCAAACATCGCACCAATCGCGACTGGGCCATCTTGGGCCTCCTCAAAGTTGTCCGGGGGAAAACACAATGCTAGTGCAAAAGAGGGCGGAAGTGTAGCAGATCAGACTAGAACCTTTTTCTGCGAAGCGACACCCAGGCGGACAGCCGAAAGCGTCCAAGGAGCTTTTGCCGCCGACCAACGACGAACGACCAACGACTACGAAATGTCCAGCATCCGATCCAGCGCGACCCGTGCCCAATACTTCACGTCCTCTTTCACTTTGATCTGGTTCACGATGTTGCCTTCGACCAGATTCTCCAACACCCAGCACAGATGTTGCGGCGAGATGCGGAACATGGTCGTGCACAGACAGCCAGAGTCGTCGAGGGTGATGACCTTCTTCCCTTCCGCGGCAAATTCTTTGCCCATGCGGTTGACCAAGTGGATCTCGGTGCCAACCGCGAACATCGTACCCGATGGCGCTTGGCGAATCATCTTCAACAAACCCTCGGTCGAGCCGATGCCATCGGCTTTCTGGCAGACTTCCCAGCGACACTCGGGATGCGCAATCACTCGAATGCCGGGATACTTGGCGCGGACGTTGTCCACGTGTTCGGGCAGAAAACGCTGATGTACGGAACAGTGGCCCTTCCACAAAATTACTTTGGCGGCACGCAGCCGGTCCGGCGTCAGGCCGCCGTTGATTAAATAAGGATCCCACACGACCATTTCGTTTAACGGAATGCCCAGGTTGAAACCGGTGTTGCGGCCGAGATGCTGATCAGGAAGGAATAGAAGTTTGGGCGTCTTCGCGAAGCCCCACTGAAATGCGCCCAATGCATTGGAGGATGTGCAAACTACGCCGCTACGCTCTCCGCAGAAGGCTTTGATCGCGGCAGTCGAATTCATGTAGGTGATGGGCGTGATGCCCTCGCCGGCATCGGAGGTCAATCCGGCGGCGATAAGTTGCTCCCAGCAATTTTCTACCTGGGTAATCTCCGCCATGTCGGCCATGGAACAGCCAGCATTCAAGTCCGGCAGAATCGTCACCTGGCCGGGGCGGCTCAAAACATCGGCGCTCTCGGCCATGAAATGCACGCCGCAGAAGACGATGTATTTGCCCCCGGCGCGCGCGGCCTCTTGCGATAGCTTGTACGAATCGCCGCGGAAATCGGCGAAGCGGATGACTTCGTCGCGTTGATAGTGATGCCCAAGAATCACGCATTCGCGGCCCAAAGCCTCGCGGGCGGCGGCAATGCGTTCGTCCATCGTATGATCGGGGAGGACGAGGTAATTTTCCAGACTGCAAACTGCTGCTGCGGTTGCCATCGTCATGTCTCGCCTTCAGCTCCGAATGCGATTGCAATTGCGGCTGTTCCGCAAATGGCGAACGCTTGATCCAGAACGGGGATGTTGAAAGCTTCCAGCGGCTCCAGTCGATTCACTACGCGTCGTTTGAAACTACGCCGCGCCCAACCGGCGGGGATGTTGAAGCCACTAACTCTTCACAATAGTTAAGATGCTCAGCGGCGGGGGAAAGCGTCGCTTTTTTCGAGCAACGCAAGTAACCACCGCAAGTAACTGAGGATCTAGGTTATTGTGCACTGTCTTAGGGGCAGAACGCAACTTAAAGCTGGCTAATCTCGGTCCAGCAGCCGCGTTCACTGCGAGCCGGCGCTGGCTACTTCTTTCCGTCTGGTCCAGAAATAAAGGGCAAAAACGCCAACCGTCAGCACCATCCCGGCACCGAATTCGGTGGTGATGTAGAGCGACCGGCCCGCTCGCGCGGTGATCCGGTCAAAAATTGCCTGAATAAAAAGATTGTGGCTGGCATGAAAAACCGTCGCAGTCCATAGGCTGCCCGACTTCAGCCTCAGCCAACCCAAGATAAAGCTATCCGCGATCACCATGAGAGTGAAACAAGTCAAAGCGAAAGCTGGCTGCGTGCCCGAGTTATAGTCGGCGAACAACAGTGCTGGATAATGCCAAACCGCCCAGATGCAGCCGCTCAAGGACATCCCCAGGTAAAGCCTGTTTGTTGAACCAGTCGCGGAAGCAGGAACCCTCGCCACCCAATTTCTTCGCCAAGTGCGCGGGCCATGCTGCCGATTACGCCGACGGTGGCATAACATGGGATCGCTAACAAGAGGGTCACGGCGCGCGGTGATTGCGGGAAACCAAAAGCTGTGGCTAGCGAAGCGGCGTACGCCGAGAATGCGAACGAACCTGGAATCAGCGCCCAGGTCGCGATGTACACCGGCAAGGCATAAAAAATCGGGATGAAGTAAGCCCACGCTTCATACTTCGCTGGCCGCCAATTCCAGCCCAGGGTTGCCAGATCGATGCGAAAGAGCCAGCACGTGGTCAGGGCAGCTATCGCCGGGCACCACATCACCAACCCCACGACCAAACCGTTTCCGGCCCCGATGTGCCCGGCGTGAATCATCACGAACTCGGGCAGGCTGCTGAAGGTAAAGACCAGCGCGAGATAAGTGAGGATCTGTTTAAGAAGCGGGCGCATGGTGCGGAATCTTATCACCGCTACCGCATTTCTGAATTGGATCTCAGGGAGTCCTGCCTTGCGAGGGATCCGCCGTCGTCGCCGTATTTGCGTCGATGTGCAAGGGTTGTGCGGCGTCGATGTGCGGCGGATAGCAATTGCCATCGCGGTTGTAATTTGCCGGACAACTCGCGGCGACGGCGGGCCTTTTTGGCGACTGGGCGTATTGCCATACGTCGGCAAACCGAATACCGCTGTCGACGGGACTCGGCGCGCGTTTGGGAAAGGCGCAACCGGGCGAGGGCGGACAGGCATCGTTCGTGACCCAATACACGATCTTTCTTGCGCCGGCATTCTGGCGGATATCGTCCGCGGTCACGACATTTTCGCCGCCTTCTTTTGCCGCGGAAATGCCCGAACAGTAGATGCCAGCCCGAAAGCCGCCTCCGGTGACTCCGTCCACCCACGCATATATGTAGGCTTTTTGCTCGGGCAGCATGCGGCCGCCTTGCTCTTGATCAAGGAAAATCACGGTTCGGGCTAGAAATCCTTCCCGCCGCGCCGCCACTAAAGCAGCCTGCGCGTCGGACTTGCCGAGTTTGCTCGCGTACGAAACCGACTTCAGCTCATTGAACAAGCGGCCATTGAACAGCACCAGGAATCCGAATCCTGCTGATTGTAGCGTCTTTCGTTTGCCACTCCATGTGTTGGTCCGCGCGCTGGGTGGATGGTTGAGCCAGAAACCGGTGTAGGAAAACGTTTCGCGAAGGACCTTCAAGTTCTGATCGCCGGGATAATTATTGCGATCAAAGCCCAGATATGACGGAGGGTGCTCTGTCGCGTGGGACTGTTGGGCTGAACTCTGCCGGCTTGGGAGCATCACAAGCGCGGCCGTAACCGAGAGAAGCAAACTGATTCTTTTCACACAGCAATACTAGTTTAGTTTTGCGTCGCTCGCGACTTGGCACAGTCAGTTCGGGATTCTGTATCAGGCTTGGTTCTCGAATTTCAAAAGCACCATGCACTTTCACGGAAGTGGACAGGAGTGTCCGCTCTACCCTTCGTGGGGGAAGGACTTGAATACTACTTCGCGGGATTTTGAGGTCACTTTCTTGTCGGCATCGGTGCGGTTTTCAGTCAGCGTGCCCTTCATGACGTAGTAGCCCTCGTTGGCTGGAGTTTTGCCTTCTCCGCGATCGACGGTGCCTTTAAATTCATACCAGACGCCGTGGACGGTGTCGGTGGTGAAAGTTAGTTTGGTTCCATCAAGCTTGCCGGTTTTGAAGAATTGATCGAGGAAGGCGCCGCGGTCGCTTTCGGAGTCGCCGAAGCGGGAAACGAAGCCGGTGACCCGGCCCGCATCTTCGACGGTAAGTTGGACGAATTCGCCTTCCCGCTGAAAGCTGTACATTCCCGAGTAATCCTCGACCGGCTTTGCGCCTGGGTTTTGCGGTGGATTCTGCCTGGCCAGCAGCGAACTAAGTACGAGCACCATCAGGGGAAATACGCCTGCCAGTTTCATATCGGTATTAGAGCACGGAAATTCACGGCCAGGAACTCTTTGCACTGAGGCTTTGACCGCCAGCGCATCTATAATAGGAGGATTCTCGCCGGTCGCGAGGAGCGCATGAAACAGGGCCCGCTGCTGATCGACACCTCGCGCAAGCGCAAGCACAAGCCGAACCCGGTGCCTGTGCCGACCTTGCTGGTCGAGCTTGAACCGTGGCCCCGGGTTTTTCTCCGTAATCTTAGGGACCTGTTGTGGCCTCGGACAAAAGCTCCTTTGCAGTTGGTGTCGCGCCCAGCCGATTTTTGGCCTGACGTTTTCGTGCAGAGGCGGGTGCCTTGGTTCCAGTTCCTGCAGTCGACATTCGGTCACATCCTGGTGATTGCGGCTTTGTGGGGATGGTCGGAGCTTTGGCCACAACGGCCGCAGATCGTCGAGCGCCCGGTCTTTCAAAGATCCGACGTCGTCTATTACGACGCTTCTGAATACCTGGCGCCGCTCGACACTGGCGGTGCGCACGCCCCGTTGCCGCGGAAGGGCGAGCCCGAGCATGCGGCTCAGCCAATCATCTCCGTGCCGCCCGAGGCGGACAATCGCACCCAGACGATTGTAACGCCTCCCAAGCTGAAGTTGGATCACGATGTGCCGTTGCCAAACATCGTGGCCCTGGGGCGTCCGACTTCTACGATTCCCACTGCCGCGATGGCGGGTTCGCCTTCGGATTTGAAACTTCCGGTGCTGCCTTCATCCGTGGTTGCGCCAGCTCCTGATGTGAAGAGTGCGCTGAAGCAAACTCCGTCGTTGTCGGACTCGGTTGTAGCGCCAGCGCCGGATGTCCGCTCCGCGAATTCGAGGCGAGATGTCCACGCTCCGCAACCGGCAATTGTCGAGCCTCCGCCCGTGGTTGCGGACGCCGCTTCGCGCAGATTGACCGATATCAATATAGGGCGTTCGCAGGCGGTGGCGCCTGCGCCGCAGTTGCCGATGGGAGAGCAACGCGCGGCGTCGAGCATGGCGCCGATGGGGAATTCCGGCGGCGCAGTTGTGCCGCCCCCGCCTTCGGCTCAAGGAGCCGGGGGCACTGGCGATGGACGCCTGGTTGCGCTGAACCTCCATCCCGTGGTTCCGAGCGGACCTATCGAAGTTCCAGCTGGCAACCGGCGGGGAACATTTGCCGCGACTCCGGAAGGCAAACTGGGTGCCCCGGGGACTCCGGATATCTCTGGTGACCCTCATCCCGCTGCCGCAAGTGGTATAGGCGGTGGCCATGGCAGTGGAAGCGCGTCGGGGTCGGGCGAGAGCTCAAACGGCGTCCCCCCTGGACTTTTTGTGGGCGCCAGCCCTAAGCCGGGGAGCAGTTCGGCGGTTGCCGGCAGCAGTCAGGGCGGGACTAAGGCAGTTTCATCCGACTCTCCACTTATCGCCAGCGCAACGCCGCCACGAGTTACCGCGGTTCCACCGCATCCTTCGGAGTTGCCGGCCAATGCCACCAGTGAACTGGAGCGCAAAGTCTTTGGCGACCGGAAGTCTTATGCCATGACTCTGAACGTGCCCAATTTAAACTCCGCGGGCGGGAGTTGGGTGATGCATTTTGCCGAGTTGAAGCAAGCCGAAAAGCCGGGTGAATTGGTTGCTCCGGTAGCTACGCAAGAAGTAGATCCCGGATATCCGATCGAGTTGATGCGGCAGAATGTTCAGGGCATAGTCATGCTCTCGGCCGTGATTCGCAGCGACGGATCGGTCGGCGAAGTGCGTATTCTCCGCGGAGTCGATGATCGTTTGGATGTGTATGCCAGCGCCGCGCTGTCGCGCTGGCGATTCCGTCCCGCCACCAGGAATGGCGATCCGGTGGCGATCCAGACGGTAGTCATGATTCCGTTCCGGCCGATGCGAAAGCCCGGTTTCTAACAACTTCACCACGGATTTCACGGATTGACGCGGATACGTTTTTTCTTTTTTCTCTTCTTCTTTTTCCTAATCTTGCGAAATCCGTGCAGATCCGTGGCTATTCAGCGACGCCCGCCAGCGCCAGGAGAGTCAGCAATATCCGCTTGAGTCCCAGTTCGCGGCCGCTGCAGTCGAACCACTCTTGCAGGGTGTGAGCGCCGCCACCCACGCCACCGCCACCGATGGCGATTGCTTCCCGGCCCAGGGACAACGGAATGTTGGCGTCCGTCGAAGCGCGCTGAATTTGGGCGGCGTTGCCGAGATGAGCATCCACGGCGCGAATTACCTTCAGGATTCGAGCGTTCCCATCCAGTTCGCCCGCTGGGCGATTGCCAATGGGCACGACCTCGCAACTGAGGCCGGACGAGCGCTTCTGCGACGCGGTACGCCGCTCGCTAACCCGCGATTCTTCTTCGACAGCGTGCTCAAGTGCGCGTCGCAGGGATGCTTCCAGTCGCTCCATCTCGGCCATCGAAGTAGAGCGAATGTCGACCCGCATACTTGCCGACTCCGGAATCGAGTTCACGGACGTGCCGCCGCGGATCACACCAACATTGAAGGTGGTTTTCGGAGACGATGGGAGCGAGGTCTGAGAGAACGAATGGATGCCGCGCGCCAGGACCAGGATCGGGTTGGGCACGCCAAAGTCGCTCCAGGAATGTCCGCCGGGGCCGCGAACGATGATTTCGAAGCGGCGGCTGCCTAGAGCCTCCGCCACGATCGTATCGGAGCCGGCGCCGTCCAGGATCAAACTGTAGCGGATCGAGTTTTTCCAGCGGGACTGGGAAAAAATGTGACGCATTCCGCGCAGGTCGCCCTCTCCCTCTTCGCCCACGTTGCCGATAAAAAGTATGGGTGTGGCCAGCGCTATTTTGGATGCGCGAAGCGCGGCTGCCACGGCCAGCATTGCCGCGGCTCCAGCTCCGTTGTCGGAAACGCCGGGCCCGTAGAGGCGGTTGCTCTGCTGACGCAGGTTCAGCGGAGTCCCAGCCGGAAAAACCGTATCGATGTGAGCGCTGAGCGCCGTGTATTGCTTGGTCGCCAACGGTTTGGTCAGTTTGGCATGATCATGATGAATGCCGAAAACGTTACCTACTTCGTCGGCGCACACGTCTTCGAGTTCGAGCTCGCGAAAACGTTCCCGTAGCCATTCTCCGCGAGCTGTCTCTCCAAATGGCGGAGCAGGAATGCGCGCCATTTCCAGTTGCCAGGCCGCAAACTGGGCTTCCTCGGCGCGAAACCAGGCGAAAGCCGCGCGGATTTCTGGCGACCCAGCAAGACGGGCAATCTCTTGCTGCATCGTGGGGGGGACAAATGGCACTTCCGCACGTGGACTAGAGGGCATAACTCGACCACGCCATCTTACAACGTAAAGCTCTAGCGTGAATCTGGACCAGGCCCGCTAAAGGGACGAGATCATGCGTGCGAATCGCAAGAGGATTCAAGAAAAGCTCAAATCTTGCTCACGCGGCAACTTTCTGTCCTGGCCAGCAATCTAATTATGCAGGTTTTCCCTCTCCGATTTCGTTACACTAGTGTTATGAGAGTCATGCGGATTGCGTTCGTGGTGGTCATGGCCGTTGCCCTGTGCGGCCCGGTCTCGCTCGGTGCGTTCGGGGACGAAGGAGCGCTGAATCCCGCCGAGCCCAAGGGCGTTACATCCGATGAAATCATCCAACGCTTTGCCGCCAAAGAAAAAGAATTCAAAACCGCTCTTGACCAGTACGGATATCGGCAAACCGTGAAGGTGCAAACGGTCGATGGAGACACTCCGGATGGAGAATATCAGCAGGTGTTTGACGTCTCTTTCGATGATCAGGGGAAAAAGGTCAAGAACGTCGTTTTCGCGCCGCAATCGACGCTCCAACGGATCATGATGACCGAGCAGGACATCGATGACATCGAGAACCGGCTGCCGTTTGTGCTGACCAGCGATGAGATTGGCGAATACAGCATTCTCTATGTCGGACAGCAGCAGGAGGACGACCTGCACTGCTATGTGTTCGACATCGCACCCAAAAAGATAGAAGGCAAGAAGCGATATTTCCAGGGACGCATTTGGGTGGATGACAAGGATTTCCAAATCGTGAAAACCTATGGAAAATCCGTTCCTGACATTACCAGGAAGAAGGGAAATGAGAACCTGTTTCCCAAGTTCACCACCTATCGGGAGCAGGTCGTGGATGGTCCCTACTGGTTTCCCGTCTACACCCGCGCCGACGACACTCTGCATTTCTCCAACGGTGACGTGAAGATTCGTGAGATCGTGAAATACACGAACTACAAGAAATTCGGATCGAACGTGAAGATCACCTATGACGGCAAAGAAGTGCAGAAGGGCGATGAGGGAAAGAACGCGGCGCCACAACAGCCGCAGAAGTAGCATTCAGGCGTCAGCCGTCACGAGTTTTACCAGATCGCTTCCTGGGGCTTGGAGGGTCTAACAGGCTTCTTCATTTCCCAGCCTGATTTGGATCGTAAGCAAGATTGTAAGCATGCCGTCCGCGGTAAAGGATTGTCTGGCGTCAGCCTTGATGCCGTACCTCACATTCTGGAATTCTGCTTCCTCAGCATCCGTAAGGGCACGCAATACCCCTTTTTCAACGGCGATCACATAGCCGCCGGCATGCGAAATGCAGGCTTCTGCTGAAGTTACGGTTTGGTGTTCGTGGTCGCATCCCAGGAGACAGCCGCTGTCTGTCCAAGCGGCAAAATAGAAGGTCGAGCGCATCAGAGTTCTCCGTCTCGACATGAGACGACTTCTGATCTACATGTCTCAACCGTGATACGGGGTCAAGCCTGGCAACACAAGGTTACGGCAGTGAAACTCGGGCATGACCTTTCGTAATCGAAGGACCTGATGCGGGCTAAGTGGGGATTACTTAATAAAAGAGATACTTTCGCCACTTGTCATCGGAACGGCCCATTAGGCGCATGATGTGACGGCTGGTGTGTAGATTGAAGGCGCGGGGCTCGCGCATGAGCTTCATACCGGCCTCGTGCGGCAACTGGTTCCCCTTGCGGCGATTGCAGGGATGGCAGCAGGCTACCAAGTTCTCCCACGTGGAAGCTCCTCCCCGAGATCGGGGTACTACGTGGTCGAGCGTCAACTCGCCCGAGGCCAACACTTCCCCGCAGAACTGACAAGTGTTGCGATCCCGCAGCAAAATGTTCTTGCGAGAGAGAGCGCGCGTCTGGTGCGGAATGCGGCGATATTCGAGCAACCGGATCACGGACGGCAAGCGAATGGCGAGACGGGCGGCATGGAGAAAGTGTCCGTTCTCTTCCTCTGTCATTGCGATCCCCTTCAGCACCAGGACGATAGCACGGCGCGCCGCGCAGACGTTAATAGGTTCGTACGAGGCGTTCAACACCAGCACCGGCGCATGCAGCACGTGCGGACCTTCGCTCTCGGAACGCACGGCTGCTACCAGTGGGGAGGACATGTGAGTCCGTCCCATGCCGCTCATCGAATTGTTCCACTTCCCCGACATTCTTTTCTCGAACCACCGAGCTTCGCTCGGTCGGACAGCCGAGGGGCGTCCGTCCCCACGTGTCTTTATCCGGCGGCGGCCATAGTTAGCCGTGCTTCGGTTTCTGTCTCCCGTATCGCGTGCTGGGCCTCCGTCTTCAATGTTCGCGCTACCGTTGCTACGTAGACCTTCGACGCGCCCGCGCGCAGCAAGATGCGTGCGCATTCTGAAACCGTTGTGCCTGTGGTAAAGACATCGTCTACCAACAGCACCTCGCGTCCCGCCATTTCGCGAGGCCTTGTCACCACAAAAGCGCCACGAATGTTTTCCCTGCGTTGATGCCTGGAGAGCCCGATCTGAGATTTCGTTTCGCGTCGGCGCTCCAGCAAACCAGGGTTCAACTGGAAGCGACCGGCAGAAGGCTTCACCTTCAAAGCGGCCCAGGCGATCAGTTCGGACTGGTTGAATCCTCGCTGTCGGAGTTTCGTGGAGTGCAAGGGCACGGGCACAACCAAAAGTTCCGTTCCACCAAAGAGGGGCTGCAAATCCTCAACTGCTTCCGCCAGCATCCGTCCCAGAACATTCGCCGCCGGTCGGACCTGGTTGTATTTGAGCAAATGAATCAGTTCACGCAGACCGCTTTCGTAGCTCCCGTAGGCCGTGGCTTTGACGTAAGGAGGTTCGAGTCGGCGGCACAGTCCACAACGAGCCTCGGCAGATTCAGAAGTATTAGCTTCGGGAGAGAATGCGAATGGGCTTATCAGCCGTTCGCCACAGATGGAACAAAGCCCGCTCGTAATCGGCTGCATGGCCCCAAGACAATCTTCACAAACTGGCAGCCGTGAAATATTTATCAGGGGGGCACCGCAAAGACGGCAATCGGAAGGGAACAACGTCGCGAACACACCTGCGGCGATGCCGCTGGCCCAGGAGACCAATCGATTGTCTTGCGCAACAACCCTGGTCCCGGTGGCCCGAATTGGGGTCCCGTTACTGCTGAAGACGATCCTCCTTCACCCGATCGCGGCTGCGGGGGCTCCGACCGGACGAATCCCCTCCAGTATAGCGGTGCGACAGGTCGGAAGCAACGAGGGCAGGTACCAGGGAGTTACGTGTGTCATTGCGATCGCGGTCCGCCCTGAAATCCTGCATCTCAATTACTGGCGTTTGGGACATCCGGTTTATAGAAACTAGTCAAACGGACTTGTAAATCAGGCGGTGCGCGTGCTAACGTGCGCCGTCCTACTTTATGCTGATCATCCCTGATCTTTTGTGAGGATTCTGACGATGAGCCCCCAAACTACAGTGAACGCAACCGAAGCCCCCAAGAAATTCAAGCCCTACGTTCCCGAGAACATGGAGATGCGGGAGTTTACTTTTCGCGCCGTGATGCTCGGCTTAGTAATGACAGGAATTCTGGGCGCCGCTAACGCCTATCTAGGCCTGAAGGCGGGCATGACGATCGCCGCGACCTATCCTGCCGCAGTAATTGGCATGTCGCTTTTGCGGCTGATGAAAGGGTCGCTTCTAGAGGAAAATATCGCAAGGACTGTGGGTGCAATTGGCGAATCGGTGGCTGCTGGCGCAGTCTTCACCATCCCGGCATTTGTTCTCGCGGGACTTTGGCCGAGCCTTGGCATGGAGAGGTATTGGCAATCAGTCGCGCTGATGGTAATCGGCGGCCTGCTAGGCATTTTGTTTGTCACTCTGCTGCGACGCGTGATGGTCGAAGACGCAGAGCTGCCTTTCCCCGAGTCAGTGGCGGCGGCGGAAATTCATAAGGCCGGGCAACAGGGATCCAAGGCAGCGAAAATTTTGTTCGCCAACATGGGCTTTGGCGGGCTGATGTACTTTCTTTCCCAGGTCAACCTTTTCTGGTACACGAAAAATGTTCTGGTCAACATTCCGAAAATGGCGACCGGGTTACGGCTGGGGCGCGGGGCGAACGCGCCCATGCTGGCAACCGGTGGAATGTCGCAATTCACCTCACCCGCGGTCAGTCCGGCCTATCTGGGCGTGGGCTATATTATCGGACCTCGGCTGGCGTCGCTGAACTTCGCTGGCGGCGTGGTGGCTTGGGGTTTGCTGGTTCCTCTGCTCATTTATTTCCTCGGGCCGACTCTGCCGCCGATGGCGGCTGGCGCGAACCCGGCGACATATTGGGGAGGAATCGCGTTCAGCGTGTGGTATTCGATCGTGCGTCCGATTGCCGTGGGTGGAATGCTGGTGGGCGCTGGCTTCACGCTTTTCCGCATGCGCAAGCAACTGATGGCGGGCATGAAGCGCGCGGTTTCTGATCTGAAGAAATCCGCCGAAGCGCACAAGGCGACCAGCCGCGTGGACCGCGATCTCAATGCAAAAGTCGTTTTTGCGGGTGTCGGGCTGGTATTCATCGCGATGATCGGTCTCTATTACTATTTCATCGCGGGAGCGCACAACCTGAGCGGAGGCAAGGTCATCGCCGGCGCAGTCGTGGCCGCAGCCGTTATGATCGTTCTTGGTTTCTTCTTCGCCGCAGTCTCGGGCAACCTGGTCGGCATGATCGGTTCTTCCAACAATCCGGTTTCCGGCCTGACGCTGTGCACGCTTGTAGTTGCGGCCCTGCTGATGGTGGCAATGGGAGTCTCGGGCATAGGCGGCGTGGCCGCGGTGCTGGGAGTAGCGGCCGTGGTTTGCGTGTCGTCCGCGGTGGCGGGCGAAATGTTGCAGGACTTGAAAGCTGGCCACATTCTGGGCGGCACGCCAGCGAAAATGCAGATCGGCGACATTTTTGGCACCATCGTGGCCTCGCTGGTTTTGTTCTTCCCGCTGATGATTCTCGATAAAGCCTATCACTTCGGCAGCGCGGCCTTACCTGCGCCGCAGGCTGGCCTCATGGCCATGCTGGCTCAGGGCATCGTCGGCGGAAACATGGCTTGGCCCCTGGTCGTGGTCGGCATACTTATGGGCTTCGCCATGATTCTGGTTGAAGTAAAAAGTCCCATGCTCTTCTCGGTCGGAATGTACCTGCCGCTGGAGACGACGTCTGCCATCTTCGTGGGCGGAGTGATTCGTTGGTTCACCGACAAGCTTCGCGACCGCCGAGGCTACAATGATGCGCAGAAAGCGCGTGTCGACAACGCGGGCGTGCTGACTGCGTCAGGACTGATCGCCGGAGAGGCGCTATGTGGGTTGGTGATTGCAGGCGTCGTGGGCAGCAATCATCAACTTTGGCATATTGATATTGGAGACTTCTCTTTCTCGGGCTTGATCGGTATGGCGGTGTTGATTTTTGTCATGATGAAAGTGCCACTCTCGAACGCAGGCAGCCCGGATGAGCCGGCGCCGCCGACGGCGATCATGTAATTGGGAAGAATCTTTTAACCACAAAGGACACAAAGATCCACAAAGGAAAACTGGTTTTTTGTGCTCTTACTTTGTGGGACCGTCGTGTCCTTTGTGGTTCAAGCTCTTTCATGTCGATTGCACAAAACCTTGCTCTGGTGCGTGACCGAATTGCGGCTGCCGCGCGTTGTGCCGGACGCCAACCCGAAGACATCGCATTGATGGCGGTCAGCAAGACGTTTCCCGCAGAACGCATTCGGGAGGCTTACGACGCCGGACTGCGGCTGTTCGGCGAGAATCGGGTGCAGGAATTCGCTGGGAAGACCGACGCGCTTCGGGATCTGCACAGTGCCGAATGGCATCTGATCGGCCATCTGCAAACCAACAAGGCGGCGAAAGCGGTTGAACTCTTCGCTGCAGTAGATTCAGTCGATTCGTTGCGCCTGGCGCAGAGGCTCAATGCCTCAGCGCAGCAACTCAAAAAAAAGCTGAAAGTCTTGATCGAAATCAACGTCGGCGGCGAAGCAGCCAAAAGCGGCGTGGCGCCGGAGTCCCGCGAACTGGAGGAATTTCTATCGGCGGTGCCGGAGCTAGAACACCTCGAGTTTCGCGGGCTGATGGCGATTCCTCCATTCAACGACGATCCACAGGAGGCGCGACCTTATTTCCGAAAGCTCTGCGACTTGCGAGATCAGATTGCGCGCAGATTGCCTGGATTCAATATGCGTGAGCTCTCGATGGGGATGTCGCACGATTTTGAAGTCGCGATTGAAGAAGGGTCGACCTGCGTACGCGTCGGAACCGCGATTTTCGGAGAAAGGGCGAGCAAGTGATCAACCACAGAGTCACAGAGACAGAGAAAGAAACAAAAGAAGGAATATGAGCCAAAGTGATCCCCCTCGATCCTTGTTTGTAGAAGTTCTCTGTGACTCTATGACTCTGTGGTGAAATCGAAAGCCATGATTCCTGTTCGCGACACGTCGGCAGGCGTAGCCTTCGCAGTAAAGGTCCAGCCACGCGCCAGGAAGAATGCCATTACCGGGGCGGTCGGTGACGCGCTGAAACTGGCTTTGACCGCACCTCCGGTCGATGGGCGGGCCAATGAAGCCTGCATCGAATTCTTCGCAAACCTTTTGGCCGTGCCGCGTTCTTCCGTTACCATAGCGTCCGGCGAAACCAGCCGGAACAAAGTCATTCGAGTTGCAGGATTGTCTGCGGACGAAGTGCGGCGACGGCTGACGACATAGCACCGCCGGCGCTACAAATAGAGCCAGGAGCTACTTTGACCTTTTCTGAACGCCTATATGAGATTCGCACTGGCTTTGAGCGTCCCTTCTGGGTCGCCAACATCAGCGAGATATTCGAGCGCCTTTCTTATTACGGCGCCTTTGCGTCGCTCGCCCTGTACCTGCAGGAGCGGTTGAATTTCTCCACCGAGCAAACCGGAACTCTGACGGGCATATTCGGTGGCATGGTATGGTTTCTCGCCATTTTCGGGGGCGCGGCCGCCGACCGATTGGGCTTCCGCCGTGCTTTGTCGATGGCGTACCTGATCTTGGCGGCTGCATATTTCTTGATCGGCTCCATCGGAGCACCCTGGCTGGCACCAGTGCGCAACGCCGTGCCGATCAGTCTGTTCGTAGGCTTTATTCTCATCCTTCCCGCACTTGGCATTTCGCTGGTGAAGCCGTGCGTGGTGGGCACAACCGCCCGCGCTTCAAAAGAGAATGTCCGCTCGATCGGATACTCGATTTACTACACCCTAGTCAACATCGGCGGCGCTGCCGGTCCCTATTTCGCGTCCTGGGCCCATCGCCATCTAGGTGTCGAAAATGTTTACCGCCTTGCGGCACTCAGTGTGTTCGCCATGTTCTTTGTGGTCCTGTTCTTCTTTCGCGAACCGCGCAAACCGGGTGACGCGCCACCACCTTCGATCGCGACTGTCGCTCGTAATTTCTGCGTGGTGGTAGGAAATTATCGCTTGGTTTTACCGGTATTGCTCGTTGCTCTGCTGCTGCGCATCGGCCTATGGATCTATCCGAGCTTCAGCGTTCCCTGGTGGATTTGGAGCGGACTTCTCTTGCTGGTGCTCGCAGGCATCAGCCGGTTCATGTGGTTCCTTGTGCTGTTCACCGGATACTGGGCCGTGTTCTGGCAGCAATACATCAGTTTGCCCGGATACATCCACGGATACGTCAATCCCCACGCGGATGTGGAGATCATTCTGGTGACCGACGGGCTCACTGTGATCTGTCTCACCCTCGTGGTGAATTACCTGACGCGCAGGATACCGGCGTTTCAGGCCGTGATTCTGGGAACCATGATCACATCTGTTGCGTGGCTGATTCTCGCCTTTCGGCCGACGATCTGGGGTGCGGTGCTATCACTGTTTGTCCTTGCGCTGGGCGAGATCATCCAACAGCCGCGTTACTACGAATATATTTCGCGGCTTGCGCCTCCAGGTCAGCAGGGCACGTACATGGGATTTGCGTTTCTGCCGATCGGAATCGGTTCGCTGATTGGCGGGTGGTTCGGTGGAATGCTCGTCCATCATTTCGGCGAGGTTCTACATCAGCCCGCGCGGATCTGGTGGTGTGTAACTGGGGTAGGCGTGGCTACTACTGCGCTGCTTTGGATTTATGACAAGGCTTTCCGAACTCCAAGCCCCGCTTCCACACAATCGCTCACGCTATGACCACACGACCACCCTCCCCTGAAAGCATTGCGGCTGAGATCCGGCATCTGCTCCGGGACGGTGGCTCTGCTGAGCACGCGGACGGTGTGCAATGGTTCTTCAAGGACGAGATCAAATCGCACGGATGGTATACCGCCAAACTGCGCACCGTAGCCGTCCGTTTCCGCCGCAGGATTCGAAAAGAGTTTGGTCTCGACTTTCTTTTACGAATTGCAGACAAGCTTTTCGTCGGTCGGGTTTTGGAAGAAAAAATCTTTGCCATATTCCTGCTGGAGAAAATGACGGAAGAGTTCGGCGACAGCGAGTTTCGATTGTTTGAGTCCTGGCTGTCCCGCATTTCGAGTTGGGCTGATCACGACGGGCTGGTTCACTACCTGATCGCGCCGATGGTCGCTGCTAAGCCAGATCGAAGTAGCAGAGTGTTCCACTGGGCGAAATCGCCGGACCGCTGGCATCGCCGGGCAGCTTGTGTGGCGTTAATTCAGGGAACGCGGCGGAAGATGTTTTTTCCTGAGATCAAGCGCTTGTCGGAACTTCTTCTCTCCGACGAAGATGACATGGTGCAAAAGGGGCTGGGCTGGCTGCTGCGCGAGACTGCCAAAGCTGATGCAAAGCGGACCGTGCCTTACTTGATGAGCATCCGTGAGCGTGCGCCGAGACTGGTACTGAGGACGGCATGTGAGACGCTGCCGACTGCCGTTCGGAAGAAGATTTTGGCAAAGCCTGCCTGATAGCAAATGCCGAGGTTCGCTCGGCCGGACAAGCCGGGGCGGCTGTCCCCACTTGACTCTCGGTGGACCCGAGCGTGGAGCCGGGCAGGATTCGCCCAAACCCGCGGACGTTGTTAGAATAGTTATTCGCCCATGAACCTTCCTGAAATTCAGGCTGCCCTGCGCGAGCGGAATATCGACGCATGGCTTTTCTACGATCACCATCACCGCGACCCCATCGCCTACCGGGTGCTGGGGTTGTCGCCGGATCTGATGGTCACCCGGCGGTGGTTCTACCTGATCCCGGCGGAAGGTGAGCCCACAAAGCTGGTTCACAAGATCGAATCGCGACACCTCGACACTTTGCCCGGGAAGAAGCTTCAGTATGCCGGCTGGCAGGAACTGTTCGACCAAGTGAAGGTGCTGCTTTCGTCGCATCGCGACGTCGCCATGCAGTACTCCCCGAATAATCTTGTTTTCACCATTTCTCTGGTGGATGGCGGCACGCTGGAGTTGATCCGCGGCTTGGGGAAGAACGTTGTCAGTTCCGGGGATCTGGTGGCTTTGTTCGAGGCCACGTTTACGGACGAGCAGATCAAGACGCACTTTGCTGCGCGGGATGCAGTGGATGCGATTACTGCGGCGGCCTTCCAGGAAATCGGGCGGCGGGTGCGTAACGGGGGGACGAACGAGCATCAGATTCAGCAGTGGTTCATGGAGGCCTTCCGGCGCGAGAATCTGGTGACGGATGATCCGCCTATCGTCGGAGTCAATGCCCATAGCGGCGATCCGCACTACGAACCTCGAGCTGGAAACTCAGCTCCGATTCGCGAGGGCGATTTCGTTCTGCTCGATGTGTGGGCCAAGAAAAATACGCCCGGAGCCGTCTATTACGACATCACCTGGACCGGCTTCGTGGGCAAAGCGCCTTCGACCCGAATGCAGGAAATCTTCAAGGTGGTTCGCGATGCGCGTGACGCCGGAGTAAAAGTGGTGCAGGAAGGCATCGCCAGTGGCCGCGCGATTTGTGGATGGGAAGTGGACCGGGCAGCGCGAGATCACATCAAGAAGGCTGGCTTCGGTGACTATTTCATTCATCGGACCGGGCATTCCATTGGAACCGAGGTCCATTCCAACGGCGCCAACATGGACGATCTGGAAATTCACGACGAGCGCCGGATTCTGCCCAACTCCTGCTTTTCGATCGAGCCAGGCATTTACTTGCCAGAATTTGGCGTACGCAGTGAGGTAAACGTGCTGGTGCGCCCCAAGGCGGCCGAAGTCACGGGTAAAATCCAACGCGAGATTGTAATCATCTGAATGGCAAATCCCTCGACAACTAAAGAAACAGCACCACCCCAACCCGTGACCGCCATGTCGGTGCTCGCTCCGGCCATCGGCTGGCTGATTCCGGGCGCGGGACACCTGATCCAGAAGCGGTGGATTCGGGGCCTGCTGATCATGGGCTCGATCGTGATCATGTTCCTGCTCGGATTAGCCATGCAGGGACGCGTGTACCGTCCGAATGGCGGGGACATCCTCGATATTCTTGGATTCGTGGGCGATGTGGGAGCGGGAGGATTGTATATCGTCACTCGAGCTTTGGATTTGGGACAGGGCGCAATTGCGCATGCCACTGCCGATTACGGTACTAAATACATCATTGTTGCCGGCTTGTTGAACTTTATCTGCGCGGCCGACGCATATCACATCGCGATCGGGAAGAAGCCATGAACCTGCAACTCTCCCATTTCAGCTCTGCCGTGTTGTTTGCGGTGTTTGCCTCGGTCGTGTTCGGGATCACTCAGCGCAGCACCTCTCGCGAGCAGATTCGGTATGGCCTGTATTGTTTTGCCATGTTCGTTGGTGGGGTATTCGTTGCGGGCTGGGTGATGTGGATGTTGCGACGGTGAGCTACTAGCCTCTAGCTTCTAGCTCATAGCTCCGCACCACGCGTTTACGACACTGCTTGGTTCAAGCCAGAAGCTAGCAGCTAGAAGCTACCCTTCCCAGACGAAAGCATCGAACACCCTCTTTGTGTCGAATCCCAGACGAAGATAGAGTTCCACGGCTCGCGCATTCGCTTCTGTGACGGTTAAAGACAACAGGGAAAATTTTCGCTGTCGCAGGTTAGCCGTAGTGGACGCCAGCAGCCATTCGCCGATCCCGTGCGAGCGATACTCTGGCAGCACGCAAACCTGGGTCACGTGTCCCACGTCGTGGCGCACGCGAGAACACAAAATCAATCCGATCAGGGTACGGGACTGTTTGTGAACCGCTGCGAAGGAAGACTCGGGATCGAACGTCCCGCATCCGGGAAAACGCACAATGTTGTTCAGGAAGCGCAGAGACCCGCTCAAAGTACGGTACTGATCGTTGATCTCGGAATCCACGTGTCCGCGATACGCGCTCGTGATCACCGCCGCGGCGGGTTGGTAATCCTGTTCTGACCACGGCCGAATTTCAATATCCGGATGCAACGTCGGCCCTGGCCTGGTTACCTTCTCCAATGGCAAAACCATAAAGAGTCGGGAATGCCGGCTGAAACCCTGCTCGAGGAATGGCCGGGTCACGATTCCGGTTTCATGCATAAGCAATTGCGCTTCGACGCGGTGGATGCCAGGAGACTGTTGCAGAGTTTCAATCACATGCCTGAGCAGTCGAGATTCTACTTCGTGAGGATCAGGCAAGCGGCCACCGTTGGCAACAAAGAGGTCCCCAATTACGCCCTTGCTGCCTTCGTAAACAAAAAACGCATAACCGAAGATCCGTCCACGATCGATGGCCGCGTAGCCCGGTAGAATCTTGGCGTCCACGTAGCGCAGAATCATGTCGGCGGATCCGCCGTAATCCCAGGAAAGCAGGCGCGACCACACGCCGATCTCGTCCTGCAATAAAGGACGCAGGTCGACGGAGGAAAAATGCCTGAGATCGAGAATCTCCACGCGGGCTCCTGGAGGGTTGCGCCTCAGCGGTGCGACCAAATCGCGGCCGCGAAAGCTGAGTGTATTAGCTTCGCACGTCGCGAGGCAAACGGGAGTATCTCAGAGGATTCACGGAATAATTTCAGCTTAGCGGAATTGAAGATTTGACTGAATGCTGGCTGCTGACTGCTGATTTTATCTAGTGGCTCATCTCTCTCATCCCCTCGGCCGACACCCAGTAGTAATCGAAACCTTGTGGCGCGAAGCTTCCCAGATACGAGACGCGGCGGCCAGCAATCTGTTTTGCAATCGCGGTCTGCGATCCCTCCGGAGCTACCACCAGATGTTCGTCAGCGGGAACCTCTCCTGATTCATATCGATCGATTATCTGGTTTCGATAGAAGGCAAGGCCAAACTCGGTTTCTCGAGAGACGCCAGCCACCGCAAGCGGGAGCGGCCTGGTTTCCAGGTGGCTGATCTCATTCGCCAGCGGCCGGACAGAAAGCATGCTATCGAGCGCAGGAGCTCCCAGTCGCAGTAGCGCAGCGACGGCCAACACCACCGGGACCAGTGTGATAAATCGCAATGCTGCGAAGCCCAGTTTTGTGCGTAGCGTGAGAGTAATGCCGATCGCCAGCACAGCGGCAAACGTAAGGGAGATTGCAGCTCCCCTGCCCCATGGAAGCCGGTGCTGCAGAATTAGGTATTGGATCATCAGTGCAGGAACAACAGGCGCCGCTGCAGTGATCGCGTGCAGGACGATCAAGAAAAGGCTGGGACTTTCGCTGCTCGCTACACGACGCCGCACATACTCTGCCAGCAACATCGTCCCTGCGGGTAACGCAGGCACAATGTAGCCCGGCAGCTTCGATCGGGAGAGCGAAAAGAACGCAACCGGCACGGCCAGCCAGATCACAAGGAAGACATCGAGGGCACGTTCCGAATCAAGAATTTGCCGTCGCTTCGTCCACCAGACGCGAACGGTCTCCGCAAAGGACGCCGCCACAAACACAGTCCACGGAATCAAGCCAAGCAGCGTAACCGGTAGGTAATACCAGAATGGTTCGGGGTGGTGATAGAGATTCGTCCCAAAACGCGCGAGGTTATGCTGAAGAATGAAGACGCGAAAGAATTCAGGATTCTTGATCTGTACCGCGATGTGCCAGGGAAGCGCCACAGCGCAGAACATCAGAATTCCTGGAACCCAGAGCGTTCTCCCGAGCAAGCGGTAATCACTCGTCGCGGCGGCAAAGATTACGATGATCACGGCCGCTAACAAGGGCGCCACCGGTCCCTTGGCGAGCATTCCCAAGGCCAGAGAACAATAGAAAAGTGCCAGGAGCCGGCGAGACTTGCTCTCGTACCATGCGTACCAGGCGAGCAGCGCTATGGTAAACGTGGCCGCCAGCGGCATATCGGTCGAAGCGGCCCGGGCGAAGCCGATGATTCCCGCCGCAGAGGCAGTCATCAGCGCGCCATCGAGGTGGAAGCCGGGACGAAAACATCGCAGAAAAAGATAGATCACGACAACCATCAGGGTCGCGTCCACTGCCGACGGCAAGCGCGCAGCCCAATCGCTCACCCCGAAGATGCTGTAGGCCAGCATCGCCTGCCAGTAGTAGAATGGCGGTTTCTCCAGCCACGGTTTGCCTCCGAGCGTGGGCGTAATCCAGTCATGGCGGGCCAGCATCTCGCGGGCGACTTGCGCGTAGCGAGGCTCATCCGCTCCAATCAGTCCAAAAAACGCGAGTCCGAAGAAAAAAAGAAATCCGCAGAATCCGGCGAGCAGGAGCCAATCGGCAGAGGTGCGGGAAATCCTCACTCATGTCCCCTCGGCTTTGCCAGCGCATACAGGCTGATCAAAGCCCAGACCACTTCCAGCAACACGAAGCCGATCTGAAAAGGATGAAAGGCGACGTAGGCAAGAATGGCGGAACCGACCGCATTGAGCAGGTTGTACGCAGCCTTGCGGGAATCCATCCAGCTCATCTGGTGGCCAACATAAGCAACCAGAATGAGGAGCGCGCCGACAAACGAAGCGATCTGCCGCGGCAGCGAAATATCCATAGAGAGCTATTGTACGGAGGGATTGGTTCGAAGTTGCGCCATGATCCTTGCGACCGCGACGGACAAGGGACCCTCGATCGAACAACCACTGGCACAAGCGTGGCCGCCGCCGCCGAACTCCTCGGCTACTGCAGCCACGTTGAGCTGTCCTTTGCTGCGCAGGCTCACACGGAATCGTCCGTCAGGAAGCTCGCGGAAAAACACCGCAACCTCAACGTCCTGGATCGAGAGCGCGTAGTTCACCAGCCCTTCGCAGTCTTCTTCCTTGGCTCCAAAGCGGTCCATTTGCTCACTGGTGACCCAGATCCAGGCCAGCGGTCCCTCGCGGTGCAGATTGGAAAGTGCCGCACCAAGCAGTCGCATCTTGGCAGTGGAATGTCCGAAATACACATTGCGAGCGCAATGCGCTGCATCGGCGCCGGCCAGTACGAGTTCCCGCGCCAGAGCAAAAGTACGCTCGTTCGTGCCTTCAAACATAAACGAACCAGTATCGGTAAGCACGGCAGTATAAAGGCAGGTTGCGACCTCGGGGGAAATTTTGACGCCGGCTTCGCGTGCCAGACAATACACCATCTCCGCAGTCGCCACTGCTTTCGGATCGATCCAGTTGACGTGCGCAAAAGGTCGGCCGCTCACGTGATGATCGATGCTTATTAAAAAGCGGTCTTCCAGGCCCTCAAGGCGAGTGCGTTGAATGCTGTCGCATTCGAGAATAATCGCGGCATCGTAGTTCCCGTTGACGCGCTCGGCACGCACGACTGTGTCGGCAAAGGGCAATGGCTGATAGATGCGAGGCACGCCATCGTGCAGCACCACGTCGGCTTCCTTGCCCATCGAACGCAGGATCTGGCAGCATGCGAGCGCTGATCCCACCGCGTCCCCATCTGGACGGGCGTGCGAAGTCAGCAGGAATCGGTCGCGCTGCTCGATGTGTTTGAGAACCTCGTTCAACATATTTGGCTGCACTCCGATCGACTCTACTCTCGAACTAATGACTCCGTTTCTGGTTACGTTTCAAAAGCTCATCGATTCTGGCTGCGTAAGTCTGCGAGCGGTCCAGCTGAAAATACAACTCAGGTGGACGGCGCAGGTGCAAACGCTCAGCCACTTCACGGCGAATGAACCCAACCGCCGCAGTCAGTCCCTCCAACGTGCGTTCGGCTTCCTTGTCGTCGCCTTGAACGACCACGAAAATCCGCGCGGAACGCGAATCGCTTCCCAGCATCACACTGCTCACGCTGGCCAGCCCGATGCGAGGGTCACCGAGTTCGCCTTCCACGATGGTTTCAATCTCCTCACGCAGGGCCTCGCCCAGTCTTTCCCGATGATATTTAGCCCCACGCTTTTCCACTGCTTTGCCTCAGAGTAAAACGAATGAGAATATCAGAAAACCATGCTCGTGGCTGCAATATTGGCGAGCCTTTTAGGGTACTTTCGTGTCAAGCTGAAAGTGCCATGAATGGAATGGATTACGACCGCTGCGGGTTACAGGTATTCTAAAAAGGAATCGGCGACATCAGCGCCGCCGTTATTCGCGATGCGCGTTGCCTGACGCTCCACGTTCTTCATAAGGCCGTCCAGGTAATCACGCGAGTCGGAAATGCTGACCACGCCCAACGTCGCGCGGTTCCACAGTCCGCTTGCGTCCAGCTCGGCCACCGCGACGTTGAAATGGGCGCGCAGCCGGTCTTTCAGGCTGCGCACGACTTGCCGCTTGTCTTTGAGCGACTGCGCTGCTTCGATACGCAGTTCGAGGGTCAGAAAGGCGATCATGTGGTCGTTGGCCGTTGGTCTTTGGTCGTTGGCAAGAACATTTGAACTGGCACGGCCAACGACCAACGGCTAACGACCAACGACATGGTTAAGCTATCGCTTCCGCCGCGACCTTCTCGGTCGCGAAGGCTTCGATCACGTCGCCGACTTTGATGTCTCCGTAGTTGGCGATCGAGATGCCGCACTCCATGCCATTGGTAACCTGGCTGGCGTCGTCCTTGAAACGGCGAAGCGATCCAACCTTGCCCTTGAAGACAACCACGTTATCGCGCAGAAGTCGAACCTCGGAATCGCGCTTGACCAGGCCATCGATCACCGTGCAACCGGCCACAGTGCCAACCTTCGGGATACGGAACGTTTCTCGAACTTCGGCCCGGCCCTGATAGGTTTCTTTGATAGTCGGCTCAAGCAGTCCGGTCATGGCGCGCTTGATCTCATCCTGCAGTTCATAAATGATCGAATGCAGCCGGATGTCGACCTTCTCCTGCTCCGCCAGTTCCTGCGCCTTGCGTTCTGGACGCACATTAAATCCGATGATGATGGCATTCGAAGCCGAGGCCAGCAGCACGTCGGTTTCGGTGATGGCGCCGACTCCAGAATGCAGCACCTTCAGGCGAACCTTGTCGTTCGAAAGTTTGGAAAGCAGATCGGTGAGCACTTCGACCGAGCCGCCCACGTCGGCCTTCAGAATAATGTTGAGCTCTTTAGTGCCAGCCGTCTTGAGCTGTTCCGCCAAACCTTCGAGCGACACTCGCGAGCTCTTGGCCAGGGTAGCTTCGCGAGTCTTTTGTTCACGGTACTCGGAAATGCCGCGCGCTTTATCACGATCGGCCACTACCACGAATTGATCGCCCGCCTGGGGCAATCCCTCCATGCCCAGGATTTCGACGGGCGTCGAAGGTGGCGCTTCTTCAAGCGCATTCCCACGATCGTCGAACATGGCACGAACCTTTCCGTAAACATTACCGACGACGAAGTTGTCACTGTCGCGCAGCGTGCCATTTTGCACGAGCACCGTGGCTACCGGTCCACGGCCGCGATCCAATTTGGCTTCGAGCACAACGCCTTGAGCCGGACGGTCCGGCGTAGCCTTGAGTTCCTGCAGATCCGCCACAAGGCAGATCATTTCCATCAACAGATTCAAATTCGTTTTTTGTTTTGCCGAAACGTCGACAAACACGGTTGTTCCGCCCCACTCTTCCGGCATCAATCCGCGATCGCCCAATTGCTTTTTTACTCGATCGGGCAATGCCCCCGGTTTGTCAATCTTGTTTACTGCGACAATGATCGGGACTTCTGCCGCGTGAGCGTGGTCGATTGCCTCAAGAGTTTGTGGCATCACCCCGTCATCAGCAGCAACGACGAGCACGACAATATCCGTAGCCTTGGCTCCGCGCGAACGCATGCGCGTAAATGCTTCGTGACCGGGAGTGTCCAGAAACACAATCTGCCGGCCATAGGCGGGGGACTGTTTGTCCTGCACTGTCACTTTGTAAGCGCCGATATGCTGGGTGATGCCTCCCGCTTCGCCTCCGGCCACGTCGGTGGAACGAATCGAATCGAGCAGCGTGGTCTTACCGTGATCCACGTGGCCCATAATTGTGACCACCGGCGGACGCGGCACACCTTCAACGGCTGCGCCTTCCTCACCCGCAGCGGCGTCGGAAACTTCCTTGGCGGCCTGCTCTTCGAAGGTGATCACATTCGTATCCGCTCCGAAGAAACGTGCCATTTCGCTGGCCAACTCGGCATCGAGCGTCTGGTTGATAGTGGCAAATACGCCGCGAGCCAGTAAGCGGGCGATCAAATCCTTGGCGCGGATTCCAAGCTTCTCGGCCAGATCCTTGACGCTGATTCCTTCCGTGATAGTGATGCTGCGCGTGATCGGCTGCGGTTCGTTCGAAAGCGACAGGCGCGGCGGCGGAACGAAGCCCTTCATCGGGCCTTCTTTTACCCCGCGCGGAACATAGCGCTGCCCGGGCCGGCGCGCGGGCGCACCCGGACGGCTACCCGGACGAGCCGAGCCCGGCGGAGGCAATCCTGGTCCCACCCCGAGCGGACGCGTACCCGTCGGCGACTGCCGAGTGGGATGCATCGGCCGACGTTCTCCTGGACGCAATGGAGGACGCGTCCCCGGAGCCGCAGCACTGCCCGGCCGCGGGCGCTGGAAAATTGGCTGCCCTGGCACTGGACGTCCAGGAACCGGGCGCGTGGTCGCTCCCTGAGCGCTCGGCGCAGCAGGCCTGACAGGCGCCTGGTACACCGGACGAGGTCCGGTATGAGGAACGATCATGCGCGGCGACGGCGCGTGCGGACGCTGAGCAATCGGAGCCGCCGGTTTCGCTGCTGCCGGTGGCGGCGGCTGGGGCGGAGCGGCAGGTGGTGCGGCCACAGAAGTTGGCGCCGCAGCTTGTGCCACGGGAGACGTCACAGGCGGTGCTTGCGCGGGTGGTCCAGGCACTGCGATCGCTGGTGGCGCTGCAGCAGACACAGGTGGCTGGACAACTGGCGGCGCCGGAGCGGAAAACGTCGGCCTTACGGTAGGCTGCGGAACCACGACCCTCGGCGGAGGAGGCGCGGGAGAAATCGGCGGCGGCGCTGGAGTTTTCACCGTCGAAACAGGTGGTGCTGCCGGTGAAGCGGCGATCGGCCGGACAGGAGGAGCAGCCACACTCACGGGAGCCTGCTGCTTGCGAATGGCATTTAGAACGTCGCCCGGTCTGGAAATATTGGACAGATCGATCTTGGTCTTAATCTCATCGCTATCGGCGCGACTAGTACGCGACGGCCGGGTAGCCGTCTGCGCTTCGCTGGCAGCGCGCAAGTAGGTGCGCACCTTCTCCGCCTCATGCTCTTCCACGGAACTGGAGTGCGTCTTCTTCTCAGTGACCCCTACTTCAGGAAGTGCGTCGAGAATCGCTTTGCTTTTGACTTCCAGCTCCCTGGCCAGATCGTTAATTCGAATCTTGCTCATCCGCCCTTTCTTTCCTCCGGACTGTCCCGCTAAGTCTTCATATCAACCTCACGGTGTCGGTTTTCGGTTGCTTACTTCCGCGTTCACGGAGTGTTCGTTGTGTTCTCATTACTCTTTGTCGTTGCCTTCGGAAGAAGCCGGTTCTTCCGCTGGTTCTACGGTTTCTGTTTCTGCCGGTTCGGTCGCGACCTCAATTTCAGCTGTTTCATCGCTTGGCAGGTCCACGCCACCCACATCTTCCGGCGCTGCCTCTTGGGTTCCTTCCGGAGAAGCCTCCTGACCCTCAGGGACTTCCGCTGCCGCCTCGCCTTCAGGCGCCGCCACTTCCCCACCTTCAAGGCTGGAAAAGTAATTATTGACTGCCAGGCTGATTTTTTCCACCGTCTTCGGACCAATGCCCTCGATTGCCTCAAGCTGCTCGGGGGTCATGTCGGCCAAAGCTTCCACCGTGGTTACGCCAGCCGCGCCTAACTTTTCGATCAAGCCTTCGCCCAGTCCAGGCACTTCTGCCAACGGAGTCGACGCCGGCGCAACCAACTGCGACATCTGCTGCTCGACTTCCTGGCGCTTTTCTTCCTCGCTCTTGATGTCAATCTTCCAACCCAGCAGCTTCGCCGCCAGGCGGACGTTTTGCCCCTTCTTGCCAATGGCTAGGGAAAGCTGGCTGTCGTCGACCACAACTTCAAGATGTTTCTCAGAGCCTTCGAGCACACTCACCCGGCTCACCTTCGCCGGCTGCAACGCCTTCTCCGCGAAAGTCACCGCATCTTCGTGGTACTCGATAATGTCGATCTTCTCGCCTCGCAATTCGCGAATGATCGACTGCACCCGCATGCCCTTCATGCCAACGCAGGCACCAACAGCGTCCACGTCTTTGTCCTTCGACATGACCGCGATCTTGGTGCGCTCGCCGGCTTCGCGAGCAATCGCCCGGATGACAACCGTTCCGTCGTAAATCTCCGGCACTTCCGTTTGGAACAGATGCTGAACCAGTTCCGGCGCGGCACGCGATACCACGACGGCAGGGCCTTTCGAAGCTCTCTCGACTCGCGCAATCACGACACGCACGCGCTCTCCGATCGCAAAAGACTCCAGGCGCGATTGCTCCTTGCGCGGCATACGCGATTCTGCTTTGCCCAGATCGAAAATCACGTCTGGACCCTCAATGCGCTTTACCGTCGCGTTGACGATCTCACCTACGCGCCCGATGTATTCGTTGTAAACCGTATCGCGCTCGGCTTCGCGCACCTTCTGGAAAATCACCTGCTTTGCCAGTTGTGCAGCGATGCGCCCGAGAATCCCTTCCGTCACTTTAGGAATCTGCAATTCACCGCCGATTTCCACGTTGGGATCAACTTTTCGAGCGTCGTCAAGCGTGACCTGCAATAGAGGATCTTCCACTTGCTCGGGAGCTTCAACCACCGTCTTAACCGCAAACGCACGAATCTTACCCGTATCCTTGTCGAGCTGCGCGCGCAAATTCTCCTGTGTCTTGTAATACTTGCGCGTGGCAACAACAATGGCATCTTCCACCGCAGTGACCACAATCTGCGGATCAATGCCCTTTTCTCTGCTGAGCGCGTCGATCGTGTTGTAAAGCTCGCTTGCCATAAATCAAACCTTTGGTGGTACCAGCATCTTGCCGGCTACACTTAAATCTCTGGAACCAAATTCGCTTTCTCGATGTTGGCCAATTCAATTTCCAACATCTGCGGCCCGGGATCACCCGGACGCGCTTTCTTCCGCGACCCGCCCACTTCCAAGCTCAACCGGCCGTCGTGAAAACTCTGCAACCGTCCCTCGAAGTGCTGGTTCCCGTTCACCGGAGTTCGCGTCTTCAGCTTCACCTTGCTGCCAGTGAAGCGCTCGTAGTCGGCCGCTCGCAACAGCTTGCGATCCAACCCCGGAGAGGAAACTTCCAGCAAATACGAATTGCCCGGAATCACGTCCTCCACATCGAGGATGGTCCCAACCTCCCGGCTCAGATTCGCGCAATCCTCGTGCGTGACTCCAATCGGTTGATCGCCACCACCAACGCCGGGTGCGGGAACCTTATCAATCACAATGCGGAGCATCCGCGCCTTACCCGACCCGCGCAATTCCACTTCAACCACCTCGAGCCCGCTACCGGTGGCCACCCGCTCCACAATCTCGCGCACCTGATCGATCTCAAATCCCATGAAACCAATAAGTTATCGGGCTGTTGGGAAGTTTCGAAAGGAGCGTAAACTAAAAAGTGGGCTTGCGCCCACTGGTGTGCTCCGCCAAAATCTGGTACTACACAACAGTTTCCAAGCACCAATATACGCCGCTCAGAGCCAAAAGACAAACGCCGGAACGCCAACTTTCACTACTGCACTGCCCCTCTCAACACCGTCACTGACGCTTTCGGCAGCGTATACTCCACCCCCTTGCCCCCACCCTGATCAGAAATTACCGCCGGACCATCCGGACGGGCATACCCGTTCTGCCCCTTCGCATGCCAGACATAATTGTCTTCGCCAAAGCTCACTTGCCTCACAGTCCCCCGGAAATAGTGATCGCTGTGCTTCGTGGAGTCATGAAACTCAACCACCACCGTGTGCGGATTCGCCTGGTCCTTATTCACCAGCAGCAATGACCACTGCTTATCCGGCCGCCGCACCGAATACGCCGTCACCAGGAGATGACCATGATTATCCTTAATGTCAGTCGACGCGGGATACACGAAGTGCGACTCGTCCACGGGATCAACCCACTCCTGAGTCAACATCTGCGCCGAGAAGAACTGCGCCGTATCCTGGGTGACGTTGTAGTTCGCATCGACGTTGAACATGCCAAACGTGCCCCACCCTCCGCAGCCGCGATACATGGGCAGCGGCTCCCACTGGTAATAAAAAAGCGCCTTCCCGCCCACCGTCAAAAAAGATCCCGCATAATCTGCCAGCCACAGCGCCCCGAAGGGCTGCATATACTGCACGGCGGTGTCGTAAGCAAGGTTCGATTCCGTAATCTGCATTGGAACATCCTTCGGCAATCCATCGTCCCGCCAAACTTTCACGATGCCCCGCACCAGCGCGGGTTCGTCATACAGATCGTTCCAACTCAGATTGCAAGGGTCAAACGGATAGTGCTCGAACGTCATCACATTCAAGTCGCCAAGATGACCGTGGCTCTTCAAATAATTCAGGAAGCGATTGAACCATGACACGTTGCCGCGCGCGTCCCGCCAAACCTGAATATCGCTGTTCACGCCTTCAAACACAGGTCCCGCCAGCTTGATCTTCGGATCAACTTTGTGGATCGCGTCCGCCCACTGCACATACAACGCTGCATCGTCCTCCGGCGTCCCAAACTGCCCGTCAGGTTCTTCGCCCATTTCCACATAATTGATCGCGTAACCGCGGCTCTCGATATAAGCGATCTCATTCGCCGCGTTATCGGGATTGTCGTACATCATCGCCACTGGGACCGTCATCTGCAGGCCCTGCGTCAGGCCGCTCTTGTAGACGAGATCGAAGCCCGGTTGTTCTCCATCGTCGGTGGCGATGCCTTTGGGATCGTGCCAGGAATCCACGGACGATCCGTAAGTCAGCGTCTGATTGGGGCTGGGGCTGTGATGCATCACATCAGTGAACTTCCCATCCGAGTCGAACCCCAGGTACACCTCTCGAACTGCGAAGCCCACGCAGTTGCGCCGATCGGAAGATCCATGAGAGTCACAAGTGTTCGAGGACGCCGTCATCAGCACCCGCACAAATTCAACTTTGAAAAGCCTCTGTGCGAACTTTACCTTGGCTAGCCCACCCTTTCCGTTGGTGACCGTTCCCTCAGGAAAATTCTTCCAGTCCCCGTGCCCCTGATCGCCGATTGCGTCATCGCCCGTCCAATATTGCACTTGATAGTTCGTAGCGTAGGGATCGCCCCAGGCAATCTGGATGGCATTCACACCCGCCTTGCTGCCCAGTTCCACGATGAACCACCCGGGGTGCAGCGTATTGCTCTCGCCGGTATAGGTCTCGTCAAGATAAGGATCGGTCTTCCAGTAGGTCGCGGTGTTGCCGTCGTCCAGCATGGAATAGCCGCCGCTGGTTCCATAGTTGCTCGTGGTCCCGCGGTGCGGAAGGTTATATCCAAACGAGCGCCTGATGTCGCCAGAACTGTTGGCATCGCCCACAAAATATCCGCGCCCCGCAGGATCGCTCCACCTGCCCGTCGGATTCCAGTGCCAAGCCTGAATGCTCAGCTCAGTATTGAGTCGGTAGCTGATCGGTCCCCACCCGGCCGTGTGCATGGTCGCAACGTGCTCCGGATCGTAAAGAATGTGAACCGAGTTCAGCGGGTCGCGATCGATGCCCGCCCCGAGCGCATGCAGCGGGCTGAAAGAATTGGTTGAGTGCCCCGGCGTGATGTCGACCGTAACCTGCTGCGCAAAAACAGGCGCAACGAGGATTAGCAGCGCGATGCCCAAATTCAATCGTTTCAATTGACTCGCGCAGCGAAGGTCGAGCGGCTTGCAGATTGTGGGTTTCATGGCGACAGAACTCCGGCAGGAGGAGGTCAGCCATTTTACCTCCGCAGGTCGAGTCCTGTGTCAAGAACTTCAGGGACAGCGCCCCGGCCGACTAGACTCGGCAGAGGCATCTGAAGAAAGCCGGAATCCTAGAAAATCAGCTACAGGGATTGCTTCCACAACTTCGACAATACCGTCGCCGCTACGGGACGGTCCCGTACACCGCGAATGCAGCTAGGTTATCGCGGTAAGGCAACCACTTATCTTTCGTATTGCCATTCAGGAACGCGACCTTGCCCTGGGCGTCGTTCCAAACAAAGTTCCATTGGTACTGCGCCTGTTTTGATTGCGGGCCGGTGCGGGCCACGATCCAATATTGAGTGCCGCCCTTCAGTGGAACGCCAGTCGAGTCCTTAAGCGCCATCAATTTGCAGCATTGACCTTCAGGTGGGAAATTGCCCGTGGCCCATGTTTTGAGCGGCTTGCCGGGTACGCCGCCCGCATCCGTGTAAATGCTGATGGAGCCCTTGTTGAATCCACCCGTAACGTAGCCAAGCGCGATCAGGATTTCCTTCGCCGTGGCATCTACCTTCGGCGTAAACGGCATAGCGAGGTAGCCCTCGCCCCATCTTGGATTGTCAGGGCCGGTGATCGACCAACTGACGCCGTCGTCAAAGGCATCGATTTTCGATCCGAGATTACTATGAATTTTTGTCAGACCTTTTTCGGGTTCATCCCCAAGCTGAACGTTCGGAGACCGCTGGACAATCGCGATCTGCGGGCCTTGCGCCACGAGACTAGCGCAAGCGAACATGAGAAACACAAAGCAAAGGAATACGCCTGTGACCACCTTCTTAAACATTAGTCCTCCTTCAATCAATTCAAACTTGTCGCGCAACACTCGAATTCTCTCAGCCACCGCTAACGGCGGGAACAATCGAAATCTCGCATCCCGCGGAGACGGGGCTTGCCAGCCCACCGGTATATCGCATATTTTCATCCCCAATGAAAATGTTGATATGCTCCCGCACCTGCCCCTGCTCGGTTGTGATGCGATCTCGAACCCCCGGATAGAGTGTCCAGAGAGCCGACAACGCCTCGGCCAAAGTTGCGGGTGAGTGCTCGATCTTGACTACGCTCCGTCCAGCGGTAAACTCGCGCAAAGCACCCGGAATGTGAAAAGTGACCGGCATGAATTAACCCTTCGGGCGACGCGTCTTGCTTTTCGACCCAGACTTCGGTTGACGTGAAGACGCGGGCGCGGGCAACGTCGGACCTAAACCAACCGAGCCGTCTTCGACGACTGCATTCCGTACGCAGACCACAGACGGAAGACCTTCGAGTATCTTTTGCCAGGTCCTGCCTTCATCGCGCGAGCCAAACAACTGCCCACTCCGTGTACCGAAGTAAATTCCGGCCGGATCGAATGCGTCCGCGGTGATGGCGTCACGCAGAACCGTTTCGTACGCGCGCTTTTGCGGCAGACCGCGGAAAAGAGGTTCCCACGAGGCGCCACCGTTCCGGGTTCGATAGACGCGCAGCCGGCCATCGCAGGCGCAGCGAAACTCGTCAGATTCAACCGGAACGATATACACGCAGTCAGGATTTCTGGGATGCGTGAGCATGGCAAAACCAAAATCCGACGGCACTCCATTGGCAATGTCGATCCAGTTTTCGGCAAAGTTGTCAGAGCGATACAACCCCCAATGACTCTGCAAATAGAGACGCTCCGGGCGAGCCGGATGCATAACAATCTTATGCACGCACTGCCCGAACTCGGGATACCTGTCGGGCATGGTCACAGCGCGGATGCCCTGGTTTTGCGGGGTCCAGCTACGTCCGCCATCGCTGGTTCGGTACACACCGCCGGCTGAGATGGCCACGTACATCCGCTGGTTATCGGCGGGGTCGAGCACGACCGTGTGCAAAGCAAGTCCGCCATTGCCCGGCATCCAGCGGGGACGATGCGGATGATCGAACAGCCCGCGCACCAGCGACCAGCTCTCACCCGCGTCGCGGGTTTCGAAAAGCGCGGCTGGCTCTACGCCACAATAAAGGACGTTCGGTTCTTCGGGCCGGCCGAGCGTGATCTGCCAAATGTTCTTCAAGGAAACGCCAGTGTCGGACGGAAATCGAATCGGTGCCTGCTGCGGATTGGTCCAGCTCTTCCCGAAGTCATCGCTGGACCGCAGCAGCGTGCCCCAATAACTCTGCGTCGAGGCCCATATGCGATGTTGGCCTCCGCGGCCGTCGTAGGCCATTGCATAGACATTGTGCCCGTGAAAGTATGGGCCACCGACTTCCCAACGGCTGCGTGCGGCATTCGACCGAAGGATGAACGCTCCCTTGGTTGTTCCCAGCAACAAAAGAAA
>Ga0207048_10055_pt2 | contig 36989 bp, 38 predicted proteins | sample Alteio_BWMinCont_65_FD_153301 | JGI IMG/M metagenome (GOLD analysis project Ga0207048, IMG submission 153301) | Enriched cells from forest soil in Barre Woods Harvard Forest LTER site, Petersham, Massachusetts, United States -... | ecosystem: Environmental > Terrestrial > Soil > Temperate forest >...
ACGCCTGCGCTCGTTGCAAAGTAACGTAGGGGAATTGCCGCCAAGAGGGTGAGTGGCCTTTGTGGCCGTCGTCGGCCCAGCTGTGTGCCCAGCACTCCTTTCCTGACGCGCGCAAAGGCATGCAGCGCTGGCCGCCAAGGGGTGGGCACGGTCGAGTTTGGAGACAGACGCCGCTGCGCGGCTCGGTGCTAACGCACCAAGAGGACGGTTCGGCGAAAGGTTATGTGCAATAGTCGCGGGCGTTTCGCGTGGAATCCGGGTCGCGAGTACAATGCGGAGTCCTCGGTTCCGAGGCGTTGCCAGGAGGTGGGTCATGCGAATCAAGAGCCAACACCTCGAATTCGACTGCTTTCGAGGTTAGTAGCAAACGGCGCAAGGGCTTTCCGTCCGAGACTCATGTCAAGCGGGGCGATCGCGTGGTGGGCGGTGAGAAGGAGAAGGAGCTGATCGAAAAGCTCGGTCGCAATGACCTGTGTCCCTGCGGATCTGGCCGTAGATTTCAAGCGTTGCTGCATGTTGAGCGGCGAATTCGACGGCTCCGATCGGGACTACTTCTTTCAGGTAGATGGCGACACGACGTCGATGGATGAGGCCATAGGAATCAGGCCGAAAGGAAAGCCGCCGGCGTGGCGCTGGGGCGCTGCAAATGACTACTCCGCGTACGCTCATTCTTGAGTCGGCACTCACGTGTCCGCATTGCGGCGCGACGACGGTGGAGACTATGCCAACGGACGCTTGCATCTATTTCCATAAATGCACGAGCTGCAATGCCCAGCTCCGTCCGAAGGCAGGGGATTGTTGCGTGTTCTGTTCTTATGGATCAGTGAAGTGCCCGCCGATGCAGAAATCGGGTGGCTGTAGCGGCGTTAGCGGAGGAGAATAACAGGTTTGCGGCGATGGGAGATTGATGGATTCGTCGTCATTGCGGATGTTGTCGGCGATCATGCATCCGATGGGCTGCGCGCGCATCTCGACTCCTTCGCACAAACCGGCGCCGGGTCGCGCAATCTGCTGAGGGAGCCGTGGTGTCGGGGACTTGCTTGCGATCTGCGAGAGCGTCCCGGGCCGGTGGCGTTGTTGCCCAGAGACGCGGTGGCCGTGCAATGTACGCTTTTTGACAAGTCGCCTGCGAAGAACTGGCTGGTGGCGTTGCATCAGGATTTGAGCATTCCGGTGAAGCGTCGCGTGGATAGCTCGGAGTGCTCGGGGTGGTCGGAGAAAGAGGGCGGTCTCTATGTGCAGCCGCCGGTGGAAGTGCTCGAACAACTGGTGGCGGTGCGAGTGCATATTGATGAGTGCCCGGCGAAGAGCGGGGCGCTACGGGTGGTACCTGGATCGCACGTGTACGGGCGATTGGATGGGCGGGCGTCAAAGAAACTGAGGGAAGAGCGGCGTGAAGTGGTGCCTTAGGCATGGCGATTGCTAGTGTTGCTATGCACAGGGGCCAAGCAATGAGATCCAAAATCAGCGCCGCTTCTGAAGATAGTGAAAACGAGCAGTTTATTTACGTATGTTACGAGTTCATCTACCTTTTTATGTACTTGACGGATTGACATGCGCTAACCACCAACGTTAGCTTTGCCTCTCGCGGCAAGTGCGTTCATGGAGGATACTGCGGATATGTCGGTCCGATCGCAGGGAGCTAACTTGAAACCGTCTCGTTTTTTGTCCGTACTGGGTCTCGCTTGCTCGGTCGCTGGGTGTGTCGGTATGACGCAGATGCAGCACACCGCCTCGGAATTCGACAAAGCCGTCCATAGCACCGCAACGACGGAGCTCGTTCTGTTTCGCGAGGTGCAGGCCGGCGAGTGCAATGATCAATTCTATCTGCAGGCCTATCGCGTCGCCGGTCTCGGGACCGACAGACTCGATCCTTCGCAAATCGATCTCATCGGTGGTCACTGTACCCATCAGGAATTGACCGACGGGGAGCTCGCTATCAGGCAAAAACTATTGAGCACCTTGACGCTGTACGCCGACACGATTCAAGCGCTCAGCGAGGGCAAGGGGAATCTCGACCCTAGCGCGAAGGAGAAGGCGCTCGCCGGGGATATCAAGTCATTGGCAACGCAGGGAAAATTCAGCTCTGCCGAGAAGAGCGGCGCCGCAGGTCTGGATGCGGCCGTGTCGGCCGTGGTGCACGTAATCATCGATCGGCGAGTTTATAAGGATGTAGGGTCGGCCGCCGGAGCTGTGCAGAGCGAGCTTACCGTGGTAATCGGGGAATTGCAGGCAGAGAACCGGGACGACGCGCAAGGCCTCCGCAGCAAGTACGGTTCGGTCAATAACGAGATGGTTTCCGCCCTGAAGCTGGCTTGTGAACGGGGGGGAGCCGAGTGCTTCTTCGGGATCGCCTCCGCCCATACGGCACTCAACTCGGTGATTGTCGCCCCGCCTGACGTCGAGCAGCTCAATAAAACACTCGATGCTGTGCTCGCTGCAAACGCGTCACTGGCACAGCCGAAATCGACGGGCGCCGTCGCCGAGGTCTCGGAACTCGCTGATCGTGCTCAACAGGCGGCGACTCTGTTCAGCGCAAGCAAATGATGACTTCAAGCATGGTGCAGTATGCGGACCCTTAGCCAACAGATCGCCATCAATGCAGCGATCGACGCCATTCGCAACGCCGAAGACGCATTAACGGATCAAATTCGATCGAGTACCGATGCGTTGACCGCGATAAAGCTCACGAATGAATACAACAATCTCGACTCCTACCTTTCGGAGCTGTTGCATGCCCAGAATGCCGCAGATGATGCAACCTTCGCGAACGCGACCGAGGCACTGCAATCGCGGATATCCGGGCTTGAGGCTGACGAGAAGGCTATCCAGGCGCTTATCGCCGACGTTGCGACTGCCGGGAAAGTCATCGGTTACATCGCGGACGCAGTCAAGTTGATTGCGAAGATATAGCATGCACTGGCGCCAGGTTCTCGTCAGCTATCGGATGGGCGGCGGGGATGCGGTTAGTCTAGCCGTATTCAGAGGAGAGAGTAGGCTCCTCGGATGGACTCACGGCGGCCGGCGACCCGGCGGCCCGGGACGTGAGTTCGGGCTCGGGCGCGGTCACTCGGGATGATATTTTAATCATGCGCCGTACAATCCGCAGGTATTCGACCTCAAGGATCGGATCCCCGGTACGAGCATTGGTTTGCGCCAGGGCCGTCAATTAGGCGTCGAGGAATCCCATGAGCTCCAACCAAGTTATCGGCGTTGAGCAGGAAAAGCTGTTGATTGAGAGGGAAAAGCTTCTAGTCGAACGCGAAAAGCTAGCGCTTGAACGGTACAAGGCTCGCTGGACGGCGATTGGGGTTGGTATTCCCATTCTGGTTATTGCCGCCACGGTAGCGTTGGGCATATGGAGTCAATATCAAAAAGGTCACGATGACTTCTCGCTCAAGGCCGCCGAGATCTTGCTTCAGAGCGACAGTCCAGACGCAACGAAGAACAAGGCCGCTGCGTTGCAGGCACTCTTCCCAAGCCAATTACCGGCGGACTTTGCGAAATCGTTCCAGCCGAATCAGTTCGGAGCCAACACTGTTCCCAGTCAAAGGGAGTTACTGCAACTAATGGCGTCAAGGCCTGAAGATGCCGTGAGAATACTCGCGATGTGGAAGTCCATGTTTCCAGGCGACGAATGGATTGAGCCATTTGAGAAAAATTTGGCATCTAATCCTTCGTTTCAGGGGACGGTTACGCGAAAGTGACGATGCGCTGGCCGCGCGGCTCGGCGGCGAAGCCGCCAAGAGGGTTTTGCGTGGAGCGGTGAGGGTCAAGTCGTGGCATTACGCGCCGACGGCGCATCCGGGCACCACCTTAATGTAACGACGATGGTCGCGATGTCCGCGGGAGTCCGAACGCTTCCCGTACAAGATCGCGCGGATGTTGATATTTGATCGTCGAATACATCGTAGCGGCGAGGAACAGCTCGGCATCCCGGAGCCCCGCCAGTTCGTTGCGGAGATGGAGCCACTTGAACGTCTGGGTCGCCTCGTTGAGGCATCCCAGAATCCGGCGATTCGCCGTGGCGCCGATGACCGGCGAGTGCATGGCGTCGATTTCGGCGTCGACCTCGGTATACGGCAATTCAAGGGCCAGGAGAAGCTCTCGAGTGGCCTCGAGCCATCGCTCAAACAGCGTACCGATAGGCGCGGCGTGGATGAGCACGACCAGGAGAGAGCGCTCGCTCATGAACATCGCCAGCGGCCGGCGCCCAGGCACCCAACCCGCGTACCAGTCTCCAAGTCGATTCGTTGCGGTCAGTGCGGTACTTGACGGTACGGCGCCTAAGCGCTTGAGGATACGGTGGGTGCAGCGAACGGTAACCATTGGGGCAAGAGTTTAGTCAATCCATCTGCGAGAGCCCAGTCGCGATTGGATGCAGGGCAACAAGAATTGATCGGTGGGATCGCTTTGCTACTTCGGTCTGTCGCGTTTAGTCAGCGACGCCCTGCGCAATGGACGTTCCCCTCGCATCACGTAGAGCACATAGACAGTACCGCGATCATTCCGATAGAAGATCCGATACGGCGGTTCAACGATTTGGCGATAGCGCCAGCCGCGCAGTTCCTCGGGTTTCGAGCCGCTGTTGGGATGTGCGATGAGTTGCTCGACATGGCGGAACACGCGCTGGACGAGCTCGCGGGCCGCAGCGGGATTGTCCAGAGCGATGTAATCGGCGATCGTGTCGAGATCATTGAGAGCGGGCTCGGTCCAGATTACTTCAGCCATCGCGCCATGCGCTTCTTGGCTTTGGCATGGGTCAGTACCCGTCCCTCTTCAACCGCCTTCTCACCGCGCGCGATCCCTTCGAGCAGGGTCAGGCGCTTCTGTTGGCGCTCATAGGTTTCTACGTCAACGAGGTACGCCGCAGGTAGACCGTGCTGCGTGATGAGAATCGGGGCCCGGTCGGCCTCGACGGCCGTCAGTAATTCGGTTGCTTTGCGCTTCAGGGTCGTAACAAGTTCGGTACGCATTGAGTGATACTATAGTATCACTGCAGTTTGTGCAAGTCCGTGGTCCCAGCGCCGGGTCGAGCGGCGTGCTAAATTAGCACTTCCCCAATGACTGTCTGAGTCGTGGGCTTGCGGGCCGCGCGGCACTTATAAGGAGCCGCCGACCCGAAGGCCGGCGGCCCGAGACGTGAGGTCGGGCTCCCGCCTGGCTCACCGTGCCTTTCCCATGGCAATGGAGAACCGTCAGCTGCTGCGGTGCCTCTTGCGCTCGTAGCTGCGCGCGGCAAACCGCAGAGATGCGGCGTCGATTTGCAAAATCTCCGTGAGCTGCGCGGCTGCCAAACCGCAATCTTTCGCATAATTCTCGCGATCCTGCAAGAACCGCTCGACCTCATTCGGACTGACGAACAATCGCGCCAGGAGAATCTCCATGGGATTAGTAATCATGCAACCTGCTGCAATTCGGTCACGCGCCGCCGGGTGCGACCGGAGGCCAGCGCCCCGCGCGCCCTCGCAATCTGCTCGAGCAAAGCGGCAAAGTCCGGGTAGCGACCGTCGCGCTCGATGATTACCGTTAGATGTTGCGGCACCTTGAACGCAAGCGCTTCGAGCAATTTGTAAACGCGCGGCGGGGGATCATGGATATGGTCATCAATCAGTCGGGAACGACCGTCGGGGCCGTCCTCCCAATGTCCGCCCGACAGATGCACGCTGGCGACTCGCTCGAGCGGCAGTGAATCGAGGATCGCGAATAGATCCCCATCGGAGTTGCAGGCATTGGCGTAAAGGTTATGCAGATCCAAAAGCATCGCTGCATCGGCTCCGCGCAGTACCCGGCAGATGAATTCGGATTCCGTCCAGCAACTGCCGGGCGGTGTCAGCAAGGTCGCGATATTCTCCAGCTGCGGCAGCGCGCCGACGACCTCGCGCACGCGTTCGAGGTTGCGTAATGCACCGGCGAGTGTTGGCGGCGCGTACGGCGCGGCGGCGAGATGTCCGATCTCAATTCCCCCGGCTCGCACGAAGGACAGATGCTCCGACCAGTGATCCGGTTGAACGCGCTCGACGAGCCTCGCGATTCGTTCCAAACGTGCATCCGAAACATTGACAGAGGATGCAAGTCCCAGCGATACACCGTGCAAGCTCAGCGGAATCTGGCAGGCCAGGTCGCGCAGCGCATCGAGCCGGCGGTGCGATGCTGACATTTCGCGCTCCACGATGATTTCGAGATGATCGATCGAGTCGAGATGCAAGAAAATTTGCGCGGCCAACTCGTCGCGCCACGCGAGCCCCACACGATCGCCGCCGCTCATCCTCCACAGCCTCCGCCGCAACCCCCGCCGCAGCCGCCTTAGGGCTTGCGAGGATTGCGACAGCCACGCCCGCACCGCGGCTGGTAAAGCATCGGGGATCCTGCAGTCGATCGTTGTGTCCATGGCGTCAGATCCCTAATGCAGGCTTTTGGTGGGCCACGAACTCTATGTGACTTGGCTGCAAGTGGACACATGATAACTAGAACTGCGGCAATGAGGCCAGCGCCGGTCGTGTCAGGCATTAGCTCTTTGGGGTGCCAGAAGTACCCGAAGTGCACTGGGATCGCGCAGATCTCCTGAAGAAAGGGCAGATGCTGCCGCTCCCCTGGCCGGGCGCCGAGACATGTCCATGCTCTGATTACTCATAGCATTCAGCACCGTGCCCGCACGCTATTCCGGTACACATTGGGCTTGACAATTCGTCTCTTATGTCTGTAATATCTGTTATGACAGAAACAACAGATAAGAAAGACAGCGCGCCGGAGGCTGTTCGTCGGTTTGTTTTGGAGTGGGGAAACCTGGGCGAGCGTTGGGGGGTAAACCGCTCGGTGAGCCAGATTCATGCATTGCTGTACGCTTCGAAGCATCCCCTCGCGGCGGAGGATATTGCGGATACGCTCGGGATCGCGCGCTCTAATGTGTCGAACTCCCTTCGTGAACTACAAACCTGGAACATCATTCGTTCGGTGCCGATTCTTGGTGACCGACGCACGTTTTACGCTGCCGAAACCGACCTTTGGATACTGGTGTCGCGAATCGCCGCGGGCCGCAAGGCTCGTGAATTGGATCCCGCCGCGGCAGCTCTTCGCGAGTGCGTTGAAATGTCACGGGTCGACAAGAGTATGGACCCAGTCGTTCAGCTCCGATTGAGAGAGATGCTCGAGTTCATCGAACGCATCAGCCGATGGTACGACCAGATGATTGCTCTCCCGCGAGCCACGATCGCGACGCTCATGAAATTGGGCGGCGGCATTGCACGCTTACTCGACCGCGGAGGAAAGAAGAATCGAGATCTTTTGTGAACCCAAAGGAGGTTATCGTGAGTCAACTATCAGCTTTAGCACTTGCACTCGTCGTCAGCCTGACCTTGAGCACCTTCATCGTCGTCGTCATGATTAAGCCGCTGCGCGGAGTCTTGCAGCAGCTATGCCCCCGGAGCGATGCCATAACCTTCTGGATGTCGTTCGCTACCGTGATGTTCTACATCGCACCGCTGCTTTTCACTTTACTTTTTGAAAGCACCATCATCGTTCCCGATTAGGTCAATGTTGTGCGAACGGGGCTCGCTTCATCTCTCTTCGGATCGTTCGCCGCATTGCTGGTCGTGGGCTATCAGATTTCTCAGGCACGCACGTTGCCGCGTTGAACGATGCGAGGTGGCCCTGACCCCGATGCGCGGATAATCGTATTTGATGGTCATTGCCATCTTTGCTCGGGTTGGGCCCGGTTTGTAGGGCGACATCCAACTGATCCGCCGTTCAATGTGATCCCCATGCAGAGCGAGGAAGGGAAACATCTATTTATCCAACATCGCATTGATCCAGAAGATCCCACAACCTTCCTCGTCGTGGATAGGGGACGGCACTTTATCGCGTCAGACGCGACCATTCGCGTAATCGCGGCATCGGGCGGTCTGTGGCGCATGATCCACGCGGTCCGAATCATCCCGAGGCGATGGCGAGATGGGATTTATGGCGTTGTGGCACAGAATAGGTACAGGTGGTTCGGGCGCCGCAGCACTTGCTACCTCACGGGGTAGATATGCGCGTCGTCGTGATCGGCGGGCTGGGTAACTTCGGCGCACGAATCTGTAAGAGACTTGTCCAGGAATCCGAACTTGGGATTCTCGCCACGAGCCGTCGGCCTCGGAGCCCAGTGGGGCCGGTCAGAACGGCGACACTCGATATCGACAGTCCCAATTTTGCAGCAGAACTGAAGGCTCTTGCCCCTGACCTCGTGATTCACTGTGCAGGGCCGTTCCAGGGCCAAGACTATCGAGTGGCCTTGGCAAGCATGGCCTGCAACGCAAACTATCTAGACTTGGCGGACGGCAGAGATTTTGTGACGGGGTTCGTCAGGGCAGTCGGGCCGGCGGCGAAAGCCGCAGGGCGTATAGCGATCACCGGAGCAAGCACTCTGCCGGCGCTTTCCTCCGCAGTGGTCGATTCTCTGAAGGAACCCTTTAAATCCATCAGCGCGATAGATATCGTGATCGCCCCTGGCCAACGTGCCCCACGCGGCGCGGCCACAGTGGCCGCCGTATTGGGATATGCAGGACGCCCATTTCGGTGGTGGCAAAGCAGTGAGTGGCGCACGGCTTATGGATGGCAGGAACTCAAGCGCAAACAGTTCTCATTCGGCAGCCGACTAGCAGCAGCCTGCGATGTGCCGGATCTCGAGTTGCTGCCGGCGCGCTACCCGGGAGTTGAAACGGTCACTTTCCGAGCGGCCCTTGAGGTATCGCTTCAGCATATTGGTCTTTGGACGATCGCTGCCTGGCGACGGATGGGATTGCCGCTTCCCGTCGCGAAATGGGGATCTGGCCTGGATCGTGTCGGCACATGGCTCAATCGCTTCGGCAGCGATACGGGCGGCATGACGGTCCGGGTCGTCGGAACTAACGCCGCAGGGGAGAGGCAATATCGAACTTGGGAACTGGTAGCAGAAGCCAATCATGGGCCAGAAATCCCGTGCATGGCCGCCATCGTTCTTGCCAATAGATTTCAGCGCGGAGATGTGTTTGTGGCAGGCGCGAAAGTCTCTATGGGCCTCCTCAAATTGTCAGAGTTCGAACCGGAATTCGCTCGATGGGAAATATCGACTCAAATAAAGAACTCTACTTTGTGACCGGCGTGGGCAGGCGCGTTGTCTCGAGGCGTCGGTGAATTTGTATCTTCTGATCAAGTGGTTGCACATTATCTCCTCGACCGTGCTCTTTGGTACCGGCGCCGGGATTGCGTTCTTTTTTGTGCGCGCGCAACGGACCGGAGACGCGAGGATCATTGCGGCGGTGGGTCGGGAGGTCGTCTTAGCGGATTTTGTGTTCACTGCAACGGCGGTGATACTGCAACCCCTGACGGGAATCGCGCTGGCGCTCATGAGGGGATATCCGCTCTCGACGTCTTGGCTGGGGGTATCAATCGCGCTGTACATTCTTGTTGGGTGTTGTTGGTTGCACGTGGTGTGGCTGCAGATCCGGATGCGAGATCTCGCCATCGACGCCGCCCACAATAGCCTGGCACTGCCGATCGTGTACCAGGTCTACTATCGTCGGTGGTTCGCGCTCGGGTGGCCGGCGTTTATTGGCGTGTTGGTCATTTTTTATTTGATGGTGGCGAAGCCGGGGATGTGAATGTGGAGCAGGTTCGGCAATGCGTGATTCGATTCCTGTCTCCATCGTCGTTCAGTTTTTTTGTCGATTTGCCGCAAGCAGGCGCCAGAGAGTAGGGGCGCGGAAGGTCCACAACTGGCGTTAGTGCGAACGACAGGTAGTCGCCGCGCTTATCAGCAGGCAGACGCGGCTACGCCGCTCGGCTGTCGCCAAGAGGGCCCGCGGAGGGTTTTGCGAGGGCAGATCTGGCTGGTAGAGCGGAAATCGAGTGCACATTGCGACAGGGACGTCGCAACGGATTCGCGGGACTCCGACCGAGAATCCGGGAGGCGAGTCGGGCTCGCGCGCCTGACTCGCCGTCGCCGGGCGAGGATATGGATATCCGAATAGCCCGGCTATCGGAGGAGGGCGTCCATGTCCGCCTGCATGCGCGCCTTGTATTCATCCGACCAGTGAGCGCCAGGCTTCAGCTTGGCTTTCCTGTCTGGCGGTGGAGGAGTGGATGGCGGGTTGCTGACGGGAGCGGGTTTGCGGGCCCCCAGCTTTAGCTTGAGCGTAGGACGGGGTGAGGAGATTGAATTGTTCATACGGTTAAGTAGGTTGAAGTTGCGGATTAAAGACGAGGGAGCGTATGGATTATAGAACCATTGTGCTTAGAATTCGTGACGCCCGCACACCATGGAAGGACCCTGTCGGCCGGTGCCGACAGAAATCCTGCGAGGCGCGATAAGTGAAGAACGAGTGACGCTATACAGTGTTTCGGTGCTATGGGTACAGGACGGACGCGCCGCCACAGGATCGCAACAATCCGCGTCATGCGGCGCCAGTTCCATATCGACAAGTTGAGCGATGAGTTCGGTCAGTAATCGGAAGATTCTCATTACTGCCCTAATGAGAACGATCGTATAATGCGAAGGATGTGGCTCGATCCGCAGCGATTGCCGGGATCGAGCCATTCCACCCGCCCATTACATTCGGTCAGAGAGCGTCGAGCCAGGCGAGCAACTCCGTATCCCGCTTCCAGTGGGGCGGCTTTGCGGGGCGCATTGAGCCATCCACTTGTTCGAGTGCCCTGCGTTGGGTGCAAAGATCGGACCTGGCATATCGATTCGTCGTTTCAAGACTCGCATGACCGAGAAGGTCTCGGATCGTGACGACATCGATGCCTAAGGCCGTGAGGTGAACGCCGACAGTGTGGCGCCAGCTGTGCGGTGTGATCTTCTTGTTCCTCAATGACGGCAGTGCCTCCGCAGCTGCAGCGACATATTGGGCTAATTTCCCGCGCACGCCTGCAGCACCGAGTCGCTCCCCATAGCGATTGAGGAAAAGCGGTTCATCCTCATTGCAGGGTTGCCGCTTCTGCAAGGCGCGGATCAACGCCACCGTTTCAGGCCAGAGCGGACAGATCCGCTCCTTTCTCCCTTTCCCTAGAAGGCGCACCTGCGCGGGCGCCGAGAAGCGGATGTCACGCGGGCATATATTGAGCGTTTCCTGGATGCGTGCGCCGGTATTGTAAAGGAACGCAAGCAGCGCATGATCGCGTTGCCCTTCAAGCTTCGCGAGGTTCGGCTGTTTCAGTATGGCGATGACTTCCTCGTTATCGAGGTAGCTCATGGCCCGCCTCTCCGCTCGCTTGGTCGGGATGCGTAGGATCGGGGCGCATTGAGCGGTGGCCAAGGGTTCCTGCTGGGCGACATAGCCAAAGAAGCTGCGCAGCGCCGCCAGGCGACAGTTTCGAGTGCCGACCGACGCCTTGCGCTCGCCCTCGCAATGCTTGAGGAAAGCGAGGATGCTCATCGCATCTAGGTCGGCAAGCGCGAGGCGCGCGACTGGTCGCCCTTTCTGTTGCGACACAAAGCGTAGGAACAGTCGCCAAGTGTCCCGATAAGACAGCACCGTATGATGAGAGAGGTTGCGTTGCTCAGCCATCCATTCATGGAAGAAGGAGTGCAGCAACTGGGTGAAGGATAGAGACTTCATGGCTGCACCTCGGCGATGCCTACCGCGCGTGCACCTGACAGTCGAAAGCGCTCGCACGCGATTTCCTTGAGTTCTTGAGTCTGGGTCAAGTAGGACAGCGTCGAACTGATATTCTTGTGACCGAGGTAGGAGGCCAGGTACGGCAGCAGGGCCTGCGGGTTGATCCCTCGCCGATACCAGTCGCGCATCCGGTGCAGGACGAAGCTGTGACGCAAATCGTGAACGCGAGGCCCAACATTGCCACTGAGGGGCTTGAAACCCGCACGGCGGATCACGTTCGCCAGATTGTCACTGACCGCCGGATAAGAGTATTGCTTCCCTAACCCGGGGTTCCAGAACAGGCCGCTTTGAGCCGTGTGCGGTGCTCCGACGCCGTCGCGGGCAGCGAGATAGTCCTTCAGTACCTGCATCACGGTCGGTGTAAGTGGCAGTCGACGCGATTTGAAGAACTTGCTCTCGCGGATCTCGATGCTGTCATCGTCGAGGTGTACATCGGCGAGCGTGAGCCTCACGAGTTCCCCGATGCGTAGCCCCGCGCAGTAGGTGAGCACCACCATCGTGTACAGCATAAGCGGCCGCCACGGCGCTTGCGGAGAGGGAAACGTGCGGGCGGCCTCCATAAGCTTTCGGATCTGCGTCTCGCTGTACACATAGGGCCGTCTTTGGCGCTCGATCACATCTCTACGCAGCCGACGATCGACAGGCAAGAGGGGCACGGTCGGGTCGAGACGGTGCAAGGCTATGGATAACCTGCGACCACATTCATGCGCCCGAAGTGCACCCGTGATGCCCTTCTTCGATTGACTGTACGCCTCAACGAGTTTGTGAACAGGCATGCCCGTGAGGTCTGCTCGCATTTGCAAGAACCGGTCGAACTGTAGGAACTCCTCCTCTTCGCTCTCGTAGCGATTACCCAATGCCCGTTTCATTGCGACATGCGCTTGCATCTGCGGCCCCAGGAAGCTTGCAAATGGCGGTGTCGGTCGCAGTTTCTCCAACGCACCTCGGTAGTCCGCCACGAGCAGTGCATCGACTATCGGTCCGACGGTACGCAGTTCATAACAACGACGAAGCTCAGAAAACGGATTGCATGGGATCTCTCCGCGGTCCTGTCTCCATTGTAGGAACCGATCAACGTGGCGCGCATACGTGTGAACCGTTTTCAGGGTCGTTTGACGTGCGGAACTTTTCAGCCAAAGCCGCAGGACGGGAGTACTAACGAGATCGTCATCGGCGTGAGCGCGCACAAACCGAAGAAAATCTCTCAAGGCCGCTTTGTAGGCGTTACGCGTGGCCGCACGGTCACGCCGCGTCTGCACGAAACGGTCGATGGTGGCGAGGTCGGACACCGATAGGAGGCTCATGACGCAGCTCCTACCGGCAGATCAAGCGCCACCTCTCGCAGTTCGCGCGTGGCCAATTTCAGGTAAACCATCGTCGACTCTGGCGAACGGTGTCCCAGTACATCACCGATGGTTTTTAGCGGCACGGCGCCGCGCAGAAGACTTGCCGCCCGCGCATGCCGCAGGGCGTGCGGACCCCGCTTACCCGGCGGGATAGAGTGAGCATCGACGAGGTTCCTTGCGATTATCTTGTTCAGGGGCCCTGGTGTCAGCGGGTGGTATGGCGCCAAGGTTCGCAGGAAAACTTCTCGCCGCTGGGTTTGAGGGCGCCCATGACGCAAGTAGGCGAGGATCGCCTCGGCGGGTTTTCGCAGCAGGGGCAATTCGGAGTGAGTCTTCGTCTTGGTGTGCCGGACCCGGATAAGCTCGTTTCTCCAGTCGATATCCTCCAAACGCAGCGCCACTAACTCCCCGGCCCGCAACCCGTAGGTCGCTAACAGTGTCAGGATGGCGTAATCGCGTCTTCCAAGTGGAGCTCGCTTCGCACGCGCGGATTCCAGCAACTTCGTGACGTCTTCGGCGCGGAGCGCGGAGGGAATGCTGTCAAGGGCGCAGACGCGCGGTCCATGGATTGCGGCACTCAAATCTACCGGTACCCGACCGCTCTCATGCAGGTAACGCAGGAAACTGCGCGTCGACGCGACCACGACGCCGAGTGATCCACGGCTCCAGCGGGAACTGCGCCACTGCAGAAAAGCATCGAGATCGGACACCGACAGCCGCCAGAGCGGATTCCCTGAAGCACGGTCAGCCCACCACGCGAGGAGTCGATGCGCCTCAGCACAACGGTAATAGCGCGTGTTATCCGCGATGCCGTGCACCTCGTTCAGCCACGCATTATACCCGGCCACAAGCTGCCGACGTAAGGACTCGGCCTCATTCGCCGGTGCCGGCACCGGCGGCCACTGTTCGTGAAAGAGCCGCAGCAGCATATGAATTGCCGCGCGATGACCACGGCGCAGGCTCTTCCTAGCGAGGCGACCACGCCGTTTTCTTACCATCCGAAGTGTCTTGAGGTAGCGGTCAACCTCCGTCGGTTGCACGCTGTAAACCGTCAGCCCCGTTCTCTCCAGATAGTCGAGAAAGCGGTCGACGCGACTAGGATAGTTTGAAACCACTTTGCGGCTGTAGCGCTCGTTTTGAAGTAGATGCAAAAGTTTCGCCAGACAGACGGCACGGGTGGGGCTAGTTTCGAGCATGACGATCTCCTGGGTGAAAAAACCGGAGTATGTGAGCCTGCTCAAGCTAAATGATGGAAATCCCGGCAACTCAGTTCCGGAATTCAGATCTTCCTATTTGAGGCGCACGGTCTTCTCGTGCAAATGATGGTCGTGACGATTGGCGCATTGCGGCTCTTGTCAGGCCGATTGCGGTCTTTCGTGCGGATTCCAATGCACACAGTCAGGGATCCGCACCCGGCCAATTGACAGTCTTGGAAGACAGCCCGCAAGCGGTCGCTCGTGACTTGCGGTAGGCTACCAGGCGCAAAGTTATTCGGACGCGAACTTAGGACTTCCAAACAAAGGAGTGTTTGATGCGGGAATTGATCGCGCTAGCGCTGGTGCTGGTATCTACTGCAGCCGGTGCGGAAGACTGGGCCATCGTTCGAAAGCCGACCGATCCTGGGCAGGCAGGTCTGCCAAGCATACTTGTCGATTCGGCGAGTATTGTGGTTCTTAACAATGGGATACGCCGCGCGAGCGTCAAGATGAGTATTCCGGGGCAACGTGACCGCCGATTCCGGCGGAACGTGACCGGCCGTTCCGGAGCAACGTGACCGGTCGTTCCGGGGGAACGTGACCGCGATTTCCGCTTGAAGGTGACCGATTTTGGGTTTTGACCGGAATCACCGGTCACGATCCGGAATCGCCGGTCACGTTCGACCGGAACGATCCGCCGGGTTTGCGCTGAACTTGCATTTTCTGGCCTAAGCTGCCCGATTTTTTCATCGGGGACGCCAATGCCAGCTAAGCGGAGTGCCATGCGCAAAATCAAAGATGTTCTACGCCTGAAATTCGAGGCGAAGCTGAGTCACGAGCGGATCGCGGCGGCGACCGGGATCTCCAAGGGCGCCGTGTCGAAATACGTGCAGCGGGCATTGGAGAGGGGCCTGGGGTGGCCACTGCCGCCCGATCTGGACGAAGTGCGGCTCGAGTCCCTGCTGTTTCGCCAGAGCGCGCCTCGTGAGCACTACGCGGTGCCGGACTTCGCGCATGTCCATCAGGAGTTGAAGCGCAAGGGCGTCACCCTGCAGCTCTTGTGGGAGGAGTACCGCGCCGCGCAGGGCGAGCGAGCCTACCGGTACAGCCAATACTGCGAGCACTACCACCGGTATCGGGGGAGCCTTGCGCGCTCGATGCGACAGCTGCACCGCGCGGGTGAGAAATTATTTATCGATTACAGCGGCGACACCGCCGCCGTCATCGACATAGCCACCGGCGAGGTACGCAACGCGCAGATCTTCGTCGCCGTGATGGGCGCGTCGAAATACGCCTACGCGGAAGCGACCTGGACGCAGACATTGCCGGACTGGATCGCCTCGAATATCCGAGCCCTTGAATTTATGAACGGCGCGCCCGCTCTGCTTATTCCGGATAATTTGAAGAGCGCGATCAAGCGCGCGTGCCGCTATGAGCCGGAGGCGACCTCGACGTACGAGGACTTTGCGCGTCACTACGGCGCAGCAATTTTACCTGCCAGGCCGTTTCGCCCGAAGGACAAACCTGCCGTAGAAATCGGCGTGCTCGTGGTGCAGAGATGGATCCTCGCGCGCTTGCGCAACCGCCAGTTCTTCTCGCTCGCCGAGCTTAACATCGCGATCGCCGAGTTGCTCGTGGATCTGAATCGTCGGCCCTTCAAGAAACTGCCGGGTTGCCGCGCTTCAGTCTTCGAGGCCCTCGACCGGCCGGCCTTGAGGCCGCTGCCCGCGACGCGCTATGAATATGCCGAATGGGCCAAGGTGAAGGTCAACATCGACTACCACGTCGATGTCGAGCGGCATTACTACAGCGTTCCGCACGCGCTCGTCGGGCAACACCTGATGGCGCGTTACACCGATACCACAGTCGAGTGTTTGCACAAGGGCGGTCGCATCGCCGTGCATGTGCGCAGTTATGAGGTTGGCAAGTTCACGACGCTCCCTGAGCACATGCCGAAATCGCACCAAAAACACCTGAAATGGACGCCAGGCCGACTCTTGAAATGGGGCGAGAAGATCGGGCCCGGAACGCGTGCCGTCGTGCAGTGGCAGTTCGATCATCGACCCCATCCGGAGCAAGGCTACCGCGCGTGTTTGGGACTCCTGAGCCTGTCCAAGGACTACGGCGAGGAACGTCTGGAAGGCGCATGCCGCCGCGCGCTGACCATTGGCTGCCCCACCGGCAAGCGCATCAAGATGATCCTCGTCGCCAAACTCGACCAACACCCCGACATGTTCCCCGCCGCGGAGACGGCGGCGCCCACCGCCACCCGTTCGCACGCCAATGTACGGGGTGCGAACTACTTCCGATCTGAATCGACGATGACTGATGGAACCAAAACCACTGACGAAGGAGACAATTGCACGATTTCTCGTAATGGACCCGCCCGGTTTCGGATAAATGGACCCACCTTGCATGGGTTACCGGCGGAGCCGCGGTTTGAGTGTTCTACGCGTCCTTTTTCTTGGTGGCAAGTTTTCTGGCTTTGACGCCTCGATAGGTCTCGCCGGTGATGTTGACGGTGAGCGACGAGTGCTCGAGTCGATCTCGGATGGCGTCGAAGATGACGGTATCGGGGATGACCTCGTTCCAGTGATCCACGGGCAGCTGGGAGGTGAAGGCGATGGATTTATTGATCGATCGTTCTTCGATGATTTCGCACAGATCCTGCGCTTCGGTCGCGGTAAATTTCCGCATTCCCATCTCGTCAAAGATAATCAGATCGAACTTGGCGAGTTTGGCGCGGTAGCGAAGGTAAGCTCCGCTGGAACGGGCGATCGCGAGGTTTTCCTGGAGGGCGGTGATGCTCATGTAGAGCACCGATTTGCCGCTGGCACAGGCGTGCAGGCCGACCGCCTGGGCGATGAAGGTCTTGCCGACACCGGTTTCGCCGATGAGCAGGAGCGGACGGGCGTCGTTGAGCCATCCGAGCGTATAGATTTCCTTGATCTCGGCCTTGGTGATTGAGCGTTTGGCGGTAAAGTCAAAGTCCTCGAACGCCGGACGCACGGTGAACTTGGCGGCCTTGATGCGATTGACGGTTTTCCGTTCTTGACGGTAATCGGCTTCGGCCTGCAACAAGATGTCGACGAACTCGGAGTAGCTGATTTTATCGCGGGTGGCGTCGGCGAGAGTTTTATCTAAAACAGCGAGCATGCCGAGCATGTTCATCTCGGCCATGTGGTTCTTGGCAATGGCAATACTCATAGCGGTAACTTCTCCTGCGCTGCAGTCGGTGGAAGGGAGGGTTCGTCAGTGGCCTGCAGCGCGGCGCCGCCAACGTACCGGAGGAAGGGATTACCCGGCCGGCGCACGATGTCGCGGACTGGCTGCGGGTTCATGGACTGTCGTTGTGCCTGCTTGAGCAGATCCTGGAAGTACGGTGTGCGGATGCGGTTGTAGCGGCGCATGGTGGCGATGGCGGTGCCAATGTGTTCGCTCGCCAAAGCGTGGCCGGAGCGGCTGATCTCCTTGGTGCACGCGGAGACCAACCCCATGGCGCGCCGGATATGGGCGTAGACGTCGGCATTGAAGAGCTCGAGGAACAAGGTGTTCAGATCCGGGTGGATAAAGCGCGACTGCGACAAGAGTTTCTGCGGTGTGGCCTCGTAGAACGCCACCGAGTTCGGCGGGAAGTGCTCGAGGATCTTGATTCGCAGCCCCGCCTTCTGCCGGCATCGCGGGTGGATCGCGAGGCGCTCGAGATCTAAGAAGATCTCGACATGGTGCTCCGTGAGCTTGATTCTTAGCCTTTTGCCGCGGTGGATATGCGGCGCGCTGTAGTAATCGCCATCGACGGCGACGTAACAGTCGGGGTGCAGCTTTGCGCTCTTCCACTCCCCGCCGTCGTATTCCACACTCGGCAACGCCTTGAGCGCGGCTTTCTCGATCTTCTCGAAGCGCTCGCGACGTGAGACGCCAAAGCGGCGGTGGGTCTGGTCGTTGATACGCTCGACGCAGACTATGAGCGCGCGATTGATCTCATCGATCGAGGTAAATCGGGCGTGGCGGAACCGGAAGCGAAAGTAGCGGCAAAGGATCTTGACGAGACCTTCGCAGATCGCCTTGTCCTTCGGTTTTCGGACACGCGCAGGAACGATGGCGGTCGAGAAGTGCGCGGCAAGATAGGCGTAGTCTTCGTTCAGATCGGGATCGTACAGATGGCATTTGACGACGCCGGTGCGCAAGCAATCGGGAACAGTCACGTGTGGCACGCCGCCGTAATATTCAAACATCCGCCGGTGAGCGCCGAGCCAGTTGCGGCTCTTCATATCCTGCGCCGCCCAGGCAAAGAGCAGATGGCTAAACCCGAGTCCCGAGACGAACACGTACGCCTTGTGGATCTCGCCGGTCTTGATCTCGTACCACTCGATCGTGTCGCCGGCATAATCGACTTCGACCCGTTCGCCCGGATCGAACTCGCGCGCCGTGATGGTCGCCTCGCGATACTGCGGGAACTTACGATAAAACTGCTTCCAGAAGTTCGGGTACGTGATGAGCGATTTCCCCCGCTCCTCCCAGATAAACTTCATCGGGTGGCCGAGGCCGAGCTCGTGGATGATCAGCGGCCATTCGAGCTGCGACATCCACAGAGGGTCCGGACTCGCCGCCGTCTCGTGCGTGAGGCGCTCCCCGTCGCGGATCTGGCGCACCAGGCGCCGTGAGCAGCCCAAGGCGCTGGCGATCTCCCGCAAGCTTCGTCCGGCGGCCAGGCGGCGCTTGATTTCCTCATGTCTATCCACCGTCAACTTCCTTCGCGTCATCCAGCTCTCCCGTGGGTGTAGTGCGCCACGACGGTACTGGATTGCGGTGTAATCGGGCCGAAGCCCGCTTTTGGAGGGTGATGACGGAAAGCCGACCGCCGCAGAAGGCACAGGAGCGGCGATCGGGAAGTACCCGGACCGAAGCTACCCTGCAAAATCGACCAATCTGAGCTCGCATCGCCGTTCCGCTCCTGGAGCCTGGCGACACGCAAAAGCACGCCGCTCAGGGTCGAAAAGCGGCTCCGGCCGGTGGTCCCATTGGGACGAAATCGGGTGGGTCCATTACCCCGAAATCGGGTGGTCCCATTCCGGCGAAATCAGGTGGGTCCAATCACGCGAAATCCTGCAACAGGACTAGCCGTGGCTCGGTACTATGTGCGTTCTCGCCTAAACGATCTCAGATCGACCGATCAGCTGACGATGTTTCATCCACTGCCGACAACGCCGCGGTGGGAAAGCATCCCGATTTGAGAAGATCGGCTCTGTACGCCAGACGTTATTATGGTTTAACGAGCACGGACTGCAACTGCCGGCGAGGACCGCGCGCGGGGAGGTTCATTGGAAGCGCCCCTCATATGGCACCGTGTACCAGATGCTCACAAACCCGATTTACGGCGGCGCCTATGCATACGGCAAGAGCGAACACAGCACGCAGTACGTAGACGGTGAGGCACGTCGGTGCGACCGCAGAAAACCTCGTGAGCGGTGGCTGTCCTTAATCCCGCGGGCTCATGAGGGCTATGTGGATTGGGAGCGGTTCGAACGCATTCGGCATGCGATCCGTGCGAACCTGCACACACCCTCTGCGTCTCGGCACCACGGAACGGCTCGAACGGGCAGCGCAATAATGGCCGGCTTGTTCCGTTGCCGACGCTGCGCATCGAAGCTCATCGTCCAATACACTGGTAAGCTTGGCGATGTAGCGCGCTACGCCTGTCATCGCGGATGGCTCGATAAAGGTCAACCCCGGTGCATTAGCTTCGGCGGTGCGCGCGTCGATGCGGCGATAGGCGAAGAAGTCCTGCGCGTGGTGCAACCGGCTGCAATCGAGGCAGCGATCTTGGCATACCGAGACGAAGCGAAGAAACAGGATGAGGTACGGAACGTTCTCGAGCGCGATCTCGAAGCTGCCCGCTACACCGCTCAGCGCGCACAGCGCCAGTATGATGCTGCCGATCCGGAGAACCGTCTTGTCGCAAATGAACTTGAACGACGCTGGAACCAGGCACTCGAGCGCGTGCGCGAGATCGAACAACGAATCGCGCAGCACTCCGGTACGGACGCGCTCGAGCCCGTGCCCACAGTCGAAGAGTTTTCAAGCCTCGCCGAGCGACTCGAAGAGCTATGGGATCACAGCGACACCGACCCGCGACTGCGTAAGCGCATCGTACGTTCGCTGATCGACGAGGTCATCGTTGATCTGGATACGGCGGCGAACGAAGTCGTGCTCGTGATCCACTGGAAAGGAGATCTCCACACGGAGATACGCGTGCCTCGACGGCGGCGTGGGCAAAACAGCACGAACACGTCACCGGCGACGCTCGATGCCGTACGGGCGCTCGCGCGCATCTGCCCCGACGCCTTCATCGCCAACGTACTAAACCGCAATGGGCTGCGTACCGGACGCGGAAACTTCTGGACACGCGAGCGTGTGACCGCGCTACGAAGTCACCACCAGATTCCCGTCTACTCAGCCGAGCAACGCGCCCGAGAAGGTTGGTTGAACCTCACGGAAGCAGCGAACCTGGTTGGCGTGAGTGCGCGCACGCTGCGTTTGGCCGTAGAACGCGGCGAACTGGCTGCCGAGCATCCTTTGGCCGACGGGCCGTGGATCTTTAATCGGGACGCGCTGCAGACAAACGCGGGCGCAGAACTCGCCGCGAGAGCCCGCGCAAGGAATCGCGTGCCAGCAATACCAGAAGATCAACAATCGTTGTTCGATTAATCAATGACATAGCGAGGTGAGGCAGTATGAAGAGGGGTTGTAATAGGCGCGGAACTTGTCGAGCTTCCGGTGAAGATCGATCGAATTCCAGAAGAGGGTGCGATCCAGATATTCGCGCCGGATTGTTCCGATCAGTCGTTCGATGAACGGATGTGACATCGGCGCATAGGGGACCGATTTGATTTCCTCCACGTCGATGACTCGTAGGTTCGCGAGCCATCGGTGAAAGCGGAACAGTGGGTCATGATCCGTACTGATCCGCGCCGGCGGCGAGTGGCCGGCGATGGCCTGATTGAACATGCGGCACACGGACTGGCCGTCGATGTATTCGCCGCCGATGCCGATGCCGATGCCGATGATGCGGCGGGTAAACACGTCGATGGCCACCAGGACCCACTGGCTGCGAAGCAGGATCGACTCGCAACGAAACAAGTCCACGCTCCAGAGGCTGTCCTTGGCTTGCGCGAAGAAAGTGAGCCAGGAGGGACCCGAGCGGTCAGGATAATTGGGGCGGTAGTGTGCTGAGAGCACTCTGCGCACGATGTCCTTATCGATCTGCACGCCGAATGCATGCCCGATCTGCTCGGCGATGCGTTGATAGCCGAATCTGGGGTTACGAAGCTTCATCTCGACGATTGCCCCGATGATTTCCTGCGTTGGACCCTTCGGGCCGGGCTTGCGGCGGTTTCCCGCGGACGAGAACAGGCAGCGATATTTTCGATCGACCAACGCTTTGTGAAGTCGTAACAGCGTCGCCGGCTTGAGAATTGCGGCGAGCCTCGCGACTCGTCGAGGACGCACGAACAGCGTCATCAGTCCGAGCACGAATTGGTCGATGGTGGTCAGAGGCGGGGCGCGTCGACGGGAACGGCGGCTGATGAGGAGCTGTTGTTTAAGGAGCAAAGACTCGGCGATGACGGAGCGGACACCACCGGGGCGCGCGGCCTTGGCCAGGGTGACGATCAATTGCACCGCGAGAAGAAGCAAGTCACGCATCATCGAGGCAGGTTACCAGGGATACCATGCTGCACAAGACTGCTCGCATATGGCGCCTTACGCTATGATTTGCCAATTCGCACCCCACAGGTCTGATCGGCCGTCGATACACGACATTTCCGCAAGATCGCTAGAGTAACTGGGTGTCAGACGCGCGAGATCGAAAGACGGAAATCGACGAGCGCACGGCGTCAAACAGTCGCGGTTCCATTGGAATCAGTACCTGGGCCGTTGGGAAAGTCGTCGAGGACACCAAAAATATTGGGATCGAATTGTTGAGTCAGCAAACAATACTTCAGCGCGACTTCAGCGGCGTTGCTGGGCGGGTTTGCACCTGTCCCCGGGGCTCCACCGACATGCGCCAGTTCGTGCACTATCGTGGCGGCAACAAATAGATGCCCCTGTTTGAACGCCTCTTTGCTGATGAGTACGTCCTTGGGATCTCGGGTAAAACCCCAATCAGGGAGCTTCGGCGCGAAGTTGAGCCAGACGTCCGGGTCATCCCAGATCTCAGCGAAGCTCCGACCCTTTGGCGGCTTGCGAAAATAGCTATTGCATGGATCGTGCTTTTTGACGCGCGAATCGATGTACTGTATTGCCCGCCCTAGGGTCTCCGCAATGCGCCAGGCCTCTTTTTGCTCGTCATTGTCATCCGGCAGAGACAACTTGGGAAAAGGCTCCCAGACCCGCCCTCGGTCCGAGAAAAAACCGTTGTCGGCCTGCGGATCCGGATGCGGCTCAACGCCGTAGTTTACTTTTGGCATTCCATACTCCGCGCCTCATCTGAGGTTCAATAACGGTGTATGACCTAGTTTCTGACTGCAATGTGCAAGCGGCAATAAATTCCCGCCAGCATGATGGGCAGTGACAAGCTCTATGCCCTACGACGCTTTCCTTGCGAAAACTGGATATGCAGGCAACTCTTGATTGCAAATAGGAGAGTAACCGAAAGTTGGGTGTTTGCTATGCAGCGAGCTTCTCCTCATGCCTCCGCCGGAGATCTGGATACCAGCGTTCGAAGCTCGCACGTAAATCGTCGTTGAGCGACTGGACTCGGATCTGCAATAAAAGATGCGCTCCGCGGGGTGTCTATCGCATCTGCTGCTTTTATACAAACCGCTTGGCAACGAGCTGGTTGATCGTTGATTCAACGAAACCCATCGATATGCGCTCCCCGCACCGCTGCCGCTCCCCGTGGTTGACGATACCAGACGCGTTGTTGTCGATATAGGTACCGAATTCCTCGAGGCCGCGAGCCAATTTCTTAAGTACCAAGATCGCAGGTCGAGATGCAACGCGATCCTCATCGATCGCACCGTCTACCTCATCAGATCGTAAGTGTCTCATCCGCACGGAACACATTACCGTGCCACAGGAACCATTTCACACGCTCAAGTTCCTTGAGGATTGATGGGGTATTCGTAGGCGCCGCGGAATCCGCGTGCCGTCTGCGAGAGCTGCTCCACCCGCATGCACGATATGAAACCAGTCCAGGATATGCTCGGAATGGCCATGCTTGTCAACGGCACGATAGAGATAGTGCCATTTTGCCTTAATCGAAACGTAGGTCTCATCCACGCGCCAGGAGGTGCCAACCGGCTTGGAGAACCGAGCCCAGCGCGTCTCGAACCCCGGGACGTAGCGCGTGACCCAGCGGAGGATCGATCGCATGTTAATCGCCCGGACCGACCTCGCATTGGTAGAGATCTTGATCCGCCTCACGCCGGGTAGTCCCCGCGTCGAGATCCCGGGCGAGATACTCAAATGCGAATCGCCCGTTGTCGGTGCGAAATCCCACCGGACCGTCGATGGCCTGGATGCGATCGCCGACACTGCCGGCCCACACCGTCCCGCCATCGACCGATACCGTGACATCGTTGCCGCGCAGTTCCGCGCGCAGCGTGTGCGCATCTCCCGGCAGCACTCGGGGGACCGATACCGAAAAACTCGGCTTCAGGGTGGTATATCCGTCGGCATGGCATTCGGAGTGCGCATGTTTACCGGGATTGCTCTTGACGGAAACCTCAATTTTGCCGTCCGGCTCGATGTGCCACATGACGTAGAGGAGATTGCAGGTGTCGCGGGCGCGCAATTTGATTCCGATCTGGCGCCTCATTTCGCCAGAGGCGAGTGGCTTGGACTCGGCGCTGGGACCCAGGTAACGAAAGCGAATCTCGGCGATCTGACCGGCCGATTGGCGCATCACCGCCCGGGAGCTGGCGGTATCGATAGCGAGCTTCCCGTCCGCTCGGGTCGACAGAACGCCGTTGGTCACGCAAAACCGCTGCTGCCGGACCGGATGGAGACCTGCGTCTGAAGAGCTGTCGCTCGCCGGAGACCTCGATGGCAGGCCCCAGGCCGCCAGCACCACCGCATAAACCACCAGCATCGAGCGATATTCGCTCATGGCTCGGCTCCTGAACTCCGAATGACCACCTTGCTGTTCGGATACATCCACTTCCAGGTGGTGGCAGTTTTGGGGGCATTTTTCTTCGAGTGACGGCTCAAGGTCCTTAATTAACAAGGGATTAGAGGTTGAGTTCGGTGGGTACACGGCCCACCAATTCAATCAAAGTGTTACCCCACCTTTCCCGCTGTCCATCCCGGTACCCCTACACTTGTCAACCGGTCTAGCATCGTCCGAGATCTTCTCAGTCGACGCTCAGAGCCACTCGTAGCGCCGTACGCAACTCGCTAAGCTTTTTCGTCGAGAGCATTCCGATGTAGTCGGTCAGCATAGTCTTTTCAAGGCGAGTGAGCTGATCACAATTGACGACGGATGGGTGCTTCAGTCCCTCCTCGACGCCGACACCGACCTCGGTGGCGAGCCCCACGCCCAACGTATTCACCGGCGCACACAGGACTCGATTTGCATTGGAGTCGAGCAACTCTTGACGGCTTACAACGACGAAACAACGGGACTTTTTCGGGTCACCGTGCTGCGGGTGCCGAACGCGATAAACCTCGCCGCGCCGCACTGCGGGTGACACCACAACTACTCAGGGTCCCAAGCGGCCTGATACGCAGCGCTGTCATTGCCTTCGGCATTCAATTCTTTGGCGTGCCGGTTGAGTAATTCCAGCTCACGGTCTCGGCGCCTGCCTTTGAGCTCACGTTTTGCATACGCCCGCACGGCGCGTTCGATCCATGCGGAGCGTTGCTCTGCGCCCGCCAAGGTATCGATGACCCTCAGAAGATTGCCAGAGAGCGTAACTGACGCTTTGGCCTTAAGTGCCGGCGTGGCCGCCAATTTCGCGAGTTCGGCCAACTGGCGGGGAGAAAGTGTACGATTAGACATACTACCAAGTATACTACCATTGGTAGCTGCGGAACAAGAGCAACTGAGCTGCGAAAGGCGGCAGCGCAGCGCCGGAGGAGCTTTGTTGCCGGGTTTATTTATTGATTCCTTGCTACTTTTCTACCGGCCCTGCCGAGAAAACCCTATAAAAATAGGGGTTTGATCGTCTCGACAATACCCCTCTTAATCAATTGGTCGTAGGTTCGATCCCTACACGGCCCACCAATCAAATCAATAGTTTACGCGTCGGCGTCCGAAGAAATCCTCTACCTTTCTACCCTTTATTTCTACGCGTCAATTGGTCGGGCCGTTTCGCGAGAGTGCGCAAATGGCTTGAATTCTAGGTCGAAACGTTCGGTGAGCTTCTCCGAAGGCAACTTCTGCTCCACCCTGGCGCGGCTGACAAATGGTCGCAGATTTGGAGCCGGCGTCCGGTAGTTCGAGAGTTCGAGTTGGGTCCCCCGCCGGGAGAATCGTGCAACGAAAAGAGCGGCGATCAGTTTGACAATGCGCCCAGCATCGGACGACTTACAGGTGGGGCCGAATGCGTAAGATTCGGTACGCGTCCGCGGCAGTTGGGCGGAACGCTATTCAGGCACGGTCGGCACCGGCGCATCGGGCTGGGATGCCCGGGCGGAGCGGAGCATGGCGATGGCCGCATACGCTATGACGCCCGTGACGACCCAGCGCATCAGCGTGAGGTGATCGCCCAGCATCTTAACGAGCGGAAAAGCGGCGATGGTGCCGACGATTCCGCCGAGCGTGAGCCCGACCGCAACCGCGGGTGCAAAGCGGCCGGAGCGCAGGAACCCAAGACTCGCCACCGGGATCAACACGCCGTCGCTTGCGATCATGATCGGGTAGGCGGCGATCGGGTGCATTCCGAGGAATGCGAGCAGCGCCATCGAGGGCGCATAGTTGCCGATGCCGACGCACATGAGCGCGCCGAGGACGAAATTTGCCACGACCGCCAAGGCGAACCGCCAGCCCGCGAGCCCCATCGCCGAACCGGTCGGCGGGATGACGCCGAGGTTGGTCATCGTGAAGAACCCGGCGGCGAGTAACAGGGCCACGCCCATGAACACCTGGATCACGCGGCGACGCATTCGGCTAACGATGCCGGCGCCCATCCAAGCGCCCGCCCCGGCACTGATGACCATCGCCATCAGGAGCGTGGACTCGACCTGGACCGTCGTGATGAAGAGCGCCGAGCTGAAGAGGATCCCCACGGCATTGCCGACGTTCAGAGTACCCGGGATCAGCTCGTCCGGCGGGTGCCCGCGCAGCTTGAACAACGCCGTGATCTGCGCGTAGTTCCCGATGCCGAGCGTGTCGAGGAAGCTCGTGACGCCGCCGATCACGACGTCGCCACTGGACGGGCGGACCGGCCAGCGGTGCCTGCGCGTCGCGAGTATCCAGGCGACGACGACGGCAACCTCGACCGTCGCGAGGCACGCATAGACAATCACCAGCGCCGCTGACATGCCCCCTCCCTCGGCCGATATCCCACCTTGCCAAAACAGCGTCGGCCCCTTGTTAGCTTAGCCGATTCCTGCTGGTCGCTCTCGGGAGCCTATCCCGCGGCTTCGGGCACAACCCCGGGCATCTGTGTAGCACAGCCAACGATCCTTCGCTGAGCGGTCGCGATCGGCCAACTCCGGTCATACGCGGCAAGTGAAAGGCTACCGGATAGCCGCCATTCGCATCCTGCCACAGGTTGCCTCGTGCACGGTGCGCCGCATAGCCCTACTTCTTTGACGCTTCGATGATCTGAAATGGCGAATGCGTCGGCAGCATGCGCTCGAACTTCAGGCCCGCGGCATCGAGGAGCACCTTGTACTCCTTCAGCGCCCGCTCGCGGCCCGGCAGCATGACCATCATGTTCAGATCCATCAAGGAGGCGAAGCTTGGCGAGTTGTCGTCGGGGATCACCATCTCGACGATGTATATCCTCCCGCCGCGCGCGAGCCTGCGTGCGCAGTTGGCGAGAATGGTTTGGCACTGGTCGTCGTTCCAATCGTGGAGGATCTGCTTGAGCAAGTAGACATCGCCCGCGGGCACGTCGACGAAGAAGTCGCCCCCGATAGCCTCGGCGCGACCGCCCAGCCCATTTGCTTGCAGTGCCTGGCGGGCGCGTTCCGCTACATTGGGCATGTCGATCACGATGCCGGAGGTACCGAGATTCTTCTTAAGCACCGCAGCCAGGAGCGTCCCGTGCGAACCGCCGACATCGACAATTTTCTTAGCTTTCGAGAAGTCGCATAGGCTCGCCACCTCGCCCGCGACCATAGCGGCCAGGTTGGTCATGGCGCCGCCAAAGACTGCTGCTTCCTGAGGGTGTTCGTCGTACCACTCGAAGATCTCCTTCCCCAGCGCCATGGGCGCGGCGTGCTTGCCGGTCTTCACGGCGTCGAATAAGCGACCCCAGGCCATCCAGTGTCCGTGATCCGTCTCCGCGATAGAGAAGTCGCGCAGAGATCCGGGCGTGTCGGACTTGAGCACATTGCCCAGCGGCGTCAGCTCGAAGGTGTCCGGCCGGATCTCCTTAAAGAGCCCCAGGCCAGTTGCGGCGCGAAGGATGCGGTAGGTGGCGTCCGGGTTGGAGCCGCATTTCTTCGCTATGACGGCGCTCGTCAGCGGCTGCTCGGCGAGGACGTCCGGGATGCCGAGGCGGCACAGCGAGCCGACCAGCTGGCTAACCCAGTGGCCGGTGATCATCTGCATAACGAGGACAGGCGGGGGAAGTTGCTCTGCGCCGTTCGGCTGGACCATTAAGAGTCTCCATCGGTTTTGGGCGACAGGGAGTTTAGATTATTAGGCAACATAAATGCGGTTTTCTGGACTTCGCATGCTTCGCGATCTTGATGCCCGGACTGCAGACACTCGTCGCTGACCGGTCAGGGTCTATTCTGTTGAAAAACTCTCTGGGAGTGTTCGGAGGAAAAATCGTGGCGCTGTAGAAAGCCGGCAATTTCCTTGATTCGGGGGAACAGACACTCTTGACGATCTCCGCCCTCAATCTCTCTTCGTCAGCCGTACGTCGTGTTTTCCTCATATTTTCGGCTGCAATTCCACAAAACTGGAAAATCGCTTCTGCACCGAAAGAGGGTTTTTCAACAGAATAGGGTGAGTTCGCCAGCGGTTTTCATCCGTGGGGCAACAGTCGGAACAACCGGGCATTGGGACATCCGAAATGCCTGCCTCTGAGCGGCCATTCGCGGTTTTCGTCCCCTTACCGTTCTCAGTCGGATTGATGGATCAAAGTCCAATGGCTGAACCCGCATGGCAGTCCATCATGAAGAAATTGCCGGTGTCGTAACGCGAACGGATTACGACATGACAACATCGCAGACTGTCCAGATAGCGGAGTGAACGCATGGAGAGCGAGGCAACGGTGAAGGAAAAAGAGGCGCTGGAAACGGGCATCGAAGCTTATATCTACGCTTATCCGCTGGTGATGATGGGGCAGACGCTGCGGGTGTCGACCAACGTTGTGATGCCCGAAGGCACCAACGCGCCGATGGGCCAGTTCGCCCATGTGCGGCAGTATCCGCCACCCGAATACAGGGCGATCGTGTCTCCGAACGCAGATACGCTATACAGCGTCTTGTGGCTGGATGTCGCCAAGGAGCCGTGGATCGTCAGCGTGCCGGATATGAAGGGTCGCTACTTCATGCTGCCATTGCTGGACGGCTGGACCACGGTATTCGGCGTTCCGGGCACGCGCACGACGGGCACCGGTGCGCAGAAATTCGCCATCACCGGGGTTGGCTGGACGGGGACACTTCCGGCGGGGGTCAAAGAGTACAAGTCGCCGACCGCCATCGCGTGGTTGCTCGGCCGCATCTACTGCACCGGAACGCCTGAAGACTATAAGGCAGTGCACGCGCTCCAGGATCAGATGGTGGCAGTGCCCCTGTCTGCCTACGGGAAGTCTTACACGCCGCCATCAGGAACGATTGATCCAAGTGTTGATATGAAAACCGCGACCCGTGTTCAGGTCCAGGCCATGGACGCAGCGTCATTCTTCAAGCAGTTCGCACAGCTTCTGAAGGCCAATCCGCCGTCGGCGGAGGATGCGCCGATGGTGGCAACCCTCGCCAAGATAGGCATCGTGCCGGGGCAAGATTTCGACGCGTCCAAGCTCGACCCGGCTGTGGCGAAGGGTCTGGCGGAGATCCCGAAACCTGCGCAGGACAAGATCGTGGCCTACAGGAAAGAAGGGATCGCTACGGGTGATTGGACACTATCCGACGGCTGGCTGTATTCAACCAGAATGGGCGTCTATGGCACCGACTATCGTTGGCGGGCGCTGGTCAGCTTGATCGCGATTGGCGCGAACCTTGCCGAAGATGCCGTGTATCCGCTGTCCTGGGGACCTGACATGCTCAAGTCGTTCAGCGGCGCGCATAAGTACGTCATGCGCTTTAACAAGGACGAGTTTCCGCCAGTGAAGGGATTCTGGTCGCTGACCATGTACGATGAGCAACAGTTCTTTGTGCCGAATCCAATCAACCGTTACACGATGAGCCAGCGCGACAAGTTCAAGAGCAATGCCGACAGCTCGGTGGATATTTACATCCAAAACGAGTCGCCTGGTAAGGACAAGGAGCAAAACTGGTTGCCCGCGCCAAAGGACAAGTTCATGTTGACTCTGCGGCTGTACTGGCCAACGGAGAAATCGCCATCCATCCTGAACGGCACTTGGAAGATTCCGCCAGTCAAGGAAACCAGGTGAAATCGGCGCTACGCCGAATGCCGTAGAGCCGTCACTCGCGTTCGTCTCCTTGGGGTCCGCGAAGCGACTGTCGGAACATCAGCGACACCGTCGGTCGCTGATTGGCCAAAACCGGCTGTACAAGCATGTGGAATGATCGGCATATAGCCGACGTGCGCGCGTGACGACTATCGAGCTCGCCAGGAACGGCGCCCTCGAAATCCCACCAAAGCGATCAGCCCATCTATTGACGCGCCATCGCCACCTTGAAACGATCTTCCGCAGAGATCAGGTGATCGTGACTATCCTTTTCCAAATCGATCTGCACCCAGTTCACCTCGCCGCTGAACTCATTGTGTTTCGGGTCATAGTCCGGCGAAACGGCGGAACCCGTTCCCTTGCCCACATCGCAGGTTTCGTCGGCCGAGAACAACATCGGCGCCGTGATGTCCACCCGGCCTTCCCCGACCTTCGTGCCGTCCAAGTAAAGCATTGCATTGCCGCCCTTGGCCAAGCCACCGCCATCATATTTGAACTCCATGCGAATCTGGTGCTGTCCGGCAGGAATTATCTGATTGGACTCGGCGTAGAAGAGCTTGATCCCGAGGAGGTTGTAGCAATACTTGAGTTTGCCGTCCTTGGCGTACAGGCTCCAGCCGTTGAAGGCGCCACCCTGCGCGATGATGACACCTTTGGCACCGGACTTCGGGACGATGACCTCGGCGGTGACCGAGTAGGATTTGTTCTTGATGTTGATGACGGAGTTTTCGCTGAGGCGGCCCATGCCGCCGAACAGGATTTGCGTCTTGCCTTTGACGAGTTGAGGCCTTCCGGCAAGGTCCGGGTTGAAGCGCTCCACCCGTCGATCATCCAGCGGAAGCACGCTGTACTTGGTGGCCTCGATCAGCCACAGCCTCTGCAATTCCCGCAGCTTCTGCGGCTGGTCTTTGGCGATATTGCGCGCCTGCGCCCAGTCCTTGCTGGTGTCGTACAGTTCCCAGACATCGTCATCAAAGGCGGGCAGCGGCTTGGATACGTCCCACGGTGTGCTGTGCCGGGTCACCGCAGTCCAGCCTTTGTGATAGATGCCGCGGTTGCAGAACATCTCGAAATACTGGGTCTCATGTCGTTCGTCGGCTTTGGCATCATTGAAGGCGTACAGCATGCTGAAGCCCTCCAGGGGCGCTTGCTGCACACTGTTGACGATGGTGGGTGCCGGCAGCCCAGCGGCTTCCAAAATCGTCGGCGCGACGTCGATCACGTGATGAAATTGCGAACGGATCTCTCCCTTGGCCTTGATCCCGTTGGGCCAGTGCACGATCGTGCCGTTGCGCGTGCCGCCCCAGTGCGAGGCGACCTGCTTGGTCCACTGATAAGGGGTGTCCATCGCATGCGCCCAACCGACGGCGTAATGGTTGTAGGCTTTTGGTCCACCGAACTCATCGATTTTGCTCTTCAGGAATTCAACCGTCTCGACTTGAGCCATGCCGTTCAGCATCGCCGCTTCGTTGAAGGTGCCGTTCAGCGTCCCCTCGGCCGAGGCGCCGTTGTCACCGATGATGTAGAAGACCAGCGTGTCGCCGAGTACCTCGAGGTCCTTTAGTGCATCGACCAGTCGTCCCACGTTGTGGTCGGTGTGCTCGAGAAATGCTGCGTAGATTTCCATTTGCCGTGCAAGGATCGGCTGCAACTCCTTCGGCATCTGCTCCCACGCCGGAATTTCCTCCGGCCGCTTGGTGAGCTCGGCTGCAGCCGGAACCACACCAAGTTCCTTCTGGCGGGCGAAGATCTGCTCACGCAGCTTATCCCAGCCCTGATCGAACTTGCCTTTGTACTTGTCGATCCATTCTTTAGGTACGTGGTGCGGGGCGTGGCAAGCGCCCGGCGCAAAATACATAAAGAACGGCTTGTCCGGCATCAGTGCCTTTTGCTGGTGCACCCATTTGATTGCCTTGTTAGTCATGTCCTCGGTGAAGTGATAGCCCTCCGCGGGAGTCTTGGGGGGCTCGATGGGCGTTGTGCCTTCATAGATCGCGGGGTAGTACTGATTGGTTTCTCCGCCAATGAAGCCGTAGAAGTATTCAAAGCCACCCCCGCCGGTCGGCCATTGATCGAAGGGTCCCATCGGACTCGTCTCCCATACCGGCACTTCGTGACACTTGCCGAACTGCGCCGTTGAGTAACCATTGAGCTTGAGCGTCATCGCCAACGGCGCCTTGTCCTTCGGCAGTAAAGACGTGTAGCCAGGGGCCGAGGTTGCAATCTCGCAGACACCGGCCATATTCACCGAATGATGATTGCGCCCGGTCAGCATAGCTTGGCGAGTCGGCGAGCAGAGGGCTGTCGTATGGAAACGGTTGAGCTTCAAACCACCCTGCGCCAGTCTTTCGGCGGCCGGTGTGCTGATGACCCCGCCGAAGGCGCTCGATGCCGCAAAACCCACATCGTCCAGCAGCACGATCAGCACATTGGGTGCGCGCTTCGGCGGCCGCAGCGGCTCGATGGGCGGAAACTTCGTGTCCGTGTCTTTCGCATCGTAGGTTGTCAGGCCAACATGCTGACGATCTGGAATCGGCAGGATCGTGCGCGACAGTTCATCGGATTGATTGGCCACAGAATTTCTCCTTTGCGCTATTCCAACGTCGGTCCTGCTCAATCTGGGCGAACATCCATGCTTGCGCTACGCTGTTGATATTGGTTATTGGCCCTTCGTCCTCTTGACACTCTCACCCTAGTTACTCGGCACAGCGCCTTGTTGTCCATTGCATTTCTCGCTACGGTTTACTTGGGTCACGTGAAATTCCCGTGGTGCGGGTGATTTTCTTGCCACCTCAGTTGCTACGGCAACCTAATAGGAGACGATGATGAATAGCCGTCATACAGCGAGCGTGCTTGTTCTGGCTGCTGTCGGTGAAGCTGCGATGGGAGCAGCGCTGATCATTGTTCCATCATTGGTCGGGCATTTGCTGTTGGGCGCAGAACCGACCGGAATCGCCGTGATATTGGCGCGCGTGGCCGGCATCGCCATGATCTCGCTGAGTGTTGCCTGCTGGCCGGGCACGCCGCTCATCGGCATGCTGACCTACAGCGCGGCCGTCACGCTATATCTCGCCTACGTGGGCTTCGCGGGCGGCTTCAGCGGCGTACTATTGTGGCCCGCGGTCGTTCTACACGTGATAATGACGGCACTCCTGACTCAGGCATCAACAAGCGGCAAGGAAACGAAAACATAGAGATATGCACTGGGTAAGAAGCGCTGCGGCCCACCACGGAATCTCTTTGACGGCGTAGGTGGAGTCCCCATTAGCCTGCCCTTAAGCTGCCGGTGGCGACCGTCGCAAAGGGGTCGAACGCGGCCGGTCTGTCGCGAATGGGTAGTAGGACAAGGTAAAGTCGAAAGCGGCAAGCATCGAGTGTCGCGCATCTACCTCTCGTCCCGGCGCATAGACTCTAGTCGCGCGGGGTACAGCTGTTATCCACTTTGAATGCCCGAGCGTTACTGGGGAATCGTCAACGCTCTCGGCCATGGCGGTAAGTGGGTTATAATCTGGATCGCAAGAACAACTATTCCGCTGCTCAGCGGCCTTCGGATTTACACGGGAGAATAAATTGAGAAAGCCAATTCTGCTGCTTCTCGCAGCAATCCTGACCATATCAGCATCAGTGACACGCGCGGACGACGATCATGCCTACACTCAGGGGCCCGTCCTTATCGTTAACTTCATCCGTACCCAGCCGGGTATGTTCGAAGAATATATGCGTTATCTCGGAAGCACATACAAGCACCTCATGGACGAATACAAGAAGCAGGGGATCATAACTGACTATTCCGTCTACCAGGCGCGACCGCGCGATCCGCAGGACGCGGATCTGATCCTGACCGTGACTTACAAGAACATGGCAGCGTTCGATGACTTGCAGGCGCGTACTGATCCCACGGCTAAGCAGGCGTTCGGGTCACTGGCCAAAGCCGCTTCGGCCTCCGCGGATCGGGGCAAGTTGCGCATCGAAGTCGGCAGTCAGATGGTTCGTCAATTGATCCTGAAATAGCCTGAATGCGTGCTGCGGCGTGCTTCCGCGCAGACGCGGGAGCACGCTGCGGCGCACCCACGTGGTCTGCATTCGATAACCAACGTTCGAAATTTCGGTGGCGAACGGAAAATGGAAGCTGCACTGGCTTTCCCGGGCGGACGTTCACGACCGGCCGCAACGGGCACTCAGCGGACCGTCGCTGGCTTGAACAATCTTGAGGTCTGATGTATTCTAGTCAGCATGACTAGAATGGTAAAATCGAAACCCGTGGCACCGAAAATCCCGAAGATCCGAGTCCCCAAACCGCGATCTGGATATTGGCTTTTGCAGGACGCCAAGGCTCGCTTCAGCGAGCTAGTTCGGAAGGTGCGTAGCGAGGGGCCGCAGCACGTCACGGTGCACGGACGCGATGAGGTCGTCGTGATCGCAGCGGAGGAATTCCGTCGTCTCAAAGGTAGCGCTACTGGAGCGGCGTTGATTGCGGCGATGCAGGCATCTCCGTATCGTCAGATCGACATTGCACCCGGGCGAGTGCGCTCGCCAGTACGCGACATGCCACTGTGACGGCGTGGTTACTCGACACCAACATCCTGTCGGAACTTCGACGGCCGAAGCCCGAGCGCAAGGTGCTGGCGTTCGTTGCGGCGCAGCCGCTCGAATTGCTTTACATCAGTACGGTGACGCTGGCCGAAATTCGTTTCGGAATCGAGCTGCTACCTGACGTCGCACGTCGTTCCGAGCTAAACGATTGGCTTGCTCACAAAGTGAGACCGATGTTTGAGCAGCGCGTTCTCGCTATCACCGAAGACATTATGTTCAAGTGGAGGCTGATGGTAGATGAGGGCCGCAAGGTAGGCCATACTTTCTCTCAGCCGGACTTGACAATCGCCGCGACTGGCCAGCATCACGGTCTTACGATCGTTTCGCGCGACACTGCCGACTATGTCAAGGCGCAGGTGACGGTCTTCAATCCTTGGACTGACAGATTGCCGAACGGGGCGGATTAGCGGATGGGACGGGACATTCTGGGATAACTCGGAGCTCACCGAGATGTGAGTATCGGGTCATAAGGTTCCTTGACAGCAACCCTCGCCGAGGGGCCTGATTAGGGGCCTTTTTGAAATCGCTGGATTCGGGGCCCCCAAACTGAGGCCCCCAAGATGAGGAACCGCTAATGCCTCTGAGCGACACCGCCGCCCGCAGCGCAAAACCGCGGCAGAAAAGACATAGTGACACCGGAGCGCTACCTTAGCAGGCTATCTAATTGATTTATTGGGGGACCGTGGGGCCGCGTCAGTGGCGCCATTGCTTCGCATCACGAGAGCTGGCGCGGCGTCGCGAGAGCATTAGAATGTGACGCAATTCGATCCCTGTCGTTCTTTGCTGACAATAAGGGGCGTCAAACAAATGACAAACGCTCTGAAGTTACTGAGCCGCTACGCCATCATGGTGAGTTTGGCGTTGTTGGCCGCGTGCGGAGGTGTCGTCAACACCAAGTATGCCGACACTGCGACGTACAGCAATGACAGTGTCGTGGCCATGCCTTCGACGACCAATGTCCTCAGCGTGACCGTTGGATCCAGCGCTCCGTTTAGCGTGACGTTCGTAACCGACGATGGCGCGATAGCGACGGACCTGTCGATCACTGCGGGATTGAGCTCATTGCCCGCTGGTTGGGTCGGTCCGACGAGCTTCACCTGCGCGACCATCAGCACCGGTAACGGCTGCATGCTCAGTCTTACCTATCATCCGGCGGCTTCGGGCAGCGGCGCGCTGACGGTCAGCTATACCTATTCCAATGATTCCGGCATTCGCAAGACAGGCACGGCCACGGTCCGCTATGCGGCGACCAGCAACGACAACGTCATCGCGACGACTTCCCCCGCGGGCCAGATTGCGGCAGTGACGGGCAGTTCCAACGCGGTGGACATCACGTTCACGACCGACGATGGCGCGACCGCCACCGACCTGTCGATCGCGTCAGGATTGGCGACACTACCAGCCGGCTGGAGCGGACCGGCGACCTTCGCCTGTGGCTCGATCAGCACCGGCAGCGGCTGCAGGCTCAATCTCACCTATCATCCAAGCGCGGTCGGCAAGGGTGCTCTGACCGTGAGCTATGGTTACACCGATAACGCCGGTACCGTGAAACAGGGTACGGTCACGATCAACTATACGTCCACCAGCGAGGACAACATCGTCGCGACTCCATCCACCGCAGGCCAGATCGCCGCGCTAATCGGCACGACGAATCCCATCGGTGTCACGTTCACGACGGACGACGGCGCGACGGCCACGGGCTTTTCGATCACAGGCGGATTGAGCTCTTTGCCCGCCGGTTGGAGTGGTCCGACGAGCTTCAGCTGTCCATCGGTGAGCACCGGCACCGGCTGCAGGCTCAACCTCACCTATCATCCGACCGCGGTCGGCAGCGGCAGCTTGACGCTGAGCTACAGCTACAAAGACAATGCGGGCACCGGCAAGACCGGCACGATCGTGCTGAGCTACGCGGCCACCAGCAACGACAACGTCGTCGCGACTCCCTCCCCTTCAGGACAAATCGCGGTGATCACGGGCGGTACGAGGACCGTCGGCATCACCTTCACGACCGACGACGGTAATCCGGCCTCGAACCTGTCGGTCACGGCGGGATTGAGCTCCTTGCCGAGCGGTTGGAGCGGCCCGGCAACCTTCACCTGCGCCTCGGTCAGTACCGGCAGCGGTTGCGTACTCGACTTGACCTACGCGCCATCGGCGATCGCGAGCGGCACCCTGACGGTGAGCTACGCTTACAAGAGCAATTCGGGAGCGGCCAAGACCGGATCGATCCGCATACCGTTCATCGCCACCACCCAAAATCACGTGATCGCAACCATCACTCCCTCGGGTCAGATCATTGCGGCGATTGGCGGCAGTCAAACGGTACAAGTGAATTTTACGACGGATGATTCGAATCCGGCGACGAACCTGGCGGTCACGCCGGTCAATCTCACCTCGCTGCCGGCCGGTTGGACAGGCCCGGCGACCTTTACCTGCGCCTCGGTCAGTACCGGCAAC
>Ga0207048_10059_pt1 | contig 36139 bp, 34 predicted proteins | sample Alteio_BWMinCont_65_FD_153301 | JGI IMG/M metagenome (GOLD analysis project Ga0207048, IMG submission 153301) | Enriched cells from forest soil in Barre Woods Harvard Forest LTER site, Petersham, Massachusetts, United States -... | ecosystem: Environmental > Terrestrial > Soil > Temperate forest >...
AACTCCGTGAAACGTTCGCGCTGGATGTAGTCGAGCATGTCAAGAAAGGGCGGGAAACTCAACTTCTGCAACTCGTATTCGGGGATTTCAAATTCACCTACCGGCGGGAAATTTTTGATCGGAATATCTTTGATGGAGAGATCAGAGCGGGAAGTGACCACGGTGAGATCGGCCCCGGCATGGCGCGCCGCCTGCACCATGGCGCGAATCGTCCGCGCGACGCCGTTCACATCTTCGAGTGTATCGGTGAACCAGGCCCGTTTTTCGTTACGCAACGGTTGAGGCAATGTGCCGGTAAAACGACGCGCGACATGGGTGAGCAGTGGGCGATCCGGCGCCTGCTGGCCAAAGGCAACGATGTAGGGCAGTACGCCGAAACCGACGGGCAGCAGGCCCGTGAAAGCCTGGAAAGCATCGATGAGATTGCCGCGACTTACGCGCTGCTGGAATTGCGTGATGAGGCGGTAGGAAAGTTCGTTGACGATGTGGGAGGCCATCCGAAATGAGCGCCGCTGCGCATTCGGTTCCTCGGCAATGATCCGGTCAAGGGTCAGTTTTAATTTGGGATTGGAAAGATAGGCGCTGATCTCACGCGTCAGTGTGATTTCACCCGGCTTGACGAAATCGAGCGCCTGACCGGTACGAATCGCTTCTGTGACATGGCCAAAACGTTCCGCGAAGGAAAAGGCGGTTGGATTTTGCCCGGCCAGAAACCGTTCCGCCATTTTGCCCAGCAGGCTGGCACCCATCGGCGCGTTTTTCTTAATCTTATCTCGCGCGAAACTGAAAACGGTCGTGTAAAGACTGCTCGAAAAAGTGAGCGGATCGCCAGTTGGCCCCTGGAGGGTGGCTTCTCCCGCAGCCAGGCCGCCAAAAAAATCGGCCACGGTTTTCCCCTGTATCACTTCTGTCCAGGTCTTACCGGGGTGAAGTCCGCTATGATCGTCCGAAGAGGCAAAAAGGATTTTCTGATGCGCGTTCGCGTGGGTCGGTGCGAGATTATGCCGGTTCGCCAGCTCGATGATCTTTTCGGGCGTGAGAGACGCGAGACATTGATTACTTACTTCCTGCGCGAGCGGTTCCCGGTTGCCATTGCGTCCTTCAAAGTAGCGGAAGAGGAGCATCAGCCGTTCGAAATGTTCGACGGTGAGGAGGTTGTTGATGTTGACCAGCGGATGCGCCACGCCGTGGGGCAGGCGCTGCTCGCGCAAATAGGAGGCGAGTTCGTAGATGTTCGGACGCAGCCGCTCGATTTCCGGGAACTGCTCTTCCTTGAGATTCCAGACGAGCAGGTGAATTTTGCAACCATCCGGGAAATAGGTGGTCACTTCCACGCTGAGGAAAACATCGGGGTGATGGGCGATCGCCTTGCAGCCGTCGAGGCGATTGTGGTCGGTGATCGTCTTGAAGGTCATCCCGGCGGCATCGAGCTTGCGGTAAAGCATCTCGGGCTCGCTGTAACTTTGCGGCATGCCGAGTCGACGAAAAATCCATTCGCTCGGCCGGTCGGAGAAGCGGGAATGGAGTTGAAGATCAACGCGCAACATAGTCGCCGTAGGTGGTGGGTTGGAAACCGCGCTTGAGCGAAGCGCGCACGATCTGATCAATCTGCCGCCGCATCAGCGGAAACTCAAGATCGCGCGGATGGAGACTGAGGCGAATGAGATCGGTCTCCTGCAACTGTCCGTAGAGATGCTTGTTCCAAATGCCGGAAACGACGCGTCTCCAGCTCGCCCGCGTGCTGTAACAAAGGGAGGGCGAGGTCTTGAGACGATGCTCTCCCGGCAGAAGCGGAATGATTTCCCTCAGACGCGTGGTGTAGGTGAAGCCCATCTCGGCGAGAAGGTTAGGCAGGCCTTCCGCCATCAGCCATGCGGGGGCGACAAAGCCGCGCGCATGCCAGCCGAGAGATTTGAAAAGAAGTTGTCCCAACTCCAGGCGGGAACGCGCTTCTGGTTTTCGCAAATCGAGAAACTCGGCTTCACCCGCTGTGTAAAGGCGTGTCCAAAAAAAATTGTGAAGCCCATCGGGTTCGGCCTTGAACCGATCATGGTAATATCCATGCAGCACGAGTTCGTGTCCCGCCGTTTGCCAGCCGGAAACCGCATCACAAAAAGCCGCATCCTTCGTCAGAAGTCCTTTGTGATGAAATTCCGGCACGACGAGAATACTCGTGCGCGTCACGCCGCGCTCCGCGAGGAAGGCAATCTGTTCCGCGATGGCCGCGTGCGACCCGGGATGCGCGTCGTGCAGCGAGACAATAAGCGATTTTTTGGAAGAGGATTCCGGCACGCTTCGGATCATAACATCCGTCATCCCGAACTTGTCGAGGAACGAGGTTTCAAAAAAATATCTTGCCTTGTGATTACAAATGTAATTAGATTACGCGCGTAATCATGAAGAAAGCGCCCCAGCCCCGCATCTCCGAAGCCGAATGGGAAGTCATGAAGCTTTTCTGGCCGAAGGCGCACCTGACCGCACCGGAAGTGGTCGCAAAGCTCAAGGGCCACACTGCCTGGCATCCGCCGACGATCAAAACACTGCTTAATCGGCTCCTGAAGAAAGGCGCGCTCGGTTACGTGAAGGAAGGTCGCAGCTACCGCTACTACCCGCGCATCCAGGAGCAAAAATGCCTTCGCGCGGAAGCGGAATCGTTCCTGGCCCGCTTTTTCGGCGGATCGCTGACACCGATGGTCGCTCATTTTCTTGGTGAACGGTCGCTTTCCGCAAAGGAAATCACCGAACTCCGAAAACTATTGAAGGAGAAAAATCATGTACCTTGAGTGGCTGGAACGGCTTGTTCCTTGGATGACGCTCGTCGGAACGAACTCCCTCAAGGCGATTCCGTTGATTCTGTTTCTTGTCGCACTGCAAAAATGGGCTCGACGCTGGATAACGCCGCGCGGGATGAGGGCGCTCTGGTTTCTGGCAGTCGCAAGGCTATTCATACCCGAGATAGTTTTCACACCAGCGAGCGTTTACGGGTTACCCGCCATGATGCCGGTGAAATTCGTCCAGCAGATCGAGACCGTCGAGAGAGAGACAACCGCTCCCATTTTCACCGCGACGAACAAGGCTGCCGAATTACGGCAAACAGCTTCCATTGCCTCGACCAGCGTTCAATCTTCTCGGCCATCGGAGTGGAAGTGGGAAGAGGCGATCACTCTTCTATGGCTGCTCGGGATGATGGGAATGGCCGCCATGCTCATCGCTCAGAGCTGGCGGTTTTACCGCCGGTTTGCCCATCTTCGCCCCAGCACCGATCCCACCCTGCTGGAACTGCTTGAGGATTGCAAGGAACAGGCCGGAGTAAGGACGCCGGTCAGCCTGACCGTAAGCGAATCGGTCACTGCGCCGGTGCTCTACGGTTGTCTTCGGCCCCGGTTGCTTTTGCCCGCCGCGCTGACCCGCTCGCTGACCCGTGAACAGCTGCGCTGCATTTTCCAGCACGAGATTGCCCATGTGCACGGATGGGACATCGGGTTCAATTGGCTGGCATCCGCGACGATGGCGGTACACTGGTTCAATCCGTTCGTCTGGCTGATGACGCGGAAAATGGCGCAAGCCCGCGAGATGGCCTGCGATCAGGCGGTTTTGACGCACCGGAACGATCCGCAAGTTTACGGCGACGTGATCCTGAGCGTGGCGGAAAATTTGGCGGCTCCTCAAGTCGTGGCAGGGGCGGCCGGAATCGTGGAAAACAAGAGTGCCATGAAAGAAAGAATCGAAATGTTGACGCAAACGCATGGCAAAAGAGGATGGATCGTGGCACTCGGCACGGCGCTCATTTTGGGCGCCTTGTTTTTAAGCGGGCCCGGATCGCTGTGGGCCGAATCTTCCTCGAATAAATCCGGCAATGTCGCGGCCCCGGCGCCCGTGAATACGTTGCCCGGGACGTACCGAAGTTTGCAGGATATGTCTGGGGGGCAGTCCCAGCTTATCGTGGTTGGGACGCTGGAAGATCTTGGAGAAAACACTCCCCTTTCGCCCCAATCGGAAGGACGGCTCCTTTATCCTCATGCAAAAATAAAGATCAAAAGGACCCTAAAGGGAACTGAGAGCGGCGAATTGACCGTTATCATCGATATTGATCCTCATGACATGGCTAATGGAGGAAAAACGGCCCCGGAAAAAGGAAAAGATTATTTATTTTTTATATCCCTTACACTCCCGCCACCGGGGATGAAAGTTCCGCAATTCGACCCACAGTATTTCTGGAGGATTGCACAAAAAATAGTGACGGCGGATGAATTGACCTTGAACGCAATGGTTTTTGCCACTCGAGGGGAGCATCCGGAAAATCTTCCCGGACAGATCGATTCCGCCGACACATGGGCAGCGGCGCGAGCCGCCGCGTTGCCGGACGCAATCAAAATAGGAAACGCATGGCTGTCCAATCTCGATAAGGCAGACAAATACAAAAATACTCCTCCACCCTTGGAAATGGTACTGGGACGAGGAGACATTTGGAGGGCGGAACAGGCCTGGGTGAGTTATCTCGTTGAAAGCCGTGCTCCATTAGGCAGGTTGCAGAACCGCCAGCCTCCGATTGCGGAATTTAAGCTTACGGAAGGTGGAGAGCACGTGACTCTGAAATATCTCAGTTCTTTTGATCTTGATGGCGTGCTGACACAGGTCCATGAAGTAGTGGAGGCATGGCGTGATCCTGATGGCAAATGGCAGATTACGAACTACACCGTTGAGCCGGTTGCCTCGCCAGCCACGTCCTCTACATCTCCGGCGGGTAATCCTGCCCCGGCCGGTAACCAATGATGATGGAAGGGAAGTTGAGCGGTCTTAATCTAAATAAGTTTCAAACGCACTATCCCATGCTTGATGAAGTGTGGCGACATCCCATTTGAATTCGCGCAGAGTTGAGCCGCCGATCTGCACGCTGAGTTCCTTGCCGCCGACGGTACCGATGTGGCGCGCGGGAACGCCGCGTAATTCCAGCAGGGAGGCGAGCGCGGTGGCGTTCTCGGGGCGAGTAGTAATGATCGCGCGACTCTGGCTTTCGCCGAAGAGGAGCGCGTCGAGACGTTTATAAGGGATGTCGAGTTTCACGTTTGCGCCGAGGTGTTTTGCGCCACCGATGCAGCATTCGGCCAGCGCGATGAGGAGGCCGCCTTCGGCCAGATCGTGCGCGCTGCGGACTTCGCCGAGGCGAATGGCGGCGCGCACCGCGTCGTGCAGTTTCTTTTCGCGTTCCATGTTCAATTCGGGTGGACGGCCTTGTTTCAGGCCATGGGCTTCGCGGAGGTAGAGGCTGGCGCCGAGTTCCTCCCCGATATCTCCGAGGAGGAGAATCGCATCACCCTGATTTTGGAAATGGGACGGCGTAATGTGTTTCGCATCGCGGATAATGCCGACGATACCGACGGTTGGCGTCGGATCGATGGGGCCGGCGGGCGATTGGTTGTAGAGACTGACGTTGCCGCCGGTGACGGGGATGTCGAAGGCGTGGCAGCCCTCGGCGAGGCCGTCGACGGCTTGCTGAAGCTGGTAAAAGTTTTCCGGGACGTGGGGATTGCCGAAGTTAAGATTGTCGGTCAACGCGAGCGGTTCGGCACCAGTCATGGCGAGGTTGCGTGCGCATTCGGCGACGGCGATGAGTGCGCCGAGCTTCGGTTCGAGCGCGACGTAGTGGGCGTTGCAGTCGACCGAGGCGGCAAGGTATTTCCAGCTCTTTTCGCCGGTGGGGATGCGGACGACGGCGGCATCGCAGCCGGGCGCGGTGACGGTTCCGACGCGGACCATGTGATCGTACTGGCGGTAGATCCAGCGTTTGGAGGCGAGGTCGGGCGTGGCGAGAAGTTTGGGTAGAAGTGTTTGAACGTCGGCATCGGGAATCTTGACGAGATCGAGCTTTTGCTTGGTATCGAGGTCGGCGGGGCGACGGGCTTCGCGCTTGTAGAGGGGAGCTTCGTCGGCGAGCTGCTTGGCGGGAATTTCGGCGACGGTGACGCCGTGATTTTTGACGCGCATGAAGCCGTCGTTGGTGACGCGGCCGATCAGGGCGCAGGGGAGGTCCCATTTCTCGAAGATATCGGTCACGGTTTTTTCATGCCCGGCGCGGACGATGATGAGCATCCGTTCCTGCGATTCGGAGAGCATCGTTTCGTAGGGGGTCATGCCGGGTTCGCGTTGTGGCACGAGCGCGAGGTCGATTTCGATGCCACTGTTGCCGCGGCTGGCCGTTTCGCAGGTGGAGCAGGTGAGACCTGCCGCGCCCATGTCCTGCACGCCGACGACGGCATCGGGATGCTGGAAAAGTTCGAGACACGCTTCGAGGAGAAGCTTTTCGATGAAGGGATCTCCCACTTGAACGGCTGGGCGGTCTTCCTTCGACGCCTCGGTCAGATCGCGCGAGGCAAAGGCCGCGCCTGCAAGCCCATCGCGGCCAGTGCGGTTGCCGACGTAGAAAACGGGATTGCCCGCGCCGGTGGCCGCGCCGCGCCGGATTTCATCGGTGCGCAAGGTGCCAAGGCAGAAGACGTTAACGAGAGGGTTACCGTCGTAGGAGGCATCGAAATAGACTTCGCCGCCAACGGTAGGAACGCCGATGCAGTTACCATAATGAGCAATGCCCGAGACGACTCCCGAGAGGAGGCGGCGGTTGGTCGCGGCGTTGGGCTTGTCGGGCCGGATGTCGCCAAAGCGGAGTGAATTGAGCAGGAAGACGGGCCGCGCGCCCATGGTGAAGATGTCGCGCAGGATGCCGCCAACGCCGGTGGCCGCGCCCTGGAACGGCTCGACCGCGCTTGGGTGGTTGTGCGATTCCATCTTGAAGGCGATGCCCCAGCCGTCGCCGATATCGATGACGCCGGCATTTTCGTCGCCCGCCTTGACGAGGACGCGGGGGCCGGTGGTGGGGAATTTGCGCAGTTCGAGGCGTGAATTTTTGTAGGAGCAATGTTCGCTCCACATGACAGAAAAGATGCCGAGCTCGGTGAAATTTGGGTCGCGCTTGAGGATATCCTTGATGCGCTGATATTCGTCAGGCGTGAGGCCATGCTTGGCGATGAGTTCGGGAGTGATGGCGGGATCAGGCATGAAGAGGAAATTTTGACGGAATTACGGAATTAACGGAATTCTTTTTAATAAGAAAGAGGCACTTAAACTTTTTGGAGGCCGTATCTGGCTTTGGGTTCACGGAAGCCGATCTTGGGACGCGGGGTTTCCGGCGGTGGTTGGAGAAGCGGCAATAGTTTTTGGTAAACATCGCGTAACGCAGCATTGTGCTGAAGAAGCGTTTTGTCGATTTCAGCCAGTTTTTTCAGGATTGCATCATTGGCTGCCAAGACTTCCCGTTGCTGGATAAAGGCCCTTGTGACGTAGACGCTCATGGCGACCGCTTTGGGGCTGTTCAAGACATTCGCAGCCATGAGGGCTCCATGTTCGGTGAAGGCGTAGGGTCGGTATTTAATATTCTGCCCTTTCTTCAAGGTCACAAATTGTGACCTTGAAGCATCTACCTCTTCCACAGTGAGTTGGAACAGGAAATCAGCGGGAAATTTCTCCAAATTGCGTTTGACTTGCTGATTGAGTTGTTTGGTTTTGACACCATACAATTTGGCTAAATCAGCAGCCAAAATCACACGTTGTCCTCTGATCGTGTGAATCAAAGGCAAGATGGGTTGAGTGGAAAGGGCAGGTTCGACCATAACTATTTTTTAAAGTCGCAAATTGTGACCTTAAACAATTTTCATGCCGCCTGTACCAGAGGCACGCCCTGGCTGGCGAGGATGGAGGTGAAGAGGGCGAGGCCGTCGTCGCTGCCGAGGATTTTTTCCGAAGCGCGTTCGGGGTGGGGCATGAGACCGAGAACGTTGCCCGTACGGTTGCAGATACCCGCGATGTGGCGTTGCGAGCCATTGGGATTCGATTCGGGTGTGGTGCGACCCTGGGTGTCGCTGTAGGTGAAGAGGACCTGTTGGTGGACGAAAAGCGAATCGAGCGTCGCTTTGTCGGCGACGTAATGGCCTTCACCGTGAGCGATGGGAAGTTGCAGCACCTGACCGGTCGTGTATTCGCGGGTGAAACGACTGGCGGGGTGTTCGACCCGGACGGAAATGGTTTCGCAGCGGAAATGGAGGCTGGTGTTGCGCACCAGTACACCAGGAAGGAGTCCCGCTTCGCATAAGATTTGGAAACCGTTGCAGATGCCGAGGACGGTTTTGCCCTGAGCGGCGGCTTCCTTGATGGCGGGCATGATGGGCGAGAAGCGGGCGATGGCTCCGCAGCGGAGGTAGTCGCCATAGGAGAATCCGCCGGGGAGCACGACGGCGTCGGCATCCTTGAGGGAGGCTTCCTTGTGCCAGATGTAGTCGACTTCCTGCGCGAGGATATTTTTCAGGACGTGAAAGGCGTCCTGGTCGCAGTTGGAACCGGGAAATTGGATGACAGCCCAGCGCATGGCCTACCTCTTTTTCCTTTTGGGGGCAGCACGGCGGACTATTTTTTTGGCTTTCTTGACCGGCTTGGCGGTAGTCTTTTTCGCTGGTTTCTTGGCAGCCTTCGCTTTCACAACAGTTTTCTTGATCGCCTTTTTTGGAGCAGGCTTGGAAAGTGTCTTGGCCTTGGATGGCGCGGCACCGTTGAAGGTGAGAACGTAATCCTCGATGACGGGATTGGAGAGGAGGTCTTTGCAGATGGTTTCGAGCTGGGTGCGAGCTTTGGCGAGGTCGGTGCCTTCGAGTTCCAGCTCGATACATTTGCCGACGTGGGCCTGTTTGACGGTGGAGACGCCGAGGTGCTGGATGGCGCGGCAGACCGCATCTCCCTGCGGATCGAAGATGCTGGCGCGGGGACGGACGATGACTTGAGCTCGAATCATGATGACTTATTTGTATCGCCTTTGGAGGAGCCTTGTCGAGTTTTGCTGTGGTTGAGGAAATGGTATTGGTAAAAACATTTTGTCATCCCGATCCTTCGGCTTCGCTCAGGACTAAAGGCAAGTCGAGGGATCAGACGCATTTTCTTTATCCGTTACGCTGGATGAGCACAGAAAGATGCCGAAGGGGTATTTTCTTACGCATAGTTTGTTTGGTTACGTGTCTGATCCCTCGACAAGCTCGGGATGACGGGCTCTTTATCGCAAGACTCGTTGAGCAAAATAATTAGAGGTCCTTCGACGACTTTGCCCAAAAAGTCGGGCTAGTGGGGTGCATTTGGAGGGACGACCTCCGTGTCGTCCGCGGCCCGGACGGAGCCGGGCCCTCCATGAAAACCTCCGGTTTTCAAACTTTTTCTTAGCCTGACTTTTTGGGCAAAGCCATCCTTCGACGAGCTCAGGATGACGATTTTTTTGATGAATCGCTGGCGCGATTTCCGTCGCCCGGCGGTCGACGGCTACCTTGAAAGGCATGGTTTAGTCGAGGCCGAGCAATTCATAGCTGGCGAGGGCTTGGCGGAGATCGACGTCGGGGCGGAGGTGGATGGTTTGCCAGCCGAGTTTGGAGGCAGCGAGAACGTTGGTTTCGATGTCGTCGATGAAGAGGGCTTCGAGGGGGTCGATGCCACCGAGGGCGATGAGCGCGGCGTCGTAGATTTCGCGTTGCGGTTTCATGGCGCGGATTTCGTGCGAGTAGATGCGGGCATGGAAGAGAGAGAAGAAGGAATAAGCGGTTTCGGCATGGACGATGTGGGCGTCGTTGGTGTTGGAGATGATGGCGAGGAGATAGTGGGGCGCGAGTTGCGCGGCGAGGGCGATATGGTCGGAGAGAGGCGTGAAGATTTCGCTATAGCAGGCGCGGAGTTCCTTTGCGGTGCCGCGGTAGCGGAGGAGTTTCTTGAGATAGGAAAAGTATTTGGCCGAGGTGATATCGCCTTTTTCATAGACAAGCGAGTGTTCGTCTTTCAGCAGAAGCGAGGTCATTTCGGCCGGGGTGAGCGGCGACTTTTTCGCGATGCGCACGAGCATGGCTTGTTTGTCGAAGTCGAGCAGAACTTTGCCGAGGTCGAAGCAAATAGCGGAGATTTTCATAAAAGGAATTCGAAGAACCTCTCATCATTCTGCTCGAATCATACTTCTTGGGCAAATAGTTAGAGATCCTTCGACAAGCTCAGGATGACAGCTTTTTAAATATTTTGAGAATCGCTGCTGCTGCAGAAAAAACTCTCCCTGTCGGTTTTGGCGGAATCTGCTACAAATAGGATATGTTGCCGGAGAATCGCGCTTTTATCATCCGTGGGGATGATGGGGAGGAATATGGGCCGGTCGATATGGATGAGCTCCGCGACTGGGTGCAGGAAAATCGCGCCGGGCTGGGAACAGTCGTGCGGCTCGATGAACCGGGCTCTCTCTGGCAGCCGTGGCAATATTATCCCGAATTGGTGGCCCTGCTGGCCGAGGCGAGGGTGACGAGTCCCGTGCCAGGACAGCCGGGGTTGGTGATTGCGCCGCTGGGTCGCCGGATTTGCGCGTTTGTTATCGATCTGTTCCTAGTTGTTGTTCTCTCTTTTCCGATTTTGATGGTTCTGGCGCTGATCTACATGCCGGATTGGTGTGTGCAATCGGCCCTTGCCTCGATGCAACCGCAATTAACCTCTTCTCCTCAGTTGCCTCTGAATGATAGAATTATTGGAAGTCTGATTTCCGATATGATCATGGCTTTTTACATGGCGGGCTTTCATGCCGCCCATGGTAAAACTCCGGCCAAGGCCATTTTGCGGATTCGCGTGGTGGATGAAAACGGGAAGAAACCTCATTTCGTGAAATCGTTGCTTCGCGCGCTGGTCATGGTTTTTTCCTTGTCCCTTTACGGAGTTCCGCTGGCTTACGCTTTTCTTAATCCGCAACGGCGGGCGTTCCATGATTTTGTCGCGGGCACCTACGTGGTCGAAGAATGAAGGGAAAAAGAAAAGCTTCCACGACGAACCGCCGCCTGCGGCTTGGTATTTATGGGGGCACTTTCGATCCGGTGCACAACGGTCATCTTCTCCTTGCGCGTGATGCTTTGGAACAGATGCATTTGGATGCGCTCCTTTTTGTGCCGTGTGGTCGGTCGCCGTTCAAGACCCGCAGGCCGCATGCGACCGATACCAAGCGCCTGGCGATGTTGCGTCTGGCGATCAAGGATGAATCCCGCTTTTGGCTGAGTCGCTGTGAAATCGACCGGGCCGGGCCTTCCTATACCATCGATACCGTGATCGAAATTCGGGAAGCGTTTCCGCGTGCGGAACTTTTCTGGCTGATCGGTGCGGATCAATTGGCGGGTCTGGACAAATGGCATCGCTCGAAGGAATTACGCGGACTGGTGAAATTTTTGCTCCTGCCGCGCGGAGAAACTACCCGCAAAGATCGGTCGGGAACGGTTCTAAGCTTGCCGCAACCGCGTCGAATCGATATATCTGCCACAGAAATTCGTCACCGCGTGAAATCCCGTTTACCGATCGATCATCTCGTTCCCCATCCGGTCGCGGCTTACATTAAACGTCATCGTCTCTATCTTTCCTAGAATCCGCATGCCTGAAACCTCACCCGCGGTCCTGACCAGTTTGGAACTCGCTCAGCGTTGCGCGGAGTTTGCCCTCGATAAAAAGGCCATCGATCCGATCATTCTCGATCTGCGAAAAGTTTCCAGCATCGCTGACTACATGGTGATTTGTTCCGCCCAGTCGGAACCGCAAATCAAGGCCATTGCCAATGGCGTGGAGAAGTCGCTTAAAGATGATTTTGAGCGCCGTTCCCACGCGGTGGACGGCTTTCCCGCCAGCCAGTGGATCGTCATCGATTACGGCGATGTGATGCTCCATATTTTCCATGAGCACAAGCGTTCGGTTTATGCCCTGGAAGACCTCTGGAGCGATGCGCCGCAGGTGAAGATCGTTCACTCCAGTTAGTAGTTCGATTTGGAGTTTTTTCTTTTTCAAAATCGCCTCCTCTGGCAAAATGACCATTCCGCTCATGCGCTTTTTCGTCACGCTCATTTCCTTTTTGATTTTAGGCACGATGGCCGCATCTGCTCAGAGCAGCGAAGATATCGTGCTGACGGGTGCACCCGCGCTTCGGTTCCTGGAGCATGGCAAAGCGGCTTCGCACGATTTTTATTGGTTTAATTTTGTCGATGCGAGCGTGATCCGTCTAAAGGAGTTGAGAGATCAGGCCAAGCCGGATGAATTGGTGACGTGGGCGGTTTACCGGCCCGGTTATGTGGCGCGCAGCCATGAACTGGAAATGGATCTGCTGCCGCAAATCGAGGCGAAGGCGAAGCAGCTCGGCGCGAATTTGTTCTGGTTCGATACGAAGGAAGAACTGATTAACTATTTGAACAAGGGCCGGGACCGGGACAAAATAAAGATCACCAGTTTCGACTACTTCGGTCACTCGAACAAAGCCTGTTTCCTTTTCGACTACAGCAATACCATCGATACGATGTCGATTGCCTTCCTGCATGTGCGTGATTTGAAAAAAATCGATAGCGATGATTTTTCCAAGCATGCGATCTGCAAAAGCTGGGGTTGTCATTCGGGTGAGATGTATAGCCAGTGGTGGAAGAGTCATTTTGACATTCCAATGATCGGGGCCATCGGCAAAACCGATTTCTCTCACGGGGGTGAACCGGTTCTTTCCAACTCGGATGGCAAGTGGACGCAGTAACTTTGAGTTTTTCCTTCCTGCCCGCATGAACCGACGTGTTATTATTTTTGGATTTCTTTTGGGAGTCGGATTTTTCACTTCCAGTCAGCTCTCTGCGCAGACGGAACCGGCACAGGCTGAAACTACTTACACGGCTCCTGCCGGAGCAGCTGCGCCGGTGGCGCCTCCGGTGCGTAAGGGATCACCTCTCGATCATCTGACGAACGATCCGAAGCTTGCGACTCCCACCGTGGGCTACAAGGAAGGTAATGTCGGTACGCCTGATTACTGGATTGCGCATCGTTTTATCGACGATATGGGTGGTTGCGCCTGGGGTTGGGTGAAGAAAAAAGGTGATGACTGGGATTCTGCCAAATGGGTGGCTCTTCGGGAAAATCCGGGAGTAGCCGTGGCGCCTTATCGGAAACTTATTTCGCACGACGCGGATAATAATTGGGAATACAAATTCTGGGGTAGCTTCGCTCCCTACAAGGCCTACGATCCGCATCTCGATGAGATGGTGCCCGTTTTTATCCTCGAGGGTTATGAAGTGATTGGCCCGAAGGATCCGCTCAATATCCAGGCAGGTCCGCCGGATCGCGTGAGGCATCGTCCCAGTGGCGCGTCATCGCGCAGCAGCCGTCCCATTTTGACCGATCCCGGTGTGGATTAGTTTAGCCGTCTCCGCAGGATCGCGGATTTGACATTCAGGTGCATCACAGGAAGCTTGAGTAATGATGATCCCCGATTTGCCCACGTTGACCGGCGAATGGAGTAGCTGGATCGTGCTCGGTTTCAAAATTATCGCTGCAATGGGTTTTATGGCTCTGGCGGATACGTTTATTCTCTATGCCTGTTGAAAAGCGCGGTGAATTCGGTTACTGGCGCGACCCACTTTGCCTGATGAGTGCCGGGATGTATGTCATCAATCGCGAATGGATTAAGCCGAACTTGCATCATTATTCGCCGTTTTTTCACGGTCATTTGAACGATTGCCTTTTTGTTCCCACTGTGTTGCCGCTTTTTCTTCTTTTTTATCGCTGGATTGGCCTTCGCCCGGATGATGCTCCGCCCCGGTTCTGGGAAATGGCTTGGCATGTTTTAGTCTGGTCCATTTTTTTTGAATGGTTTGGTCCCGTGGCCCTCCATCAGGGTACTTCCGATTGGATCGATGCCGTATGTTATATGGTGACGGGTGTAGTGGCGTGGCTGATTTGGAATCATGACGGCTTTGTCATGATGAGAGGATTGAAAGAGCAGGCTCGATAAGCGAGAATTCCTCTTCCGTATGGATGCTCGAATTATTCTCGCGACGATTTTTGTAGTCGTGCTGAATGGCACCTATGCCGCTCTTCTGATCGGGTTGCTGAAACGTCGCAAACCATGGTTCCAGTGGCTGGCTATTGCGGTCGGAAGCTGGGCCATATTGATGAGCGGTCTATTTATTCTAGAGGTATTTGCGTCGGTGGAATGGCAATCTTTTCTGCGTCATTGGTTCTATTTTTTCATCGCAGTGGAGATGGTCTGGAATGTCCTTTTCTTAAATGTACTGGTTCTTTGCGTGATTGCAGCGACGTTGGTTCTTGGACGTTTTCGCCCCGTCAAAACGTCGCCGACCGATTTATCGCGACGCAAATTCATCTACCTTCTTTCCTGCGGAGCAGCTCCTGCGGTTGCCCTGAGCGCGGGCGTGCATGGTACCCTGACGCAATTCGATTTGCGCCGGCGCGATTTTCTCATCCCCATCGCCGGTCTGCCACCCGAGCTCGAAGGATTCACCATTGCCCACTTGAGCGATCTTCATTCCGGTATTTTTTGCGGTCCGGCGCGATTGAAAATCATCAGTGACGCGGCCAACGATTTGAAAGCCGACTTACTGATCGTTACCGGAGACATTATCAATGGCGATATGGGCGAATTGCCGGACGCGCTGGCTGCGATTCAACGAATCGAATCGCGGTACGGCATTTATATGTGCGAGGGGAATCACGATGTTTTTCCCGGTCGCGGCCTCGTGGTCGAAGCCTGTAACCAAAATAATCTCCCGATGCTTTTTGCTTCCAGTAAAATGGTTCCGGTTCAGGGCCGGAGACTTTTAATCGGAGGCCTTCCCTGGATGAAGTATGGCTTTGAAGGAAGACCGGAACTGGTCAGCCGTCTTTATCCCGAGCGGCAGGAGGGGGACGTGCGTATCCTGCTCGCGCATCATCCCCATTTATTCGACATCGCCGAGAGTACGGATCTGGTTTTGACCGGGCATACGCATGGTGGGCAAATCATGTGTGGGTCGGTGGGGTTGGGTCCCCTTTTCTTCAAATATTGGAGCGGACTTTATTCGCGGGGCAAGACGACGATGATCGTTTCCAACGGTTGCGGCGATTGGTTTCCCTGCCGCATCGGCGCGCCGGCCGAGATTGGGCTGCTGCGATTGACTGCGGCGAAGACGACATGACCGGGTTTTGAAGAGAAGAATAAAAGTTAGTCATAACAAATAACCGTTATCGGCTTTACACTTGTTGTCAGGTTTAATAACTTTTTTCATGGCTAGGCCGCCGCCGAAACCCCTCGCGACACCAACCGGTACGAGTCCCCGCAAACGGAGCGCCCATGACCGCGCGGTCATAACCGAGAGCATGGAGGACTATCTCGAGTGCATTTTCGATCTCGAGAATAGCAAGGGCTACGCCTGTGTTTCCGATGTCGCCGAGGCTTTGCAACTGAACCGAGCCAGCACTTCCATCATGGTGAAGCGGCTCGGAAAACTCGGTTTTCTCCGATATGAGCCTTATCGCGGTTTCGCCCTGACGCCCGAAGGCTCCCGGGTGGCCGAAAAAATTCGCAAACGTCACGCCATGCTGGCCGAACTGTTTCAACTGATGGGCCTGAACGATCGCGATCATCTTTCCGATATCGAGGGCCTCGAACATCACTTGAGTGACCGCGCTTTCCGCCGTTTTGCCGATCTTGCGAAACATTTGCACCGGCATCCTCTGCCTCGTTCTGCTTCCTCACATTAATCAGCTTTATCTCATCTCTTTATGGCCGCCAAATACGTTTCCTTCACCGACGAACTCTATCAATACATGACCGCCCAGCGATCGGATGCCAACGATCCGGTCATGGAAGCGCTTCAGGATGAAACGGAAAGTCTGGGAGAGATCAGCCGGATGTCGATCAGTCCCGACCAGGGCAGTTTCATGACTTTTCTGGTGGCGAGCCTTGGCGTCAAATGGGCTGTCGAAGTAGGAACTTTTACCGGGAGGAGTTCCATCAGTATTGCGCGCGGGCTGGTTCCGGGAGGGAAATTGGTTTGTTTCGATCAGGATTTCAAATGGACCAGTATTGCCCGCCGCTATTGGATGAAGGCCGGTGTGGAAAAAAGAATAGAATTGCGCCTGGGCAATGCCCGCGAATTGCTGGGCCATTTTCGACCGCCTCACCCCCTCGATTTTGTTTTCATCGATGCCGACAAGCCCTCTTACGATCTATATTACGAAGCGCTTTTGCCTCATGTGCGTCCGGGTGGAATCATACTTTTCGATAACATGCTGATGAGCGGAAAAGTCATCGATCCGGCTGAGAAACACACACCGGCCAACCGCGCCATCGATCAGCTTAACCGCAAGCTTGCCGCTGATCCGCGCGTTCATGCGGTTCTTATTCCGGTGGCCGACGGCTTATATCTCTGTCGCAAATACGGCTCCTGAACTGACCGTCGCCCGGAGGCCGACGGCTACCTTTGGAAGGCCTCTGAGTTGTTCGGGGGTTCTTACTCATAAAACCCCATTTCCCCCACTTCCCAATAGTGGTAGGTTTGTATCCATGGAAATTCTCCTGCGCCCTCAAGCTGCCGAGGCTTCTTACCGGGCGGCGCGGGTTATCGCGCGTCTGGTGCGGGAGAAACCTGCGTGTGTGCTCGGTCTGGCGACAGGGCGTACTCCCGTTCTGCTTTATCGGGAGCTGGCCCGGTTGCATCGCGAGGAGAATCTCGATTTTTCCCGCGTTACCACTTTCAACCTCGATGAATATGTGGGCCTGCCCGCATCACATCCCCAATCTTATCGGTGGTTCATGGAGGAGGAATTTTTTCGCTACATCAATATTGATCGAAAAAATACGAACCTGCCCGACGGCTGTGCGAGCGACTTGCGCCAGGAGTGCCGCGACTACGAGAAGCGAATCAGTGCCGCCGGTGGAATCGATCTTCAGGTCTTAGGATTAGGCAGTAACGGGCATATCGGCTTCAACGAGCCGACGGGTTCTCTCGGTTCGCGGACCTGGGTCAAGATTCTCTCCCAGCAAACCATGAAGGATAATAGCGAGTTGTTTGAAAACTCCGCTGATGTTCCCCGGCACTGCATTACGATGGGCATTGGCACGATTATGGAGGCACGGCATTGCCTGGTCATGGCTTTCGGTCCAAAAAAATCCCATGCCGTTGCCGCCATGATCGAAGGGCCCATCACCTCGATGTGCCCTGCTTCTGTTTTGCAATTCCATCCTCGCACCACGATTGTTTTGGATGAGCCTGCCGCCGCGGGTCTAAGCAATCTCGAGCACTATCGCTGGATCGAACAGAACAAGCTCGATTGGCAGAAGTATTGAAAGGGGAGAAAAGAGGGCAGGCATAATTAACGATTCAAAGTGACACCTTAAAGATGCCCGTCCCCTTTTATATCGCAAAGGCCAATGCCGTCTGCGTTGCGCAGACTTAGCCTCTCAAAGAGGCGTGCAATCGGGGAGATTCGAACACGGAAAATCACCTGCGGTATTACTCGTCACTGACTTTTTCCATCCAGTCCACGACCTTGCCGTCGAGCTGTTCCTGAATGGCGATATGGGTCATGGCGGTGGTTGGCGTAGCACCATGCCAGTGCTTCTCGCCCGGTGGAAACCAGACGATGTCACCGGGCCGGATTTCTTCAACGGTTCCTCCCCAATGCTGCACCCAACCGCAACCGGTTGTGACAATCAAGGTCTGACCCAGTGGGTGAGTGTGCCATGCGGTTCGAGCGCCGGGTTCAAATGTGACCGTGGCAGCAGCCGCACGTCGTGAATCGTTTGGCTGGAACAAGGGGTCGATGCGCACCGTGCCGGTAAACCAGTCGGTTGGCCCTTTGGCAGAGGGCTGTGAGCCATTTCTTTTGATTTCCATACGGCAAGGAAAGGCCGAGAGGTATCATTAGCAAACAAAAAGAAAAGTGCACTCGGGGAGACTCGAACTCCCATGGATTTCTCCACACGCACCTCAAGCGTGCGCGTCTGCCATTTCGCCACGAGTGCAGGGAGGGGAAGCATAAGCCCTGAGCCGAATTTGTCACTGAAATTAGTGCGATAAAAGCCAGGTCGATCTGACTCTGTCGATTCACGCCAGACATGGCAGGCGATAACGTGACAAGAGGAGTGGATCAAATACTTAATCAAATGGTTAACTTTTAATTTGACACGTTTTGCGTTTTCGTTTAATTGTAAACCATATGGTTAAGTTACAGCCCAATCGATTGGATGGCATTTTTCACGCTCTCTCGGATTCGACCCGGCGGAGCATGGTCCAGCGTTTGAGCGACCGCCCCACGCGCATCGTCGATCTGGCCGCACCTTTTAAAATATCGCTTCCCGCCATTTCGAAGCATATTCGCGTGCTCGAGACGGCGGGGTTGGTCACCCGGCACAAGCAAGGCCGCGAGTCGACGATTCACCTCCAGGCGAACACCATTTCCCAGGCGATTGATTGGCTGGCGCGCCATCGCCAGATGTGGGACGCCTCCTTCGACAATTTGGAAGCTTTTCTGAAAAAACCACAAACAACCAAACCCAAACCTAAAATAAAGGAGTAACCAATGAATACCACCACACTGCCCCTACGGCTGGAAATGAGACGCACCTTCGATGCCCCGTTAGAACGGGTCTTCGCCGCCTGGACCGATCTGAATCAATTTATCAAATGGCTTGGCTGCAGCTCGTCCAAGCTCACCAAATCCAGAGGCGATATTAGCACCGGCGGCCATTTCCGTTTGGAATTGACCACGGAGACAGGCGATCATGTTTTGGAAGGAAAATATAAGGAAGTGACTCCTCTTTCCCGGCTCGTTTTCTCGTGGCAATGGCTGACACCTACCGCGAAAGGCGATGGTGAGACCTGGGTCACGGTTCAGTTCCGCGCCATACAGGACAAGACGGAAATCCATTTGGTACATGAAGGTTTTGCCACGGATGAAAATTGCGAAAATCACTCCAAGGGCTGGGGGATGTCGTTCGACCGGCTGGCAACTTTGCTGTCGGCTTAATCGGCCAAACGAAGCGCGGGCAGGTCTCGGGTGAGGCCTGCTCGTGCCGTGGTCTCCGGCCAGGCGCGTAACGCGATCTCGACGACTCGTCGCAATTCGTCACGCGTTGCGCCGCCGACGGCCTGAATGGCCATGCCTGAAGAAATGGTCACGACGTAGCGAGCGAGATCGGCGGGATCGGAATCAGTGGGCAGATCACCATCGGTGATCGCGCGCTTGAAACGCTTGCGCAGCGCGGCAAATCCCGCCGCTCGACGCGCAATCAATTCCTTCCGGATGGGATTGGCCGCGTCCCCGCACGAGAGCGCGCTTTGCACCAGAAGACATCCCTTGGGTTTGTGCGGATCGCCCAATTTGTCGACGGTCTGGCGCAGTAAGCGTTCCACGACGGCCCGCGCGGTTGGCTCGCAGAGGGCGGCGTTGACGAAAGCAGCAGGTCCACTGCTGTAGCGGTCGAGTACCTTGCGGAAAAGATCCTCCTTGTTGCCGAAGGCGGCATAGAGGCTTGGACGGTTGATGCCCATCGCCTTGGTCAAATCCGCCAGGGAAGCGCCCTCATAGCCTTTTTGCCAGAATACCTGCAGAGCGCAATCGAGCGCCTTGTCGAGGTCGAAGGCGCGGGGGCGGCCGAGTTGGCAAGTAGGTTTCATTAATTTCATACCTATCGATACAATAATCTATTGACAGCTTCTTGTCCATGCATTACATCTATACCGAACGATACACAACTAACTCGAAAGAAAATTCTATGATCTGCCAAATCTCCGATGTTAAGACCAAAACGGAGGCATTACCTAAAATCAACAAGGGACTCATCCAAGCCAGGCATATTCAGGCCAAGCTTAAAGAGAAGATTGCCGACGGGTTATTGCCCAGCGAAGGTTACCTTTGGAGCCCGACTTCGGGCCCCTTTCTCGTGCCCATAACTCGTTGGATCGAATAATTATTTTCTCAACTCAAACCACCACAAATCATCAATCAAAAATTATGAAAAAACTAGAAGGAAAAGTCGCAGTCGTCACCGGAGCTTCCAAGGGAATTGGAGCTGGAATTGCCAAGCAACTTGCTGCCGAGGGCGCGGCGGTGGTCGTCAACTACTCATCCAGTAAAAAAGGGGCTGATACTGTTGTAGCCGAAATTACGGAAAAAGGGGGCAAGGCCATTGCGGTGGGGGCGAACGTAGCCAAGAAGTCAGAGATCGAAAAGCTCTTCGCGGAAACAAAGAGGGCCTTTGGCAAGGTCGATATTCTCGTGAACAACGCGGGGCTTTATGAATTTGCGCCACTCGAAGGCATTACGGAAGAGCACTTCAACAAGCATTTCAACTTGAACGTGCTCGGGTTGCTACTCACCACGCAAGAAGCGGTTAAGCTTTTCAGCGAAAAGGGTGGAAGCATCATCAACCTCAGCTCGGTCGTGGGACGTAACGGCTTTGCGGGCGCGGCGGTCTATTCCGCCACGAAAGGAGCGGTCGACTCGATCACGCAGGCATTGTCCAAGGAACTTGGCCCGAAAAAAATCCGTGTGAACGGCGTTGCGCCTGGATTGGTGGTAACGGAAGGTACAGCAGTAATGGGCGCTTCGGATGCGGAGAACGATTTTCATAAATCGTTTGTCGCTCAGGCTCCCGTTGGTCGTGTCGGACAGCCACAGGATATTGCCAATGTCGTCACCTTCCTCGCCTCGGATGATTCCTCCTGGGTCAGTGGCGAGACTTGGTATGTTTCCGGCGGATTCCGTTGAATATATTATCGCAAGCGTGAGGGATTTCTTGGAGGAAGGCCTCCCAGTCGTCCAGGGCCCGGCTCCCGCCGGGCCCTCCAGGGAATGGTCAATAAGGGTAAGGGTTTGAATCATCTGAACTCAAATTAAGACACTGCCAGCCTTGCGCTGGCGAGAAACTCGTCGAAGCTGGTGGGAGAGTTTCGGCTCATCCTATGAAAATTAAGGTGCTTGGCGCGGGTGGTGGAGAGGTGACGGGTTCCTGTTATTTTGTTGAAACTCAGCAGGCCAAGGTGCTTGTCGATTGCGGGCTGTTTCAAGGGACCGAAGGCGCGGGAGGTTTGAATCGTCCGCCGCTTGGCGCCGATTCAGCCAAGCTCGATGCTGTGGTGCTGACTCACGCTCATCTCGACCATGTGGGCCGGTTACCCTTGCTGGCGCACACGGGTTTCACCGGGCCCATTTACGCCACTCCCGCGACGATCGAAATGACCGGGTTGATCCTGCGTGATGCCGCGAAAATCCAGGCCCAGGACGCCGAGCGTCATAATCGAAATCATCAGCGACCAGACGAAAAACCGATTGAGCCGCTCTATAGCCTGTCGGAAGCAGAAACGATTCTTCGGCAGCTCAAGCCGGTGCCTTATGACGAACCGATCTCTGTTGCGCCGGGTATTCGTGCCTGCTTTGCGGAGGCGGGTCACATGCTCGGTTCAGCTAGCATCAAGCTGTTCATTGAGGAAGCTGGAAGGGAGTGCAAGGTCGTCTTCTCGGGCGATCTCGGGCCGAAAGGCGCGCCGATCCTGCGCGATTTTGAAACTTTTTCGCAGGCCGACGTCGTTTTTCTGGAGTCGACCTACGGCGACCGTGATCACCGTCCCTATGCCGAGACGGTTGAACAGTTCACTGAAATTGTGAAGCAGGCTGTGGCGCGGCAAGGCAAGGTGCTCGTGCCCACTTTTGCGGTGGGGCGTGCTCAATTATTGACCTTGTTGCTGGCCTCGATTTTCAGGAAGAAGATCATCGCTCCGTTTCCGGTTTTTCTCGACAGTCCCATGGCCATCGAGGCGTCGCGCATCTACGCCCGCCATCCGGAACTCTACGACGACGATATGGTTGCATACCTCAAAGAGGGGCCGCTCGAACAGGACCTCGCCACGATGAAAATGTCGGCGACCGCGGATGATTCAAAACAGATCAACAACTGCCCCGGCCCGTGCTTCATCATGGCCGGCGCGGGCATGTGCACGGCCGGGCGCATCCTCCATCATCTGCGTCATAACCTGTGGAATCCGCAGGCGCACGTGATCATTGTAGGTTATCAAGCCCGCGGTTCTCTTGGACGTATGCTGGTCGACGGTGCAAAGAAAGTAACCATTTTCGGTGAGACGATTCTCGTCAAGGCGCAGATTCATACGCTCGGCGGTTTTAGTGCCCATGCGGGGCAGACAGATTTGCTGAAATGGTTTGAGTTTATCGCGCCGGTGAAGCCGCGCGTGATCCTGACTCATGGCGAAAATGGCCCGCGTACCGCTCTCGCCAAACTCATTACCGAGCACTATGGATTGAAGCCTCTTCTTCCGGGCTTGGGTGAGATTATCGAATTGTAGTAGACTTAGCGTATGGCGACGACTTTCAAAGATTACTACGAGATTCTCGGTGTGGATCGCAAGGCGAGCAGCGATGAGATCAAGTCGGCGTTTCGCAAATTGGCGCGGAAATATCATCCCGATGTCGCCAAGGACAAAAAAGCGGGCGAAATCAAGTTTAAGGAAATCAACGAGGCATACGAGGTTTTGGGCGATCCCGAGAACAGAAAAAAATACGACCAGCTGGGCGAAAACTGGAATGCGCAGGGGGTTCCACCTTCGAATGGACGCAGCTATTCCTCGTCCAATGCAGAAGGGGTCCACGCTCAGGAATTTCATTTCGAAGGCACAGGATTCAGTGACTTCTTCGAACAATTCTTCGGTGCGAGGCAAGGGTTTGATGGATTTTCGGCAGGCGGACGATCCCGGAGTGCACCCAAGGGCATGCGTCATGGCCAGGATGTCGAGGGGGCTATTCTCGTTACGTTGGAAGAAGCGATGCAGGGATCGATCCGTCCCATCTCGCTTCAGACGGTCGATCCCACAACCGGAGAGGCCAGGATCGAATCCTTCAAGGTGCGCATTCCCAAGGGTGCTCTCGAAGGACAAATCATTCGCGTGCCCGGCAAAGGTGAGGCTGGAGTCGGAGGAGGAGAAGCGGGGCATCTCTTTCTGCGTGTTCGGCTTGCGAGCCATCCCGATTTCCGCGCACTCGGTGCTGATTTGTATCACGATCTTCCGCTCGCGCCGTGGGAAGCGGTCCTTGGCACGACCGTGCGGCTGCACGGACTCGACGGTGATCTCGATGTAAAAATACCTCCAACGACAGCCAACGGCCAGCGGCTGCGATTGCGCGGGCGCGGACTTCCCAAACCCAAGTCGGAGGAACGGGGAGACCTTTACGTCGTGGCCGAGATTCAGATTCCGCCACAGATTAGCCCACAAGAAAAAGAACTTTGGGAGCAGCTTAGTCGCCATTCCTCATTTAATCCCCGAGGATAACCAAATTTAACCACCAACCATGAGCGCACCCGAAAATCCCAGCGACTTTCCGAAAGACCCGGCAGGATCAAACGTGATCTACACTCTCGAAACGGTCGAAAGGATCACCCATATCTCGAAAGAACGAATTGTTTTCTATTATCGGCATGGTCTCGTTTCTCCCATCGAGGTTCCAGAGAAGACCGATTTATTCTTTGATGATGAAGCCATTCACCAACTGCGGCGGATCGCTTTCCTTCTCTCGGAGTATGGAATTAACGATGAGGGGTTGAGGGCGGTTTCCTCGCTCATTAGCGAAGTGGAAAGATTGCGGGCAGAAGTCCGGTTTTTGCGGCAAAAAGGATAATGCAGATTGTAGGGGGATGATTTAAATTTTCATTTAAATGAAAATTCGACCTATTTCTTTGGTTTGAATAGGTGATCCATTACTCCTGATGGTACGGGAGTTTGTTAATGTTAATGAATTTTTATAACCTCCCGATTTAAATAAAAAATAACAATTACAATTATTTCATAAATTAGCCTTGACCTCACCTCAAAATCCAGCTTAAGTCACCTTAATTGTAATGGATACGAGCATATCCTTAAAAACATAAATAAGTCATCCTTCCTCTGAATCAGTGTCTGTAAAACTGTAAAAACCACGAAAGAAAAAATCATGACCACCAGAACATTTAATTCCCTCCAGAAGAAACAATTTTCTTTATTTGGTTCATGGCTACCGAAATGTTTGTTACTGCTGGCCTTGATTCTTTTGTCGCTGACTCCCGCTTCGGCCACCGTCCATACGCTCGGAACGGGTAGCGGACATCTTACGGTAACATCGATGAGCAGTTTGAGCCTGGTCTCGGGAGATACGATTTCCATTACTACTGGTACCTACGGTGCGGGCACCTTCATCAACTTGAATAACATCACGGTTATTCCGGCTACCGGGGGAGTTACTTTTACCGGTTCCGTTAATATCGGTAACGATAGTTCGGTTTCCTTTGACGGTACGGTTCTTCCCGGCGTGACCTATGGTTATACTTTTTCAACCAAGAATGCGGGTTCCGGCGCCTTTTATCCCTACTCCACAGCCTACAACACGCCCAGTGTCGGCGACACCATTAACTGTTCCATTAAAGGCGTTCAGCTGCTCAACACCGGTGGCCCCGTTCTTAACGGCGTAGGTACGAACAATCCATATCTTTATTATACCGGAACACCCGCGACCTGCCTTTATTACAACATGACTCTCGATACCATCCTGGAGACAGGAGCCTCCACGGTTTATAATGGCGTATATATGGCCAATACGAGCTTCGTTGCGGTCAACATCGGCATGACTGCGAAAAACGTTGTCTGCGTCAATGATGGCACGGGTAACTGCCAAAAAATCCAGGGCAATTCCCTTTACAATCTCGTCGCTGATAACTGGACCATCGTGGGACCGACCCTGACTAATACCGGTGATGATGGCGACTTTTATGTGGATGGAAATTGCATTCTCAGAAATATCTATCGCAATGGTGGTTGGGGTTGGTTTGCGCGAATCCGCAATGTGAGTTTGGGTACGCCTTCAACCAGCTACGTTTATAATGTCGTCGATGTCAATAATGTCGCTTACGGAAGCATTGATACTCTCGTCAACTATCTTGGCGGAGATATCTACCCGAACGCGCCCATTCCCACGGTAGGTAATAACATCGTGATTGCGAATTTCACGTCCGGTAATCACCAGAATGAGACCGGGTATACCACTGACTTGTGTATCGATTACGGCAATTCGGATGACCAGACCCCTCCTACGATCTATACGACCAGTCTCATTAATTGTATGGCCTTTAACAATCCTGGCTCGCCTGGCACCAGCCTCTATACCCCTGAGGTTGCTACAACTCTCATAAGTCTTATCAAAACGGATAATATCGATATCGTGGGTGCGTTGCCAGCAGGCTATCTCACCGACACAGAAAAATTCTATCCTGCGTCTGGCAGTTCGCTGGTTGCCGGCGGTACTTCGGAGTCATTCGACCCCACCGATCTTTATGGAGCATCAAGGGGTTCGAGCTATGATATTGGTGCGGTGCAGCACGATACGACAGCTCCCACGGTAGCGATTACTTCACCAACCAGCAGCGGTAGCTATAGCACAACTGCGGGTACCTTGAATGTGGGTGGGACAGCTGCCGATAATGATTATGTTTCATCGGTGACTTGGGCCAACAATCTGGGTGGAAGCGGAACTGCGACTAGTTCGACAACTTGGTCGGGCATTGGCGTTCCGGTATCGAGCACGACGTGGAGCGTAAGCAGTCTTGCGCTATATACGGGTAGTAATGTGATCACGGTGACGGCCCATGACGCTTATGGAAATACCAGTGCAGCGGTTTTGACTGTAACACAGGGAACAGCGCCGACCATCAGCGGAACGGCTCCTGGAGGTGCCGTTGGTACGGCCTACCACTTCACCTATACGACGGCGGGCAGTCCTTCGCCGACGTGCAGCGTGACGGCGGGAAGCTTGCCGGCAGGTCTGTCGCTTTCGTCGGCGGGAGTGATCTCCGGCACGCCGACGGCGGCGGCCACTTACACGGGAACGATCACGGCCGCTAATGGGTTTAGTCCCAACGCGACCGATAACTTCTCGATTGTTGTCGCCAGTTCAAGCACGGTTGCGGCAATCAACTGCGGCTATTCCTCGACCTACACGGCCACCGACGGGACGGTCTACTCGGCGGATACCTACTTCACGAGTGGCACCAGCTTCACCGCGACGACGACGATAACCACGGGAACCGATCCAACGCTCTACACTTACTACCGCTATGGGGAGCCGACTCCGGCTATCTATAACATCCCGCTTAGCAACGGCTCCTACACGGTGCACATCAAGTACGCGGAAATGGATCCTACCAAGGGAATCGGTTCGCGTGTCTTCGGTGTTACCGTTCAAGGTACGACAGTGGCGTCATCCTTCGACATCCTGACGCATGTAGCCGCCCTTACCCCGTTGGATGAAGCGTATTCGGCCACCGTTACCAACGGCACGCTGACTGTCGGCCAGGTCTACATCTACGGAAATCCGGAGTTTTCCGCCCTCAAGGTCACATCCCCGTAAAACAACCTGATCGGCAAAGCTGGAAGGGAGCATCCCCTTCCAGCTACGCCAAGGATGTAATCGCTTTAAGGCGGAAGTTTTATCTTCCGCCTTTTTTTATTTTTAGAGGAGGAATCAGTGAACGCGAAAGTTCACTTTAGCGGGACAGTGTGAAATAAAACGTGGCGCCTTCGTTAACCTTGCCCTCAGCCCAGGTGCGCCCGCCATGGCGGACGATGATGCGTCGCACATTGGCCAGCCCAATGCCGGTGCCTTCAAATTCATCCGCACTGTGCAGTCGCTGAAAAACACCGAATAATTTATTTGCATACTGCATGTCGAACCCGACGCCGTTATCACGGACAAAGATGACAATTTCCTTCTCCTCAATCGTGTGCCCAATTTCAATCTCAGCCGGGTTGCGCGGACGGGTGTATTTGATGGCATTGAAAAGAAGATTACTGAAGACTTGTTGCAGCAGAGCAGGATCGCCCTGTACCTGGGGCAGCGGGCCTTTTTTCCACAAGATATTCCGACCTTCGATTTCGGGTTGGAGTCCCTGAATGGCATTCTCCAGCAAGTTTTGAAGATCAACCTGGGTGCTTCGCATTTCAGAGCGGCCCATGCGGGAAAAATCAAGCAAGTCGTCGATAAGCTGACCCATCTGTTGAGCCGACTTGGCGATGAGACGCAAATAACGTCTGTCCTTTTCTGAGAGTGAGGAATCGGTCGATTTATCGAGCAGATCGGCGAAACCGTCGATGTGACGCACGGGCGCGCGCAGATCGTGTGAAACCGAATAGGCGAATGCTTCCAATTCCCGGTTGGCCGCCTCGAGTTGGTCTGTACGTTCGTGTATGCGCCGTTGCAGTTCGGCATTTTCCAGGCGCAATCGCCGTACCGCCAGCGCACGATCAAGCACCGGCAGAATCGCACTCAATTTGAAAGGTTTGAGAATGTAGTCGAGCGCGCCCGATTGCATCGCTTCCACCGCGGTTGTGATCGTTCCCTCTCCGGTCATGATGATTCCGACGAGATTGGAATCTTTTTGCAGGGCGGCTTGCAGCAGCGCAATGCCGTCCATTTCCGGCATCATCAAATCGGTCAAGAGCAGATCGAATTGTAATTCCCCAAGTGTCTTCAAGGCCGCCTGGGCCGAAGTGAAACCGGTCGTTTCGTATCCGCGATCCTTGAGGGTGATGCACAGAGCCTTCATTTGTGCGGCTTCGTCATCGACGATTAAGATCTTCGCCAGGGAAGTTTCAGTCATAAATTCTTATGCTTTCACTAACAACAAACACTGGGCCATGGCTTCGCGCAACTCGCGCAACTTGGGCGGCTTGTTTAAAACGCGATCGATGTGGATCGGAATATCGCCTTCGGCCACCAGACGCTGGCCCCAGCCAGTTAAAAGGATGATCGGGGTCGAGGGAGAAATATTTTTTATGGCCGCAGACACCTGCCGTCCATTCACGTAAGGCATTCCCAGATCGGTAATCACTATCGCGAACGCTTCCCCGCGTTCCGCAGCCTGGCGAAACGCTTCGATACCTTCCCGCCCGCCATTCGCAGTGACCACTTGATGGCCGTCCATTTCCAGTGTATCGCGCAACGATTTGATCAGCAGAGGATCGTCATCCACAACGAGCAAACGGAGACGCGTTGGCACCGTGAAGGCCGCGACGGGAGGGCCCGATTCGCTGACAGGCTTGGCGGGTACCGGGAAAACAAGACGCACCGTTGTGCCTTTACCCACCACGCTGTCAATTTCAACATCGGCGTTATGACGGCGGGCAATGCCATAGACCATGGCCAAACCAAGGCCGGTGCCACGCTCGCCTTTTGTCGTGAAGAACGGTTCAAGGCAACGACGACGCGTGTCGTCATCCATACCGACTCCCGTATCGCTCACCTCGACGCGAACCTGTTGCGATACGGAAACATCTGCGGAGATCGGAGCTCCTTCGGAAAATTTTGTCCGCAAAGTTAAAGTTCCGCCTTCCGGCATGGCATCCACGGCATTGAAAACGAGGTTGACGAGCGCTTCGCGAATTTCGCTTTCAATTCCGAGGATGGCCGGCAAGTCGGGCATCAGGTTGGTTTCCATTTTAACAAAAAAACCGCGTTGTTGCGGCATATCGCTCCAGCGAGCCCGCGAAAGATCGATGACCTGCTGCATCAACTGGTTCAACTGCACCGGCACGAGCGTCAACTGCGGTTCGCGCTGGCGGTAAAATTCCTTCATGCGCGAGACGGTCTGCGCAACATCCTCGATGGCATGTTGGATCGTTCCCAGGTAATCGCGGGAGCGGGGACTCAAGCCCGGTTCGTTTTCAAGCAACGATTCGGTGTAGAGAGCGATGGGCGAGATGGCGTTGTTGATGTCGTGCGCGATGCCGCTGGCCATCTGGCCGAGTGCGCGCAGCCGTTCTTGTTGCATCACGGCCTGCTGCGTTTGGCGCAAATCTTCGTAAGCCTGCTGCAATGCCTCGTAGAGTTGCGTCTGATGCGCAGCCAGCGCAACATGTTCGCTGAGTTGCCGCAAAAATTCGCATTCGCCGCTGCTAAAACTGTTTGTTTGATGGCGCGCCGCGATGAGCACGCCGAAAACCTTGCTTTCCACCAAAAGCGGCGCCACGACGAGAGAACGTAGTTCGCCCTCGGCAAGTCGTTTGAAAAAGGGAAATTGAGACGAGCTGATGTCGGGCTCGCAAAGCAGTTCTCCACTTACACAGCGGGCAAGACCGTTCCCCCGAATTTCCACGCGGGAATGTTCCGGCTTGGCCAGTTCCATCGCAAGCGGCTCGCTTTGAATACCGACGCTTGTGATGTTCAACACATCGGCCTCTTGTTGATGAAGACAGATGCAGCAGAAATCAATCGGCAGGTGTTCCTCCAAAGTTCGAATGACCACTTGAAAGATGCTTTGCAAATCCTGTCGTTCACTGATGGCGCGTGTGATCCGGTGCAATAATTCGAGGCGCGCCAGTTGCGATTGGACCCGCCCTTCGGCACCTTTTCGTTCACCAACTTCCTGGAGCAACGATTCATTCGCGGTGCGCAAGGCCTTGTCCCGTTCTTCGATGCTGGTGAGCAGTTGATTGAAGGCGCCGGTCAGTTGACCGGTTTCGTCGCGGCCTTGAGGTGGCAAACGGATCGCGTAATCCTTGTTTTCAGCAATGCGTCGGACTGTTCCAGCCAGGGTGAGAAGAGGTTGTGAAATGGGCTGTTGCAACCACGAGGAAAGCGCCAGTGCGACCACCACCGAACCAAGCAGAATCACGACAGCAATACCTGTGAACAAACGAAGTCGATCATACATTCCCTCCAGCCCGGTTTGTAGATAGATGGTGCCGATCCGCTTATCGTTCAAAAAGACCGGACGGAAAACAATCAGGTGGTCTTGTTCAAAATGATACCCGTCACCGGAAGGCTGCGTGGGGGAATCAATCTGGCTTTTCTCCCGCGCGTAGTCGGCAAACCGATCACCCTTTTCATTGTAAAGACGGGCGGCGAGAACATTTGGCTCGGCTTGAAGTGCGCTCAGGGTCTGTTGCGCCGCGTTCTCGTCCTGAAAGGCGAGCGCGGCCTGCGTATTTTTTGCCAGCACATCGGCCAGGACTGTGGTATCGCGCACCATGGCCCGGCGAAAATCGATTATTTGATACACGGCCAGCACAGCGCAAGCGAGCAGTAACACCACCGAGCAGGTCAGCAAGATCACCAGCGTCAATTTTCGCCGGATGGGCAAATCCCGTAGCCAGGTCATCTTAATTGTCCCCTTTCGTCGCGCCGACAATCTTTCCCAGGCTCAATAATTGTGAACTGATTTTCAGTCCCCTGCGCTCGGCGGAATTGGGATTGATTTCAAAACGCACCTTGCCTCCCTGGAGGTAAAAGTTGATGGCGCCTCCATTCTGGGCAAAACTCTCGACTTCACTTACCGCCAGGATCGGCTTGGAATCGAGTTTGGATAAAATTTCGTCGATATGCTCCGCAGCCGACTTGCTGATAAAAATCATCTGGCAATCCTGCAAATCTTCCAAACGCTGCCCCCGCTCGACGATCAGCTTGTGATTATGAATCGTCTCACCCTGAATGGTTTCGTCCAAAGCGCCTTCAAACGGATCGTCCCCGAGGATGCCGATGCAAAAGGGCGCATCGGTGGAGGTGAAGGAAGTCGATGGCCATTGGACGAACTGAGCGAAGTTATAGAGGAAAGCGGCCTTGAGTTGATATTCCTTCGATTGCGCCTGTGCGTGACCGAGACCCAGGGTCGCAAACGAGAGAATGAAAAGCAGCAGGCTGAAAAACTCTCTTCGTGGCTTGGAGAAAGAGTTACGCCTCACCTTGGTGTGAACGACCTCTAAAAGCTCCATGCGATTTTTCCATAAACGCTGCGTTCGATTTGCACCTGAGTAGAGCTCGGAAAACCATACTCTGGATGTTGATCGTGCAAAAGATTCTGTCCGACAACGGAAATCTCAAGGTTCTTGGTGGGATGCCAGGCCAGTCGCGCGTCGAGTTCAAAATAACTCGGAATGGTTGCGGCGGTGGGCCCATTATTGACCGTCAGTGTGTCCACCCAGCGCAATCCGGTATCAAATTCCATGTCCTGGGGCAGGTCCATCGAAGAGCGGAACGAAACTTGATTCTGCGGATCGGCCGTTTCATTGAGCCCATGGGTGAAATCGACTTCTCCCGGTGCAACGTGAATGTGTTCCTTGAGGAAATCGTAACCGGCATGCAAGCGCCACCAGTCAAGCGCCTGATAATCGGCGCTCACCTCGACCCCATACGTTTCGCCTTCGAGATTGTTCTGCAAATAAATGGGAAAGCCGAAGGGTACACTGGGAGTCGTGCTCCGAATCTTAGTGTAATCATTGTAATAAGTCGAAATGGAACCGGAAACCTTGTCTCCAAGCTGGGCACGGTATCCCACCTCGTAGGCAATCAACGTTTCGGAAGTGAAAGCCGTTGTTCCCGTCAGGAGACTTTGCGGAAATCCGGCGGGAAGGCCGGTAGGCTCAACCAGATCATGATCGATACGCGACGGCGTCCGCACTGCGCGCGAAACCGCGGCCCAGAGCATCTGCTTCGGCGTTACGTTCCATTGCAGACGACCACTCGGTTGCACTTCAAACCCTGTATAATCATTATGCTCCACTTTTGTGCCTATCGTGAGAAACAGATCTTTTTGCAGTTTGATTTCATCCTGCACAAAACAGCTCCATAGATTTTGATTCAGTGGGGCCGGGTAAAACGCCAGCGTTGGCGCATTGGCATTCTGATCGTGAGTAAAGCGATAGCCTGTGCCCCAGGTGATCTGATTATAATCACCTATGACGAAGTGATGCTGGAAATTGAGATCGTAGGTATCGAGACTGTCGGAAAACCTGCCGCCAGGTTCAAAGGTATGCCCCAAGAGAATAAAGGGAGCTGTCGGTTGGGACGAATTGGTCCGGTCATAATATAATTGCAGGCTCATGTCCGAATCGGTTGAAAATGTGTGCGACCAGCGGCCAATAACATTTTCTCCGCTCTCCACATCTATACCCGGAGTTGATGAGTTCCCACCAGCGCCATTATAGTAATCGCCCTGCAGCGTGAACTTATCATCCGATGGCCCAGCTGTATCGATGCGAAAACCGCCACGTCCTTCGCTCCACGCATCGGGCGCGGGAGCTCCGCCGGTATAGACTTCATTGTTGCGATCGAAATAATTCCCGTAGACCCGGTAATAGACATTGGGAGCCAGTGTGCCGCCGTAGCGAATCGCTCCGGAATCCCGTAATTCCGATCCTCCTGCGCCTTCCATGTACCATCCTTGGGTGTCTTGTGCGCTTTTGGAGATGACATTAATGACGCCATTGACCGCGTTCGCTCCCCAAAGCGTTCCACCTGGTCCACTAACCACTTCGATGCGATCCAAGTCTTCCAGCATCACATTCTGCACGTCCCAAATGACCCCCGAGAAAAGCGGTGAATAAACAGTCCGCCCATCGATTAGAACCAGCAGTTTATTGGAGAGGTCCGCATTAAAACCGCGGGCACTGATATTCCAGTCATGCGCATTGTCCTGCGCGACTTCGAGATTATCGGCCAGTCGCAACGCCTCGGGCAGACTCGAAGCTCCCGAACGACGAATTTCGTCATTGGTAATAATCTGAATTGCCGCCGGTGCTTGTCCAAATGGTTCCGGTTCCTTGGAGACGGAGGTGACTTCCTGATCCATCAATTCTTCCAAGCTCATTTTTTTATAAATTGTCGGCCCTTCGGGATTCGCTGAAGTTGTGGAGGGAGGAGGCGAGATTGCCGATGTGCCGGTCGAAGCCGCAGATGTGTTTTGCTCTGGTGAAGCGTCTTGAGCATGAAGGGAAATGACTGTCGCCATGAACCATATGCCCAAACCCATCCACTGATATTTTCCTTTTTTGATTTTGCCTCCTTGCAAATTCACGCGATGTGTTTCAGCCATAGGGAAACCGTCCATCTTTTGGGGAACCGGAAAAGCAACGGAAAAATCCCTCGGAGAGCCCGAGTCTGCATTCGATCCCTGTTGCTGCGAAAATACCCGCATACCAGTATCTTTGGAGCCCAACCCATTGCTAACGCACGTCGTGTTACATGGTGATCCTAAAGGATTCTCACGTATTTACAAGAAAAGTTTTAGCCCTCCAAACTTTATAAAGCATGAGTTAATGCAATCAAATATAGCTAAGCTTACATCATCACCTGATCTGTTTGTAAAGATCATGTCGTGAAAAAAAATCGAGCACTCGTTATTGGCACTCAATTACTCATCTCGGAAAGAAATCAAATTCAAAAAGAAGAATAGAAGGGTTGAGAATATAGCGTATCGTGATGCTTCCTTTTGCGGACGGTTTGTTCTCAGAAAAAGATCACATGAAAATTCGCATCCAGCATCGCACGACCTATTTTTACAGCGAGCCGGTCACTTTCGGATCGCACAAAATTTTGATTCGTCCCCGCGAAGGACACGATCTGCATATCGAGAGTTCCATTCTCAAAATTACACCGGCACATGCGATTCATTGGATGCGTGATGTGAACGGCAATAGCATTGCCAAGGTCGATTTTACCGAGCCAGCCTCGCAACTGATGATTTATAGCGAGCTGGTCCTACAACATTACGATTCCAATCCGCTCGATTTTATTCTGGATGAAAGCGCGGTCCACTATCCTTTCGTCTACGATCCCGATAGCCAAGCTGAATTAGCCGCCTTTACCCACATTATTTATCCGAAGGACACGGCGCGTCTGCGCGACTGGCTGACCCAATTTTGGAAACCAGGAGACCAGGTGGAAACCATCGAGCTTCTCCAACGCTTGAACCGGTATATTCACGATACTTTTCAATATCAGCGGCGCGATGAACCGGGCGTGCAAACACCGGCGGAAACGCTGCAAAAAAATAGCGGTTCCTGCCGTGATTTCGCTACGCTCTTACTCGAAGCTTTTCGTTGCCTGGGGCTGGCCGCTAGATTTGTCAGCGGCTACATGCAATGTAACGCGACCGAGGCGGGTGGAGCCTCAACGCATGCTTGGGCGGAAGTCTACCTTCCCGGTGCGGGCTGGAAGGGCTTCGATCCAACTTCAGGGATCATGACCGGCGCTCAACACGTCACTGTGGCGGTTTCGCGCAATCCGGAAAATGCGGCTCCGATTTCCGGTTCCTATGTAGGACCAACCACGGCCTTTCAAAACATTCAAGTGGATGTAAGCGTCGTGCAAATGGATCAATCCTCTCCCGTAGCGAATACTCCTTTTCAGAATCAACAGCAGCCCCTTCAAAATCAACATACGACTCAGTCTCAACAAATGGTGCAATAGGGCTGCTTTTGAGTTTATTTGCCTTATTTTCGCAAAGAGCCTGTACTCATCGATTCCGATGCTTCTTATTTTACGACTACCTTCAAGATGAGGTCAGTTGACGCATCTTTGCTGTTTTTTTCGCCTTAAACTGAGGTTAAAATATATTAAATGAACAGGAATATTTAATAATTATTTGAATCTAATCATGAAAAAATTGTAATTTTATCTTGTATGATACATAAATTGCAACTAATACAGCACACGCCAAATAATCTAATTGTCAAAAAGGGCATTAAAATCAAATAAGGATTAAGTATTTTTATGAAAAGCAATTTAGTATCTTCTCGGCATGCATTTTTATCTAATAAGTCTTTGTCGGTGCTTATCGCTTTATTAGCGGCACTTTTATTCTTCCCGGTTTTAACCGCGTACGCGGGCCCGACTTGGACACCAAAATATGGCGGTACCACGGTTAATGGGCAGACCGTGCCCTTGGGTTACTACGAATATTTGCCGACGTCCTACAATAGCGGTAGTCCTCTATCGAACTATTCCATTGTGATCTTTCTGCATGGCTCCGGTGAATACGGTAACGGCTTGGCCACGGGATCGCCCAATCTCTCGGCAGTGCTCGGAGCCGGGGTACCCAATTACATCCAGAACAATACTTCTCCCCTGGCTCAATCCGGCGGTGAATTTGATACCAATAATGTCATCGTCCTTTGCCCCCAGCATGATGATGCCGATCCGTGGGTGCCTGCAACCCAGGTGCGCCCCTTCCTCAACTTTGCTTTGGCGGCATACCCGAAGATCGATAAACGCCGTATCTGGTTGACGGGACTTAGCTACGGTTCCTCGGGCGTTACGAAAATGATGGAAAAAACATATGATCCAAGTCCGGATGATGCGGCAGCTGTCGTGGCCTGCGCCTGGCGCGGAGACATATTTGCTTCCCCGGATAATGCCATTGGCAAGCTTGTTCCTTTCTGGGGTCTGACATCACAGGGCGATACTTGGTACCAAGAATCGGGTACATTGAGCATCGCTGCCAACAACTTGGCGGCAGCCATTTCAGGAAATAATTCCCTTACGGATGTTGCTGTTCTATGGGCGAATCTTTCCAATCCGGGGACGACGGTTTATACAGGTAATTTCGATGGTACTTCCACGTGGAACTGGGCAACGGGAGTCGATGCGACGACAGGGGTGAATCCAAAGGTGACGGTTTTCACTGGTAGTGACCATGATTCATGGGATCGCACCTACAGCAATACCAACACCTGGACCTGGCTTTTCCAGCAGCAAAAACCCGATGTGAGCCTCACCTCTCCTTCAGATAATACCATTTCGGGCTCAGGCAGTAACGTCTCGTTTGCCGGTACGGCGACCGACAAAAACGGTACATCTCTCACCGGCAGCAGTCTGCAATGGATCGATAGCCAGGACGGTGTTTTAGGAACTGGAACCACTTTGAGCACGAGTTCTCTCAGCTACGGTTACCATGTCGTCAAGCTTCAGGCGACCGACAACAGCTTTCGTGATAACAAGACATTGGTCCATGTGACTGTTCCTTATACGGGCGCCTTCACGGCGAATTTCGATTTCGGTCCGACCGGTGTCGGTACCACCGGATGGAATGATTTCACCAACAACAACGCAACGGTATTTCCGAGTCCCAGTTTTATTACCAATGCGGTCAACAGTGCGGGGACGCATGTTGGCATCAACCTGTGTCTCAATCCTGGTTTCTACCGCGTCTATACGAATGGCGTGGCATCATCGGCACTCTATCCGCTTGCTGCGCAGGAGGGTAATTTCAATCAGCAGACGGTTGATGATGGTGGTAACCCACTTCCCAATCCTCAATTAGTGGTGAGCGGTCTCAATCCGAGTGAAAGCTATACGTTCACCTTCTTTTGCTCGACCACGGCTTATGAAGCCGGGCCGACCCAATATACCATCGGTAGCACTACTGTTTCGTTGAGCCCGATCAATAACACTAGCAATACGGTATCCATCACCGCCTCACCCAATGCTGCGG
>Ga0207048_10062_pt1 | contig 35330 bp, 28 predicted proteins | sample Alteio_BWMinCont_65_FD_153301 | JGI IMG/M metagenome (GOLD analysis project Ga0207048, IMG submission 153301) | Enriched cells from forest soil in Barre Woods Harvard Forest LTER site, Petersham, Massachusetts, United States -... | ecosystem: Environmental > Terrestrial > Soil > Temperate forest >...
TAAAACGCGCGGTGAGTATCAATTGACGGACGCGTTGCAGATGATGATCGAGCGGGGAGAAAAGATGACAGTGTTCACCGTTGATGGGTGGTTCGATTGCGGCAAATCTGAAACGCTACTTTCAACAAACAGACATTTGCTTGGGCAGGAAGGTTTGTCGCGGAAAATTCCTGATAGTGTTATCATTCCGCCGGTCTATATTTCACCGACCGCGGAAGTAACGCAATCGGTCGTTGGTCCGTACGCAACAATTGCGGACGGCGCGATCATCCATCAGTCTATTGTTCGTAATTCTATCATTGACGATAAAGCGCAGGTTTCAAAAGCCTTGCTGGACAATTCCATCGTCGGATCGAATGCTATCATTAAAGGAAGTTTCAGGCGCATCAACGCCGGTGATTCTTCAGAGATAGATTTTTATTAATATTATATCACATTGGAGCAGATATGGCAGTTTTATTTTCATCGGAATCTGTATGCGAAGGGCATCCGGATAAAGTATGTGACAGCGTCTCAGACGCTGTGCTTGATGCAGCGCTTACGGCTGACCCGCTTTCTCGTGTTGCGTGCGAGTGCTATACAACAACGGGATTGATCGTCATCGGAGGAGAAATTACGACGAAAGCATGGATTGATTTTCATAAGGTTGCACGCGATACTATCCGTGATATCGGATATACGAAGGCGGAATATCGTTTCGATGCAGATTCATGCGGCATTCTTCTCGCAGTTGCCCACCAGTCACCTGACATTGCGCTCGGTGTGGATAAAGGTGGCGCAGGCGACCAAGGGATGATGTTTGGTTACGCGTGCAGCGAAACCCCGGAATATATGCCCGCTCCGTTGATGTATGCGCATAAGATTGTCAAACGTCTTGCGGAAATTCGGAAATCGACTTCGCCCGTAATGTCGTATCTCCGTCCAGACGGCAAGTCGCAGGTAACCGTTGAATACGATGTCGATGGCAACGTTCACCGTGTTCATACTGTGGTTGTGTCTGTCCAGCACGATCCTTCTGCGAAGCAAAAGAAGATTCATGAAGACATCATGGACAACGTCATAAAAAAGGTAATTCCTTCACAACTATTGGATAGAAAAACGAAATATCACATTAATCCTACAGGCAGATTTGAAATCGGCGGACCGCACGGCGACACAGGATTGACGGGAAGAAAGATTATCGTTGATACCTACGGTGGACGCGCTCCGCATGGCGGTGGCGCATTCAGCGGCAAAGACCCCTCCAAGGTTGACCGGAGCGGCGCTTATGCATGCCGCCACATTGCGAAAAACCTTGTTGCGGGTGGCTTTGCAAAAGATGTGACTATTCAGGTAGCGTATGCAATCGGTGTTGCGGAGCCGGTGTCATTCCATATTGACACTCGGGGTACCGGCACAATGCCGGATTTGCTCATGTCACGCCTTATAGCTAAAGAGATTGACATGACTCCCAACGGTATCATCGAACGGCTGAATCTGCGCAGACCTATTTACAGGAACACAGCCGCGTACGGGCATTTCGGAAGAAATGAAAAAGAATTTACGTGGGAAGCGCTTGATTTGATACCCGTGCTCAAAAAAGCGTTGCGTTGATTTATCGTTCTTAAAACCCTTTCATATTCATTCATTGTATTTTAGATATTTATGACCGAGAAAAAAGGAAAATATAAAGTTAGAGATATAAAACTTGCAGTCGAAGGCAGGAAAAAAATCGAATGGGCGGAGTCGCGTATGCCGGTGTTGATGGCATTGCAAAATAAATATTCCAAGACAAAGCCGTTCAAAGGGTATCGCATCGCCGGTTGCTTGCACGTGACGAAAGAGACGGCAGTGCTCGTGAAGACGTTCGTCGCTGCAGGCGCAACAGTCGCATGGAGTGGATGCAATCCTCTTTCGACGAATGATGAGGTTGCCGCCGCGCTTGCCGCCGCAGGCGTTTCAATCTTTGCATGGCACGGCATGAAGGTGAAAGAATTTTACTGGTGTATCGAGGAATCTTTGAAGTTGAAGCCCAATTTAACGCTTGATGACGGCGCCGATCTGATTTTCACGGTGCATAAAAAATATCAAAATTTGGCGCGAACGGTTATCATTGGCGGCACGGAAGAAACTACCACAGGTGTGCACAGGCTTCGTAAAATGGCGGACGACGGAAAGTTGCTCTATCCTGTTATTGCCGTCAACGATGCAGAAACAAAATGGGATTTCGATAATGTCTATGGAACGGGGCAGTCAACACTTGACGGTGTCATTCGCGCGACCAGCGTGATGCTTGCGGGGAAAAATATCGTTATTGCCGGATACGGACATTGCGGACGCGGAGTGGCAAGTCGCGCGCGCGGGCTCGGAGCGAACGTCATCGTTACCGAAGTGAAACCGACCGCTGCGTTGAAGGCGCGTCTGGAAGGATATTCCGTCATGAAAATGGATGACGCAGCGAAACAGGGTGATATTTTTATCACCGCTACAGGCGTAAAAGATATTATTCGTACACGGCATTTTTCTTCGATGAAAGACGGCGCGATCGTGTGCAACACAGGGCATTACGATTGCGAGATAAATATAGGCGAACTTGAAAAACTCACGAGATCAAAACGCGAAATTCGTCCGAATAATGAAGAGTACGTGCTTAAAAACGGCAGGAAAATATATGTTCTTGCGCAAGGAAGGCTTGTCAATCTGGCTGCAGCGGAAGGTCACCCGAGCGAAGTGATGGATATGTCGTTCGCCAATCAGTTTATGGCGCAATTGAATCTTGCAACCGCGCATAAGAATAAAACCAAACTCGAAAATAAAGTGTACGATATCTCTCCTGAGCAGGATCAGGAAATCGCCGGCATAAAACTCCGCGCCACAGGGTTCTCCATTGATTCACTCACAAAAGAACAAATTACGTACATGAATGATTACAGCGCGGGCACATAATCACAGTGCTTCGCGCTATTAGCATGTTCAAACGGGTTTTTGTCCGGGTACGTATTACGGAGTTTGTTCTTTGCTGAGACTGAAAAGATAATTCAATCCCAATGAAACCGTTGCTGGGTGGGGATTATAGCTAGAGGTATTATTGTAAGTCCCAGTAATCATGTATCCCGCTTGAAAGAGCAGATCCAATCGCCCGGTTGGGCTGTTAAGGAGGGGTATCATCGCTCCGAGGCGGAATTCCACTATTATCCCCATGGAATCAGTTCCATAGGTCTTACTGATTGAACCTGAATTATTTGCAACGCTCTCGCCTAATGGAATGCCGAAAGCAAAACCAACAGTAAAATTATTTGCATTCAAAGCTGGGGCAAAGGTAAAATAATTAAATTTAGCAAGAAACGTATTATTATCCACGGCATTAGAGTCTGGGAGGTATTTCACGCCATACGTTGAATAGCCCAAATCAAGGGCTGCGCCGACATTAGACGTTTTGCTAAACGGCAAAAATACTGTAGCGCCAAAATCCGGGGTGCCGTAGAACGCAACGCCTGTTTTTGTGCCTTGCTGAATATTTCCCGCATTCACGCCGGCTTTCAACGCAATGTAAGGTCCAACAGAGAATGGATATGCATCGTCTGCTCGGGCGTTTAAAATAAGGACAATGATGCCGATTGCCGTTAGAAAAAACTTTCTCATACGTATTCCTTTCAAGAATATCTTTGCGATTTATGATTTATATTGATGGTAAAAACAGCATACCAACTCGAGCAGTCCAAAACCACTTAAGATAAATCTGCTTTACGGAAATTTAATGGAATTTAATCGAAGAAGCATGAGTAAAATTACAAAAACATTCTCCTAAATAAAAGCAAAGGAGCGAGATGCTCTTGTGCAGACAGAACATCTTCTTTAGTTTCGTCTTTTGAACGTTTAATTGACGTATGTCTCTCTGGCAATTTAATATTCCTCTGCGAAAGACGATTTCGCTCTCCGATGTTTTCGTCCTTGCTGCGCTTGGCGCACTGCTGTATGCGGCATTGACGCTCGGGCGGCAATGGACGGGAGTGTTCCACGCGAATACGGAAATCAGCTTGAGTCCCCTTGCCTTGCCGGGATATACATTCTTTTCATTGATGCGCGGGGTGCTGGCATATTTTTGCTCGCTTGCGTTCACGCTTGTCTACGGATATGTAGCCGCAAATAATAAGCGTGCAGAAAAGATTCTTCTGCCGCTGCTTGATATTCTACAAAGTCTTCCGGTGCTGAGTTTTCTACCTGCATTTCTCTTGGCGATAATTTACATCTTTCCGAATAGCAATTTCGGACTTGAACTTGTCTGTATTCTTGCAATTTTCACGGGGCAAGCGTGGAATATGACGTTCAGTTTTTATAATTCGCTGCATTCAATCCCCTCGGAAATGCGCGAGGTGGCAAAGATACACCGGTTTGGATGGTGGCGGCGTTTCATGCAGTTGGAATTGCCGTATTCCACCATTGGTTTGGTGTGGAACTCGATGATGTCATTCGCGGGCGGGTGGTTTTTTCTTACGGTTGTCGAAGCAGCAAGTATCGGAAATTTTGATTATCGGCTGCCCGGTTTAGGATCGTACATGGCGGTGGCGTCACAAGCAGGCAACGTTCCCGCAATGATTTATGGAAGTATTGCCATGGCGGTTATGATCGTTGCCGTTGACCGCCTGCTGTGGAAACCGATCGTTGTCTGGTCAGATAAATTCAAATTCGAGGAAACGTCCGGAGGCGTGCGTCCCAAGTCATTTGTGCTGGATATGCTTCGCTCGTCGCATATCGCAAGCCGCTCAGCGGCGTTTATCAAACGCTTGTTTGAATCCACCGGTCGGGCGTTCAAACGTGTTCTCCCTGCTGTGCCTGCAACGCCGCACGTTATAAAACGCAGCGTACTTCCTATTATTATTTTGACCGCGCTTGCTGCCCTGTCAATATTCGGTGCGGTGAAATTTGTCGGGCTTATCAGTGAAGTGCCCGGCGGCGACTGGATGGATTTGATTGTCCGCTCCGGCGCGACGTTTCTGCGCGTCATTGCCGTGCTTGTGCTCTCGACGTTATGGACGATACCCGCAGGTGTCGCAATCGGCAGAAATGAGAAACTTGCCCGCGTGCTCCAGCCGCTTGTCCAAATTGCCGCGTCCTATCCGGCTCCTATGCTTTTCCCGTTCGTCATTGTATTGCTTAATATTCTTCACATTGACTTTCAAATCGGGGCGATGGTGCTGATGATGCTCGGCACGCAATGGTATATATTATTCAATACTATCGCAGGTGCAATGGCTATCCCCTCTGACTTAGTCGAGGCAGCGCGGACGTTCAGATTCGGGACCGTCCAAAAATGGAAAAAACTAATTCTCCCCGCGCTCTTCCCATTCCTCGTGACAGGTTGGCTGACGGCGGCGGGCGGCGCGTGGAATGCAAGCATCGTTGCCGAATTCGAAACGTTCAGCAAAACGCCTTATGTTGCGTACGGTATAGGCGCTAAAATCTGCCAGGCGACGAATGATAATAATTTCGCGTTGCTTGCGGCGAGCTCGTTTTTGCTCGTGATTATCGTCGTCGCAACAAACCGCTTTTTTTGGAAACGGTTGTATAAAATAGCTGAGACACGGTACAGCCTGAATAAATGAAAAATATTCCAATCATCATTATGCTGGTTCGTGCTAATTTTTTTGGCACGTTGATATATTGAAATGATAATATGAAATCATTTCCCGGCGCATTGTCTTTCCGCAAACTGTCGTTCCGGTGGAAACTGACGCTTTGGTACTCCGGCATTGTCGCCGCCGCGCTGCTGCTCTTCAGCTGGCTTTTGTACGTGTCCGCAAAACAGGCAATGTACGGCAACTTGGATATTTCGTTGAAACAGGACGCCGAGTACATCCACCGCACGTTGCAGGAAAAAAATACCGCCCATCAGCCTCTTCCGAAACTCAAACGCAGAACCCAGCGCAAGTTGAAAGAGAAATTCGCAAAATCGAACGTCAAGATCGGCCCCCCGCCAATGCCAGAGTTGCAGCCGGAAGATTCCACTGTGGTGGAAACGCCGGAAGAAAAACAGGCGGAAGAGGTGTGGGCTGACGTCTATCGCGCCGACCTGCTGAATCCGAAAGCAAACTATGTGCAAGTCAAAAACCCCGCGGGTGAAATCGTCTATCGCTCCGAAAATGTAGACACCCTTTCATACCCGCAGTTGCCCGAAGGTATTGCCGTCACGGAAATACCGTATGAAGGCAAACGCCTCCGCACCGCAATCTTGCGTGCAAACGACATGGATATCGTCGTCGGATATCCTTTGGCAAATATTCAAACGATTCTGAACGAATTGTTTGCAACCCTTCTCTACCTGCTTCCTGCAGTGCTTGTCGCTTCCATCGGCGGCGGGTGGCTGCTGGCGCGCGCGTCGCTGCGACCCATCAATCACATCGTCGAGACGGCGAAGGACATTACCGCCCACAATATGGAGCGGCGCATCCCGGAGCCCGGTGCGGAAGACGAAATGCGGCGGCTTGTCCAAACCCTGAATGAAATGATCGACCGCCTGCAGCAATCATTCGAACAGGTGCGCCAATTTTCGGCGGACGTATCACACGAACTCCGCACGCCGCTGACGATTCTCACCGGCGAGCTCGAACTTGCGCTCCGCGCGGAACGCACGACGAAAGAATACCAGAAAACCGTCTCCAGCGCGCTGGACGAGGCTCTGCGGCTGTCACAAATCGTCAATAAACTGCTGACGCTTTCCCGCGCCGAAGCCGGGCAATTGGAAATCCAACATGAGAAAGTGCATCTCAAAGAACTGCTTGAGGACATCGTCGAGGACGCGGAAATCCTTGCTTCGTCTAAAAAAATTGAAGTCACGTTCGATTCCGAAGCAGACGCCATCGTCAATGGCGACGCGCCCCGCATGCACGAATTATTCTTGAACCTCATTGACAACGCGATAAAATATTCCTCCATCGGCGCGTCACTCCATGTCGCGCTTGCACGGGAAAACGGGCAGGCAACCGTGCGCATCTCCGATACCGGCATCGGCATTCCCGAGAGCGACCTGCCGAAGATATTCGACCGCTTTTACCGCGTGGACAAAGCCCGCTCACGCGCCATTGGCGGCAGCGGGTTAGGGCTGTCCATTTCCAAGTGGATCGTCGAAGCGCACGACGGAACCATCAACGTCACAAGCGAAGTCGGTAAAGGCACCGAGTTCGTCGTCTCCCTGCCCATTGCCGCCGATTCCTGACGTAAAATATCGTCCGCGCCACTCGCAACAACTCCCGCATCGCAGTTTCAACAACGTTCAACACTTTTTCAGACTTCAATCTGGCATGACTAACCCCCGACTTCAGTCGGGGGACTGCCGCAATAAAAGCTAATCGGGCTTTAGCCCAACAATCCCGCTTTCAACAACGTTCAACACATTTTCAAACTTCACACTTCATCTTTCCCGTCGTATTTAGGCTGTTTTGCCGTGCTTCATTCATGCAAAACTAATATGCTTTGGTATATGATTATTCACGGGTTTCGGCTAATGTGCGGAGCTTGCGGAGCTTGCGGAGTTTGCGGAGCGCAATTCCCTCATATATTTTTTATCTATATAGCGCTGCCCGTTGTCACTACAAAACTAAAAGGGATAGGCACATGTTTCCTACTGTTTTTCAGGTGGTGTGCGGAGGTTGCGGACTTTGCGGAGGGGAAAACGTGAAAAATCGCCGTGTAGGGGCGGGGTCTCCCCGCCCGTTCGCAGGTGAGGGGGTAAATTACGTTACGCGTACTCGCGCAGTTCTTTTTCCAACTGCACTATCTGCCACAGTTGGTGCAGGAACCAGCGGTCAACCTTTGTGATGGAAAAAATCTCGTCTATGGAGACGCCGAGCACCAGCGCGTCGCGGATGACGAAAATGGAGTTTGCTTTCCGGTGGTGCAGCTCCTCCAGCGTGCGGTCGCGCCATTGCATTTTTTGCTCGTCGCTGAGCAGGAGCATGTCGAATCGGTCCTTGCCGTCGGCTCCCAAGCCGTATCTGCCTTGCTCGAGCGAGCGGAGGCATTTTTGCATCGCTTCCTTGAACGTGCGCCCGAACGCCATCGCCTCGCCGACGGATTTCATCTGCACGCCCAGCGTGTCGTCCACCCCCTTGAATTTTTCAAAATCCCAGCGTGGCACTTTCACGACGACGTAATCAATGCTCGGCTCGAAGCAGGCGGGTGTCACGCGCGTGATGTCGTTCAAAATCTCGTCCAGCGTGTACCCCACGGCAAGTTTCGCGGCAATCTTCGCGATGGGGAAGCCTGTTGCCTTGCTTGCCAGCGCGGAGGAGCGGGAGACGCGCGGATTCATCTCGATGACGAGCATGCGCCCGTCGTCCGGGTTCACCGCAAATTGGATATTGCTGCCGCCGGTCTCCACGCCGATCTCGCGGATGATGCGCAGCGCGGCGTCGCGCATGAACTGGTACTCTTTGTCCGTCAGCGTTTGCGCCGGCGCCACCGTGATGGAATCGCCGGTGTGCACCCCCATCGGATCGAAATTCTCGATGGAGCAAACGATGACGACGTTGTCGTGCAGGTCGCGCATAACCTCCAGTTCGTACTCTTTCCACCCGATGACGCTTTCCTCGACGAGCACGCGGTGCACCGGCGAGAGCGTCAAGCCGTGCTGCAGTTTCGCGCGGTAATCTTCCTCGTCGTAGGCAATGCCGCCGCCGCTCCCGCCGAGCGTGAACGACGGGCGGATGATTGCCGGAAAGCCGATGTCCCCGATGACCCGCATCCCTTCCGCAAACGTCTCGACGAAGCCGCCGCGCGCCATCTCTAATCCCGCGTTTTGCATGGCGTGCAGGAACAACTCGCGGTCTTCGGCTTTTTTTATCGCGTCAAGTTTCGCGCCGATGAGTTCCACGTTGTAAATGTCGAGCACGCCCTGCTCCGCAAGCGCAACCGCGGTGTTCAGCGCCGTCTGCCCGCCCATCGTGGGGAGCAGCGCGTCGGGGCGCTCCCGCGCGATGATCTTCGCGACGATCTCCGGCGTAATCGGCTCGATGTACGTCACGTCGGCGAATTCCGGGTCAGTCATGATCGTTGCCGGGTTCGAGTTGACGAGCGACACGCGGAACCCTTCCTCGCGCAGGACTTTGCACGCCTGCGTTCCGCTGTAATCAAACTCGCACGCCTGCCCGATGACGATCGGACCGGACCCGATGATGAGGATTGAATGTATGTCTGTGCGTTTTGGCATGGGGAAATTGTCGGGTGCAAAAATACGTTTTTTAAATTATGGGATGTAAGAAATATGTCAGTGGTAAATTATGCCTTCGGTCGCACTGATTCGTGAAAGAATTATTTCTTCAATTGAAAAAATTAGTCGCGACTTTCAGGCAATGATTAATTTATTCCATTCCCTGCAGGGAGTGGGCAGCCATGCTGTAGGGGCGGGGTCTCACCGCCCGCTTGAGGGGAGGGTGGCATCTATTTGTGTTTGTTAAAACATGCGAATGGAAACAATCGCCATGTCCGCAAACAAAGAAAATTCCCCGTTTTTCCCTAATTTTCCGCAAATTTTTTAGGATGCAATATTTCTCCGGTGGAAACGTCTGAACATAAAACCAAGAACATGCAAGAAACGGCAAATATTATGGTGCCCGAACGCCTGTCGCGAAATATTGCAGTGAGTGATGTTGCAGCGCGAGACGTAGCAGTTGAACGGGCGTTTAAAACGGAGCGCAAGCGCGTCCTTGATTTCATTCGTCGGCGCGTGCCAAGCGAAGAAGACGCGGAAGATATTCTGCAGGATGTCTTTTATCAGTTGGCGGCAGGGTACAGCGTCGAAGACCCGATCGAGAAAATGGCGTCGTGGCTCTTTACGGTCGCGCGGAATAAGATCACGGATTTGTATCGCAAGCGCAAGCCCGATCCTCTTCCGAGCGATCCCAACGACCCGACCGTTGCGCTGAACATCGAGGAACTCCTGAACGACCCCTCGCAAAATCCCGAGGACTCGTACTGGCGGACGATGGTAACGGAGGAATTGGACGACGCGCTCGACGAACTGCCCGACGACCAGCGGGACGTGTTCATCATGCATGAAATGGAAGGCAGGAGTTTCAAGGAGATTGCGGAAATCACCGGCGAGCCGCTTAACACGCTACTCTCGCGCAAACGATACGCAGTACTGCACTTGCGCGAACGGTTGAAGGAATTGTACGGCGACTTGGTAAATGTATAAAATTTTTAGAACATAAATTTAATAAATCAGAAAGTAACAGAAAGTAAAGGTAGTAAAATGTGGGCAGGACGAAAATTAAAATGGGCGTTGTTGTTTGTGCTGAAACTGGCGGTATTCGGATATTTTGCGATGCTGCTGTGGAACTGCATCATTCCGGAGGTCTTTCATGTACCGTATCTTGATTACTTGCAGACGGTCGGTTTGCTCGTACTCGCGCATTTATTTTTCCATGGCGGCGGCTGCGGCTGCCGCGGTGGGCACGACTGGCGCCGACGCATGTGGCGCAAACGCTGGGAGAAAAAACTTGCGGCGATGACCCCCGAAGAGCGCGAACGTGTGAAAGACGAGTGGCGCCGCAAATGCGCCTGGGGCGGGGAAGAAGAAGGGAAAGAAGAAGCGAGTAAATAAAACAAGCGCGCAAAATCCGCTCGCGGATGTTAGTGGAGGATTCTTTTACGGATGCTCCGCTATTTTTTTGTCTATTCGCCATTATTTTTTCATGAGGGCTTCTATTGCATCAATGGTGCGCGGCGCCGCCGCCGAAAGATTTTCGCCGCCGGTTTTTGTAACGAGGATGTCGTCTTCAATCCGCACGCCGATGTTCCACCATTTTTTATCGCAGGGACTGCCTTCGGGAATGTATATACCAGGCTCTACCGTCATTACTTCATTCTCAACGATTGACTTCGAGCCGTAGGTATCGTGTACATCTAATCCCAGCGTGTGCGACGTCCCGTGTATGAAATAGCGGAATACGTCCGGCGCATTGTCGCCGGTGGAGATACTGTCCAGCGGATACGTGAGCGGATCGATCTTCGTCCATCCTGAGTCGCTGATGATGCCGAGTTTGGCAAGCCCTGCGCGGATGACCGCAAATGCGCGCTTGTGTGGCGCCTTGAACGACGCCCCGGGTTTCACCTCGGCGATGCCGGCAGTCTGCGCGTCATAGACTATCTGATAGATGGCGCGCTGTTCCGGCGAGAATTTCCCGTTGACCGGAAACGTGCGCGTAATATCCGCCGCGTAGCCGTGGTATTCGCCGCCGCAGTCCATCAGTACGATGTCGCCGTCAACCGTGCGTCTGCGATTGGCGGAGTAATGCAGGAAACATGAGTTTTTCCCGCTGCCGACGATATCCGGATACGCCAGCCCTTCGCACCCGCTTTTTTCAATCTCATAATCGAACGTCGCCGCCAATTGGTATTCACATATACGTGGAAACGCCGCTTTCATTGCCGCGATGTGCCCTCGACAAGATGCGTTTATCGCTGTTTTCATTAACGCAAGCTCATCATTAGATTTTACCATCCGCAATGAATCAACGAGCGGGGAAACCGGCAACACTTCCTTTATCGAAGGAAAATCCTTTTCCAATTCTTCCGTTTCCTCGCGCCCCGCGTTGAAATCCTTCATTGGCAGAGGGTCTTTCAGAATCGGATGCAGCCAGTCATAATAGAGTGTATCCGTTGTCGCAAACGCGCGGTGCAAACACGGATCGAGCGAGTCGTTCGGATATGATTGTATCTGCAATTGCGAATCCGCTTCTGCGGGTCCCATCGCTGGTCCCGTCCAGCGCTCGTGTTTTATATCATGCGCAGGCATGAACAATATTGCATGCTCTTTCTTCCCCGCAATTTCTATCCCGTCCTGCGAGAGAACCAGCGTGCCGTTTTCACCCGTAAAGCCGCTAAGGTACAAGAGATTATTCGACTGCCTGAACACATATTCCGCGGACGAAGTGCGGTTGTATTCCTCCGCCGAGCGAAACACTGCAATCGAATGTAGGGGTATTCTTTTTAATACGGCGCTACGGCGGGATGCGTATTCGGAAGATTTTATTTTAAGAGGAGCGGGATAATCCGCAGTAACCGAAAGCAATTGAGCAGTACTGGCTCCACAACCAAAAATCAAGAGGAGAACGAAAAAAATATATTTCATCACTCTGGTTCAAGGAATCAGAACCATCTCCAAGGACGAGGTGAATGTTTGTTTCATTGATCCTTCGCCCTTGAGTTCCATGTTTGAAGTTGTTTCTCCTGTGCCTGTGCTTGCAACCATTGCTCCTTTCTCTATGTCGAAATAGATCGTGCCTGTCATATCCCCTGCGCCCGAAACCACAACGTCTTGTAAGTAAATGGCGCCTTTCACGTTCATTGTAGCCGCGCTTCCGATGACAGCGCAATGATGATGCAGCGTGTCGGCAATGCGCTTGAAAGTGTATACTGTTGTTCCCGTTAGGTACATTGTTCCCATGCCATTCAGATTGGTGGAGTCGTTCATTTCCGTAGTCCATGTATCTCCCGGGGCGACTGGCTTCGATGGGAGCCCTCCGAACATCTCGGTGTATTTCTCGACGTCAAGATTTGCACCCTTCAGTAAAGCGTTCAGCGTTGCAGGTGTATCCAGTGGGATAAATGAAAGAATATGTCCTGATGGAGAAAAAGTGATACGGGTTCTTTTGGCTTCAAGATTTTCTATCGGCATGACGGAATCCAATCCGACGGAAGGTCGTATTTCATCCGGGATGGCAAGAGAAACCGTACCGGTGTCAAGAATCATGGTGCACGTGAACGTTCCTGAGTCGGCACGTTCGCAATGAATGTGCATGATGGAAAAAGTATTGGAGCCCATGTCCATATTCATACCATCGGCGTTTGAGCGTTGATTCATTGACATCGTCATGCGGTATTTCAGATTCTCGCCGGGTGTCATGCGGTAGCGCAGTGTTGTTTGTCCGACTGCATTTTTACCCAACATACCCAGCAGAAGCAACAATGCAATATAGATTTTATCCGTTCTGAAAGCCATGTGAAAAAAATAAAAAGCGCCGGTCAAGAGAGAAGACCGGCGCTACGAAAATCAAAAGGAGAAATTTTCATCTTTAAGATGTATATCTATCGGTACATCCTACGTTACCTTGCCTCGATAAGGCAAAACTGCAAAAACATCATTCGATAATCGTCGTATTTTGCGTTTTCGAGAGAGTTTGCGTTATCGTTTGCTGCATTGAAGTGAGCGTTAAATTTTGGGTTACGTTTGTTTTGCCGTTATTTGCAATCAATCTGCCTTTGTCAGCGTCCCAATATGCCGTGCCGCTTCCGGTTCCGTCGCCATCCAATTCAATTTGTCCCGATTGGGACGTCAGATTCCCCGCCATGATAATTTTCACCGTATAGGTAATCACGGCGCATGAATGATGCAAGGTGTCCGAGTTGCGTTGATATGAACAGACAACCGTTGTGGTGTCGTAAATCATGCCCTTGCCGCCTGCGTCATTTGAATCAATGTCAAGGATGCGCCACGTATCGCCTTTTTTCACAGGCGTAGCGCCGAGTTCAATCCACGGCTGCATAAGATCGGAACTGTGCTGTGCGAAATAGCGGACGACAGGATCGGAAACATCCGGCGTATCGACAACGTTCGATGAAAGAACCTTGCCGGTGGGCGTCAGGGTTTGCCGAGTGCGTTTGCCGAATAATGCTGTCGGTGTAATGGTTGTGTCCCCCATGCCCATCATTGGGTTGTTGACTTTTGCAGTTAAGGTCTCAATCACTGCGGTAACGGTCATGCTGTCGTTGTAGACTTTTTCCGTATTCAGGTCAAGCACCGCGTTGAAGGAAGTCGCGCCGTCCTGTCCCATCGCGCTCGTCGAGTCGGCAATCATCATCCGGTATTTTAACTTCTCGCCCGCCGTTGATTTGTAGCGAAACGTTGTTTGTGCGTGTGCAGAAAATGCTGCTGCGCAAAACATGATGAGTATGCAATATTTCAGTAATAATTTCATAATCGTATTGTAAAAAAGTAAGAATAGTAAGATAGAACGGGAATAAAACCGTATGCGTCATCTATCTGCAACTGACGCGCAAAGATACGAATTCGGGTGTCAGGCTGAAAATACTTTTAGCGCGGTATTATTATGGCAGAAGGGTTTTGCTGTCGTGCAGTTGTATCTCCTCTTTATTTGTTTCAACGTCGTTTGTAACCGTTCTATTGATTGTGACTTTTGAATCGTCTGCAACCAACACCCCTTTTTCAACGTCGAACCAAATTGTGCCTTTGCCTTTGCCTGTGCCTGCAATCTTAATATCCGTGTTCCCGTCTTTTACGTCTCCCTTTATATCTTGTGCGATTTTGCACGAAATGACGGCGCATTTGTGGTTGAGGGTATCGACGTTTCGTGTATATGTGCAATTCAGTGTCGTGACGTTATCTATCGCACCATTGGTGCCTTGCGGCGTTGTTTCACGTTCAATGAGGTTCCACGACTCTCCGCGTTGAACGGGACTGCTGTTGAATTCTTCGATAACGTTCATCATCCCGTCAGCGTTAGGCGCGAGAACGTGTTGCAATTGATCCCGGATGTCCGGCTTGTCTACAATCGCCGAACTGAGTGTCCGTCCTGAACGCGTCATGGTTTTCCGCGTGCGTTTGCCAAGGAGAGGCGTTAAGGTTATATCCGTGTCATTGATACCCGCTGCTGGAGCGCGAACATGCATCGCGCATTTATCGAATGAGGTCGTGTACGTTATCCCGGTACTGTTGACTTGTTCGGCATCCAATGTTACAAGAGAGTGTATTGAAATGACGATTTTAAATTCTCCTCCGGGATTTCCCTGTAATTGGTCTACGTCGCGGACGCTCCGGTATTTTAATTTCTCTCCCGCTTTCATCTTATACTTGAATGCAGTTTGAGCGCGTACCGTAAGCACATTTGCGCAGATTATGACCGCGACAAAGAATTGTGGAAAATATTTTTTATGTTGATTGTACATGAGACGCAAAAATACTCAATCCTCTTGCGTGGACAATGGGAAACAACGGCAGTCGACTGAGGATGTATGATTTTTTGTGTGGCAACGCGAGAGATACATTTGCTATCGGACAAGCAATATTTTTTGCACAGCGCTGAATTTCCCGCACTGTGCGCGGGCATAATATACACCATTCATAAAGGTGGATGCGTCGAACGTATACGTTGCAGCGCCGATATTGGATAGTAAGAACGAACCGTTGTTATCGTAAATCTCAAGAACTGTTGCGTGCTGGTCAAATTCGGGTGGGATGTTGAAATGTATCGTTATTGACTGGGTGAATGGATTTGGGTATGCGGTCATCAAGGGAATGGTATTCTAAATTTTCTGTTCATGCACTCCGGTTGAACGTTCCCACGCACCGAGAACGAAATTCCACATCGCTCGTCCGTGGGTTGCGGCGCGGAGCAGGCGCTCCCGTGTATAGAAATTGATTTGCACTACTGCGGCATTGGGCAGCCCGGCACCAAGCGGCTGCCAAGATTGTCCTAAATCGGTTGTAACATACACGCCGGCATCCGTGCCGATGAATAAAATTGAGTCGTTCTTATCATCAATGACGATTGCATTGACTGCGGCAGGAGTAAAGCCAGAGTTGGGGTTTATAAACGGCTGCCAAGTTTCCCCGGAATCCGTTGAACGAAACAATAATTTCGTATTGCTCTTATTGTCAATGTTGTCAATGCTTGCGTATCCTGCATAGAGCGCGCCGTTGACATTAGCCACAGCTGCGCTTGCAAACCATTCACCTGCGAGAGGCGTACTAACTGATGCCCACGTACTGCCTCCATCTTTTGATAGCGCAAGGGTGCCGTCGCTTGCACCGCAAAGGAACATCCGCGCGCTGCCGTCGCACGCAAGGCACGTGATAAAGCTATTCGTGTCTTTAGGTATGGCGGGGCTGATTGCTTCCCATTGTAAGCCTCCGTTCGTTGTCCGGTAAATTTTATTTGTTGCCGTGAAAAGGTCATTCGTATCCTGCGGATCATAAAAAAGCGGCGGCACGGCGGCAACGGGATCGCCGCCTGTAATTCCACCTGAAATATCATACCAAGCGCTTCCGCCGTCGTTGCTTTTAACGATGCCTGATAAAAGCAACGCTGCCGCAACCATAGTGTTAGGATTACCGGGATTCACGGCAGTTTCACCATAGTCGGGGTCTGGCTCCGGTTGCAGCCAATTGAAAAGGGAAGTATCGGGTGTCAGCAGTAAGCCGTTATCTTGCGTGCCACCGATGACGAAAGACGGGTGTGCACTGTCAATTGCGGAGGAATAAAATTGCGCGACAGGAATAGGAAAAAATTGCCATGCGGAATCATAATTGATTTTATATGTGCCGCCATCGTTGCCAACAAAGATTTGAGATGTGTCCGAAATCGACCATGCGATCGCATGTTGATCAACGTGCGTATTTGGCGGCGGAATAAACGTCGCGCTGATATCCGACCAGCTCATCCCGCCGTCGGTAGAACGGTACATCTGCGTATCGCCGAATAAAATGTCATTCTCATTCACCGGGTTCACTGCAAGAACCTTATTGTACCAGCCTTGATATAGCTGCGTCGGGTCGTCGTCGGCGGGAAAACCGGATACTGCTTTCCACGAAATACCGGCGTCGGTTGATTTGTAGATGCCGCCATAATCGCTGCCTGATCTTAAAATGTCATATTCTGCATACACCATGCTTGGATTCGACCGTGACGATGCAATGGCGATGCGTCCAGTTAACGAGTCGCTTGTGGGGAGACCGGTGGTGTCTTTTTCCCATGTGCTGCCCATATTGGTTGAACGGTACATGCCGCTTCTCGTTCCTCCTTTTCTAAGGTAGCCATTGCCAAGTCGCTGCCACGCGGCACATAAGAGAACGCGCTTTGCTGTTCCAAATAACTGTACATCTATTACACCTGTGCTATTGCCGGGCGAAAAGATTTTTGTCCACGTTGCGCCAGCGTTAGTGGAGTGGAAAACGCCGCCGAGTGTATCGGGTGCATTCAAACTACCCATTCCCCCTGTAAAAATTTCACGCGTATTGTTTGGATTGATGACAATGCAGGAGAGATAGGGAATCGAGTCCAATCCGGAGTATTGCCATGTTGCGCCCCCGTCGCTGGATGAGAATATTCCCGCGCCGGGATACGAATCCCCATTCGCATTTGCTTCACCCGTTCCTGCATAGGCAATATTCGACTGCATTGGATCGAACGCGAGTGAGCCGATAGAGAGCGACGGCATGAAATCGAAGACTGGAAGAAACGTGTTACCTGCATCCGTAGAGCGCCAAATTCCCCCGTCTGCAGCACCGGCAAGGATTGTGTCCGTCCGACCTGAAGCAAGCGCCAACGCGGTAATCCTGCCGGAAAAATTGTGCGGGCTGACAGGGGTCCATTGTACCGCTGTATTCTGGATGGAAGCGGGAGTATTATTCTTGAGATCGAGGAGTTGTTGAAGTATACCGATTGAATATCCTCGAGGTGGAAATCCTTTGTCGGTTGCGGCGTCCTTCTTGGATTCGCGAATAGCGAGATTGTGTTTTCTGGTGCGGGTGTCTGAAGGATAATGTTGCTGATTCCGCATGGCAACTGTAAATATTGCAATGGTAAGACACAATAAAAATATTTTCCCGGTTCGCTTCATAGCTCGCTGCGCTTCATCTGCATGAAATATCAAAATTCACATTCCCGGTAGCTCAATATGCAGTCTGTCGAGCCGTTTACGCACTTCCGGAGAATCTTTATCGAGCGAGAACGCTAATGCGTAATCTTGCCGAGCCATAACCATATCGCCCATGCGGACGTATGTATCTCCCAGCAGCATGTAAAAAAGCGGATCACTGGGATATTTTTTCAATGCATTCTGATAGGCGTCAACCGCCTGAGAATAATATTCTGGATGCTTTTCGGCAAGTTTCAGATAACAACCGGCAAGATTGATGTACGCATCGCGGTAGCGCGGAAAAATCTCCTCCGCGAGCATAAATTCTCCTGCCGCTTTGAGATACTCGCCGTTGTACCGGTAGCCGTTCCCCAAGGAAAAGTGCATAACCGGCGAATCAGGGGCGGCATCTTTCATGCTTCCAAACAAGGTTGAATCGTTTTTCCAATTTGCGTCTTGCGCATACGTTGCGTATGACCACCATACGACGACCGCCCCAAGCGCCGAAGCGATAATAATATATTTACTGGCGAACGAAATTTTTTCGAGTCCGAGGCGCACGCCATCAACCAGCGCGAGCGAAAAGAAAAACGACGGAATATATAAAAACCTAACGGAGAAAATCGATTGGATGGGCACGATGCCGAGCGCGGGCAGTAGAAAAAGAAAAAATCCGGTAAACCCGGCAATCGCAGCTCCGCGTTTCCAGTACAGTGCTGCGCCAAGCGCGGCAAGGTATGCCAGCGCGCCTGTCCCGATGAAAACCCAATCCATTGCATCTTTTGGCAGTTGCAAATTTAATTGCGAATCCATTATTCGCCATCCTGTAATGATGTATTCATATCCTCCGGCAACAACGCTGTGATAAAGATACAATGCAAGGCACCTGACTGCGTTGAGCGAGAGTTCCCAACTGGTTGTAAACGTATTTTCGGTAAAGTCGTTTTTCATGACGGCGCTTCGCAGCGCCATGAGCGCCGCCGCACCGCATACAAATAAAACCATTGCAAGCACGACTGGCTTTATGGGTTTTCGCCGGACGAATTCTTTTGTTTTGCGTTTTCGTTTTGGCTGTTCGGCAGTCTGAGGAGCGGGTGTTTCGGCGGGAAGATATTTCCATACCGTCAACAACAGCAGACAAAGTGCAGGCATGACAATCGCTGTTTCTTTCGATCCCAATGCCAGAAAGAAATATATGGCGGAGAGCCACGCCGATTTCCAATTCCGGCGCGCAGCAAGATCGTAGAATGCCGATAAAGAAAGGAATACGAAAATCGCGCACAGAATATCCGTTCGTCCGCTGACCCACGAAACGTTTTCCGTGTGCACCGGCTGGATTGCAAACAGCAGCGCCGACGCCGCCGCAGCCGTGGGATTGCGGAAAATCTTTTCCGCCAATACAAACGCGCACCACGTTGCAAGCAAATGCAAAATGAGATTTATGGCATGGAACCCCCACGCTTGATCGCCGAATAATTGATGATCGAGGTACAACGACGTGAGAAATACCGGGCGGTAATAGGACTGAAATGCGTTGCCGGTTTTCCACGCGTCTATGGGAGTTTGAAGCGACGGGATGACGCGTTCCAGCAGATCGTGGTCGTCGAGGACAAATGAATGCGTCAGCGACTGAACATATCCGATTGCCGCAATGCCAAGCACGCACGCAAGCATTGTGCGGCGGGAGAAAGAGAATATTTTCATTGGGGCAAATTACCAAAATTTTGCGAATAAACGCTACATGCTACATATTGATGACCGGGCGGTTTTGCAGATGTGAAACCATTGCGAACCCTCTCATTCTTCGTAATTTTGCCGTTCGTGTAAGTGAAAAGTTTTTTGATATTTGATTTACCATACAAATGAAAGCCGTCCAATTCTTCAAACATGGTTCAGCGGATGTTTTGCAGTACGGAGATGCACCTGATCCGATTCCCGCAGAGAATGAGATTCTCGTCCGCGTACATGCCACAAGCGTCAATCGTGTTGACACGCTTATCCGCGGGGGATACCCCGGCTTGGTATTGTCGTTGCCGCACATTCTCGGCGGCGATATTGCCGGAACCGTCGAAAAAGCAGGAAGCGGCGTTTCCGATTTCAAACCGGGCGACCGTATTGTTTCATGGCCACTTATCGCTTGCAATAATTGCGAACAATGTGCGCGAGGCAGGAGTTACATCTGCAATAATTGGCAGTTCTTCGGCATGCACCGCAATGGTTCGTATGCCCAGCTGGTTGCCATTCCCGCACAAAGCACGATACATCTTCCCGATGAAGTTTCGTTCGAAGATGCCGCGGCTCTCCCGACGGCCGGCATCGTTCCGATGCACGGATTCAGCGATGTGGGGAACCTGCAGCCCGGAGAAACATTTTTTATGTGGGGCGGAAGCAGCGGATTAGGAACGATTGCGATCCAGATCGCAAAACACATCGGCGCAACCGTCATTGCAACGGCCGGAACGACGGAAAAAATGGAAGTTGTAAAAAATATGGGCGCCGATTTCGTGTTCAATCATTACGGCGACGACGTGCAAGCCGAGGTGATGAAAGCGACCGATGGGCGCGGCGTCGATCTGATCATTGATTTTGTCGGACCACTCACGTTCGGGAAAAGCTTCGCCATGCTGAAAAAAGGGGGACGTATGATGCTCTGCGGCATCATCACCGGACGGGAGACGACGCTGCCGCTGCACCTGACGTATTTGCATCATAAAAGCATTCTCGGTTTGTATCTCGGCACGAAAAAAAACCTTGAAGCGCTTGTCGACTTAGTAGCGCAGAAAAAAGTAAAGCCCGTCATCTACAAATCGTTTCCACTTGCTCATGCCGCTGATGCGCAATTGCTGATGGAATCGGGCAGGCATTACGGGAAAATTTTAATGATGCCATGATGTCTAAAATATATACTTGCATTCGCGTTTTTGCTGGTGGCAATTTTTTCTTAATGTTTTAAATCAAAGGAATAAAAGATGAAACCGTTTACGGATGATCAGATACAAGCCGAATTAAAAAAATTAAAGGATTGGTCATACAATGGTGCGAATATCGTCAAGACGTACACCTTGAAGAATTTTTCCGGAGCGATTGGATTCATCAATGCTATCGCCGTGCTGGCGGAAGCCGCCGACCATCATCCCGATATTTTACTCCACGGATGGAATAAAGTGGACGTCATGCTCTCAACCCACAGCGCAAACGGTATCACTCCCAACGACTTCGCTTTAGCTGCGAAGATTAACGAGACCGCCGAGACTGCCTCTTGATTCCATGTCCGCGTCCATCGCTGCCATCCAACATGCGCTGACCGAAGCCGAATGCGACGGCTGGCTCTTCTACGATTTCCGCCGCTCCAACACAATTGCGTGGGACGTGCTCGATCTGGCGGACACAATGACGACGCGGCGATGGTTCTATTACATTCCCGCAAATGGCGCGCCGGTAAAACTCGTTCACGCCATCGAACATTGGACGCTCGACGCGTTGGATGGCGAAAAAATTATTTACTCCCATTGGCGTTCATTACGGGAAGGTTTGAAAAATATTCTTGCAGGCGCGAAGCATGTTGCTATGGAATATTCCCCGCTTGCCGATATTCCCACTGTTTCGTGTGTGGATGCGGGCACAATTGAATTAATCCGTTCTTTTCATGTAGAGGTCGTTTCGTCGGCAGATCTCATCCAGCAATTTCAAGCGGTGTGGAGCGACGGGCAGATTGCCGATAATGCCACCGCCGCGCTCGTCATGCGCCAATTGGTTGATGCCGCGTTCGGGTTCATCCGCGACCGGCTGGTATCAAATGCTCCCGTAACCGAGTACGACGTGCAGCAATTTCTTCTGCGCGGATATGTTGCAAATAGCCTCGTCATGAACGATCCCCCCATGTGTTCCGTCAATGCCAACGCTGCGCTCCCGCACTACCTGCCCTCGGCGGAGAAGCACGAACGAATTACGCGCGGAGACGTCGTGTTGTTGGATTTTTGGGCAAAGCCGGACAAGCCGAGTGGCACGTATGTTGACATTACGTGGATGGCTGCCGTTGATTCCTCTCCGGATGCCATTTTCAACGGTGAATACCTAAAAGTATTTACAATCGTGCGGGACGCCCGCGATGCTGCGCTCACATTAGTGCGCGAGAGGTTTGCAGCACAGAATGATGTTCGCGGTTACGAAGTTGATGATACCGCGCGTGGAGTGATTACAACTGCAGGGTACAGCGAGTATTTTATCCATCGAACAGGGCATTCCATTTATACCGAAGACCACGGGCGTGGTGCTAACATGGATAATTTCGAGACCCGCGACGCTCGACGTATCCTCCCTAGAACATCGTTTTCTATCGAGCCCGGCATTTATCTGCCCGGGAAATTCGGAGTGCGCAGCGAAATTGACGTCGTCATTCTTCCCGATGGCTCTGTTTCCGTTCCTTGCGCCCCGATACAGAACGAGATCGTGTGTCTATTAAAATAGACGATTTACAAACAGTCTAAAATAAATTGTGGTGCTTTAAATAAAAAAACGCGCTTCAGGCAAAACCCGAAGCGCGTTTTTCTTTACACGGATAAACCGAGTTACTTCATAAGCGTCATCGCATTCGTTATGACATGCGATCCCGCGCGCATTCTGCAGAAATAGACGCCATTCGGCAGGTTCGCCGCATTGAACGAGAATTGGTATCTTCCTGTCGCATCAATCTCATCAACTGGCGTTGCAATTACTTCGCCGAGTGAATTGACGATCTCAACCGTAACGTGCTGCATGTCCGCAACTGAATATTGTATAAGCGTTGACGAATTGAACGGATTCGGATAGTTTTGTATCAACGAATAATCGTTCACAATGAATCCTGGTTCGCGAATGGCAGTTAACGTGTCGGGATGCACAGTATCGACATACGTGACAACCTGCATAGGTGTATTCGTTGCAGTAGAATAGACTGTAATTTTCGCATTTTCTGTGTCGCCCTTTACGATATTCCCCGTTAGATTGTTTGGAGCCTTGAACACGACCAACAGACTATCCTTTCCGCCGGGCGGAATTGAAGTCCCCGGAGCCAACGTCGAGATAGATACGAAAGTATAACCATTGCTGCCTTGCACAAAGTGGATGCTGTCAATCACGATTGGGCAAGTGCCGTTATTAACTAAGAACGCCAGATGCGGCATTGTACTGTCTGATTTAACTGAATCGGCGAAAGAAGTTTGGGTTATGCCAAGAAGTTCCGAGCAAGCAAAACCGCTCAATTGCACCGTATCGCTTGGTTGCGTTTGCGAGTTAGTCGTAACGAGGAATTGTGCGTTGGTCGGAGCCGTTGCACCTTGAAGAGGTTTGAATTGTATCGTTACCGAATCGCATTCTCCCGGCTGTACCACGAGCGGGAGCGAATCAAGTTGTGTATAGGAGAATTGATCGGTTCCTATCATTCCTTGGCTTAAAATGTTCACAGGTAATGAGCACGTATTGCAGAATCTGACTTTTTGAGTCAGGAGGCTGTCGTTGCCTTGAACGGTTGCCGAGTCGTTTGCGAATAAGGTATCCGGTCCTTCTAACGTTTCATCCACGCAACCGCCGAATCCGTTTAGAAGAACAACCTGGGATGAATCACTTTGCGGTCCACCGTCCGTTAAGAATATTAATCGCGCTAATCTGTACCCGCTGCCTGTCGGCGTAAAACGTACAATGAGCGTATCAACGTCGTTCACGGGGATAGGCTGATTGAATGTAATCACGAACGTATCTGTGCCTGTCGAGCTGGGTTGCACTGTTATTGAGGCGCTGTCGTTGGAAGCATCCACTGTAAGGTTGGGGAATGAATATTCCGTCGGATTTTGACCCGTTAACAATAATGACTTGATATTTAATCGTGAAACAGCAAATGGGCTGTAGTCGGAAATATATAATGTATCATCGGTGAACGATCCTTCGATTACGGTATCATTATGCATCGAAAGAGGAGACAATTGCCCAAAGGCAGCGATGCCGAATTGGATATTCGAAGAATCCTCATTGCCGATCATTTTGTATTTCATCGTATCCCCACGTGCCGAATTGGAAGGAATATTCAAGGTTCCAACACGGATACCACTATTGAGATATCGGGGATGGAAAATGACTTTCATGGAATCAATAATGCCTGGCTGGATTGTAAGAACTCCTCCGTTTGAAAATGATGGGATGAGCCGCGGATCAAGTATATAGTCGCCTGGGATAGTCGGGTCATTATTGGCTAATCCAGACCAATTGATTCCGTATAGATTAACATTCAACGGGGCTGTGCCAATATTCGCAAGCGCAATAAATGTGGACGCAGTATCTTGGATAGTTCTATATTTCCCGACGAATGAATTTGCAGGATATCCGTAGGATAAGGGGACCTGAACTGTTCCATGGAAAATGGCTTCGTGCGAACCTGCTGCCCAAAAGTCAACTTGATCCGATAAAGACGCAGTAACCGAATTCAATCCAACTGCCAATTCAGGCTCTGCAATTTTCGTCCACGTTTGTCCGCCGTTATTCGTCTCGATAAGCCACGCCCCGCCGGTTTTGTTCGTTCCGACAGCGTAACCGATTTGCGACGTGATGAAATATATTGATTTGATCGTTGCCCCGTCGCTCGGCATTGAGTATGGCGTCGTCCATGAGGGGAATCCTGCCGAGTGACCTGCATTGGAAGTCATGGCGATATATGCGTTCCCGCCTGATGTGCCTGCAATCCAAATGGAATCATTGGACTCTGCATACACGCTATTTAACATTCCTGCGCCAGGGCTTTGTGTATTCCATGATGTCCCATCGTTAATCGTTGTCAGTACGAGCATCGTGGGGCTGGCAACGGTGCCTGTATATCCTACTGTTAAGCCTATCACCGGTTCGCCTGCCGCAGAGTTTAATTGCCCGGTGGTACCGCCTAAATAATCTTGTGACCAATCGGCGCCGGCGTCGATTGATAAATAGATGACCGGTCTCCCGTTTTGTGTGCCGACGGCATATCCATAGATAATGCTTTGGAACGCAAGACCGAAAAATTCGCTTGATGGGGCTGGTGTAAACACACCTTGTGGCAGGAACCATGAATTGCCGCTGTTTGTCGTTTCATACAACGCTGCGGAACCGTTATTGACCCCAGCAACCCAAAAGACTCCTGAACTTGGATTGTTGAATGAATTTAATTCGTTGGCGCCAGTTGTAAATATCGGTAAACTCGCGTTAGTAAGGAAAGGAGATGATTGCCACGAAAACCCGTTATTTTGCGATTGGAAAAACATCGGTTGATTTCCTTGTGATGGTGTTCCAATGGCATACCCAACGTCGTTCTGCATAAATATTGAATTGATAACGTTTGCACCGATTGACTGGGATTCCTGATACCAGTATCCAATGTAATTTTCTACAAGAGACGTCTGATTGTTGGAATTACCGACCGCCCACGCCGATTGAGACGAGCCCAAACCGACGGCATACGTTAACCCCGGGGTATTATTTTGATCTTGCCGCACCCATGTGAATCCGCCGTTAGATGTTGCGGTAAGGACAGACCAAAAGTTTCCATTTACGCCAACACTATCGCCGACTGCAAAACCAAATGAAGGATTTGAAGGTAGAAATTTAACGTCATGGAGAACTGTGCCGGTGCCGTACGTTCCCTGCGCAGTTTGCGACCACGTTATGCCGGCGTTCGTTGTCGTAAAAATTACCGCCGTGCTTGTCGCTGTATTTTGTCCTACAACGTAGCCGGTGTCGCTATTCAAAAACCACACTCCGCGGAAATCATAGTTGCCGCTAATGGTCGCAGATTGGAGATTCCACGTTGTTCCTTGATTTGTTGTTCTATAAATCAACCCAACCGGTGATCCGGGATTCTGACGATCTGTGCCGACAACCCATCCCATTTTGACTGTGCTAAAACAAACTCCGGAAAGCACCGCGTTATCCGTGGTGATGCCGCTTGTGAGTGCTGTCCAATTTGCAGCGCTGTTATTTGTAAAATATATTGCGGCACGACCTGATGCATTTGAGCCGACAACCCAACCGTCACTCGCATTGGAAAAGAATGTCCGGTATAAACGTGCGCCGCTTCCGATGCCTGATGTGCTGGACGAAAGCGAAAGCCCTGCATCTATCGTCGTATAAACGATCGGAGTAATTACCCCAGTTGTTGATGTATCGTACCCGACGACGTAGCCAGTGCTTGCGCTGGTGAACGCCATGTCCAATAATTTGTTTGTCACAGCCAAAGGCGCATTGGTTTGTCTCAGCCAATCTGTTCCGCCGTCTGTGCTTTTTAAGAATGTCCCATTATGCCCGGCGACGTACAACGTCGTGCCGACGTTGACGGCTGCGTGTAATGGCGCCGTCGAGGGGATTGGATTTTGCAGAGTTATTGTTGATGCTTGTCCAAAGACATTAGTGTCCGCAAAGACAAGGACGACAAGAATGAAAAGGACGAATCTCACTAACCGCATGTTATGCTCCGATATAATATGTATGTAAAAAGTCTCGCTATTTTTAAAAAGAAAAAAAGAATATCTCCATCCTGCCGGGTCTAAAATACTGTAACCCGCTCCCAAAGGGAGTTTTCTCAAAACGATGGTCTGCAATATTACGAATAAATCATTACCCAAGTCAAGAATAGCAAAAAACTCTTTTCCTCCTATTTTTTCAAAGCCAATAGGAGATTTTGACCTTGATGACATGAAGATGCAACTGTTTTTTGTATATCCACGCAAGGAATGGTAATTTTGCAATCTTCTTTATAAGCCTTCATTATGAAAACGGATAAAATTTTAGCCGAAGCCATAACATTCGACGACGTATTGTTAGTCCCCGCGCGATCGTCTGTGTTGCCGCGTGAAGCCAATATAACGTCCCGCGTAACGAAAAATGTAACCCTAAATATTCCGTTGCTCTCGTCTGCGATGGATACGGTAACCGAATCCGAAATGGCAATCGCTCTTGCCCGCGAGGGAGGTATCGGCGTCATTCATAAAAATATGACCGTCGAAGAGCAAGCGGCGCAGGTGGATATTGTAAAGCGCTCCGAGAGCGGCATGATTCTTCATCCCATCACGCTTACGCCGTCCCACACAGTTCAGGACGCGAAATCAGTGATGAGTAAGAATAATATTTCCGGTATTCCCGTCGTTAACGAAGAAAATTTCCTGGTCGGCATTCTTACAAACAGGGATCTGCGGTTTCAAATAAACAACAATGCGTTGATTGGCGAGGTGATGACGAAAGAAAATCTTATTACCGCCCCCGCCGGAACGACACTTGAAAAAGCCGAGAAAATTTTGCAAAAGCATCGCATTGAAAAATTGCCGGTAACTGATAAGGCAGGAAGATTGCAAGGGTTGATCACATTCAAGGACATCCAAAAAAAGAAACAACGCCCGAATGCATGCAAAGACGATTTGGGAAGGCTGCGCGTTGCCGCTGCGGTCGGCATTGCGTCTGATACCCTTCATCGCGTAAAATCTCTTATCGACGCGGGCGTGGACGCCATCGTGGTGGATACTGCGCATGGGCATACGGCGACAGTAATGTCAATTGTAAAAAATATTAAGACGAGATATAAAGATACGGAACTCATTGCAGGCAATGTTGCGACGGCGGAAGCCACAATAGACCTAATCAACGCCGGCGCAGATGCCGTGAAAGTCGGCGTAGGACCCGGCTCGATTTGTACGACCAGGATTGTTGCAGGAGTAGGTGTTCCCCAGATTACGGCAATAATGGAATGTTCCCGTGCTGCTGCAAAGTACGGCATACCAATTATCGCCGACGGAGGGATCAAGCAAACCGGCGACATTGCAAAGGCGATTGCCGCAGGCGCGGACGCGGTAATGGTCGGCGGACTGTTTGCTGGAACGGAAGAAAGCCCCGGCGAGAAAATTCTTTTGGATGGACGGGCGTATAAAGTATATCGCGGCATGGGCTCGCTCAGCGCGATGGCGGAAGGATCATCGGACAGATATTATCAGGACGTGGAAGAGCCCTCCAAACTTGTCCCTGAGGGCATCGAAGGACGGGTTCCATATCGCGGACCTGTATCTGAGGTGATTTTCCAAATGATTGGCGGGCTCAGGAGCGCCATGGGATATTGCGGATGCAAGTCGGTGGCGGAACTGAAAGAAAAGACGCAATTCGTCCGCATGACGTCCTCAGGATTGCGCGAATCGCATCCGCACGACGTTATCATCACGAAAGAATCCCCGAATTACCATAAGTAAGTCGCGGGAACATTGTTCGATTGGACATTAATCACATAATTATACCCAAACATTTATGAATCTTTCCCGAATCCAGCGTCTGCGCTCACAGATGAAAAAACATGATCTTGACGCATTGCTGATTTCCTATCCCCCGAATTATCATTACGCGACAAAGAATTTCAATGGCTCAAATGGGTTGTGCGTTTTGACAAAAGCGAACGCCCATTTTTTGAGTGATTTCCGATACAAAGAACAGGCGAAGGAACAAGCAAAAGGCTGGAACGTTTTTATTCAGCAGTCCGGGTCGCTTTTTAAAGCCGTTGCAGAAAAAAAGATGCTCGGTAAAGCCAAGCGCGTCGGTTTTGAGGCGGATCACACAAGCGTTTCGTCCCTTAGCGCCATGAAAAAAACATTCCCCGGTGTTTCGCTTACACCTACTTCGCTGCTTGTCGAGCAATGCGCCGTTGAGAAAGAAGAATGGGAAATAGACTATATTAAAAAAGCGGCGGAAATTTCGGCAAAGGTGTTCGGTGAAATTCTTGGGATGGTAAAACCCGGCACAATGGAGAAGGAAATTGCGATGGAGATCGGCTATCTTCATAAACAGTATGGCGCAGATGGCGACGCATTCGATACGATTATCGCAAGCGGCGTACGCAGTTCGATGCCGCACGGAAGGGCAAGTGACAAAAAAATAAAAAACCACGAATTCGTGACGATAGATTTTGGCTGTACGTATAAAGGCTACAATTGCGACATCACCCGCACGGTTGCGCTGGGAAAGCCAAGCGTCGAGATGATGAAAATATATTCCATCGTCTACGAGTCGCAGCAAAAGGGATTTGAAGCCGCTCGCGCAGGTATCAGTCCGAGCGCGCTTGATACGATTTCGCGCAATGTTATCGCCAATCGCGGATACGGTAAAATGTTCGGGCATTCGCTCGGGCATGGTCTTGGGTTGGAAGTGCATGAGATTCCCCGCGTCGCCCAAATGGGCGGGAATGTGCCGATGAAAGAAAATTACGTCATCACGATTGAGCCGGGAATTTACCTGCCCAAGAAATTCGGCGTGCGGATAGAAGACGACGTGCGGTTGCGCAAAAACTCCTGCGAAATTCTTTCGCCGCAGATTCCGAGGGAGCTGATTATTCTCTGATGGATGTGGGGAAAATCCGCCGCAACGTTCTCGTCATCGCCTACTATTTCCCTCCGCTTGGTCTGAGCGGCGTTCAGCGGACGCTCAAATTTGTAAAGTATTTGCCGGAATACGGATGGCAGCCGACGGTGCTGACCGTCGGAAACGTCGGGTTCTATGCAAAGGATAATTCTTTGCTCGAAGAATTGGAAGGCAAAGGCATCCGTATTATCCGCACCCACACGCGCGATCCCCTTCGCTTATTTCATAAAAAAGACGTCGTTTCAATCCCGCGCGAGTCGGTGCGGAGTTTTGCCACAAGTCTCAGCCAAACGTTTTTACAGCCGGATAATAAAATCGGCTGGAAGAAATATGCGTTGGGCGCGGTTGACGATTTGATGCAAGAGAGCGATCACCCGGCGTTCGACGCCATTTTTGCCACAGCCCCTCCGTACACTGATTTTCTCATCGGCGCAGAGTTGAAACGGAAATACCGTATCCCGCTTGTTATCGACTACCGTGACGCATGGGTCGGCAACCCGCGCAATTTTTACGCGACGCCGTTTCACCGGGCGTATGCGGCGCGGAGTGAAGAACAAGTGCTGCGCGAATCGAATAATATTATCGTCGTTCAACGAAAAATAAAGGAACAGCTCATCCGACGTTATCCGTTCATCGGGTTTGATGACGTCCGCATTATCTCGCACGGGTACGACCAATCGGATTTTGACGCGGCGCGGACACGCGCTGCGAATGTGCCGGACACCAGCAAAATGCGCTTCACGTATTCCGGCATTTTTTATGAAAATTGCTCGCCGAAATATTTTCTCGAGGCGCTTGCGCTGGTATTCGCGCGGCATCCGGAAACAAAAAACAACATCGAAGCCTGCTTTGTCGGACATTTCCGTAAAGAACATCTCAAAATCATCAAACGGCTGAATCTTTCGGATGCGGTACTGTTGACGGGATATCTGCCGCACGTGGAGTCCGTCCAAATGTTGCTCCGCTCGGACGTGTTGTGGGAAATCGTTTTCAGCGCAATGTACACACCCGGCAAAATATTTGAATACATCGGCGCGCGCAAACCTGTTATCGCATGCGTCCCCGAAGGCGTGGTCGCTCAAATAATGCGCGATTATGGCGCGGCTCAGGTAACCGCACCAGCGGACGTGGAAGCGATTGCATCTGCAATCCATAATTATTATTTGCTTTGGAAACAGGGGAAACTGCCGGTTCCAAGCGAGTCATTCGTGAAAGAATTTGAACGCCGCCTGCTCACGCAGGAACTTGCGAAAACACTTGAAGCGGTTGCTCCATTGTAAAGAGTTTTATAGAAACTTCCCCGATGAAAATTCTTGTAATCGGCTCCGGCGGGCGTGAACATGCGATTGCGTGGAAACTCGCGCAGAGTCCCCGCGTGGAAAAAGTCTATTGCGCCCCCGGCAATGCGGGCACGGCGGCAGTCGCCGAAAACGTGAATATCGCGCCGAACGATTTCCCCGGATTGATCGCGTTTGTCGTTGAGAGCGCCGTTGATCTCACCGTCGTCGGTCCGGAAATGCCGCTGGTTGAGGGCATTGTCGACGCGTTTGAAGAGCGGCATTTGAAAATTCTTGGTCCGAAAAAATTTGCCGCGCAGCTTGAAGGGAGCAAGTCGTTTGCAAAAGATTTCATGCGCCGCTACAATATTCCCACCGCGCAATATGTAACGTTTCATCGCAATCAGATTGCAGATGCGTACGCGCGTATTGAAGAAAGCGCATTGCCGCTTGTCGTAAAAGCGGACGGACTTGCCGCCGGGAAAGGCGTGTTGATCTGCAATACGAAAAAACGAAGCCCGCGAGGCGGTCGCGTCGGTGTTCGGGGAAAATATTTTCGGCGCCGCCGGCGATTCCATCGTTATCGAAGAATTCATGCGCGGCGAGGAAGCCTCCGTTTTCGCGTTGTGCGACGGAGAACGGTACGTCACGTTCGCTCCCGCGCAAGATCACAAACGCATCGGCGACGGCGACACCGGAAAAAACACCGGCGGCATGGGGGCATTCGCTCCGGCAAGAATTGTCGATTCCACGCTTCGTGCTCGCGTAAAAAAAGAAATCATCGAGCCCGTATTAGATGGCATGAAGCGCGAAGGTTGTCCGTACGCGGGCTTTCTCTATTGCGGTTTGATGATTACGGATGTAGGTCCGAAGGTTGTCGAGTTCAACTGCCGCCTCGGCGATCCCGAAACGCAGGTGGTGTTGCCGCTCATAGATTCCGACTTTGCCCAGCTTTGCTTTGAAGCGGCGGAAAGAAAATTGACCGTCAAAAATGTCTCGCAGAAAAATGAGACTGCCGTTTGTATAGTCATGGCATCCGGCGGCTATCCCGATGCATATTCTTCAGGCAAAGAAATTTTCGGATTAGATAAGTTTTCGGGTGAGACTCAGACGGTCGTTTTTCATGCCGGAACGAAATTTTCCGGCGATAAAGTAGTTACAGCGGGGGGGCGTGTGCTTGGCGTTACCGCAATCGGCGAGAATAAGAATCTTGGCGAGACTATAAATAGTGCCTACGATGCGATAAAGAAAATTTCATTTGACGGCGAATACCACCGCACAGACGTCGGACAAAAAGGGTTGAAATACGAAACACGTTGAATTGACTATTCCGCGTTACTTTTAGAATCGTTGCTTTTAGAATCTTCACTTTCTCTGTTTTTGCAGTATATTTGCTCCGCATCAAACATGCCCTTATCTGAAAATAATTGCCCTGAAATTGGTTGAATAATTAAAAGCATGGCGCAGCAATCCTTCGATCCCGGTCTCTCGCAAAAATTCACCGGCAATATCCGCCGCGTGATAAATAAAGACGGCTCGTTCAACGTCAAGCGCATCGGACTGGGGCTTCAGAATTTTCACTTCTACCAATACCTCGTCAGCATTTCATGGCTGCAGTTCTTTGGGCTCATCCTCGCCGGATATATTGTAGCGAATGCCATATTTGCCTTCGTATATCTTGCAATCGGCATTGAGAACCTGCATGGCGCGGAAACAATCTCCGGCTCCGGTTCGTTCTGGGACGCGTTCTTCTTCAGTGCGCACACGCTGACAACCGTCGGGTACGGCAATATGTATCCGAGCGGCTTTTGGATAAACGTCGCCGCCGCAAGCGAAGCCATGATCGGCTTGCTTGCCTTTGCGCTTGGCACAGGCTTGCTCTACGGGAGATTCTCCCGCGCAACAGCAAGCATTATTTTTAGCGAGCATGCCATTATTGCCCCCTACGAGGACAAAACCGCGCTGGAATTCCGTATCGCAAACCGGCGCATCAACATGCTCATTGACGTCGAGGCAAGCATCGTGCTCACCACCGTCGAGATGGTTGATGGGAAACTCATCCGCGTCTATAAGACTATGAAGCTCGAACGAACTTCCGTTGCATTCCTCCCGTTGACGTGGACAATCGTGCATCCGATTGACGAAACCAGTCCTATCTTCAATAAAACTACGGATGATCTTGCCGCACTGCAAACGGAACTGCTCATTCTCATCAAAGGCTTCGACGATACGTTCAATCAAAGCGTGCATGCGCGGTATTCCTATCGCTACGATGAGATTGTTCAAGGGCGCCGCTTTACGCTTGCCTTTTATACCAATGATGACGGCGACATGGTACTTGAAATGGATAAAATCAACAAAACCGAGCCAATCGCGCTCGATTAAAATTGTTGGAGTAACAAATCATCCAACCCAAAATAATTTCTCCCAAGGACAAAATTTTAAAAGACTTGCAGATTATTCCCGGCGTCGGTAAAAGCATTGCCGCCGATCTGTGGAATCTCGGAATACGTGCCGTTTCCGATCTCCGCGGGAAAAATCCAGAACGCATGTATGAGCAATTATGCGCGCGGGCGGGAATGAAGATTGACCGGTGCATGCTCTACACGTTTCGGTGCGCCGTCTATTTCGCGACGACGAAAAAACCGAAGCCGGATTTGCTTTTATGGTGGAACTGGAAAGACCCGGTAAAACGGAAATCCGCAAAATGAACGCGACGAAACAAGGAAACATTATGTTGCAAAAAGGGAAGAGGGTATATCTCCGGAATCCACATAAAGAAGATTGCAAGGAATTTACCGTGCTTAATCGTGCAAGTAAGCGGTTTTACAATGGGTGGGCGTCGCCACCGGCAACGCCGAAGCAATTTGAACAATATCTTGTACGTTGCGCGCAAAGCACCGTTGAAGGCTTGCTTGTGTGCGACACCGATGATAATATGATTATGGGCGCGATCAATCTCAGCCAGATTTTTCATGGGAATTTCAAAAATGCTTACATGGGCTACTACATTGCCGAAAAATATTCCGGTCAGGGATACATGACTGAGGGTATGCGATTGGCGATTGATCACGCGTTCGGTGAGATCGGGCTTCACCGGCTTGAAGCGAACATCCAGCCTGGAAACGAGAAATCAATATCACTTGTGAAACGCTTGGGCTTCACGCTTGAAGGATACTCCCGCCGTTATTTGAAAATAGCCGGCAGATGGCGCGACCATGAACGATGGGCGATTAACGCGGAAGACTGGCGCGAAGTGAAGAAACGGTTGCCAAAAAATAATCTTTGATTCAATCGTCGGATTATATTCCCAATGTCGACAGAAGAACCATCTATAAAAAACTGCGAAAACTGCGGCGAGCCGTTGCACGGCAAATACTGCGCGCATTGCGGACAGGAAGATATTGATTACAAAGTCTCCCTGAAGCATCTGATTCCCGAAGTGCTCCATGAATATCTCGGATTCGATTCGCAGATATTCAAAAGCATTCCACTGTTGCTGTTCAAACCGGGCTATTTGACGAACGAGTTCAACGCGGGGCGGCGAGAGCGGTATATCCCGCCCTTGCGGATGTATTTTATCGTTAGTCTGGCATTCTTTCTCGTTGTCACGTTGCCTGAGAAGGGGACGTCAGTTAAACCGATAGCCAGTGTGGCAAATGATACTATCATATCCGGTAAAGATACGACAATACATATTGTTGGCACCGATAAGAGTGTGCAAGCACTTGGAACAGATTCGGCAAATAATTCCTGGGGTGGATTGCATTTTACGTTTGATAAGAATACCGCAGCCGGACAGCATACCTTGAAATTTAACATGTCTTCACCGGTACCGGATTCAATCGCAGGAAAATCATTGCTGAATTCATTTTTTACTGAGCAACTCGAAAAAGTAGCACACAACAAAGATGAATTCCTGTCGTCTGTTGCGAAGCATTATCCGGAGATGATGTTCTTTCTGTTGCCCGCATGCGCGCTGTTACTGAAACTCTTATATCTTCGGCGGAAGCGATTGTACGTCGAGCATCTTGTGTTTTCCCTGCATGTCCATTCATTCGCATTTATCATGCTGGCAGTGGCAAGTGTTGGCGAATATTTTTTTGCTAACGGAATACTATTTTTAGGTGTAGCATGGGTTGCAATTATCGTATATCTGTTTATTGCATTTCTGAAAGTATATACACAGCGAGTGATGAAAACGGCTTTGAAATTTATTTTATTTCTCGGCAGCTATAATATAATGGTAGTTTCTGCTTTGTTCGGATTATTTGTTATTACGGCGCTGCTGTTTTGAATACCAAAAGTGTTTTCTCATGTAAGAAAATACTTTTCCGCCTTTACTCCACGGTTACGCTTTTAGCAAGATTGCGGGGCTGGTCAACGTTGCAGCCGCGCAGCACCGCGATATGATACGCAAGCAAGTGTAGGGGAATGACTGATAAAATCGGCGTTAGCATTGGCAGGGTAGGAGGGATATAAATGACGTGCTCGGCAAGGTCTGCGATGTGCGTATCACCCTCGGTGGCGATTGCGATGATGCGTCCGCCGCGCGCGCGGACTTCCTCGATATTGCTGATGACTTTATCATGCACGTCGTCGTGCGGCGCAACGACAACGACCGGCATGTTCTCGTCAATCAGCGCAATCGGTCCATGTTTCATCTCCGCCGCCGGATACCCCTCGGCATGGATGTAGGATATTTCTTTCAATTTCAGCGCCCCTTCGAGCGCAACGGGAAAATTGAAGCCCCTGCCGAGATAGAGAAAATTCCGCGCATCCTTGAATTTATGCGCAATCTTTTGTATCTCTTTATCCGTTTGCAGAATCGTCGCTGCCTGCGACGGCAGTTTTTCCAGAGCATTAACGATACTCATGCCTTCCATGAATGACAGTGTTTTCATCCGCGCAATCATAAGCGTAATCAGCGCCAGCACGACCAGTTCCGATGTAAATGCTTTCGTTGACGCGACACCGATCTCTGCCCCCGCGTGCGTGTACACTCCTGCGTCAGTCTCTCGCGCTATAGTGCTG
>Ga0207048_10063_pt1 | contig 35323 bp, 36 predicted proteins | sample Alteio_BWMinCont_65_FD_153301 | JGI IMG/M metagenome (GOLD analysis project Ga0207048, IMG submission 153301) | Enriched cells from forest soil in Barre Woods Harvard Forest LTER site, Petersham, Massachusetts, United States -... | ecosystem: Environmental > Terrestrial > Soil > Temperate forest >...
CAAGGAGTTGGAGTACTTTGCCCATCTTTCTGCCGCCAATGCATATCTAAAAAAGCCGTTTGAAAGGCAAATATTATTAGATGTTTTAGGTTCGGTGATCGGCAATGCTTAAGGGGCTAATAACTCATTTCCACAAACATGGTCATAAATTTAGCCCCTAAGGGTTACATAATCATTGACGAGAAGTACCACCCCGAAGCTTTTGGCAGTCGTTATGTAACTTGGTCTAACTGCTCCTATAGAAGTTACAAACTGCAAAAGAAAGGAAACCAGAAACCGGCTACTATTCGTTTTAAGGTAAACTGTTGTATCTTAGCATTAGCTAAACCTCGGCGTCAATGAAACAAGCCCTTATCTATAGCGTGAAAATCTGGTTAACCAGCGTAGTTGCAGCTCCATTTTTAGTTCTCCTCATTGGGTTGCTCGGACGGATGGTGGATGGGGTTGGAATCGCCCTTGCTATGCTGATGCTAGGAATGCTGTTTTCGTTACCTAGCTTTCTGGTGTTGTTACTAGCTTGCTGGTGCTTTATAAGATGGCAGAATAACGTTGTCATCATAAAGGTGGAGCTTACATTGATAGGTGTACTGCTCACCTATACTCCTTTCCTGATCATTAATGATTACGCTTTTCTTCTAGACAGAGACCAGTTGTCAAGAACCTTCTTCGTATTGTATAGCCTGCTAATAATATTCGGCATCTGGTACTACAGCCTTAAACCTGCAAGCAAAGAACAAGTTGACATACCTAATAGCGCCCCTGCACCATGAAAGATTTTACGTTTATATACGTTTCGAAGGTATGGTTAACCACAATGTTAACGGCTCCTGTACTACTAGGGCTTTACCAGGGAATAATGTACGCCGGTGGGTTTGTTTGGTGGGTATTCTTTGGAGTGCTATTTGGTGCTGCATTAGGTGCACCCAGTTTCCTCCTTTTATGGCTTTCAACAAGGTGGCTCATAAATTCTACCGGCTTGGTAAGGTGCAAGCTATACCTATCAATCCTAATTATACCACTGGCGGCATTGGCTTTCTTTATCGGTTATGGATTGATCCGGTATTCAGTAGATACAATATATTTAACCATACCGTACATACTCGTTGCTGTTGCTGCCATATGGTTCCATAAGATTAAGCCAGTTAATACCTGAGTTGTTATCCCGAAACCTTTGCAAGCTGCACTCCGTTTAATAAGCATGAATAGAACTGTAAAAATCATGTTGGCCTTCTGTTGCCTGGTAGTTGGTTGTGTACTCACAACGGTGTCACAATCTGCGCTCTTATCAGAAACAGAATGGTTGAACCCCATCTTTACCGGCTGCGGCTTTGTGTTTATGATGGTAGCTGGTCTTTATAGTTTCTTGAATATTATTGGTCCACTGATATACTAGATTTATCATTTAAACAACAATGACCAGGAGAGGTAAGACAATATTGGTTGCTCACTTTATACTTGCAGGCTACGTTCTGATCCAGGTTAGTTGGGATAACTCTATTGTTTCATACCAGGTTAACGCAGTCTCTTTTCTCTTGGGAGCTGTCTTTATTCTGGGCGGATGCCTTTATTTGTTGGTGAATGCCAGGAAAAAAAGTCCAGACACTCATCAATTTTATAGAAGTTAGCACCCCCTAACTTCCCAACCTTATAAACAAATTTCCTCATCACAATGCATGGACTTTATATCATCGTACGAAGAAATGTCCATTACTAATCTAACTCCATTTCGGTATAAGGGATTATTAAGATGGCGGTAAATGCTGGTTGCGTTTATCTTGTCAGCACCAACTTTATTAATAACTTTGAATTGAAGCGAAATGCAATTTTTCCAATGATAAAACTACATAAAGCTTGTTATTTTTTATTGCTTTCTTTATTATGTTGCAGAAAGCCGTATAACCCGCCTGCTATTGCATCTCCCCGCAGTTACCTTGTTGTGGAGGGCGTGATAAACAGCGGTTCCGATTCTACTTTTATTAAACTTAGCCAAACAGTCAGTCTTTCGAGCACAGTTACCGTAAACCCGGTGCTGCATGCTGTGTTAACTGTTGAAAGCGATCAAAACGCTATTTATCCTTTAACTGAAACTTCAAATGGCTATTATGCTTCTGCAGGCTTAAACCTGGACAACACCAGGCAATATCGCTTAAGGATACAAACCAATGGCGAGCAATACTTATCTGATTTTGTTCCTGTAGTAAACTCCCCGGCTATTGATACAGTTAGTTATAACATACAAAGTAATGGAGTACAGCTGAATGCAAGCACACATGATCCGAAAAATAACACACATTATTACCGGTGGAGTTATAATGAAACCTGGATATTCCATTCAGATTATGACTCGCAATTTATGTCTAACGGAGATACCGTGGTAGCAAGACCGGCGAACGACCAAATTTATCAGTGCTGGGCGAGCGATACCTCAAGTACAATTGTTTTAGGTTCATCGGCGGCATTATCAAAAGATATTATAAACAATAAACAAATCACTCTGGTTGCCTCCACATCTGAAAAATTGGGTGTAAAGTATAGCATCCTTGTTAACCAGTATGCGTTAACGGGCGACGCTTACAATTTTTGGGTAAACCTTAAAAAGAATACAGAACAACTCGGCAGTATTTTTGATGCCCAGCCGTCGGAGATCAATAGTAATATACACGATATCACTAATCCTTCGGTGCCTGTTATTGGTTTTGTGAGCGTAGGCGCGGTTGCAAACAAAAGAATATTTATAACCGAACAGCAATTACCGCGTTGGACGCCGGTAAATCCCTATCCCGATTCCCTCTGCGATTTCCGGACTTTTCTTTTTCACGCTCCAATTCTGGGTACCCTGGCTTTTTACAACCAGGAAAATGTATATTTTAATTACCTAAAAAATAATGGTGCAGGGGAATTATACATACCGGTGGATGCACTTAGCAGACCGGGCGGCCCGGTTACCGGGCATACAGGCGCACTACCGATTTGTGTGGATTGTACCCTTAGAGGAACAAATATTCAACCAGGTTTTTGGAGATGAAGGAGTGCCTGGCGACGCATTTACATTAATCCTTATAGTTCAAAATCTATTAAATTCATGTAAAAACGGACTTCCCTGTACTTCATTGATAGCACCAATTTTATTGGTACCTTTGAATTGAAGCGCAATGCAACCTTTCCTGTGATAAAATTACATAGAGTTTATTATTTGTTATTACTTTGCTTATTATGCTGTAAAAAGCCGTATAGCCCCGCAGCTATTACCGGTAATGGGAGCTATCTTGTTGTGGAAGGGGCGATCAACAGCGGTACCGATTCAACTACTATTACTTTAAGCCGGACGGTAAATGTTTCAAGCAACATTGTCATTAACCCTGTATTGCATGCCCTGGTAACTGTTGTAAGTGACCAGAATGTAGTTTACCCATTAACCGAAACTACCAATGGCAATTATGTATCGGCAGGCTTAAACCTGGATAATTCCCATAACTATCGTTTGAGCATAAAAACGCCGGACAATAAGCAATATCAATCTGATTTTGTGCCGGTAAACATCACGCCGCCAATCGATAGTATCGGTTTTAATATCGTAAACGATCCTGTTACAGGAATTCAAATTTATGCAAATACACACGATGGTACCAATTCTGTAAAATATTACCGGTGGGATTATAGTGAAGCCTGGGAGTTTCATGCCAAATATAATTCAGAATACATATCCAATGACTCAGCCATTGTACAGCGAACACAAGCCCAAAATATAACCACTTGCTATACCAATGATGTTGCGAGCGACATCGTTTTAGGCTCATCAGCTAAATTACAGCAAAATGTTATTTATCAAAGCCCCATAGTTTTCATTCCCTCTACCTCAGAAAAAATAGAAGACGAATACAGCATTCTTTTACGTGAATATGCCCTAACGGCCGATGCCTATAACTTTTGGGTAAGCCTGAAAAAGAATACGGAACAGTTAGGCAGTATTTTTGACGCCCAGCCGTCACAGCTCATCGGCAATATTCATTGCATAACCAATCCGTCCGAGCCGGTTATTGGTTATATAAGCGCCTGCACAGTTTCGTCAAAAAGAGTATTTATTTCGAACCGGCAACTGCCCCTATGGGTGGCGACCTATCCATATGCCTGCTATCAACAGTCAGAACTATTCTGTGCAGGCATGTACTGCCGCAATGATGTTGCATTATTCTTAATTCCATTGCCAAATTCACTGATACCAACAACGCCAATTTGCCCGTGCCCTATCACTCGTCCCCCCAGTCCGCCTGCAGGATACCTCGCTTCAAGCACAGAATGCGTAGATTGTACTATAAGGGGCTCCATAACACCGCCTCCTTTTTGGCCATAAAAGATATCTATTCCTTCCGGCGAATTTACTCTTTTTGTCCTCGCAGGGTCTCCAACGGGACCCTGCGAAACAAGCAATGTCGGGATGAGAAGATTCGAACTTCCGACCTTCCCGATCCTATCGGGACGCGGTATCATCCAACAAAAAAGCCCTAAGACTTTCGACTTAAGGCTTCATACTTAAAAGTCGGGATGAGAAGATTCGAACTTCCGACCTTCCCGATCCTATCGGGACGCGGTATCATCCAACAAAAAAGCCCTAAGACTTTCGACTTAAGGCTTCATACTTAAAAGTCGGGATGAGAAGATTCGAACTTCCGACCTCCAGCACCCCATGCTGGCGCGATACCTGGCTACGCTACATCCCGAAAATTACTGCTATCTTAATAATCCTTCATTCCTTTGCGCTATGCGTGTTTTACCACCCTCATGCTAGGTTAAACTTAAATTATTAATTATCTCTTTTGAATGTGGTAGTACACAAAGTCGTACACATTCAGGTGCAAATATATATTATATCATTTTATTTAAGAATTAATCATAAAACTCCTTCATCAGCAAAAGAGTAATAATCATCACTAGTGACGATGATATGATCTACCACTTTAATGTCCAATACCTTTCCAGCCTCACTTAGCTGCTTTGTAAGTCGATAATCATTTACCGATGGCTGTTTGTTACCACTAGGATGGTTATGAGCCAGGATAATGTCAGTAGCGCATCCTAATAAAGCAGAAGCAAATACTAATTTTGTATCAACTAAACACTCTGAAAGCCCTCCCGTAGTCACTGTACATACCCCTAAAACCCTCTTGTTTCGGTTCAATAAGATCACTTTAAATTCCTCTATGAATTCGATTTTACCCTTATCCCAGACACTTAAAAGTACTTGATAGGCTTCGTTAGCTGTAAATACTTGGGGTCTGTCCATTGGCCTTATTTGAGGGGTGTAAGTCAATGAGATTTCTGCAACCTGGTTTAATGTTTGATTTTCCATAATAATTTTGATTAAGTGAATAAATAATTATGAAAGCTCAACAGGTGCAAGGATGGATTAAATGCAAGGAGGAACGGAATAAATGGGTGGTGCGAAAGGCGATAGGAGCGTTTATGCCGTAGTTCCTTGCATGTATCCAGACTAACACCTAACTTCGCTTGCATCATTAGATAGTCACTCTCCCTCCCTTTAATCCAGGAAAACGGGGAAATTTACTTTTATAGAGGGAGTAAAAATCTTGGATTAAGAATCCATAACCAAAAAGCTGTACTCTTAGTGGTACATTTTCTCAGCTATAATTATAGTCTATATACCTTTCGACAAAGAAATGTCCACTGGCTGCGTACCAAGATGGCAAAGGAATAAATGCACGTTGGAGCAAGGCTCTTGTTTATGTTGGGAGCTCTGGCACACTTTATTGGCTCGATGCGTAACTGTGCTCGCCAATTATGTGATCACCCTCCCAGCTTCCTCCGTCAACCACTACGACCTGCCTTCGCTTTCGTTAGCCCGATCTATCTCACCAACTTCTCTTACATGCGTATTGTATACCTTGCGCGTATAAATAAGTATGCAAAGGGGAACTGCAAAGTAGGTAATCGAACAATCTAACCAAAAGCCAATCGCCTGATAGACGTGTCCAGATGTGAAAGCCGGAGCTCCGTGGTAGTAGATGTGATATGGACAAAACAACAGCAAGAAGCTGCATAATACAACGTTTACCTTCCGGTACCTAATGAAGAATACTTCTACTCCAGTGCTATTTGCTTTATATTGTGACATCGTTACTCGTACAACCCTACTAAGGTAGTACATTTCCTTATCAATAGGGATAGTCTATATACCGTTGTACAAAGAAATGTCCACTTGCCGCTTACCAATGTTGACCTCTAAACAAACAGTGAAGTGCTGACAACCTCTCTTTACTTTCATCTTCCAATCAAACAAAACTCAAAATTCACGTTTATTAAAGGGTGTTCAAAATCCTTGATTGGAGGGAGTTGAATTGCCTCCTTTATTGTTTAAAAGCTGACACTGAATTCTTTTCAATAAAGGTGTAATAATTAGTCACCTGGCGGGGGCAAAACGCCAAGTGACATAGTATTCTGTATCTAAAATTGATTTGAAGAAAAAATCTATACGCTCATTAAACAGAACTAAATCTACCTCACCACAAATTGGTTTGTGTTTACCATTAACAACCTCAAAAATGTAACAACCATCATTTATGAATACTCCCTGTTCTTTATAATGAGTTGGTTCCAAAATTGCTCCTTGGTCTGCTTAAATATTTAACAGCAATTTAACGTTAAAAACGTCTCAAATGTAATAGGCAAGACTACAAATATTAAAGAGCACCCTGCCGAGTAATTGATCGGAGATAATCATTCTTTTTTGCTTGATTTAATGCTAAAGAAACAACCATGGCGAAAATCGAATTTTTTGGAGCAACCAAGTTGTATCTATATGAAAAAAATCCTTTCATTCCTTTATAATATGTTCCTGTTAACCCATATCCCACAGTTTCGTCTATTACCCTGTTCAAATAAATGGCTTTTATATATTGTGAATTTTTTATACAGGATTCTTTACTTTCGTCGGAAAAACAATAGAATTTTGAGAATAATTTGTTCCAGCCAGTGTTATAATCGAATGGATTATGAAATACGTCTTCGGGGCTTCCGTTTTCTGTCATCTTTGGAATTAATAATCGGCTATATTTAATCTTTTTGTAAAAGCCTTCAATTGCTGACAATGATACTTCTAGTACATTTTCGGATTCGTTAGTAATTTCAACTCGTAATAAAACATCATATGCCGCATAAGTTGAATCTAAATCTTGTATTTTGGTGGAGTAGAGTGAATCCGTTAAATTAAATTTTAATCCTGATACCGAAGTAAATTCCATTTCCTTTGACTTGTTATCTATCAATGCGTTTTTGATAGATAGACTATCTTTTAGGTCCGCATATTTTAGATCTATCACCTTTAATGCCTTATCAATTTCCATTTGTTTGAGGTTCATTGAATCATTCTTCAATATGAATTTTGAAGATTGGCTTTGAAGAATGATTTGTTGTCGTGCCTTAATTGTATCTAAAATTGTTTGCTGCACTGCAATACTATCTTTTTTTAAAGACAGTTTATCTGAATTTTCTTGAAATGTTTTATAATTATAAACGAACCAAATTCCAGAAATCAACAAAGGAATTACAGTTATTAATGTCGTTATGTCTATTGGATTTCGCTTTTTGTTTTTGGCGTTGTCAAATAGTTTTTTAATTTGCTCTTCGTCAATTTGAATATTCATAATACCTACTGTGGCTATAGACTTATATTTCAAACTTTTTCCCTGTATCAAGCACTCAATTTAATCAAGTAAGCGCCAACAGGCTCTTCGCTTTTATTTGAGTTGTAAGAGGAAAGGACCAAATTCTATAATTCGTCATGTACAATAATTGACAAGGAAATAAATGATCTAAAGAAATCTGAAAATCGCTGAGCAAAAGGAGAATTGATAAGTACCTCATAGTGAAAAAGTTTAAGGATTAAAGTTAAGTGAACATCTTTAATAATGCAAAAATCTTTTACGAGTGATTTATCGATATCTTAGAAAAGCCATCCCTGGACTCCATTTAGTGGCTTTGAGGCTCTGGTAGGTTCAAAAGGCGAAGTAAAGATTGGCCTGATTGGTTTATGTTAAGATGGTTTAGCTACACTCAATTATAAGCTAGTAGCTACGTAGATGACTAAGAAAAGTATGCCAAGATAAAAGACTATACACTGTCCTAAAGACCAAAATCTAATGTTAGTATTGAACGGAGATATTCGTTTCTCAGGTACTATATCAGCTCCTTCTAGCGTACCTACGATGGAGCCGTGAGCGAAAAGTCCACAAAAAATGCTTAGTAACATCAATCCCCAAGTGACATATAATATCCATAAATGAGGGATACTGCCTTTCTGAACGTTCAATATGTCCTTAATAAATGTAGCGGTAAGAGCTAGAGTGCCTGTTGAAAGTGTAATAAGCTGTTTAACAAGATCCAGAGCTCCGTCGAATGCTTTTTTAATAGGCTCGTGCATAATGCAAATTTAGTGGAGATATTGGTTACAAGGCTCCCTTAAAAACGGGAATAAGGGACATAATGCTCTAATGGCAGCGTCAAGTGACCATTCATGTAGTTCGTGACTTCCCGAACTTAATGCGTCATCAGCCATCTTGTTGGCAAGCGTTTTTATTTGATCTTCAAATTCCTGGAGCAATTGAGGCGAACTATTTATTTCTACGTTGTAGCTTGGAAGCTCGTCAGAATAGTAAGCGATTGAAAGTGTTTCAGTCAAAAGTTTTAGAACGTCTTGACCTGAGCCTGTGTAAGGATTAACTTCCTTGGCGGTTACCGTTTGTTGAAACACAAGGTATGCCTGCCTGATCAGTTCGCCGAATGAATCATAATAAAGCATTTTCGCTGAATTGAACCCCTAAATTACATATTTCACAACTATCTGTCAACCCGTGAAAACACCCTATTTTACAAGGCGTTAGAACAAGCTATTCTATCCTCAAATAATTGGTTGTGATGTTAAAACTACTTTAAAGAAAATAACAGTGAGCCCTCAATAGGTACAATAGCTATACCTTTCCACCGAAGAATGTTGCACATGTGGAAAATGCCAAGCTGTAAAGCCTGGCATTTGTGTTACCCTTGAACACGTATTGCCTTTCCACTTTCAAAAAGTAAAGAATCCCATCTATTTCATCTTCTTTAAAATACCTATTCTTCCCTACCTTAGTGCCTGTAATAATCCCTTTATTCTTCCAATTGTGACTAACCGCTTTAGATACTTTAAATCAGCAAGAAATCGGTTACGTTAGCGCAAACTTAAAGTACGTGAAATTCTGTTTTTAGTGTTATTGCTACTTACTTATGACGTAATTGGCCAAGTATGCCACACACACTACTCCTAAAACATACTGAACTAGGATAAGCAAAATCGCCCACCAATTCTTAATTTCTACTTTCTTAAGATCGAGTTTTAAACCCCAAAAGATGTACGTCGTATACAGAAAGGTCCCGGGTATTTGGATAAAAAAAGCTTTAAGCTTTTGAGAATTTTCCTTTTGTTGCAATCTTAAAGCTTCTTTAATTAAAAACTTCTCTGGAAAATAAACCAATCTTAGTTGGTTTAAGGAACATATATTACAAATAAAGAAGAAAGTAAACAATCCCAAACTCCATAAAAATATCCTTCCTTTATCATAACCATAGTCCCACCAAGCTTTGGACAGCCAATTCAAAAACCAATGATGATCATAGAGTAATTTCAGCGACTGAAACCGCTTATCCTGAACCTCATACATTTCCGACAAACCATCATCTCGGAGGCGTTTTAAAATACTTTGATATAAAACAAGTTGTAGCTCGTAGTTTTGAGAGGGGGATACACACAGGTCGAATTTGTTAAATGAGACATGGATTTTCTCGAAATCGACGCGCTCAAGAAAAAGTACACACTTTTTGGAAACCAAATAACCATTATCATATATGCCATCTTTAATGATTAGGTTCATAAGGGTTAAAGTATCTGGCAAAGATGAGACGGGACTTAAATCGAGTTTGCCTATGGCACTATCATGTATACTAAACTCCCTCTCAACGTTAATGCCGGGGTTTGAAATGAATGTGTTAATAGAACTATACGCGATTTCTAGTGTATCATAACCTCCACTTATTTCAACAGTATCCGCAATCTCCTCTAGGTAAAGCTCATTAAGATAGGAGGAATTATTTATATGAACGCGATTAAATATGCCTTGTATATTAATATTGCTTGTTTGTCGCACACTAGGCTTGACATCAAGCGAAAATGAAAAACCTGAGGGAGCTTCGCCGAAAAACGATAACGTTTTAAACTGGATCGCATTAAATCTCATTTCAGGTGATTTGGAATTTTTGCGTTTTAGAATTACATAGTTCGAATCAGGTGCTGTTGGAAAATTCCCTTTAAATCCGGTATCACAAATGACACGATAGGTGGTTTCGTTAGAATTAAAATTAACTATATCGGAGACCCTGATAGGCGGCGCATTTTTTAGGAGCAAATATTGCGCTTGACTGGTCCAAGTAAATAAATTCAGAGCGAGTGTTAAGAAAAGAAGTCTCTTCATTTTTGCTGATTAGGTTGTATAAAGATAAAATGAAGTCTTCTCATTTCCGGGCACGAATTTAAAATAGGAATGCGGGCCGTTTCGAGCCATCGAAAAGTAACTCAGGTAGCTGTGGACTTAAGGAAGTTCCAAAAAGCGGGACGAAACCCTGATTGTTCAGCTAACTTTGTGGAGAGAATGTTTGTTTTATGCGACTTCTTTAAACAATTACTCGTTTTAAGTTTAAAGCGACTGGACCTCTGTAATTAAAAGATAAAACAAAATTGACTTTTACACCTCTTCGGAATTCCTCCCAATGATCATAATCATCGTGGTATCTGTAAAAGTACAATTCATCTCCTATTTCATCCCTTTTGATAAAACCGTGATTCATCTCAGTATCCAAAATCCTACCGGTAAATCTTACTGGGACACCATTTATCTTTATTCTACCTCGAGGTTCATTTTTAATCTTTATATCAACATTTGAACGGTAAAGGGTTTCAAAAATTTGTCTAGCATCATCGTATTCTCGACACAGATACAAGCACCTGGCGTACCAAAACTGAGCTTGATATCTACTGTCCCCCTTTGTAAATGAGCGTCTCAGATATATTTTGATTTCATTATAATCAACCATAGGTTTTTTTGATAAAAGAATCGCGTATTTGAAATTTAAATCTTTATCGCTTGGATTAATATGCAAAGCCTCTTTAAGCACTTTTAGACCTTCATCATACGATTCATTGAATTCATAAATGTTGGCCAACCGTAACGCGATGAATGGACTACTTTTATTTGATTCAAATGCTTTAGCTAATGATTTAATGGCATCGGGCGTTTTATTCAACAATTCATTAAAACTTGCTTCCGCTTCTAATATGAATTGTTGCTCTGGATAGACCTGCTTAGTTTGAGACAATACCTTTTCAATTGTCTTAACAATCCTTTCTATTGCTGGCGCATCATTACTTTCAAGTATTCTTTCTAATCTAAACAAATGGATTTTTAAAAGAGTATGATATGGGTGGGGGGTGTCCTTCCACTTTTTTAGCAGACTTTCACAAATTTCTTGTGCCTCGGTTAAATATTTCTCTGATTCTAGCCATTGTGAGCAAGTTTCTGCCATTTTAAGGGCAAATTCAGCAAATGAATGCGATATTATAGGGTCGCCAGGGTTTAATTCATATGCTTCATTTAAGTATTTTTCCGCGTTTTTTAGTATGCCGCCCCGAGCAGTCATTTCAAAGATTGCCTCTTGTTGGTAAAGTTTAGCATCATTTTTACTTGATTCCTTTGCAACGGCAAATAATCTTCTAATCATAGTAGGGTCATTAAAGATTGACATTAACTTTTTAGCATTCGTCATCGAAAAAAACGCAATCCTGTCGGCCTCGTAATCCACATCTAAATACTTTATTATTCTTAAATACTCATCAAAACGATCCTGGGCATCAACCAATACTTCCTCGAAGACTATCTCCGCAATGTGTTTATGTCTTGTGACATACACATAATCATTAATACGATAATCGCGTCTATCAAATACTATAAACTCTAGTGGCTTAAATAGTTTGTCTTTGAATTCATTAAATGCAATACCATGAACTCTGGATATAAACCCAGCCCGCGATTCAGCTCCTAGTCTGTGTAATATGGAAACAGTTAAATATAAAGATTTTGCGGCTTCGCTACTAACAGACTCATATTCATCCTTTATTATTTCCGCAAAAGGTTTACCAGAAGTCGCTTCATAAAGAGCAACTAACAATTCCCTCCCAGCTTGCCGCGAAAATGCATCTATTCTCTCTTGTATGGTCTTATTTTTTAGATAATTTAACGAATTGTGCTTTTCTAAGAGGTCTATCAAGCCAGTAATCTCCTTGTCATACAAGTATCGTAAATTGTACTCTTGGGTCAGTATTGTTTGCAACTCCTCACATTCTGTATTCCAGACATTAGTTCTTTCTGTAGTTATAATCGATAATGGAATACGATCCTTTTTTGCTTTATAAATCAAATGCTGAATTCCGTCCGAATTGTAATAGGCGTTGTCAATAAATAAATAAATTCTCTCCTTGCAATAGTTGTATAATTCAGCGATAGGCTCAAAACGTAAATATGTGTTGGGTTTGTAGACTAAACAAAGTTTTTCAAACGAAGTTCCTGAATCCCAAGCAAGTCGTTTTAACAATACTGTTTTTCCAGATCCAGCATAGCCTTTAATTAAAAACAAGTTTTGGGAAACACCGTTATTATGAGTATCAGAAAGAATTGCTTCTGAAAGCACACCATCCATTATTGTTCGAGTAACATCTAAATTATTAATTATAGGCGTCCAATTTTCAAAATACCCCTTATAAAAGGCTTTTGAATCAGTGGTGGGAGCTGGTAAAGCTGCATGCATAAAATCAACATCTTCTTCAAGAAAAGAAATAAAACTTTGGCTTGGCTTTACCGCATTTGTATCAACAACAAATTTTTTGAATATTGGATGAGTAATTGATGGCTTAATTGATGCTAAACCTCGTAGTGCGGGATCCAACTGTTTATTCAATTCCGTGAGAAATTCTTCAAAATTGCATTTTAACGACGTGACTTTTCTTTTATCCCACAACCTTGTTTCTTCATCAGTAATATTTGGACCAACCATATACGACCTTGGCTTGCCATCTTTCAGCTTTTCTAGCTCCATTAGCATTAGTCGAATATCATAATCTGCAAAGCCAAAGCCTACAAATAGAAAGGTGTAATCTCTTGCTAGTTCCAAAATCCTACCATATAACCTTTCTCTATTTTCCTTATGTGTTATAAACTGCTCTGGGGTTAAAATTAATGGGAGGTCGGGATCATCAATATGATTTATAGTTCCATGAATTTTGTAATAGGGCAAGCTCTTGGTAGACACAATTTTATCTCTAACTCTTTCACCGTCCTTAATAAATACCGCGAGTTCTTGGTTTAAATTGGAGACACTGTCATACGCATCTTCGATAATGAGATCATAATTAGTTGTGATAACTGTTTTCCAAATAAAGGTCGGTAAAAGTTTATGGTGCTTATTTGGTTTAAATTTTCTAAATAAGTCTGCTATAAATTTCTGAACTGTGTACAAATCTGCTTCATTTATTGCCAATTCCGAAACATATTGTAAAGATTGACCAATATATGCATCTCCTAAAAATTTGTTAGCGATTAAATTAGATAGTCTCTGTCCTATCGGTATTTGGTCACCATCTGGATGAATTGCTCCTACCGAAGCCCCAGAACCAAGAAACAAAACAACATTTCCTTCAATAATTTGTTCCAATAAGTATTTAGGTATGATCATAATTAAATAAAGCTAATTAAAGATAAACATATATAATAAAACAGAAAATAAAATTTCCACTCGCAATTCGACTGAGGTAATAGCGAATAAAACCGAAAAGCGACTGCGTTGAATGCTTTACAAGGTTACATTATACCTATTCTTACCCGTTGCCTTTGATCCTATCCCCAAAGCGTTGTTTCGGAAGTAGGTTTCGAGTTCAGTAGCTTGATTTTACCCACTTGTAAAGGCAAAGAGTATTGTTCAAGGAAACTCATATTCTTTGCTGAAATGTTCACTCCCCATTCAGGTAGGCTCTTCTGTCCTTCTTTTTCATAGTCCCTACTACATAGAAGCTCATTTGGTTCTAGCCATGCCGAAGCGGGTATAAGGTAAACGTCTGGGGCGTTGCCGTCCTTAAGAAGCACCAATGCAAGGAATAGGTTTGTTCGTTTCAAATCTTCCGCTGGCCAGTTTTTCTTCGTGATAAACACGTATGCCGAAGTCTTTAATCTAATAGCTTTAACTTGTATGTCTATATGTATAGCTTTATCAAGTCTCACCACGAAGTCGATACCTTTATCATCGACCTCACTCGTGTAAATATCGAGATTCTCTAATGTTAAAAACATTTTTACCCAGTATTCACACACTCTGCCTACTTGTAGATGGTTAAGTGAGCTATAGCTGAAGCTATTAAAGTAGTCACTGTTCATATAGGTTCATTGGCGATACTAAGGTAACAATTATTATTACTTCTAAACCCAAAACTTACGAACCTACCTACGAACAGAGCAAACCGTCTCCAGAGAGAAGCCCGAAGGGCGATCTGACGAAAGTCGTATGGCTATGTGGTTATGATTACGTACATTAGCGTCATAACATACAGGCTATGCAGTCCTTTTTAGAAACCGTCGTCCGGAAAGTTATCATAGCTGTACCCTTTCTTGTGATTGTCTTTTTCATCTTCGGAACTATCAGAGAACACGGAGATACAAACGCTGGCGGAATGTACCCAATAGTATTTACTTTGCCCGGATTAGGTTATACTCTGTTATGCTATGTTCTGTTTTATTTTGTCGACGAAGCAACCAAACGTTCAAGATGGAACTTAATAAAATACGTTGTTCACCTACTTCTATTAATAGAGTCGTTTTGGCTTACACCTAACTCGAGCGACTATACTATTCTTCTGCTTACCGTTGGCACCATCCTTGTAATCAACATAAGTACAGCTTTACTTGTGGAAGTGAACAGAACGTAATAGTTGGTGATTGATTTACTAGCCATTTCGCGAGCCTCCTACGAGTTGAGTTAAGGTCTACGCGAGGACAGATGAAAGACGGCTTCTCCCTACACTTGGATTTGGTAACCAACTAAATGACTCTCTTTCTATGGTGGTTCCATGGAACAGCAGAAATCTGGAAGTCATCCTCAAAGACTATGTGACCAGGTGCCTTTGTCCATATGCGTTCTACTTTTACGTCGTACCTTTCAAGCACTTCCATAACTTCTTGCACCTTTCTTATATGTTCCCTGGCGGAGTCCTTAAACCACGACAATGCTTTTGTTTCATGACTATGGCCCTTTGGATTAACGAACCAAGGTGGTGCACCCAGATTAGCCTTAAACCATGAGTATAACTCCTTCAATATGACTTCATCTTCATCACGCGTCAAACGGTGCCCAATTACGAAGGTCATTGCCTTGAAAAAGCCAGTCTGTGTTCTGTTATCTTCGTCAATGAATTGAGTTGTGAATCTTAGGTACACTAGCTTTAAGTCTATTGGGCCTCCAAAGCTAACTAATCATCGGTAAACATACAAAACCCTTGTTAAGAGCCATCCTACGAGTTGAGTGAAGGTCTAATCGCTTGTTGATTTCAATCCTATCCTGAAAGCGTCGTTTCGGTAGTCGGTATGCAGTTCAGTAGTTTGATATTGGCAACCAATGCCTATACATACTCAACTGTCCTTGAGCAAAAGTTCTAGTGCTTTGAACTGGTGCTGTCCTCTTTGATCTTAGTCAAGTGCCACTTAGTCTTAACTTTTGTCATGGTGCATGTCAAGTATAGATTTAGGCTATCACCAAGTATTTCTACATGGAAAACTGCTGGGCTTCTTGGTTCCTTCAATAGCTTGCTTTCATCAAAGGTGTAGGAGTTGAAGCCTTCAATCCGATCTTCAATATACTTGCTAGTATGTAGTTGTGCAATACCTTGTTCAAAGTATGTTGGTTCACTCATCAAATATCTAGCTACCGCGTATGCACCGCCTGATAAAACAACAAGTACCACAAAGCCTTTAAAGACTAGTTTCCTACCCTCTTTTGACTTGAGATATGGTTTCAATAGCCAACAAGCCCAGTAAGTTGACGCAACGCCACCAACTAAGAAGATGAAAATGAAAAGCAGTAGCATCATTGCGTAGGAAAAAGCTCTTAAGACCAAAGATAGAAGATTTCCTAGTTAATCTATAACCCTGCGAGCCGTCCTACGAGTTGAGTGAGCGGTCTTTGCAGAAAGAGCCGCTAGGCGAGTGCAAAGAATGCTGCAAGCACAAAGGTTGGCGCGAGCTTTTGACTGGACGGGCTGAGCGTTAGCATCTTCAAAAGGCGTGACAACCTGCAGCCCGAACGATGGGCGTAAGGCGAGTAAAATATAGATGAGCGCTTGGCTTTAGATCTGTTGAGCGGTGCAAGCGTCACCTGGTTGATTAAACCAAGTGAAAGCGAAGCATAAGCGAAACGCATCTAAAGACAGAGAAAGCGAATATGAGTGACGACTTTGCTACTACAACAAGCATGACAAGTCAATCTTCGATTGGTGAAGGGCAATGTGTGCGGAGCACTTATTGACCGTAACGAAACTTGGCGTGATTGTATGTGTAGCTTTGAAGGAACGAATGCCGATCTTCCTGTGCGTGGGGCTATGCGTGGGACAGGCATATGCAAAGCTTACCTTTCTCGGTCTAAGCAACCAAAGCGGGAAAGGTAAGCGCGGGCTTATGTACTTGTCCATGGCTTCCTAATGTTAGCACCGAGCAAGCGAGTGAAACGAGCTTGCGAAGGTCAGTAATTGCAACCAAAGCGAGATAGGTAAGCGCAGGCTTATTTAAGCTGATTGATCCAAGTTAACACCTTTTCAAGTGCTTGTGGATTTACCGTTTCAGTGATTTGTGAATATTCACTCGTTGCTCCGGTCTTCGCTGATTGAAAAAGATGGTTTAATCCAGGTAACGCGATCTCTTGATGATTGTTATTTTCTGCCTTTTGCAATGCGTCTTTTATTCCCGCAAGGTTAGCAGTACATTCTACCTGCATATCCAATGTGCCGTTTAGCGCAAGTACAGGACATTTAACTTTAGTCAAATAATCAGCAGGGTTGAAGCTTATAAAATACCTAGCCCATGGGGAACTCAATCGTGCTGAGCTAAACTTAACGAAATCATCGACAGACATGCCATGCAATAAACTTGGTGGAAAGTTCCTTACACCCTTGAGAATTATCGTATCTAGTTTAACCTTTAGTTCGGCTGAACTAAGTCTAGCATTATCCTGTATAATTTGAAAAGCTTTTTGATCGGCTGCCAACGCTATTTTTATGTCTTTTGCGGACGTACCCTCAAGCCGTAATCGATCTTTCGCCTGTTGTAACATCACTTGTTGGAGAGGTATTCCGGGGCTTGCTAATAAACATATAAATTTAACGGCATTGTTTCGGCTGGCTACCATCGGCGCTACAATGCCGCCTTCACTATGACCAATAAGTCCGATGGATAACCCCTTAAGGTCGGATCTTGATAGTATATAGTTCACCGCAGCTTCCGCATCGTCAGCAAAATCCGCCGTAGTAGCTGTGGCAAAAACACCTGTAGACTCACCTACGCCCCGGTCATCATACCTTAGTACAGCAATACCATTACGGGTTAGCCAGTCACTCAACACCAGGAATGGCCGATGGTTGATTTGTGTAATTTCCTCGTTGCGATTCTGCGGTCCTGACCCTGTAATGAGCACAACAATTTTGGATGCCTTACCAGTTGAGGGTACGGTTAATGTTCCTGCCAGTCTATCCCCGGCCTTCGGATTTGTAAATGTTACATCTTCTTGTTTATAAGGGTATGTCGTAGGGTCTTGAGGCCTTTTAGCCATTGAACCAGGTGTATTGTTACAGGCAACAAAGAGTAGGCTCAATAGGTTTAGAAATGTTCTTTTCATGATCTCAAGGTGTTGAGCTATAGATTATAGTGCAATATAATAATCGTCTCCGAATTGTCAATGAATGCCAGTCAATGTTTAGGAAACCTAATAAGGATTATAGGTTGTGCGCAAGTAAAGCTACACATTACCCTTGTAGGCACCAAAGAGAGATGGGAAGTGTAGGCTTATCGTTACTCATTGATTTTAATGTTTGTAATAGTTCAGGTCTTTTGCTGATATCAGATACTGAATTAAGCTATTTAAGATAAGCTCAAGCTAACTAATTGTTTGGAATTAGAACAAAATTGTGTTCTTCACCACCGAATGGAACTTCAACGTAGATGGTTTCAGAAAACGTATTGCTTGTGTTTACTATTACATAACCAGCGATAGACTGACCCTTTACAAGAGTATTACTCCTGATAAGTAGCTGGCTGAGCGATTGATTATAGCTGGACAAGTTATTTGCCGTTTGCTGTAGTTGTTGTTGAGTCCTTGCATTAGCTAAAGCTACTTTGTTTGCATCATAAGTAGTTGTTGTGGTGGTTCCCGATGCATAATTGCCATTTGATGAAACTCCGGTAGCATTAGTGGTTGATCTTGTGTAGCCGGCCTGGTTATTATTGTAACCGTCACCCATGGCTTTCATTGCTAAGGCAAAGTTTTGTCTGCGTTGTAATCTAGCAAGGTATTGGTCTGCGTTGTATACCTGAAACTGCTTAGTGACGTTGTCTTGCCTAGCCACAATTTTAATGGAGTCAGGGATCGCATCCACACGGTCTAGGCTGTTATTGATATAGACTATACTTAATTGTAGCTGACCGTTTGCAGGTTTAATTGCAGCTAAAGCGACCGAAGTTGAACCTTTTATACTAATCGCATAAGTAACACCGTTGCTAATGAAAGTATTGGTTTGTGGAGTGGTCACTGGGTCAGGATGATAGTAAAATCCAGGTGCACAGGAATTGGCAAGGATGGCGATAGCTATAAGGGCAATATAAGATTTTAATTTCATGATATGTGTAGATTTCACCATATCAGTCCGATACAGTTATCATTAAACACAATAAGCATAAGGACAGTGTTGTTAATCAGGCAAATATAGCTATGCAACTTATCATTTGCGTTAATCAAACATAAAAAGAATTTAAAAGAGCCTACCGATTGGTAAGCTCTTTGTCGTTTGGCATAGGTTGTAAGCAACCGATGCGGGTAAGGTAAGCGTAGGCTTATGTTAATTCCATTCTATTTGATAAAGTTCTTTTGAGTAATTAATATATTGGCTTCATTGGCATGGTTGACGATAAATATTTTTACGTCTGCTTCATTAGCATATTTTACAAGTTTTCCACCCATAATGATTTGATGATTCTTCTGCTCGTTATCGTGATTAACAAAGAACACTTTGTACTTAGCTTCGTTAACATGATTAACGATAAACACTTTAGTTGCCATATTGAATTAGTTGTTAAAGTTATCAATCTTGTTTTTTATCCATTGCATTACCCTGGGATAATTGGCAATGGTGTAACGACTTAGATGAGGAACTCCGATTACCAATCTGTTTTTGCCTTCTATTTCCCCATTGGTTGCGAAGCAATACCAATTACCGTGCTCACTGAATATCTTATCAATGTAAGGCAATTTATACTTGTTTTTAATGTAACTATAGGGAGAGATTTGTGAAATACCAAAAACAAGTAGGCATTTGGGATCTACGATCTTTATAAACTGCTGATGGGCTGGCCAGCATAAGTCTGCATTTAATGGGTAATTTGCACCACTTTGGTCGATGCTTCTTGTAAATATCAGGTTTGTGCTGAAGACTTCTTGGGAGTTATTTAAATATTTTGTGAGGTTTATGTAGTTCTTTTGAAGTGGGTGCTTCCCTTTCTCATATTTTTTGGTAGTTGTACCCCATCGTTCATCAATATATGAATTACTAGTTTTAGTTGATAATTCATCTATTAATTGATTGATCGTTCCTTTGTCGCTACCTCCTGGATTTAGACCCATCATGTACAGGTCACCCTTGCAAATAGAGTTTGCAGAACTGTAAACTACTGAGCCTGGTTTATTTAGTATTGTTACAATACTTCGTTTTATGTCATCTATTATTGTAGTGGGTATAGGCATAACGATAACTAGTTGGTACACAAATATATGATTATACTATTAACGAGCAAACGAGCATAGCGAGTTGCGAAGGTTAACTCATGATTGTAACCAAAAGAGGGAAAGGCAAGTGAGGCTTATGAATTATGTTTTATCAGTTCAAGGTAGCACGCGCCATGGCATTTAAAGCAAATACCATTTTGAACATGGTCGTATTCAGGTATGGTTCCCGCACCAGCACATCTTGGACAAGGTGAAAGCTCCCCTTTGAATCGGCCTAATGCGTCCATCCATTCTATTTTCATTTCTGTATGTAGATTCATGTGGCACTTCCAGCATAGACTTTGTAACACAGTTTCAGGATACTCCCATGGTAGTTTGGTTTCTTGATAATATGGATGGTGCACGTGCAATTCTCTAACGTATTTCCACTCTGACTCCTTTCGAATAGCTTGAATTGTGGGGTCCATCAAAGATGTAAAATAAACTGTGCTCCCTAACAAATCATGTTCGCTCAATGGGTCGTAGCTAGTTATATAAGAAATAAGTCTCTCCGTGTCATGTTGAAACTCTATTTTCAACGTTGTTCTTATCATCATGTCCTCGGAAAATCCGTGTAGGGTCTGTTTAAATAAACGATAGCCGAAGACCTCGCCAGACAAATTTTGGTCAACATAAGATTGATTATCACATTCTCGGCAAGTCCACTTATTGAGTTTGTTGATTTTAAGTCTATAGGATTTCCAACGGTTGTCCGATAGTAGTTCGCTGTAGTTCTCCATATTGTACCACTGAATTATTGATAAAGCCAACGTAGCTATTAATGCAACTTAAGTATTATTTATATATCACCGACTTTTCCAATTGAGATATGCTGCTAGTCCGTCAACGTCAGGAAATAGAGAAGATGAATTGATCCCAAGGATATCCAACGTCCTCAATATACGTTCTCTCTGAAGGTTCTTGAAGTCAAATCTAACAAGCTTGTCTTTATATCCACTTTGCGCGTCTAAAGGGTTAAATTTCTTTGCTCTATCAAGGTATTTGTGGGTGGTAAACCAACCACTCTGAGCTGTAATCCATTGAGAAATGTGATTCGGTTTGAACGCTGCGGTGCGAGGTTGTGACAATGGTGACCCGGATTTTGTGTCGGCTAGTTCATCCTTTTCAATAAACATAACCCAAACTGATCTCGTTTTCACTTTAATTTCTTCGTTGAAAGCAAACCATAGTGCCACTAGGGGATTTGTAGTCCAATCTAGCAATCTTGTCTTTAGGCCGTGATGTTGAGCAAACGCAAGTAAATCCCATTCATTATTTAGCACATGAGATGGGATCAAACTCCTACCAAGTCGAATAAACTCGTCGATTGTCTCTCGTTCATAAATCATAAAAGGACCGTCTATTGACGTGCGTGCTATTTTGGGTTCTAGTCTCCACTCTGAATTGCCTTGACCTCGATACAACGTTAACTCAGTCTTATTACTAGATTCAATTTCACCTGACATTTGAGCGTTAATTGTTACAAGAAATTCTTCAAAATCTTTAATCGGGAATATATAATCTTCGCTTATAGTTGTCATAAATTGCAATAATTAAGATGTAATATTAGTCTTAATTAAGATAATTAAAAAGAGCCTACCGATAGGTAAGCTCTATACCAATTTGCACCGAGCAAGCGAGTGAAACGAGCTTGCGAAGGTTTAAGTACGACAGGTAACCTATAAGCTTGTAAAGAGCCTGCCGTAGCAGGCTCTGTTTTACACGGATCATCTACTTACATGAAATGTTATATCAGCAGAAATTAGCTGCTGTGTGATACCTGAATATCCCGCACAAACACAATGTATCTCACTACCTACCCGAAGTGCAAGAAGTAAACGACCTCTAACATCAATCGATGCTCTATATGGAAACACGTGGATAATGTAATCTGGAATAACGCCACGTGTTGCATGTACCATTATAGTTCCCCTACTAGGATAAACTCCTGAGATGATACCGTCTACTCGGTATAGCGCGGAATCGATATGTCTTAATGAATCTATGTGACTTCTGTCCTCGTAGTCGTCGTATAAATCATCACTACTAAAGGAAAAGGTGTGTTCAGCATGATTGGCGTCCATTGTTTTATCAGATAGATTGTTAGTAACTAATGTCTTAGATGTATCTGCGTACCGTTTAACTGTATCTATTGGTACATTTGAGGGAGTTCGTGTTGTGTCCATTGGTTGCGGTGGAAACATGCGTTGGTATAATAACCTTCGAATACCTCCATCCTTGTGCCAGTACTCCCAACTTTGATATTTATTTAATTCTGATAGGCTAATGACACCTATTATAGCAGTACTTGTATCCCCTTTTCCATACTTGTTAGTTTTTGCAAAGCTCATAACTACTGAGCAGCTACCCTGTTTGTTATCAAGAAGGTTAAACACCTTTCGGTCCAGAGTCTCAAAGTCACCACTAAATTCGTTTATCCTAACAAGGCCATAGCTCCAGTCAAAGTCCGAAATGGTTAATATATATGGAGTGTTTTCAGTGATAGAAAGATGTGGCTTTGTAAAGCTGTCACAACTCGTGAAGTAAAGAGTCGTCATAGTTAAGATGGGTAAGAACAGGTTTCTTATCCTTAAGGTGTGTTTCATCGTATTGAATTGATCTAGGTACCGATTAGTCCTTACCGGTAGGTTTCAGTTATTTACAGCGGACCTACTGTAATGCTAAATTAATAAATTACTTAGTTATTACTAAGCAAGATGTAGGCTTTGTTTTTATTCTTTCGTATCTGATGGGAGCCAGTCTTAAAACAGATATTGAAGCTTACGTAATCGACAAGGTTAAGGAAAAGAGAGTGGAGCATAACCTCACTCAATCTGAGCTTGCTGTAAGATTAAATGTATCGAACGGCTTCATAGGTCAAGCTGAAAGCTCTAACTCACCTACTAAGTACAATCTGAACCACCTGAACCAATTAGCTATCATATTTAACTGCTCTGTTAAAGATTTCATCCCTGATAAACCCTTTAAGTAGGAACCCGGAGGCTCCTACTAATTAAGCAACAGACAGCAACCTTTTCCTTTGGCTGGCTGTTACCTTATGCTTTATAAGCTGAAAGATATGAGATTTGTTATGTTCCTCTATGTACTCGTACATATCAGAGGGGTTGTTAATGCACCAATCAGTCTTCACAGCGGCTTCAATGTCCAACGTTGTTGCTTGCTTACTAGTGAGTGCGTAAATCCACCTAGTGAAAGAGGCGGTGCAATCTGTGTACTCACACTCCTTGTTGATCTGCTCAAACCCGTAATGAATGGCAAATAGGTTGTTGGGTTGGCATTCTAACCTAAGGTAAAGCAATGGGTTTACGAACTCATGGATTATAACTCCATCTGCTGTTCTACTTCGTTCATCCCTTACTAGCGAGTAGCGAAGTTCTTCATGTTCAATGGTGGACAGTAACTGCTTGGCTACTTTAAGAATTTCAAAGTAAGCTTGCTTGACAGCTTGGTTGTACGGAGACAACTTGCTGTGGTGGTGTGTTTTCCTTTTCATAGTTATGTTGTTTAATCGTTGACTAAATAGCTAAAGCCTAGTGTCGTGAGCACCAGGCTTTTAAATGTTGTTAACTAGATTACAGTGTGCGGATGAACTTCTTGTCCTGGAACCTTAGCACAGCATCATAAAAAGTGCTAAAGTCTGGTGAAAGCTCTACCTCTTTAACTCTGCCTTCAAGTGGGTAACTTTTAAGCATCTCCCTAATTTCCTTCTCGTAGGAGCAGTGATTGAAAGCATACTGTATTTGAAATTCGCACATGATATTGCACTCAAGGTGTAGGTAGAGGCTTCTACTAAGGAAGGTGTGCATGGCGAAAGGGCTATGAGAAGTATCTTTTCTTTCGTCCCTCTCGAAGTAAGTTATAGGTGTTTGAGTAAGCAGCTTCTTTGCTCTATCAACCGCACGCATAAAAGTTCCTTCTATTATGCTGTTCTCTTTCTTCTGCATGATGTACCCTGACCTACTGATGGCAGTCTGGCAAAGCTTCCCTAATGGCTTGTATTTACTAGTGTATCTGTAATATCTGCTCATGTTTTACTGGTTTATGGTTAATGATGTGTATGGTTTTACAGGTGAGTGGTTCATCACACTTGCTTGGCTCACGAACTTTAAAAGCAAACCTCTTGAAAGCAATGCTAGTCGAGGCACTGTTTATAGATATGCGAGATCAACTAGATTGAAAGTGAAGCAGGTTTGTTTTTTAAAGCGCTTAAGTGTAGCCAAGCGAGAGTGATATATCTTGCTTTTGTAACCAACAACATGAGCGGGGGTTAGGTCAAGGCTGCCGGGGGGGTCAGAACACATATACAACTTGTAAAATGAAGGGGAGATTAAGTCAGCATAAAAACTAAAGCCTAGTGTAGTGAGAAAGTTTCTACAGGGAGAGGGGCGGGTGTTTTATTTGATACCGGCGGGATTGGTAATAAAACCGGTAAAAGTAAATGAAAGTTGGTAACTTACTACTAGGGGGGGCATGAAACAAAAACGGTCTTAATACCTAATGTACTAAAACCGTCAATTATGAAAAGAAAAGAATAAATTAAAGACTTATTCCGGCGCATCACGCTTGAACCAGCCAGCCTTTTTTAAAAGATCAACGAAATTAGAAGACATCTGCCTATATTTAATAGCCGCTTTACACTCGGGAGCTACTTGAATTAAGCGCTTGTGTGTTTCCTCCAAATTCATTAAATAATCAATAATGAATTGGCACACTTTATCCGATAATTCCTCAGTCATTTCCTGTTTTATAGAGAATTGTTCTAAAAGCTCAGGCAATTTTATGGCAACTAGCTCTTCTAATTCTTTTTGTAATTGAAATATTTCCTCGATTAGGCGATTTGCATTTTCTAGATCTAATTGTTTGGGATTGGTTGGATGCTCAACGGCATCATTTTCGATTTTCATTTGTTCATAAGATTAATTGTCTTCAATGTCGCATCTCTTGGTACGTAAGGCAATCTTATTATCTAACTGTTGGCTTATTGTTCTATGAACATAGATAGGCTGAGTTAGCCAACTTACTGAATCTCGCTACTGTAAAAGAAGCTAATAGAACCCTTCGGATAGAAAAGCGTATCATTGGTTTATCTTACAGGAAATATGACGGTGTTTACTAGGAAGGTAAAATGTATTTTTGTACTTTTATGTTACTCAGCAAGGTCAGCTAAGTATCTCATTTGTTGGTACAAAGGTACCACTTTTTCCTGAGAGATACTAATAAAATTACATTTTTTTCTATTTCTAAAATGACTGCTCTAATCAACGATAGGTTCATCCTATTGCCCAGCCACATTAACCTTACCAGAGAAAGGTTGCACTATAGAGATCTACTAACATATATTACAATCCGGTCATTTAATAATGAAAACGAAGGCATTTGCACACCAACCTATGATAAAATTGTTGAACGGTCCGGAATGTCCCGAAAATTCATAAGCAAGTCCATCAAACGTTTACAGCGTTCAGGGTATTTAGAAGTAACTCGCTCAAGTACAAGGAGGGCTTGTAACCAATATTCGCTTCAAAAAGTACTAGCCTTTAGTCCGATTCCACATAGCATTTTTGCTGCCGATGATTTAACAGCCAATCAAAGAGCAATGCTTATAACGCTACGGCAATTCTTTGATAGTATTAGTCTTGAACTTTACGTTGGCAATTTAGCCAGCATGGCCAAACTACTTGACGTATCTTATAAAACCATTTACACTCAATATGTTGCCCTTGTTGCTAGTGGGTACATAGAAGAAGTTTTTAAAACGTATAAGTCTAGGAAGTCCAGAAAGATTATTCGTTTATCTGAAAAGTTGAATTGGAAATAATAAAGAGCTGCAATTTTTCCTACTAATTATAGTGGGTAATACGTTCACAGTATTCAAATTGCTTAACATTATCGAATTGTATATTAGTTCAAATGATAATCAGTTCTTGCTTTTTCCACTAGACTTTGAATGTGTTAACACTTATTGCGGTTGCGCACATATGCGCACATAATAGTAAGTTAAATTGAAAATCGGAACTTAATCCAAGAATTTATTAGCCTCTATAAATGTAAGATTTGCGATAATTTTGGATTGATAGATAGATTTTTTTTAATTTAATCCAAACTTTTTGCTACCTGTATAAAGGTAAAAAATCGAGTTCTTCTGGATTGCTTGTACATCAATCCAATAATTCTTCTACCCTTATAAATGTAAAAAACAGCTATTTCCTGGATTGTTTATTTTGCAGCTAGGTTTTTTTTATTTTTTAAAACGTAAACATGCACGCCTTTTTTTGTGCTACGATGACCTTCGAAGAAATCTAAAATATCTGCGGCTTTAGCATTCTTTTCTATTTTAAAAGTTTTGTAAATAGTTGAAACCTTCTTTCTAATTGATGTTTCAGAGTATGTTGTGTTCTCTTTAAATACTTTATAAACCATCGGTTGCATAGATTTATGCAGCTGTATTTTCCGTGCTTTTTTAACTGCTTCTTTTATCGTACTTAGGTCAAAGCCTGTTCTCTTTAACCCTTCTGCCCCTAGTAAGTTATGGGCCTCCCAAATCTCAGGATATTTCACCGTTAGGCCACCCAACAGCCAGTCAGGTGGGGAAACATACCTACCGTTGCCACCAGTCCACTCTTCAAATATCCCCGCAATAACTATGTATTTTTCTCTTTTAGTTTGCCTAGTATTAAGTGTAAGCAACGTATTATCACCAACAGGGTGTTTTTCCTGTAGAAATGTAAGTTTAAAATGCTTTTCACGTAATTTATATGCTGCTTTTAGGTTATCAAAGCTTTGGTAATACCCTTTAACTCTTTCTTCATAGATATAATTATCAATCATAAAGGTGTTTATTTTACCATTGGTATAAAATGCGTTAACTGTTGAATCATCAATAGCCTTTTTTAAAGTGTCTTTGCTTCCAGGGTTAGTTGCTTTTGCATGGCTTTCTACAAACCCGTCATACGTATCAAAACATCCCTTTAAATAATACCTTGCCTCCTCCTCATTCTTAGATTTAAGAGAGGGGTCAAAGTTTGTAATATGTGTTAAACTATTTACTCCATTTCTAAACCTACCTGAAATCTGTATGACCTCTGTATGGGGATCAAGTATGCTGTGCTCAGCAAATAACACATCAGTTATCATAATAATATCAGGGAGGTAGTTAACCTTCATGTCAACTGCTGAAAAGTACCTGCTTGTAAAAAAATTGTGCCTCCTCATATCCTCAACTGCAAAATGACTGCTTGCGTTTTTATAGCCCTTCTCCATTAACTTCACCACGCTATCCTGTGCGCAAAAAGTTCTGCTCTCTGATGCAATTCCTAGGTTCTTTACAATAGCATTTATACCGTTCGTTGAGTTGAAAAAAATACAGATATGCTCACTCTTTAACTCGTCGAGATATTTTTTCAACGATGAGATTATACTATTGGTCCCGATAACTGTTAAAGGTTTACTGTAATCGTACGTTGGTTCTATTATGTAATATTTAAAATCTTTAAACCGCTCATCACTGAATGGTAATACTGTAGCTGAAACCATTGCCTTTTTTTTGAACTTAAATAACTCGTCAATTGGTGCTGCTATATTACCTCTGTAGCTCACATCTGTTATTATCCTTTCGCATTCGTCGAAAAGCAAAAAGAACTTTTCGTACATCTCGTTAAGATCACTAAATGCTTTAACCACCTTATCGGCAAAACCTTCCGGCGTGGTTAAGATTTTTTTGTATTTGACATCAGTAAGTAAGTATGCTTTAATATCGTCTACATCTACCCCTTTATAAACTCCGAGTATTCTCCTGTCAGGGAATTTTTCGTTGTGTTCCGATTCTTTCCCTTGTATTACGGGGACATTTGGTAGTATTTCAATTAGGTGGTGTTTAAAAAATTCAACAGCATATGTTGTAAATCCACAGCCTGGAATTTCTTTATGGTATATACTATCGGTATCGAGGCCTTTTGATTTAAAAGGTTCAATCTCGTTTAAATATTTACCCTTTGGTAATTTAATAATGATTGCTTCCATGATTTTTGGCAATAGTTATACCCTCTAGCCATTTGTAGGCTATCAGACGTTAATAATTTTGTTGATTAAAGAACCGGGGAGCAGACTGGCTCCCCGGTTGAGTTGCCTACACTTCTTTTTTGGCTTCGGAAATAAGGTCTTCTAAAGTGAATTGAATACTAATGTACCCCTCTTGGTAATCACCTATGAATCCTTCTAGGCCATGTTCTAGGATAAGTTTTACACCCACCCTCGCTCTTGACTTGTAAAAGTCTGGGTGAACGTAAACTCTACCGACTCTATCGGGCCGTTTTACCAAACTGCCGCCCATGATCAGGCCTTCCTTCATTAACTTCAGTGCTGTACTTAGGTCTTGCGCTTCCCTGTCGCGTAAGCTCTGACCGTACTCCAAAAACTGTTTGCGTGTAAAATAGCCGGAATGGCCGTTGTCGCCGAAGAACATTTCGGCAGTTAATCGGACAGTGTCTGTACTGTCCTTAATTCGAGGTTTGTCCCCTCCTTCATAGAAGGGGTTTTTATACCGTTCCATAACTGTTTGTTTAACCTTAGCACCATTGCTAAGGCACAACAAAACTGGGTGAATGGAAAAAAGGTGAGGCGAGAGTAGGGGTGCTTAAAAAAGATTTACTCTTCCTCCTTTGGCTATCTTTTTGAAAAGCTTGACGTTATCACGATAGATTTGCTCTATGTAATCGCTATCGGTTCCTGCGTGCTCGTCTGGAAATACGGCAAGGTGCAATCCCAATTCGTATATCAAACGTCGCTGCTCAACCGTAAAGGAACCGATTGAGGACTTAATGTGACTTTCCTTTGCTATAAACTCGTGTACTTTAGCTATAAAAACTGTTCTTAGTTTGTTTTTCAAACGACGTGGCGAGGTTGCTTTAATGGAGGCGAGAGCAATTAATTTATCAACTGTATCGAGCTGTTGTCTGTGTTCAGGAACTGTGCCAAATCCAATGGAGAATAGCCTCTTAGTTAAGGTTTCCTTAATATCAAAAAGCAACTGAGGGTGTGTAACCCTTGCTAAAACGTTCGAACCGTGCTTCAATTGAAGTTGGATGCTTTCCTTATTATTTTCTTCCATAGCAACTATGAGGGAAGCGAGTTCCTTGACTGCGAGCCTGTGATTGAATGTTTCGTAGGTGCCGCTTAGTTTCGCATGGAACCAATCCGCTTGGTCGAGGCAAATAAAAATCAATGTGTCTGCAAGTGCCTTTATTCCATAAGAGCCACACACTGTTCTTAAGTTGGCGTTTATTTCTTCCGGTGTACCCGGAATATTGTTTAGATGATGTACCGCTATAAAATTTGATGGGCGTCTATCATCGGACGGGTAACTCCATATCCCTATGTTCTCCACATAACCATATTGGGTAAGCAAATTGAGGTCTGGTTTGAGTGTAAATAGCGCCTTCACACAGCGAGTATAGCAAAAAGCCGGCAGAATAAAAAAGCTTCGGGCTGTTATATCTCGAACATCTTATTCTCCCAACTTTCAATCACCCCCTTTTCAAATTCATCAAGGTAAGTTTGTGTTTGCTCCTGGGTTGCATGCCCTAATGCTTCTGTTATATAGCTTGTATTTGCTCCTGATCGTTTTAAACCTGTGGCGTAGCTATGTCTTCCAACATTGGTAGTTAGTTTTAAATTAGGTTCTCCTATCAGCTTTGCCAACTTCTTTAGATTGTCGTTTACAGCTTTTAACGCAGATTTCTTTCGGGTGTATTGCTGCTTCAATGTTATATGTATGGCTAAATCTATTATTGGAAAAACGAAGCCTCCTTCTAAATTGTGATTTTCCTTAAAGTAGTCAAGTATCCTCTTGCTATATTCGTTTATTGGTATTTCAAACTGGCCTTTCGTTTTCTTTCTGGTATAGTAGATATGGGTGTCGGAAATATCGGTCCACTTTAAATAGGTAATATCAATGAAGTTCATTCCTCGACAGTAGTAACTGAATAGGAATATTTGCTGCGCAAAATGCAATGCAGTTCCTGGTATTAAAGTAAGTAATTTAAGCTTACTTATCTTATCGAGATGAATGGCGATCTTTTTTGTTTTATTGTCTAAACGTTTATTAATGCTGTACTTTTTCTCGCCAAAAGGGTAGGCGTCTTGTTTCAGTAGTTTGTCCTCAATAGCCTGGTTGATGACCCTTTGTAAATTACGCATTTTGACACTGATGGTAGTGTCCTTATTCTTCCGTTCATTCCGCATCCAGTATTCAAAGCTTTCAAGGAACCTAATGTTTACGTCCGTTAGCAAAGCATTCGGTCTGAACTTTTTTAAGATGCGCTGAACTTCGTAGTTTAACCCTGATTGCCCTGCCCTTCCTTGTTCTTCAAGAATTGAAATCTGCAAGCTATAATAATCTTGTAATTTGGTAATAAGTGGTAGTTCGCCCTTCCTTAAGTCATTTTCAAAAACATCAAAGCTAAAGCTGACCCCATCAGTGTCGTATCTTTGAAGAATCTTGGTGGCTTCAACAAGTTTTGCTTCTAGTATTGTATTACATTCTTTATATAATGGATAGCTTTTACGAAACTTCCCCAATCCATTGTCTTCTGCTTCCGCAGGTTTCCAGTCCGAAACCTTACATCTAAACTTTAAAGATTGGTTTGTAATGAGAGTAGAGATAGAGTAGTATTTTCTCTTTCTACAATGGGTAGTTCTTAACGCTATAGAAAATTCGTCATTGCTTAATTTTTTTGTAGTATTCAATACTACAGCTACAGTTGCCATAAAAATACTGATTGAAGCATTTAAATGGTAGTACACACGGTAGTACACAAACGAATAAAAAGAACAATAAAATAGACGGAAAACCTCCAGCAATGATCGCTGGTAAGCGATCATTTCGAGCAAAGCGAGAACCCCATGCTGGCGCGATACCTGGCTACGCTACATCCCGAAAATTATTTGTCCCTCAAATATAAAAATTAGAAGTCATTTGGTTAAACCCGTTCAACCGGCCTTCCCGACTGAAGTCGGGACGCGATACCTGGCTACGCTACATCCCGAAGCGGACAACAAATATATTAATTGTACAGCCAATGCGAAACGGTATTTTTAAATTAGAAGAGTTACCCGGCCATCACTTAACCAATTCCGCAGGCAACCGGTCAATCGCTTGTATCTTTATTCCTTTGTAAAATACCTCTGCTCCTTCAGATTGTATTTGAATTTTTCCTTTCATGAGGGGTGACTCATGGCCATTATCCTGTTGTCTGTTATGGTATAGTATCATCATAACTTTGCCATTAACCACATGTATGCTGGTGTCGCCGTGGCAATACAGGTCTATGGTGTTCCATTGGCCGGTTGGGTTTTCGGCATCTCCGTTCTTTATACAGCGCCGTCCCTGTTTACTCCCTTCCTTAAACGTGGTCATTGTCCCCTGCGGATTGTAAACATATTCCGTTTCTGACCTTTTTATCACAGGCATATCTGCCATACCGCCGGCAACGCCCCAGTAATCCCCGCAATTGCCTTCCTCTATCTGGAATTCCTGCGAACGCATCCATGCGCCGTAATCTGCCCCGTAAGGCCCTACTGAATGATACAACAAGCCGCTGTCTTTCTTTTTGCCTTTTTTTTGACCCCACAGTAGCGCGCCCCATTTAAACTGCAACTGCAGGTGGTAGTTTTCATATTCCTTTTTGGTAAAAATGGCCCCCCAGTTCTCGCCCGAAATGCGGATAATATTTTCACCGCCTTCATTTACTATGGTAAAAACATGGCGCGGGTCGTTGTTCAGCCCTACAGGCGTGCCGGTAATGGGTTTGCCGCTATCATCCAGATCGGGGCCGATGTAAGTATCCCAGCCCATTAAGTCTTTTCCATTAAAAAGCTTTTTCCAATGGCCCGGTTTATCGGTTGTTATAAAACCAAAGGTGATTGCACAAAGCAACACCAGCAGTATAAACATTAAATGTTTCATAATTGGCTGATTTTTTATCCTAAACTTTCAAAGGCGGGCCTACTATTTCCATTCCATGGGCTGCCGACAGCTCTTTTAATCTGTGTTCCCAATCTTTCGGGATGTTTTTGCCCATTTTGCTCATTTGCTCAAAAAAATCTTCCATTGAGCCGGCCGGTTGAAAAAGCACAAGCATCTGGCCTTCTCCTTCGTCTATTTTTGCAAAGGCATGCGGAATTGTCCTCGGAGCCAATGCAGAGTCACCGGCCTTTAATATAAACGTATCGTCACCAACCTTGACAACGAACTCTCCTTTAATTACATAAAACCATTCATCCTGCCCGTGGTGAAGATGCAGCGCCGGACCGCCTTTTTCCTGTCGTACCGTGTCATAAATACATAGATCCCCGTTCGTGTCTTTGCCTGAGACCTTGCAATCGAACTGCCCGCCCATTATAAGAAGTTCTTCCTGGTAACGGTCTTTTCCCGCCTCAATTTTAATTCCTTTTTTTGGCTTTTGTTGTGGTTGATTTTTAGCCACGGCAATAAGTGCGGATGCTACAAGGGGAATTTGGAGAAATACACGGCGTTTCATAAAATTTACATTTTTTGATTTAAGTTAAAATTGCGTTGCCGTTACATGGAGTAAACTAAGTTATGATACTCAAATCTACTTTTTAATTTCTGGAAATCAATATTTTAGAATAACACATTTTGTTTTGATATGCACTTGCAAATGGTGTCCGGAAAGGCTCGCGTACATGAAAAACGCTGGAAAAATGCTACCTTTAAACAGGTAACCAATTTTATACGCCGATGGTCGGGACATTAAGGTGCTATAACTGCTTAGTATTATTTTTCTGTATACTAATAATCGCTGAAAGTTGTAAAAAGAAATCAAATCCAACTCCTGAGCCGGCGGCAACATTGCAATCTACGGCTCCGTTCCCGATGGGGGCGGCGGTTAATTCGCCAAACCTGAAAAATAAAGCTGTTTATGTTGGGGTTTTACTTACCGAATACAATAGTGTAACGCCTGACTATGAAATGAAGTTAAACTGGGTTGAGCCCCAGCAAGGCGTGTTTAATTATGCCGACGGGGATTATATCGTGAATTTTGCCACGCAACACCACATGCGGTTTCATGGCCATAATTTAATATGGCACCAGGCGCTACCCGATTGGGTACTTAATTTTCAGGGTGATACCTCGGCATGGGAAAACCTGTTTAAAACACATATTGAATCCGAGGCGGCACATTATAAAGGTGAAGTAGCCTCGTGGGATGTGGTGAACGAAGCGATCAGGGATGATAACGGCGCTTTGCGCAACCAGGATGTAAACCCCGGCGACGGGAGTATATGGCGGCAACACCTGGGTCCGGATTATATTGCCCGTGCTTTTCAATATGCTCATGAGGCGGACCCAAATGCGCTTTTATTTTATAATGATTATGGCCAGGAGTGGAACGGCGTAAAACTCGACTCGATCATAGCCCTCGTCACAAATTTAAAAAACAGGGGGATACCCATTTCCGGTGTAGGCATGCAAATGCATATCGACATCAATACAGATCCCGCGGGTATCACGGCCGGGTTACAAAAACTGGCTGCAACCGGGCTAAAAGTGCACGTATCCGAGCTGGACATTTCTGTTAATCCAAACAACGACCCCAATATTGTATTTACAACGGCCCTGCAGCTTACGCAAGCCTCAATGTACCAGTTTATTGCTGAAACTTATAGGGCGACAGTGCCGGCGGCGCAACAATACGGCATTACTACCTGGGAGTTTAGTGATGCCGACAGCTGGATACCCAGCTTTTATAACAGGATTGACTGGCCCCTGCCTTTTGATGCTAATTACAAGAAAAAGCCGGCATATTTTGGATTGTTAAAGGGGCTGAAATATTAAAAATTAGTTCGAAAGTCGGGAAAGAACAGAAGCCGGCAGGCAGGCAGGTTCGAAAGAAGCTACAGTTTGAATGCAGTGTTAAGTTTCGGCTAGGTAACTTTTTATATAGATGAGGTTGTGGATTAGAGGTTGGCCAGAATACGAATGGTTATCTTCCGGACTTTCAGACTTTCGCCTGCCTGCCGGCAGGCAGGGACTAAAACCCTCACTTTTCCAACAGCTCGTCGATCTTATCCACTAACTCCCCAATATTAAAAGGTTTATTAATGAAGGCATCAAAACCGAAATTCCCGAATGATGTAGCTAGTTCGGGATACGCGGAAATTAACATTACAGGCAAATGGCATGTTTCCTTATTGCTTTTAATAAGCTGGCAAATCCTTCCCCCGTTTAAACCAGAAAGTAAATAATCGGTTAGTATTAAATCCGGCTTATATTTCTCAATGGATTCGAATATATCGTCCGTCCCATCAATGCCTACCACAGTGAACTCGTTATAAGTGAGCACAGTTTCAAGTACTTGTAAAATGTCATCATCATCTTCAATGATCAAAATTTGCTTTGACATAGTTTCTGCTTTAGTTAAACTCATTGTAATTCGAATAAAGATTGAAAATACCTGCCAACCGGCAGACTGGTTATTGGTTGACCTCATGCCGTGTAGATATTGGCATACCGATACTCTCGGGAAAGGCTAACGTTAATTTATAAGACATCAACGTTTAAATCAGGGGAAATTATTTACTGTTTTATCCAATCAGATAAACAGGTTTCACCTGTTTAACGTAGCTATCACGGCTTTAGTTACAATATTTTTTATTTAACTATGAAGACTGGTCAAATATGTGAGCAGATTCAGGACTTACCAGACGGCACTCCCGTTAAAATCAAAATCGCTGATTGAGAAAACCAAATCGGATTTTTATATTGTCTAACATCCAATCCGACCGTTAGTCAGAGATTTGTAATCACTTAATCCCACAAAACAAACACACATTTTTTTCGTTGTTTGTTTAATAGCAAACCCACCATCATCCAGGTCGCGGATCAAAAACCCCTCCCAGTGTCGGTATTATGTAACATTTAGTTGGTTTTTTAAACCATAGCAAATTTTAAACGTATAAAGGATAAGTGGCTAGTTATAGTAACGGTGGTATGCAAAAGCGTTTAGACGCAATTAATTGTTACAGCGAGTCACCTAATTTATGGTTATTAATTTTATGGAATCACTACCAGTACTAAAAAAGAAATCCGAAGATATTCAGGAAGAGATCAGAACATTAC
>Ga0207048_10061_pt2 | contig 35316 bp, 37 predicted proteins | sample Alteio_BWMinCont_65_FD_153301 | JGI IMG/M metagenome (GOLD analysis project Ga0207048, IMG submission 153301) | Enriched cells from forest soil in Barre Woods Harvard Forest LTER site, Petersham, Massachusetts, United States -... | ecosystem: Environmental > Terrestrial > Soil > Temperate forest >...
ACCCAATAGGGATCGCGGGAGAAATCGCCTTCCATGTTGAATTCGGCCCACAGCCAGCCTGCGCGCACGGTTGAATAATTTGGAAAGCCGGGAACAGACACGTTAGGTTCCTCACCTCTCGATGATTTCGCCGGTTGAACTACGCCGCATTTTGGCGGAGTGGCGTGTCCGGATGCAGCGGATCAAGGAAATCCTCCAACCAGCATCTTGGAACGAAAACGAGTGGCGGCAATTTTCACAAGGGCTCGCCCTCCTCGTTCGCGAGCATGGCCGCAGCTGGATCATCGATCCCAACGTCTACTGGGATCTCCGCTGGAAACTCCAAGACGGTGGCGAACTCATCTGCCAGGTTGAACACATTCCCGGCGAAAAAACCTCCCTCGTCGTCGCCCAAAATGGCGGATTCGCCGAGGAAGTCGGCAGCTACACCTGGCTCTGGGCCGAATTCAACATGGAAGGCGATTTCTCCCGCGATCCCTATTGGGTTGACGGCTCTTGGAAGGAAGCCCTCACTGCGCTTCTCCTGCCCCTCGACCGCCAATCCACCTACCTCCTCGCCGGTCGCACCGAAACTCCCGACTCTCTCCTCCTTCAGGACGGCGCGCGCCCCAACGACGGTCAATACGGCATGCCCGCGCTCATGAATGGACAAATCAGTTACCACGCGGATTGACACGCCCGCGTCCGTTGCTAACCGTTGAAAGATGCCACAAAAATTGACATGGAAGGACGCGGAAGAAATCGCGTACGGCCTGATCGACAAGTTTCCCGATCAGGACCCGTTGAAGCTCAGCTTTCCGAAACTACATAAAATGGTGATCGAACTCGAAGACTTCGGCGACGATCCCGATAAATCCAACGAAGGCATCATGGAAGCAATCCAGATGGCCTGGTACGAGGAGGTCAAATGAGCACCCGCACCGCCATCACTTCTCCCGATGCGCCACCCGCCGTCGGTCCCTACTCGCAAGGCATCCGCACCGACTCGTTTGTCTTTCTCGCGGGCCAGATCCCGCTCGTGCGCGACACCGGCAAATTCGTCGACGGCGGCATCACCGAGCAGACCGAGCAAGTCATCACCAACATCAAGGCGCTCCTCGCCACGCAAAAGCTCGACCTCAGCAACGTCGTCAAAGCCACCGTCTTCCTCGCCGACATGGCCGAATTCACCGCGATGAACGAAGTCTACGCAAAATACTTCACCGGCACACCTCCGGCCCGCTCGACCGTCCAGGTCGCGCGCTTGCCCAAGGACGCCCGCGTCGAAATCGAAGTCATTGCGCAGGTGGGGAACTAGCATGTCGGACGATCCACGCCACGCGCTCGCCCGCCGGATTTACGAAAGATCACACATCACCGGCGAATTCACGCTTCGCTCCGGCGCCAAAAGCAACGAATACTTCGACAAGTACCTCTTCGAGTCCGATCCGAGATTGCTCAAAGCCATCGCCGAAGCGCTCGTGCCGCTCGTCCCCCCCGGCATGGACGCGCTCGCCGGACTAGAAATGGGCGGCATCCCCATTGCCACGATGCTCTCGCAACTAACCGGACTGCCCATGCTCTCCGTGCGCAAAAAAGCGAAGGACTACGGCACCTGCAAAATCGCCGAAGGTGGCCAGGTCAAAGGACGCAAGCTCCTCATTGTCGAAGATGTCGTAACTTCGGGCGGCGCAATCCTCGATGCGGCCAAAGCCCTGCGCGAAGAAGGCGCGGTGCTCGCTCATGTCGTCTGCGTCATCGACCGTGAATCAGGCGGCCCCGCCAACCTCGCCAAAGTCGACCTCGCCCTCAAGCCCCTCTTCACCATGTCTGAACTGAAGCAAGCCGTTGCTTAGAACATTCCGTCATCCTGAGCTTGTCGAAGGATCAGCCTCCGGTAGGTATACATTTACGGAATAAGTGTGCGCTATCTGGAAGCTGATCCTTCGACAAGCTCAGGATGACGGAATGGTTTACCTCCACTCATGCTTCGGATATTTTCTCGAAAGCTCCTGCTTGATCTTCGGGTAACTCTCCTTCCAGAAATTCGCTAAATCCGTTGTAATCTGCACCGGCCTCTGATTCGGCGCAAGAATCTGGATCGTCACCGGCTGGCGCCCCTTCGCAACCGTTAGACTTGTCACCCCATATAAATCCTGGATACGTGCCGCCGTCATCGGTGCGCTGCCCAGGGTGTAAATCACCTTCGCCTTCCGTCCACCCGGAAGCTCCAGCCGCTCCGGCGCAAATTGATCGAGCCACCGCTGTGCTTGCGACGAGAGCCAACCCCGCAAAGCAGGTAAAACCTCCGCGTCCTTGATCGCCTTGTAGGTAAATGCCCCGTGACAAAGCTGACTTACAATCGCTCGGCGCGCCTCATCATCGGCGACGGGCAATTCAAGTTCCGGCATCCATTCCCGCAGGCAATTAAGCCGCACGAACCACTGCTCCACCGCGTCATCCCAGTTCTTCAACGGACAACGTCCCGACAAAACTTCCTCCGCGAGCAAACGCGCCGCCGCTTCCACATCGGCACCATCCTGCTCCGTAAAATCGAGCACCAGATCGCGGAAAAGACGCGTCCGCCTCGTCATCACGCGACGAAGATTCGGATCGAAAAGCGTCTCCGTCCCCTCCGTGAAATCATCCGGAAAAACATCGCGCAGCCACGACTCCTCCACCGCCGTCGCCTGGCTGAGCAAGACGCGCAACTCGTCGCGCGACTCGACCTCGCGGATTTCGCCCGCCACAAAAAGATCGCTCTTGCGCACCACGCTCTCGCGGGCCAGCTCACCGGTACGTTGATGAATCAGACGGCAGCGCAATGTTCCTTTATCGATCCGTCGCGCCAGTTGATCCGAAAACCCGACCAGCACACACCGCTGAATCGCCTCCGAACCAGCCGGTTTCTCGGCCACATCGAGTCCCGCCCGCTCCGAAAGACGTAGCAATTGATCGAGTGTCCCCGCCACTTCGCGCGCCGACCCCGCGTGAATGCCGAGGGGACGACACTTCTGCGGATCGAACTGACGCCCCTGCGCGAAACGCCACGCCCGCATCAGGATGAAAAAATCGGATTCGGCCTCGCCGCCGAGAATATCTTCCCGCGTCTCATCCATCCGCTTCCCCTCGCTCTTGAGCAGAATATTCCGACTCTGCGAAAGCGCGGCGATCAGGGCGGCGGCCCGCACGCAACCCAGCTCATGCGCGGCCAGCAGCATCCGGGCATAACGGGGATGGGCCGGAAATGAAGCCATTCTACGACCGGTCGACGTCAGTTTCTCCGCGTGATCAAACGCCCCGAGGTCCTGCAAAAGTTGTTTGGCACGGGCGAAAGATTTCGCTTCCGGCGCTTCGACCCACGGAAAGTTTTCGAGATCGTCGATCCCGCTCGCTTTGAGCGTCAACAACGCGCCACTCAGTTCCAGACGGCGTATCTCCGGCATCGTTTGCGCCGCTCGCTGCTCGTGTTCCCGCTCCGTCCAAAGCCGCACGCCGTGACCCGATGCGGTGCGTCCCGCGCGCCCGAGCCTCTGCTGCGCCGAGGCACGGCTGATTTTTTCAATCAGCAGCGTATTGATCCCACGATGCGGATCGAACCGCGCCACGCGGGCTAGGCCGCTGTCGATGATCGCGCGCACGCCGTCGATGGTCAGTGAAGTCTCTGCCACATTCGTCGAAACGATGATCTTCCGCTTCGGCCCGGGCGTCACTGCCGCATCCTGCTCGATCGGCGGCAACTCGCCGTGCAAAGCATGAAACGCGAACCCGCTTGTCGCCGACAGATCGCGGACCGCCGTCAGCGTGCGATGAATTTCATACGCGCCCGGCATGAAGATCAAGATGTCACCCTCGGGACATTTCCCCGCCACCAGCAACTTCTCGCAGGCATCGGCAGCCTGGTCCCAGATCGGGGCATCGCTCGGCTTGGGCAGATACTCCACCGACACGGGAAACATCTTTCCCGGCGATTCAAGCACTTCGCATGGCTTGAGATAATCGAGCAGAAGCCCCGTCTCCAGCGTCGCCGACATCACGATAATTTTGAGATCGGGCCGTACCGACTGCTGAATCTGCCGTGCCCGGGCCAGTGCCAGATCGCCTTCCAGATGCCGTTCATGAAATTCGTCGAAAACGAGAACGCTGACACCGGGCAGCGTCGGATTCTCCTGCATCTGGCGCAACAGAATACCCTCCGTCACATATAGAATCCGCGTATCGCGCCCCGAAACATTTTCCAACCGGTATTGGAAACCGACTTCGCCACCAAGTGATACCCGACGCTCCTCCGCCACTCGCTTCGCCAACAAACGCGCTGCCAATCGCCGCGGCTGCAAAACCACAATGCGCCCCTTGCCCGCCAAGTCATCATCGAGAAGATACTGCGGAATCTGCGTCGACTTGCCGGAGCCCGTCGGCGCCTGAAGAACCACGCGGTTCTGTTCGCGCAAAACGCGGGCAAGATCGCCCCGCAACGAAACGATGGGAAGAGAAGACTGATTCAAGAGCGCAATTTAACCATGCCCCCGCGATTGTCGAGCGAGCCTGAAATTAAAAGCCCGTTATCCCGAGCGAAGCTGAGCCAATAAGTAGGAGTTATATGACAGACTGCCCGAAGCGCAGTCGAGGGATATAGCCGTCATAGGAAAAATGTGTGAGTTGCGTCATAACGTGATTAATTTCGATCGAGCATCCCGCTTGTCGCTCATGCGAAAAGCGAATTACCTTTCTCGAATCCAAACATGGCGACGATTCCATTATCGCAAGATAATCACATCCATATCCCTCGACTTCGATTCGAGTCAACCTTGTGATAAAGTCATCTTTGGACTCATCATCCGCTCAGGATGACAGAAAGTTCAAATCTCAAACTGCCATTCGGTCTTCTTCGTCGAGCGATGCTTCTGCACCTCCCCGATCAACCGCCCCAGCGTGTAGGCATCGAGAATCCCCGCAATCGCATCACGCACCTGCTGCATCGCGATCCGCAACCCGCACGATTCCTCCTCGGGACACGAACACGGCTCGTAAGCGCTCTTGCTCACGCACGGAATCGGCGCGAGCGGCCCATCCAGCAACCGAATCACCTCACCCAGCGTGATGTCATCCGGCGATTTGGCCAGCGAGTAACCACCCTCCACGCCGCGCTTGCTTTTCAAAACCCCACCGTTACGCAACGCCAGAAGAATCTGTTCCAGAAATTTTTCCGGAATATTGGTGCGCTGCGCCACCGTCGAAATCTGAATCAAACTGTTCGGCCTCACATGCGATTCAAACCCAATTTCAACCAAAGCCCGCACCGCATATTCACCCTTTTTTGAGAGACGCATAAGCAATACTCTACCATTCTTATCGGCTTTGCAAGTTTCCGCTTTGTTATCCTGCCTAAACAGCCTATTTGACCTATGCCCTTGGCCAGCCACCCCTTACCGGCTATCCTACCGACGTGCCCACCTTCTACGAATCCCTCGCCTCAACGGTAGAGAAAAAGGAACCGGTCGCGCTGGGAATCATCACTGAAGTTCGCGGATCGAGCCCGCAAAAAGTTGGAGCAAAAGCCCTCTTCTTCGAGGACGGCCGAATCATCGGCACCATGGGCGGCGGTTGCCTCGAAGCTGAGATTCAGGATCGTGCGCGACAGGCTTTGCGCACCGGCAAGTCGGAAACTTTCGACCTCGTTCTCGATCACGATTTCGGTTGGGACGATGGCCTCGTCTGCGGAGGCCGAGTCAGCGGCATCATCCTACCTCGCATTCTTTCCGCTGCACCGATTTGGAATGAGCTGGCCAAGCGCCAGAATAAACGCATCTGGGGCGTTACGATGGATGACCATATGATGTGGGCGGACACGTCCGAAGCTTCCGGCCTCGATTGGCGCTACCGGGAAACTGTTGCGCCTCCCTGCACCCTCTGGATTGCCGGAGCGGGGCATATCGCACAAGCCGTCGCACCTCTCGCACTGAATCTCGATTTCGCCGTGACGGTTTTCGATGATCGCCCCGCGCTGGCTAATCATGAATTCTTTCCGCACGAAGTCACTTTGCGCGTGGGTGACTGGAAAGAAATTCTAGATGATTCCCTTTCCGAACATGGAACCTTTGGACTGATCGTGACGCGCGGCCATCGTCACGATGCTCTCGTCTTGCGTCACTGGATCAACTCCGATTTCGCCTTCCTGGGCATGATCGGCAGCCGCCGCAAAGCCCGCACGATTCGCGAACATTTCCTAGCCGAAAAAATCGGTAGCGAAGATGCGCTCTCGAGATTATCGTGTCCAGTTGGCGTGAATATTGCCGCGCAAACCGTGCCGGAAATCGCGGTGAGCATCATCGCCCAATATATTAACGAACGAGCCTCCTATGTTACCCAACAAAACTCTTCCATTCCTTCTCCTGATCCTGAGCGCAAGCCTGCCCGCCTGGTCAGCGCCGTCGACTGACTGGAATGCACCGCGTGGCCGTGTTGCGGAACTCCATTCGTGCGAATTATTCGCCGGTAGTTGCGTCGTCTCCTCCGAAGTCGGAATGGCAAACCATTACGCCCTGCGAGTCTGGCAATTCGACAGCGGTCAACTTAATGGCGTTCCGCTCAGTGGCCTGACTGTTGCTTTGCTCGAAAAAAGCGACGTCAATCTGGCCGATGCAACCCTTCCTGCCCGTGCTGCCGTGGCCTATCTCCCAATCGGGATTTCACCGAAACAAAAAGCCGCTTTAACTTCTTGGGCTCGCGCAAACACAACGGTAAAGCTAACCGACGTGGATGTGAAGTTGTTACCCCTGCATGCTGGGATTACCGAAGCTAAAGTGACTTTTTCTGCGGGGAAGGACATCGTTTTTACAGGTGGGACGCCTGTTGCTTGCAATGTCGGAGGTTGTGGAGAAATGCTTTGGTATCAGCCGCGTAGCGAGACAAGTTCGTTCGTAGTCGATCAGCTTGGAGAATCGCGAATCATCGAACCGCACCTCGCCATGCAATGGATGGATCATGGACGCCGGACGCTTTTTGTTGGGCGTTTTGGTTATTCCGATCTTCCGGTTCCGGCACTTTGCGGCGCGCCGAATACTATTGCTCTTTAAATCATCCGTCATGAGCCGCGCCTTGGTTGCCATTCTCGCCGCGGGAGAATCGCGGCGGATGGGCCAGCCCAAGCTTTGCATGCGTTGGGGAAAAACGAGCATCCTGGGATATCTCATCGAGCAATGGCGTGAAGCTGGGGCAGGAAAAATCCTCGTCATCCATGCCCAGGAAAAAGATGCGCCGGTCGTTGTAGAACTGGATCGACTGGGTATTCCACCCGAGCAACGTATTCCAACCGGAGCCCCGGAACGAGGCATGATGGGATCGGTCATTACCGCGGCACGTCAAGTCACCAATGATCCTTCCCTTATTCATCTGATCATCGCGCTGGGCGATCAACCCCACTTGCAAACGGAAACTCTGCGCAAGGTTCTTCACACCGTTGAAGTCAACCCAGAGAAAATTGTGCGTACTGTTTTTGAGAATAAGCCGGGTCATCCGTTAGCTTTACCGGCAAGCCTAGTAGCGGAACTTGCCGACACTACCTCCGCAACTTTGCGCGATTTCATCAGTCTACATTTGGAACGAGTCTTGGACTTGACGTGTTCCGATTCCGGAGTTCTTCTAGACATCGATACTCCTGATGATTACGCGCAAGTTTCACGACGGGCTGCATGCGAACTAACTTAAGCTTTATTTCATCCATGAGTTCGAAACCTTCATCGCTGCCATCGGTTGATCGCCGCACCTTCCTGAAAAGTATAGGAACGAGTGCCGTGGCAGTCGCCTCGGTTCAGGTCGGTGCGATGGCGGATGAAATCAGCAAGGCCGCCGGTCCCGGCCCGCAAGGCCCCGGCCCCGTACCCATTTCGCTATCGATCAACAGAGAGAAAAAAGATTTCAACCTGGAGCCCCGCGTGACGCTGCTCGATGCCTTGCGCAATCATGGTCCCCTCACTGGCACCAAGGAAGTCTGCGACCGCGCGACTTGCGGCGCCTGCACCGTCTTCATCGATGGGAAACTGACTTACTCATGCATGAAACTGGCCATCGACGCGCAGGGACATGAGATCACGACCATCGAAGGTCTGGCGAAGAACGGCCAGCTCACCGCCGTGCAGCAAGCCTTCATCGATTGTGATGCCTTGATGTGTGGATTTTGTACTCCCGGTCTCGTCATGGCCGCGACTGCTTTGCTCGCATCGAATCCGCATCCGACCGAAAATGAAATCAAGCGCGGTTGTTCGGGTAATCTCTGCCGTTGTGGAACCTATCCGCATGTCATCAAAGCCGTGCTCAAAGCAAGCGGTGCAGCCGTCACGGAAAACACCACGGTAATCCAGGTATTTGGAGGGACGACCTCCGTGTCGTCCGCGGCCCGGACGGAGCCGGGCCCTCCAGGAAAAATCGAGGCAACAAGTCCAATCCAAGAAATCAAATATGGCAGCATGGCCTAATCCCAGCGAAGTTCTCGGCAAGCCCGCCACACGTCTCGATGGCGTGGCCAAGGTCACCGGTCAGGCCAAATACGCTTACGACGTCCAGCCCGATGGCTGGCTCTACGGGATGATTCTCCGTTCGAAGTGGCCAGCCGCCAATGTTACCAAGATCGATATCTCGAAGGCTCAGGCAATGCCGGGTGTAAAAGCTGTCATCTTGTCGGGTGGCGAAAACCGCAAAGTTCGTTATTATGGACAAGAACTGGCCGCGGTAGCCGCAACGACCAAGCAGGCTTGTCTCGATGCGTTGCGCGCCATTGAGGTCACCGCCGACCCGCTCGCCTTCGTGGTGAAAGAGGACGATGCGATGAAACCTGATGCACCGCACGTTTTCGACACTCCCAATGTCAGTGATCCGAAAGTGGAAGAGAACGGACAGGTCGATCAGGCGATGGCTTCGGCCCCTGTTGTTTACGAAGCGGAATTGCGCACCCAGATCCAGCTTCATCATCCGTTGGAAACCCATGGCAATACGGTGTGGGTCCAAAACGATCACGTCACCGCGTGGGCATCGACCCAGGGTGTCTTTAGCGTGCGCGATGGCCTGGCCAATAATTTGAAAATGCCCCAATCCAATGTGCAGGTGATCTGTGATTATATGGGCGGCGGGTTCGGATCGAAATTCGGCCCGGGTGCTCATGGCGGACTCGCCGCGCAACTTTCCAAGGCAGCTGGTGCGCCAGTGAAACTGATGCTGAACCGTCTCGAACAGGGGCTGGCGGTGGGGAATCGACCCTCCTCCCTGCAAAAAGTTAAATTCGCCGCGGGCAAGGACGGCAAGTTGATCGCTGCTGATATCACGAATTATGGATCGCCCGGCATTAGTGGAGGCGGGCAGACGGCCGGTGGTGGTGGTGGATCCAGCATCGCCATGCCCTACATTTATCATTTTCCTAATTCTCGCGTGAACCAGTATAACGTCGTCCTTAACACTGGTCCCGCGAGCGCCTTTCGTGCTCCCGGACATCCTCCCGCCAGTTTCAGCACCGAATCGATGATGGATGAACTGGCGGTGAAGCTCGACATGGACCCCGTCGAGTTTCGCTTGCTAAATGATGGAGACGGAACCCGCCAACGCGAATACCGCGAAGGCCGCGATAAATTCGGCTGGGCCTCCAAATATCAGAAACCCGGCACCAGTCCCGGTACAGTCAAAACCGGTGTCGGTTGCGCGGGCGGAACCTGGGGCGGCGGTGGAGGTGGTACCAAAGCCGAGGTGCAGATCAATCCCGACGGCACGGTGGAAGTCCGCTGCGGCACACAAGATTTGGGTACCGGCTCCCGCACCGTGGTGGCCATTGTGGCAGCGGAAGCTTTCGGACTTCACCCTGGCGACATCAAGGTCAAGATTGGCGATACCAACCTGCCTCCCTCAGGTGGAAGTGGTGGCAGTAGCACCACGGCTTCCGTGGCTCCGGCTATTTGGGATACCTGCCAAAACGCGCTGACCGCCTTGCAACAACAAACCGGCGTCACCGATGCTCGTGGCGCCAACTGGATCGATACCTGCAAGAAACTTGGCATCAATCCGCTCACAGCCCAGGGCGCATGGCAGAAGGGATTCTCCAACAGCGGCGCAGGCGGGGTGAACTTCGCCGAAGTTGAAGTCGACACGGAAACCGGTTTTATTCGCCTGAAAAAAATCGTCGCGGTGCATGACTGTGGCTTAATCGTGAATCCCCTCACCACCACCAGCCAGATTAATGGCGGAGTTGTTTCGGGCATCGGCTATGCCCTGTATGAAGAGCGGGTGATGGATCAAATGACCGGTCTGCTGCTCAATATCAATTTCGATTCTTATAAAATTCCAAATATCGCCGACATGCCCGACATCGAAGTTGTCCTTCTTGATATGCCCGAACGGGGTGTCATCGGCATCGGAGAGCCAGCCGTCATCCCCGTCGCTGGCGCCATCGCCAATGCAGTTGCCAATGCCATTGGCGTGCGTGTCCACAGCCTGCCCATCACTCCCGCCAAGGTCCTTGCCGCCCTCGGTAAAGTCCCCAACGTCCCCGCCACTAGCGTATGAACCCCTTCCAGTACGTCACCGCCCACACATCCGATGAAGCCGTCAGCCTGATCGGCCAGAATGGTCGCTATCTCGGGGGCGGGATCGATCTCCTCGGCGAGATGAAGGACTACATCGTTTCGCCCGATGTGCTGGTGGATGTGAAAGGCCTGAGTGATCTTACAAAAATTCATTCCGAATATGAAGGTACTCTTCAAATGTCACCCGCGTGGCCAGAATCAAAAAAAAGCCCACCAGCTTTGCTTTATATAGGCTCATTAGTCACCATTACCGAACTAGCCGAAAATGCGGATATCAAAACGAAATTGCCGGGGCTCTCTGAAGCGGCAACCGAGGTTGGTTCGCCACAGATCAGAAATGTGGCTTCACTTGCCGGCAATCTTCTTCAGCATTCGCGCTGTTGGTACTACCGCCAACCCGATATTGCCTGTTTAAAGCGTAGTGGCGATACTTGTTATGCTCAGGAAGGTGAGAATAAATACCATTCCTTATTTACTGGATGTAAGTGCATTACTCCATTTACATCAAATCTCGGCGTGATGCTTGCCGCCCTAGATGGAATGGTTTACGTGCAGAAGGGACCAAAGAGCTTTGCTCATCTATCAATTCCTGAACTTTATTCAGAGGCATGGAAAAATCCAGCTGCTCATACCTCTCTTAAAACTTCTGATTTTCTTTGTTTGATCTTAGTCAATCTTAACCGCGCCCGAAGCGCCTATCGCCAGATGAGCGAGAAAAGCGAGTTCGACTGGGCCCTGGTCAGTTGCGCGGCGGCGGGAAATGTGGCCGATGGCAAGATCACCGATGCGCGCATTGCGTTGGGGGCAGTTGCGCCCGTGCCTTATATGGTGAAGGAAGCACACCATTTCCTCGAAGGCAAATCGCTCACCGATGAGAACGCCTCCAAAGCCGCCGACATCATCCTCAAGGATGCGAAGCCGCTCGCCCATAATGGCTACAAGATTCCCCTCGCCCATACCCTCATTCGCCGCACGCTCCTCGCGCTCAACACATGAAAACGCCGAACGAAAAACCCGTTCAGTCCCTGCCCTGCCGCCACTTGCGTACGAAGCGGATGTACATTCCGGCCCTCGCCGAAGGTGCGCTCGACAGTGAGAATTATCGCGACGACCAGGCTTTCTACTGGTGCAACAAAACGCTCACCGCACTTGGACAGGACGATGAGCAGGTACATCCCTGTGTTTGCCAACCGGGCCGTTCCTGCCACGAGACCTAGTCATCGCCTGCAAATCGTAACGTGGTGTTTGGCCAGGAAATAGTTACGCTGGCACTTCTCGACGCATGACTCCATCCGCGCCCAGCGATTCATCCCCTACTCCAAAACCGACCTTTACGGAAGCGCTCCGCTTCTGGTCACGCTTGGGCTGGATTAGTTTTGGTGGGCCGACTGGCCAGATCGCAATCATGCACCGGGAACTCGTTGATCTCAAAAAGTGGGTCGACGAGAAGCGGTTTCTCAACGCGCTGAACTACTGCATGATGCTGCCGGGTCCCGAAGCACAGCAACTCGCGACTTATCTCGGCTGGTACTTGCACGGCGTTCGAGGGGGCATCTGTGCGGGATTGCTCTTCATCCTTCCTGCTGTTTTTATCCTCTGGGGGTTAAGCCTAATTTATATCTGCTATGGAACCGTACCGATCATCGCCGCGGCTTTCTACGGCCTCGTGCCTTCCGTTATCGCCATCGTCTTCCATGCCATGCAACGCTTGGGCCGAAAAACGCTTCATGATCCGTTGCGTTGGGTCATCGCCATTTCAGCTGCCGTACTGATCTATTTTTATCGGGACAGCTATCCACTTGTGGTGTTGGGCGCAGGACTTCTTGGCTGGCTATTTCGCAAACAAATCAAGATTGATAAACCCTCGACAGAATCAAAAACAAAGCCGAATCCCATTCGTATCGCACCGCTGATTCGCATCGCCACGATCTGTATCGCAATCTGGTTTGCGCCATTGCTGGCTCTCGGCTCATGGCTCGGCTGGAATCATACCATTGCCCAGGAAGGAATTTTTTTTAGTAAGGCCGCGCTCGTTACTTTCGGCGGAGCCTACGCCGTCCTACCCTACGTCGCCCAACATGCGGTAGAACATTATCACTGGCTGAGCCGGGAACAAATGCTGCATGGATTCGGTCTGGCTGAGACGACGCCGGGGCCATTGATCATGGTGCTGCAATTCGTCGGCTTCATGGGCGCATGGACCCATCACGGCCAGCTTACGCCAATCGTGGCGGCAACCCTGGGCTCATTTATCACGAGCTGGGTCACTTTTGCGCCATCGTTTCTTTTTATCCTGGTTGGCGCACCATTTGTGGAACGACTCACCCAAATCGTTTCGATTCAGTCCGTGCTCAGTGCGATCTCTGCCGCGGTGGTTGGCGTAATGGCAAATTTTGCGCTTTGGTTCGCCTGGCACGCGATTTTTCCCGCAAGCCAGATGGAATATCCTGATTTCTTTGTTCTGATTGTCAGCCTCGGTGCATTCGCTGCGCTCTACCTCTGGAAAGCAGATGTGGTGCTCTTAATCGGGATTTGCGCCGCACTGGGCGTGATCTATAAAATGTTAATTATTTAAAACCATGTCGTCCCTCGACAAATTCGGGATGACAAAAATTTCAATCAAGCATATCAAGCAGCACGTCATCAAAGCCCATGTTGATGAGTCCCCACGTCTTATCGGGACGATAAAAAATAAAACGCCAGCGCAGAGGCTGCACGGAATGACGCGAAAGATAGGTCAGCACCAAAACATTCGATCCGATGCTATAGTTATCGAAGATTTCGTAATCGTTCATCGCGCCGTAAATACCAAAAGCTTCCTGGGTTTTGGAAATGAGCACCGACATCTTCTCCTTCTGTTCCCCGAGGCGCGTGCCCTCTAGAAAATTTTCGTAAGCGGGAGCATAGTCACCAGCCTTAAGGCTTTTGAAAAATTTATCGATCGGCCCAGCCAGTTCCGCCGGAGGCGGTGTTGGATTCGGCTTATGGTTCAAGCCTACCGGCATAATATTGCGTGGCGGTGAAGGAGCCGTTTGCGTTCCAGTACCAGCACTCGGGACGTTCGTGCTTTGGGCGCGAAGTGGAACAAAAAAACAAAAGGAGACAGCGAGAAGCAGCAGGTGGATGTTTTTCATGGATGGTTAAGTAAGGCGCTTAGTTTTTCCTTGGCGTGAGAAGTTAATGGCGCGCCATGCGCAAATGTCAGGGTATGAAAATCGTAGCCGAGCAGTTTTTTAAGCGAGAGCCTATTTTGTTCGGCATCGGTGCAATATTTATCCGGCAAAAATTCGAGCCCTTTTTCCGAGTTGGTGTTGATGATCGCATCGCCCAGCAACATCACGCCGGTATTGGAGTAAAAAGCCGTTTCGCCCGGAGTGGCCCCTGGAATGGCAATGGGCGCAATCCCGTAAAGTAATTCGTTCTCAAGCAGGACAACATCGCATTTGATCTCGACGATATCGCGTCTGGTAGCCGGGGCAGTTACGATGGGCACTTGATGCAGTTTACGCAGCACGTCGGCACAACGGACATGATTGCCGTTCGTCAGCAAGATCGCGCGCACGGGAGCGATCTTCAAAAGATCCTTCCAGGCCGCGTCGGACAGCGGCACCGGATCGACAAGCACCAGCCCGCTGCTGGTTTTAAGCGCGGCACAGCCAAGATCGCACTTCAAGTTTGGATCGTAAACCGACCAGTGAAAAAGATTAGCACCCAAAGCCTGAAATTCATCGGCGTGTATCGTCATATAATCCCCTTTATTCAATTCCCATACGCCGTCATCGGCGGACAGGAACAGATGAGATTCCTGTCGCCGTAGACATTGTCGATTCGGCCCACATATGGCCAGAACTTATGTTCACGCAACCAAGAGACTGGGAAAGCGGCAAGCTCCCGGTTGTAGGGACAATCCCAGACATCCGCCGAAACACTGGCTGCCGTATGCGGCGCATTTTTAAGCGGATTATTATCGCGGGGCCATTCGCCCGACACAACGCGTTCCATTTCGCCATGGATGGCGATCAGCGCCTCGCAAAAACGATCAAGTTCTTCCTTCGATTCGCTTTCGGTCGGCTCGATCATCATCGTGCCCGGAACAGGAAAAGAGATCGTCGGCGCGTGAAATCCATAATCCATCAATCGTTTAGCGATGTCTTCCACCTCGATGCCCGCCGCCTGTTTCCAGGGCCGTGAATCGAGAATAAACTCGTGCGCAACCAAATTGGAATGGCCCCGGTAGAGCACCTTGAAGTAAGGCTCCAGCCTCTTCGCCATGTAATTGGCGTTGAGAATCGCCGTCTGGGTTGCGCGCGTCAGGCCCTCCGCTCCGAGCATCGCGATATACATCCACGAAATCACGAGGATGCTCGCGCTACCCCACGGCGCCGCACTGACCGCGCCTTCCTCACGACGCGCTTCGCCGGGAGCGATCACAACATGCCCCGGAAGATAATCGACGAGATGTGCCGCCACAGCAATGGGTCCAACGCCGGGACCACCTCCGCCATGCGGAATGCAGAACGTCTTGTGCAAATTCATGTGGCAAACATCGATGCCAAAATCGCTGGGACGACAAAGCCCCACCTGCGCGGTCAGGTTGGCACCGTCCATGTAAACCTGCCCGCCATAAGAGTGAACGATTTGCGCCGCTTCGATAATCGTTTCCTCAAAGACGCCATGCGTCGAAGGATAAGTAATCATCGCCGCGGCGAGATTGGCCGCATGTTTCTCCGCTTTCGCGCGCAGATCATCGATGTTGATATTACCCTGCGCATCGCAGGCCACCGGCACAACACTCATGCCCGCCATGACCGCGCTTGCTGGATTCGTCCCGTGGGCCGAAACCGGGATCAGGCATACCCGACGGAATTCCTCCCCACGCGCCTGATGATAAGCGCGAATGGCCAGCAACCCAGCGTACTCGCCCTGCGAACCGGCGTTGGGTTGCAATGAAACGGCGGCGAGGCCGGTAATCTCCGCCAGCCATTCTTCAAGTTGACGAAAAAGAGTCTGGTAACCACGTGTCTGTTCGTTGGGAGCAAAGGGGTGCAGCTTTCCGACCGTGGGCCAAGAAACCGGGAACATTTCGACCGAGGCATTCAGCTTCATCGTGCACGAACCGAGCGGAATCATCGACGTGCAGAGCGAAAGATCACGCGATTCGAGCTTGCGAATGTAACGCAACATTTCCGTCTCCGTACGGTGCGAATTGAAGACCGGATGAGTTAGGTAAGCGCTGATACGCAACAACGACTCGGGCAGGCAGAGGGGCTCTTCCTCTTCCGAAAAATTGACGAGACTTTCGATTCTACCGGCCTCCTCACCCTTCCCGAAAATGCGGATCAAAATGGCTAAATCGGCATAGGTCGTCGTTTCATCCAACGAGATGCCCACGGTATCCGAATCGATGACCCGGAGATTAACGCTGTGCAAAAGAGCTTCCTGAACAATTTCATGCGCGCTCCACTTAGCCGAGGTCGTGATCCGGAGCGTGTCGAAAAAATGGATCTTCCCGATACTGTAACCCAGTACTTCCAGGACGGAGCCGAGCCAGACTGTCATGCCATGCACTCGCTCGGCGATTTCACGCAAGCCTTTCGGCCCATGATAAACGGCGTACATGGAGGCCATCGCCGCGAGCAAAACCTGCGCAGTGCAAATATTACTTGTCGCCTTGTCGCGACGGATGTGTTGTTCGCGTGTCTGAAGCGCAAGACGCATGGCGGGCCGGCCATGAACATCGTGCGAAAGCCCAATGAGCCGTCCTGGCATGTGCCGTTTCAACTCGTCTTTCGTGGCAAAAAAAGCGGCGTGCGGTCCACCATAACCGAGAGGAACACCGAAGCGTTGCGCGGAACCGACTGCGACATCGGCACCAAATTCGCCCGGTGGTTTGAGCAGCGTCAGTGCCAGCAAATCGGTGGCCACGGCAACCTTACCACCGACCTGATGAATCGATTGAATGAATTTTGACTCGTCAATGATGGCGCCGTCCGTGCCCGGGTACTGGAGCAACGCGCCAAAACAGGTCGCATCGGGATTGAAGTCGCTCGCATCACCGACCACCACTTCGATGCCCTGCGGCACCGCACGGGTCCTCACCACGTCGAGCGTCTGCGGATGGCAGGCGTTCGAGACAAAAAAGAGATGTGCCGCCGGATTGACCCGCACGCTGTGTAACATGGTCATCGCTTCTGCCGCTGCGGTCGCTTCGTCAAGCATGGAGGCATTGGCAATATCGAGCCCGGTCAGATCGGCAACCATGGTCTGGAAATTGAGCAGCGCTTCGAGACGGCCCTGGGCGATTTCAGCCTGATAAGGCGTGTAAGCCGTATACCAACCGGGATTCTCGAGAACATTACGCTGAATCACCGGTGGCGTGATCGTATCGTAATAACCTTGCCCGATAAACGAGCGAAAGACTTTGTTGTGCGACATGATCTCGCGCAAGGCTTCACTCGCCTCACGTTCCCCTTTCGCAGCGGGAAGATCAAGTGGACGGCGCAGGCGAATCGCCGGCGGTATCACCGCATCGACCAATTTCTCCAGTGACTCATAGCCAAGCAATTTTAACATCGTCCCAACCTCTTCCGGCTGCGGCCCCAGATGCCTACGCGCAAAGGTATCGAGCGGGGCGAAAGGAGCGACGGAGGTATTCAGAGTGGAGGAGGAGTTGAGAGACGAGTACGACGAGGAAAAAGGCACCGAATGCGGTGCGGCCTGAACTTCATGCATTCGTGATCCTAAAATCCATCGCCGACAAATCAAGCGGGATAATCTGTACTGATTTTTGACGGAATTACGGAATTAATGGAATCATGGAGTTTATTTGGACAAAAGATGCAGAAATGGTTTTCAGGAAATAAGGATTCTCTTCCCCGTGCTTGCTTCCTGTTAAAAAAAATTCCGTTAATTGCGTAATTCTGTCAAAAATTTCCCCGGACAATTTTTTTGCAAGATCGGTCTGACTCGTGCTTCAATCATCGCCTCTTATGGCATACAAAGACATCACTCCCCCGTCTGGCGGCAAAATTTCAATCAAAGACGGCAAACTTACCGTCCCCGATAATCCGGTCATCCCTTTTATCCGCGGCGACGGCACCGGCCCCGACATCTGGGCCGCCAGCGAAAAGGTCTTCGATGCAGCCGTCAAAAAAGCCTACGGCGGTAAAAAGAAAATCGCCTGGTTCGAAGTCTTCGCGGGTGAAACCTCCAAGACCAAATTCGACAACTGGCTTCCTGACGACACCATCGAAGCCTTCAAGGAATTTCTCGTCGGCATCAAGGGCCCCCTCACCACACCCGTCGGCGGCGGCATCCGCTCGCTCAACGTCGCCCTGCGCCAGATGCTTGATCTCTACGTCTGTCTGCGCCCCGTCCAATATTTTGTCGGCGTGCCGAGCCCGGTGAAGCATCCCGAGAAAGTCGACATGGTCATCTTCCGCGAAAACACGGAGGACATCTATGCCGGCATCGATTTCCAGGCAGGCAGCGAACCGGCCCTTAAAATCCTCGAATTCCTTAAGACCAGTTATCCGAAGGAATTTAAAAAGATTCGCTTCGGCGAAACGGAACCCGGCACGGTCGGTGTCGGCATCAAGCCGGTTTCAAAGCCCGGCACAGAACGTCTGATCCGCTCCGCGATCAAGTACGCCATCGACCAGAAAAAGAAATCAGTCACCTTCGTCCACAAGGGCAACATCATGAAATACACCGAAGGCGCTTTCCGCGACTGGGGCTACGATCTTGCCAAGAAAGAATTCGGCGCGGTTGAGATCGACGGCGGTCCCTGGTGCAAGCTGCCCGGCGGGGTCATCATCAAAGATGCCATCGCCGACATTACGCTCCAGCAGGTGCTCACCCGTCCGGAAGATTTCGATGTCATCGCCACACTCAACCTCAACGGCGATTATCTCTCCGACGCCCTCGCCGCGCAAGTGGGCGGCATCGGCATTGCGCCCGGCGGTAATATCAATTACCTCACCGGCCATGCCATCTTCGAAGCGACTCACGGCACCGCGCCCAAGTATGCGAATCAGGATGTCGTCAATCCCGGCTCGGTCGTTCTCTCAGGCGAAATGATGTTCCGCTATCTCGGCTGGAACGAAGTAGCCGACTTGATTCTCAAGGGTCTCAACGGCGCGATTGGCAGCAAGAAAGTCACCTACGATTTCGCCCGCCAGATGGAAGGCGCTACCAAGATCAAGTGCTCCGAGTTCGGCGATAATATCATCGCGCACATGTAAAAAGTGCGGGCCTTATAGTAGATTGAAAAGCCCCGGCTAAAAAGTCGGGGCTTTTTTTATCGAGCCGCAGTTTGTGTCGCGTCGACTTTATCCAAGCTGGCGCATTCTTTGCAAAGCGGCCTGTTTTTAGTTCCACTTATTCTGCTACCGATAGGAATTTCACTGCCATGAACGCATCTGGAATTATCGTGGTAATGAAATTCCCTGATCGAATAGAACGGAGCGACCTTCGACATGAATGACTCCTTTCGCAATTTTTGTTGCACCCGACACTTAAGATATTTATAAGCCCAAATCAATCCTTAAATTAAATATTTACAGGAAAAGTGTCCAAGGTGTGGCTCCCCATCTCGACATGGCACAGCAAAATAGATAGGCTCCACAGATGGACGATGTTCTCTTACGCCTTCTGGAAGAAAACGCTCTCGCTACACCTGAGACGTTGGCTGCCCAGTTGAATACGACTCCGGACGATATTCGTAGCCGGATCAAGCAGCTTGAAAAAAACCGCGTGATTTTGGCCTATAAGGCCATTGTTGACGACGAGCGTGCCAAGAGAACCCTAGTCAAGGCGGTCATCGAAGTGCGCATTACGCCCGAACGCGAAGGCGGCTTCGATCGGCTGGCCCATCGCATCGCCCAGTATCGCGAAGTTCATTCCTGCTTTTTGATGAGCGGCGGCTTCGATCTGCTTGTCTTCATCGAGGGAAATACGCTTCAGGAAGTCGCCGGGTTCGTTTCGGAAAAACTTTCGACTCTGCCGGGTGTCCTCTCGACCGCCACTCATTTCAACCTCAAGACCTACAAGCAGCAGGGCGTCCTGCGCCACAAGATCGAAAACGAGGAACGTCTCCAGATCAGTCCCTAACCGCCTTGCACGACATGCCACGTCCATGCACCTACCTCTTTCCCCTGTTCCCATGACTTCACCCAATGATTTCGTTGCCGAACATGTGCGTGCCATCCCGCGCTCCGGTATCCGCGATTTTTTCGAGATTGTCCAATCAATGGCCGACGTTATTTCGCTCGGCATCGGTGAACCCGATTTCGTTACGCCCTGGCATATCCGTGAAGCCGCGATTTACGCGCTCGAACGGGGCAAGACCGGTTATACTTCAAATCTCGGCCTCTTGCGCCTACGCGAAGGCGTCAGCGAATATGTCTCCGAAAATTATGGCGTTACCTACGACGCTGCGACCGAAGTGCTCATCACCGTCGGCGTCTCCGAAGCGCTCGACCTCGCCTTGCGCGCCATCCTTAATCCCGGCGACGAAGTTCTTTATCACGAGCCCTGTTATGTCTCCTACAGCCCCAGCATCACGCTGGCGCACGGTCGCGCCGTGGCGATCAGCACACGCGAAGCGGACGAATTCAAGTTGCGCCCCGCCGCGCTCAAGGCCGCGATCACGCCTAAATCAAAAGTCCTTCTCCTGAATTTTCCCACGAATCCGACTGGTGCGGTCCTAACTGCCACCGAACTGGAGCAGATCGCCGCGATTTGTCGCGAACACAACCTGCTCGTCATTACCGATGAGATTTACTCCGAGCTTTCCTACAACGAACCGCATACTTCTATCGCATCGCTGCCCGGCATGCGCGAGCGCACCATTTTCCTGCACGGCTTCTCAAAGGCTTTTGCCATGACCGGCTTCCGCATCGGATATGCCTGCGCACCTGCACCGCTGATCGATGCCATGATGCGAATCCACCAGTACGGCATTCTTTGCGCACCGATTGTCAGCCAGGAAGCAGCCCTGGAAGCATTGCGCCATGGCCACAACGACATGCTCGAAATGCGTGAGCAATATCGCAAACGCCGCAACTTCCTTCTGCATGCTTTCCGCGAAATGGGCCTTCCCTGCTTCGAGCCGCGTGGCGCGTTTTATCTTTTCGTCGGCATCAAGCCGACTGGAAAATCGTCGCACGATTTCGCCATGGGCCTGCTCAAACAGGAAAAAGTTGCAGTCGTTCCTGGTACTGCCTTCGGTATCAGTGGCGAAGGTTACATTCGTTGCAGTTATGCGACAGCCTTGGAACAACTTGAGATCGCCGCACAGCGCATCGCGCGCTTTGTTGGAAAAATATAGGCCTGTATTTTAAACAGTCCTCCGCAGCCATAAAGAAACGCCTTGTATAGGGTTGCCTGAGCCGCTAGCTTCTCGGGTTCCCCTCCCCTATCCGTATGGAAAAAATTCGTAACATCGCCATTATCGCCCACGTCGACCACGGCAAAACCACGCTCGTCGATCAACTCCTTCGCCAATCCGGCACCTTTCGCTCTAACCAGGCCGTCGTCGAACGCGTCATGGACTCGATGGATCTCGAACGCGAAAAGGGCATTACGATCAAGGCCAAGAACGCCGCTTTCCAATACCAGGATTATCACGTCAACATCGTCGACACTCCCGGCCATGCCGATTTCGGCGGCGAAGTGGAGCGCATCCTCAAGATGATCGACGGCGTGCTTCTCGTCGTCGATGCCTTCGATGGCCCCCAGGCCCAGACCAAATTCGTCTTGCGCAAGGCGCTTGAAGTCGGCGCCAAACCGATCGTCGTTATTAACAAGATCGACCGCGAGAACGCCCGCCCGCATAAGGTGCTCGACATGATCTTCGAGCTTTTCCTCGAACTTCACGCCACCGATGAACAGCTCGATTTCACCGCCATCTACGCCTCAGCCAAACTTGGTTTCACCGTCAAGGAATGGAAAGGTCATCTCGATGACGAAACTCGCAACGCTGGCATGACCGCGCTTTACGACGCCATCATCGCCAAGATTCCCCCACCGGTTGCCAATGCCGACAAGCATTTCGAAATGCTCGTCTCCAATCTCGATTACAGCGATTACCTGGGACGAATTGCTTACGGCAAAATCACCGGCGGCAAAGTCACCATGGGTGATAAAATCCTCTGCATCCACAAAGATGGCAGCAGGGAAAAAGGCACCGTCACCAAAATTCTCTCTCATGCCGGTCTCGCCAAAATCGAAATCAACGAAGCTATGGCGGGCAATATCGTCGGCATCGCTGGTTTTGAAGACATCTTCATCGGCGAAACACTGACCGACTCCGAAACCGCCGAGGCAGTTCCCTTCGTCGACATCGATCCACCTACGATCAAAATGCAGTTTGTGGTGAACGACTCGCCTCTTGCCGGACGCGAAGGCAAATTCCTCACCGCGCGCCACATTCGTGACCGCCTCGTGCGCGAAACCCGTACTAACGTCAGCATTCTGCTTGCCGATACGGATAGTGCAGGTGTCTTTGAAGTCAGCGCCCGCGGTGAAATGCAGATCGCCATTCTCGTCGAACAAATGCGCCGCGAAGGCTTCGAAGTCATGGTTTCCCGCCCTGAAGTTATCTATCACAAGGACGACAAGGGCAATGTGCTCGAACCAATCGAAACGCTCTACGTTGAAACGCCTGCCGACAAACTCGGCGACATCCTACAAAATATCGCCAATCGCAAGGGTGAAATCACGAACATGAATCACCACGTCAACACTGTCTCGGTGGAAGCAGTGATTCCGACCCGCGGCCTCATCGGTTTCGAAACCGATCTCGTCAACTTGACGCGCGGAGAAGGCATCATGAGCCATCTCTTCAAGGAGTACGGCCCGAAGCGCGGTGAAATTTTGACCCGCCTCAATGGCGTGCTCGTCTCCATGGAAACTGGCGATGCCACCGGCTTTGCGATCAACAACATCCAGGAACGGGGCCGCCTCTTCATCAGTCCGGGTGACGCCATTTACGCTGGTATGGTCGTTGGCGAAAATTCCCGCCCGGATGACATGGCCGTCAATCCGTGCAAGGCAAAGGCACTTACCAATATGCGTTCCCAGGGCGACGGCAAAGGTATCCAGCTCGACACCCCGATCAAGATGAGTCTCGAACGCGCGCTCGAATATATCGGTGCGGATGAATTCGTCGAAGCCACGCCCACCAGCCTGCGTCTTCGCAAGAAGATCCTCGATGAAGGCAAACGCCGCCGCGCCGAGAGCAAGAATTAGATCAGCACATCACCTCTCCGTCATCGAGCTTGTCGAAGGATCAGCTTCCAGAAGATGTACACTTTATCCTGAAGTTGGCTACTTCCCGGAGGCTGATCCTTCGACAAGCTTAGGATGACGGAATGGGATATTGTCAACGAGGGATTCGCTATCGCTCGGGATCATTTGAATTCAAATAGAGCTACACCAGTAAGTCTCGGTTTTCGATCTCGCCTCAAGGATAAGGTCTCCATACGCTTCTGCGTCATGGATCCCCTGACTTCCGAGCAGGAATCGCTGCATCAGAATATTAGCGCCCATCTTACCAATTTGTGCCGGCGCACCCAGTTCCTGAGCCGCCTCGCGAAAGAAAACGACTGGCCTCCCGCCTTCGCTCAAAAAGTCGTTGAGGAATACGGAAAGTTTTTATTTATCGCCAAAGTCGCGGAACACGAGGTCAGCCCTTCCCCCATCATCGACAAAGCGTGGCATCTGCACCTGCTTCATACGGAAGCCTACTGGTATGATCTTTGTCCCAACATCCTGCAAATGGCTCTTCAGCATGCCCCTCATACCGGCAACAAAGAAGATGACGTCAAATTTGCCGGTTGGACGCAGAATACTTTAAATTCTTACCGAAGATTTTTTGGAACGCCCTCGCTTCTCTGGACCGCACCGGACCGAACCTCTTACCGGACGGGCCTTCGCATCGCTGCCTATATCATAGGCGGAATAAGCCTGGGCTCTTTGACGGGACTGATCTTTGCTCCCGATCTCTGGCCTCTTATTCTCTTAATCACCGTAGGGTCCTCTATCCCGGCAATCATTCTATTTATTGGAGCCAAAAGCCCCCTGGGACCAACGGGCTCTTCATCAAGCTGTGGCGGAGGCGGTGGAACGTGCTCGACTGGCAGCGATGGAGGCCATGCCCATTCCTGCGGCGGCCATAGCTGTGGGGGAGGTCACGGTTGTGGAGGCGGAGGCAGTCATTGATAGAAACTCCGCTGACCACGATCCATTCAAAACAGCCGACTAGTCTCTAAAGCTTCTTCTTTGTCGGCTTCTTAGGTCCCCTCACCTTTTTGTATTTAACCGGACGACCACCCTTCCCGACTCGTGAGGGTGCCGTCGAAAATTCCTTGGGCACTTCAATCCCGAGCTTGATCATCTTTTCGATCACAGCATCCCGAATAAGACTGGCCCGGTCGCCGTAACCTAATTTTCCTAAATTGCCATCGATTTCGGCAACAAATTCCTCCTTCATCATGACGATGATGGGCTTTTGACCCGGTGCACGTTTAGTAGGCATAGAGGTATATATAGTGAGTTTGTTTTTTTTGCAATCCGCCGTCAATTTGCGCTTGATGTGTATTAACCGAGTTTATATACCAGTATTAACATGAAAATTTCCAGGCGCCCCGTTTCCACTAAAGCCAAGTCTCGCGCCATCATCGTTTACTTGCCACAAGAACTTATTCCATTGCTGGATAAGGCCGCAATCAGAACAGACAGTAATCGCAGTAAATTCATCTGCCTGGCTGTTCAAGAAAAACTCGGAATGACTCGCTCATGATCGACCAGCCCCCGCCTTGGATCAATCTTCCCACCCATCTGAGCCGGCAAACGGAGGTATTCCGTCAGTGGCGCAAACTTATGCTTGAACACACCATCCTAAATCCCCCTCCCTTTCTTCGACACCTGTCTCCAACCGAAATACGAAAAGCCTTGGAAAAGGCCAGCGATGCGGCCGTCCTATCGACGGACGAATTAACCCCTTTCGTGATTCAAACGCGTATCTACGAGCGCCAATTCGAACTTATCGGCTGGAGCTATTTTATCATGATGGGGCAAGAATTGAATAATCTTCACGATAAACTCTCCAAACCGGAGTTTGAAAAAACGCTCCACGAAATCGGCATCAACGCCCGGGAAGCCGAGCTTTCCATGTTGGCGGCGCAACAAGATGTGACCTTGGATCGCACGGTCGTGGAGTAAAGAACCCCGGAGCAAGCTCCGAGGCATTCCTGGTAGCCGTCGACCTCCGGGCGACGAAAGCGAAACGGAAAAATTCCCGCGCTCGGAGATCGCGGGCTACCCGGAAGCCGAAACAAGCTTCAGAGAACCCGACGAGATCAAAGTTACAACCACCGAGCCAGCTTCCGATGCGGTGAGGCAAAGGCAAGAGTCTCCATTTCCTCAGCAGTGAAATAACCTCCCGTTGGACCGGCGCGTGGTTTCCATCGAGCCGTAACAGCCTGCATCGTCACTGAATATTTGGTAATGCCGTATTTGATCTGCGCGACAACTTCATCTTTTTCCATCCGGGCAGGATCAAAATCGGGAAAGCGCCAGAGACCGTGCCACGGTTTTCCGATAGGAACCTGCTCGCAATAAAAACGCTTTCCCCGTCGTAAAATCGCCACGGTTTCCATTCGCTGCACGGTTTTCGTTCGCGTCTTCACCGGAAATTCCTCAGCCCGATCGCGGCCAATGCATCTGTTTCTGAGCGGACAGATGAGACACATCGGTTTGCGCGGCAGGCAAATCATCGCACCCAGCTCCATCACCGCCTGATTATGCGTGGCGGGATCGCCCTGATCCAAAAACTGATCCGCCAACGCCTGCAGCTTAACTCTCGTCTGAGGTCTTGAAATATCATCAGGCAAAGCCAGCAAGCGCGTCAGTACACGCATCACGTTTCCGTCCACCACCGCCAGGGTAAGTCCAAACGCAATGCTTCCAACGGCAGCGGCGGTGTAAGGACCGATTCCCGGCAATGCCAGCAGCTTCTCCCCATCGCGAGGCAGGGAGCCTCCCTCGTTAACCACAGCTTTCGCCAAAGCCTGGAGATTGCGCGCACGACGATAATAACCGAGACCTTCCCAAGCCTTGATGACAGCACTCTCCTCAGCATTGGCCAACGACCGCCAGGTGGGAAATAACTTCAACCAACGTCCGTAATAAGGCATGACCGTCACGACCTGCGTCTGTTGCAGCATCAGCTCGGAAACGGTAATGGCGTAGGGATCGGTCGTGCGACGCCATGGGAGATCACGTTTGGCCGACTTATACCAATCGGCCAGGGCAAGGCGCAGGGTTTGCCACTGCTTTTTTGTCGGCAAGGATTTCATTTTCAGAATGGCTGGTCTGTGAGCAAAATAGTCATTCCGTGGTCGAATCCAAAAGCTTCACTTTTAAAATCAGTTCAGCGCAAGCGGAGAAGCTGCGCTCCATTCTCGAGGAAAAGGGATTCACGTTTCGCGAAGTACCCTACACGCTCTACGGTGCGCAGAAACAAAAACTCACTATCAACGCTTACACCTCAGGCAAATTGCTCGTGCAGGGCAAGGGCGCCCAGGAATTCGTGGAATTCACCATCGAACCCGAAATCATCGGCGAGGCCAAACTCGGCTACGACCAAGTGCATAATCCCGAGATGTTCCAGCCCCACCTCGGCATCGACGAAAGCGGCAAGGGCGATTTTTTCGGACCGCTGGTCATTGCAGGCGTTTTCGTCGACGGCGATTTCGCGCGCCAATTACTCGACATGGGCGTCAAAGACAGCAAGCAAATCACCAGTGACCAGAAGGCGCTCGATCTCGCCGATGAAATAAAGGATCTCATCGGCCCCCGCTGGAATGTCGTCACCATCCTGCCGGAACGGTACAACGAACTTTACGTCAAGTTCCGCAACCTGAACCGGCTCCTCGCCTGGGGTCACGCCAAGGTCATCGAAAATCTTCTGATCCGCTGGCCTAACTGTCCGCGTGCGCTCTCCGATAAATTTGCCCATGAAAGCCTTATCCAACGCGCCCTTCAGGAACACGGGAAAAAGATCATCCTGCAGCAGCGCACCAAAGCGGAGAGCGATATTGCCGTCGCCGCCGCTTCGATCCTAGCCCGCGCCACTTTTTTGGATCGCCTGAAATTCCTCGGCGACAAAGTCGGCGTGCCCCTGCCCAAGGGCGCCTCAGCCCAGGTCAAAGCCGCTGCCAAGGCGATCTTGAAGAAATCGGGACCGGACGCTTTAAAATCGGTCTGCAAGTTCCACTTCAAGACTTATCAGGAAGTGATCGACGGCGATTTGCTGGGTTAAGCAATCCGTCATCCCGAGCTCGCCGAAGGATCAGCTTCCAGAAAGCGTACACTTTATCCCAAGATACACAGGTTTGCCGGAGGCTGATCCTTCGACAAGCTCAGGATGACAGCACTTTTTTATCACAATTTCTTGAGCTTCCCGCTCAAGTCGCAATGATGGTGTCATGAGTTCGGCACTTCTCGCTCTTGAAGACGGCAGCATCTGGCGTGGTCAATCGTTCGGCGCACCGCTAACCACGAACGGTGAAGTTTGCTTCAACACGTCGATGACCGGTTACCAGGAAATCCTGACCGATCCCTCGTACAAAGGCCAAATTGTAACGATGACCTATCCTCTCATCGGCAACACGGGCATCAACTCGCTCGACGTGGAATCATCCCAGCCTCATGTCTCTGGTCTGATCGTCCGTGAGCTTTCGCCCGTAGTCAGCAGTTGGCGCAGTCAGGAAACACTCGATTCCTATCTCAAGCGCAGCAACATTCCGGGACTCACAGGCATCGATACTCGTTCGCTTACGCTTCGCCTTCGCACCCAAGGCTCACTGCGCGGCATCCTCACCTCGGAAAATATCTCCGATGCCGCGGCAATTGACCTTGCTAAAAAATGGTCCTATCTGGAACGTGATTTCGTCCAGGAAGTCACCTGTCCAAAGCCTTACGATTGGGACCCGGAAGACAAGCTCAGCCGTAAATGGACGCTTATCCAGGGCAAGCGCCCGGCAGGCGCGCCTCCTCTCACCGGCGAGGATTATTTTGAAGCCTTGCCGCCGGTAAAATACCGGATCGCTGCTTTTGACTTCGGATTGAAGACAAACATCCTGCGTCGGTTGCGCCAGCATGGCTTTCAAGTACGTGTTCTCCCAGCCACTGCAACGGCAGAGGAAGCGCTCTCCACCAACCCGGACGGCATCTTCCTTTCCAACGGCCCTGGCGATCCATCCGTCATCAAGTACGCGCATAAAACCGTGCAATCTCTCATTGGGAAAAAACCAATCTTCGGCATTTGCCTCGGGCACCAAATTCTGGGTTACGCGCTTGGCGGAAAAACTTTCAAGCTCAAGTTCGGTCATCGTGGAGGCAATCAACCGGTCAAAGATCTGACCACGGGTCGCATCAGCATCACCTCGCAGAATCATGGATTCGCGGTCGATCCCAAATCATTACCGGCAGCGGAAGTCGAGACGACCCAGATCAATCTCAACGACCAGACCAGCGAAGGCCTGCGCCATCGTTCTGAACCTGTTTTCTCCGTACAATATCATCCTGAAGCTGCGCCTGGACCTCATGATGCCAATTACTTTTTCCAGGAATTTGGTAAAATGATTGATAAAAGCGCCAAAAATTCGTAGCGTTTGCGATTATGCCCCGTTTAGTTGCACAGTCGCCCGAGTTTTCCGGGAAAATCTTTGACCTCACCGGGCCTGAAGTTACGGTCGGACGCCTGCCAGACAACGGCATACACATCGAGCACGCAAGTATTTCAGGACACCACGCCGTCTTTAAGCTCAACGGGCTCGATTATTCGCTTCGGGATCTTGAGTCGACCAATGGTTCGCGGGTCAACGGTGAAAAAGTTTCACAACAAGATTTACGACGCAACGATATCGTCCGACTGGGCAATATCGAACTCCTCTACGATTCAGAACATGCCTCGCCTGGGCAACCAATGCCGACGCCCTCCCAGCGCGTGAATCTGGCTGAATGCGTCACCCATGGGCGCCCCGCAAACTTCACGAGTGCCTCACCCATTGCCAAAAGAGCGAGAGGGTCTCAAGGCCGCGCATGGACTATCACTTTATCTATTCTGGCCTTCTTGGCAGTGGCAGCTATCGGTTACTTTGTCTGGATGGTTTTTGGAAACGCTCCCACAGTTTCCTGAGAAGATGTCGGCTAGATGGGTTTGGAGAACTGGATCATTACCCATTTGCCCCAACTGACGACTCGATCCAATTTCATGCGCTGTCGACAATAAGAGGTGATCACTTCATTCTGTTGCAAACGTAAAATACCGCTCAGCCAAAGTTGGCCGCCGGGTGACACGCAGTCGGTAATGGAAGACACAGCCTCGCATAAAATCCCGCTGAACAAATTCGCCACAACGAGTCCATATCGGCTCGCGATCTTACGTTGCTTCACATCGGCGCTTTGCCAGCGAATAAGCGGGACAGGAAAATTAAGCTCTTCGTTCTGTCGCGCGGTTCTCACCGCTTCGGGATCAAAGTCTGTCGCCACGATCCTGCGCGCCCCAAGCAAGCGTGCCGTTAGCGCAAGAATACCGCTGCCGGTTCCCAAGTCCAAAACGGTCGTTTCGTTCCAATTCTCGTAACGAGCAAAGGCCCGCAAAAGCATCAACGTCGTCGCATGTTCGCCGCTACCGAAGGCAACACCGTGCGGAATATGCAGTTGAGGCAAAGAAGCTGCATTCCGCTTTCTCCTCGTTTTTTCGTGGATGATTTGGAATCGATGCCCAATCCGGATCGGTTTTGTCGCAACCGGTTTGAGCCATTCTTTTGTTTTAATGCTCCGCACTCGACCTCCAAATTTTCGAGCAAGGGAAAGAACGCTGACTCGTGATTCGGAATAGATTTCCAGCACAACCCGGGAACGACCCGGTCGCTCCATCAATATCCATGAGAAGTAACCCTCTTTTTGAAGTCGCTCAATCCAAAGACCCGATTGGTCGGGAGCAATCAACCGACGCCAACACCAGGTTACCGCTTGCATCGGGAAGAAGCTGTGAGACTTGGCTACGGCTATTGCTGCTGTTCAGCCGGAGATAAGTCGGGACGAAGAATTGCTTTGGTCGAAATAAAACCGGCTGGCTCGATCACCATATCCACAGTGTCATTCCTTCTAATGCTGAAATGATAAAGAGCCCAATACTGACGACCATCGGATCGAGCGGCACGAGCAAAAATCCAGTGGTAATGCGTGTTTTCGCCTTCGGCGAAAGGATTATCCTTCTCGACATGACGCCAACTGAAGCGGCCATAATCGTTAAGAGGCAAGCGGCGGATAATGTTTGTATCCGGCAGCGAATAGAGCTGTTTGTAGCGCACCGCGTCGAGAGCCGCCTCAGCGGCCTGGGCCTTGGCCAGATCGTCCTGGGCCTGTTGTAATTCTGTTTTGATCGGAGTTTCTTCTGCTTCCGTCTCATCGATTCGGTTCTTCAATTCGTCCATCTGCGTATTAAGATCACTCACCTTCGACGTGGGGGAGAGTTGAATTTGCGCCGCTTGTTCGCGTAATTGTTTCTGCCGATCATCAACCGATTTAGTAAAATCACGCCATTGCTTCATCTGATCTTCAAGCCATTGGTGCTCTTTACCGCTATCGACATTGGGGCCGACATCGTAGAGAGCCAGGCGATAGGCGTTAGCCCAGACTTCCGGGGAACGATAACTATCATCGGGTTGATATTTGAGCTTAAGGGACTTGGCCCGGTCCGCGATCAACTGCTGCAACTGGTTCAAACGATCCTGGTATTCATCTTCAAGCTGCTTGCCCGGACCATCCCAGATTTGCTGAGCAGCATCGCGTGCCTGTTTAACGGTAGAGACAATCTCGTTCTTTGCCGCGTCCATTTGTTCCTGAAGAAGACGAATACGTTCTTCCCGCGAGGCGACATCGGCCTGGGCACGCTGAACATGGTCCTGCGCCACTTGAATATCCCGTAAATCAGACTCGCGATCACGTGCCAGATCATCAGCAATACCGAAAGATTGTTGTCGAAAATCACCCACAATCCACGCCTCGTTACCCAATGTCATTCCAGGAGGCGGAATCACCTGACCTTCGACCCGAGTCTCACGGCTAAAATAAAGTCCTCCGGTATAAAGCAATGCAACGGTAATCGCAAAAATAACATAAAACGCAATGGTCTCCATCTTGCGCTTTTTTCGAGATCGGGCGCTACGTGTCGTAGCCGTTGTCGTTGAAGCAGGAGTGGTAGCCGGGAACGATTTTTCCAATTTTTTCGGCGCATGAAGGGATGCGGGAGACGATGTCGCCGCTTTGGTGGTAGAAGTCTTTGTTGAAGGTACTGAGGGAACGACAGATGCAGAACCTGAGCCGGATACCGGAGGTGCAGTGGAGATTGTCGGTGTGGCTGACTTAGCGGAAGAACCCGTATCAGACAACGTGGGCGGGGAAGATGCCGCCGGTTTGACTGCGGAACTTGGCATCGACGACAGACCAACCGATGCGCTCGTCGCTGAAGATTTCTCCGCAGGGCTTATGATCGGCGGCTTGGCGGGCGCACCCGGCACCTTGGTCGGAAGCGTGGGAGGTTTCGGTTCTGCTTTGGCAGTGGAAATTGTCGACGACGGAATAGCTGCTGCGCTCGTTGCTGAAGATTTTTCCAACGGACTTATGATCGGTGGCTTGGCGGGCGCACCCGGTACCTTGGTCGGAAGTGTGGGGGTTTTTAGCGTCGGTTTGGTTTCCTCGACCTTGATGGTCGGGCTATCGACGGAAGCCTGTATCGCGGGCTTGGGCTTTGGTTTTGAGGGAGGGAAAAGAAATAGCGGAATCTTTCCGCGTTTCGCGACAGGTTCAGATTCACTTTTTTTTGGAGTCGAAGGCTCAGAAGTTACAGGAGATTTGCCTGGCTCTTTTGCGACAGGCGTTTCCTTTGGGATCGGAGGGGGAGCCTTGGTTATCTTGGCTGGCTCGACAGGAACGGGAGGAGGGTCCGTTTTTCGAGCTTCAGCTGGCAAGTGCGGAGCTTGTAATTTTTCCGTGGAAGAAGCCGAGGATTTGTCGATCAAGGGCGGGACCTGCCCCGACGAAGGTGCAACTGATTTTTCGGTGAGCTTGGCGAGAGGAAGAGGCGGTGGGCCTACCGGTTCCTTCATTGTTATTGCAGGAACCGTCTTGTCCGACTTTGCTTCCGGCGAGCTACGCTGAGCACGAGAAAAAGCATCCAGACTCTGCAATCCACCTTGAGGAAGAGGAAGTTCTCCCGGATCAAGTTGCTTCCAGTTTTTGGGCAATTCTTCTTCGGCCGACGCGTCTTTATCATCTGGAGGAAAAATTGATTCTTCGGAAGCAGTAGGGTTAAGCGGAGGCGGTTTGACTTTGAGGAGATTTGCTTTGTCCTCGGCTTGGTCTGGTTGATTTTTCGCAGGCTCGGGTTTCTTGACCGGCAAGGGAGGCGGAGCGCTCTTGCTTATGGGAGAAACTACTGGAACAGGTGGAAGTATACTGGTTGGCGGCACCTCTTTTTTGGGCACCGGTGGCATGGTAATAGGCGTCGTGGGTTGTGAGGGAGGTCGAGTGAGTGGCCCCGTCGTCATCGGCGACCTGGATTCGATTTTACCAACTAACTGTGGTGTCTCACTGGGGGAAGAAGGACCGATTGGTACGAGATTAATGCGTCGCTTTTCCGATGTTTCCATCTTGAGAGGTAATGCCGGGGGCTGCTTGGGAGACAAAGGCGGCATGGAAGGACTGGCTGAACTTGCCTGAATAGGCATAGGCGGCGGCTTGGCCACGGATGAAAGACTGACGATGCTTTTTCCGCCCTGATCTTTCTTTTTTTCCTGAAGCTCAGGCAGAATGGAAGGTGGCTCCGTACCGGTCCTGCTTGGAGGTAACGAAGGCGGTTTTGGTGCCCCTTCCGGCACGGGAACATTATCCGCCATAATCCTCAGGGCTCAGGTAAACACCCAGGATCGACACGGCTAAGCCGGCCGATTGGCGTGCTGCCAGCAATTGACTTGTCACGTGAATGCCATCGATGGGATTCGCCAGTGACAGATAAGCGAGTTTCAAAACAGTCCCATCCCGAGCCGGTTTGGCACAGAGGGTGAGCTGTTCAGCACGAATGGAGCGATCTGGCATAAAGTTGAGCAAACTTTTTACCGCATTTACCGTAGATTTGCACTTGATTAAAATCAGTAACCTATTGGCCTCCGAAGCGGCTCCCTTGCCACGAAGTGTTACGATGAAGATTCGTCGAGCTAAAGGAACCACCGAATCGAGAGTGGAAGGGAAATCACCCACCACCGTTAACCGCTTGAAAAGCTCTTCACGTGCGTTCGTTGTTTGAAGAACACGGGCCAAATCCTCGCCTGTCAACAAAGCTAAAACCAGGTTGCCGGTTACGAGGCCATCGACTATCTCCTTCCACGTTTTTTTGGGAAAAAACTTATCACTGGCACCGAAACACCATCGGCCCGACAAAAGAATGGCATCCGAACTGGCCTGCAAAAAGCCAATCGGCCCCTGCCCTTGCGCAGCCCGGGAACCGGATAAAATTTCGCGGTAAATGGCGGTGACCGCCCTCGGAGGCAGCTTCCCCGCACTAAGACGTCTCACCCGTGCCAGAAGTTCGGCCTCCCGTTCCGGCACGTAGATGTCGCCCCCGTGACGGCGCTTGGTCTCGCCGATCCGACCGGAGAGCTTAGTCCGTTGCTGGAGAAGTTGGAGAATCTTCAGGTCGATCCGATCCACCTGCTGGCGCAGTTGCCGCATCTCCCGGAATAAATCCGACTTCGAGTTGTTGTTGTTGGGGGACATGAGGGGGTTCCGGTGGCTGTAACCGGCGTAATTCATCCGCATTAGGAAGCTCGTCGAGACTTTTCAATCCAAAAAGCTCCAGGAAAAGAGGGGTGACTTCGTAAAGGAGCGGTCGTCCCGGTTGTTCGGAGCGACCCGCGACACGAATGACTTTGCGTTCCAGCAGCGTAGCCAGAACGCCATCGACCGCAACGCCGCGCACCGATTCGATTTCCGCGCGCCCAATCGGTTGGCGATAAGCAATAACGGCCAGCGTCTCTAGTGCAGGCTGGCTGAGACGCGGCGCCCGGGGTTGATCGAAAAGTTTGTTGGTCCATACGCCATACTCGGGCCGGGTCTTCAGTTGGTAACCGCCCGCCACACCCTGCACCATCAGGCTCGATCCGTCAGCTTCGAGTTGCACGCGCAATTCTTCAATCGCCTCCTCGACCTTGTCGATTTCGATCTTCTCGAAAGCGGTTGTTTCAGGCGACGGGGAAAACTTCACCGCCTCATGCAAGGCATGGGCGATGGCTTTGGGAGTCAGGGGCCGATCCGTGGCAAAGAGCAACGATTCGACAATACGGGGCAAGTCCATCCCACCATCTTCAAAAAACCGCAGGCAAAAGGCAAGAAGCGAGCGAAAAACTTTCTTCAACCCAAGCAATCTGCTCGATAAATCCACTTCCGATTAGCAAAAAGATGCCTGCCCCCTTTTACCCGCAGGCCATCGGAAAATCCCGGGGCGGGTGGAGCACCAAAATTCATCTGGTTGCCGCAAATGCTCGATGTGCCCTAACCTTCGCTCTTTCGCCGGGGCAAGCCGGGGATGGCCCGGCAGGGCGCGAGTTATTACGGTCCTGGAGATCGGTTCCGTCGAACTGCCACCTGATCATGGATCGGGCCTATGAAGGTGACGAAACGCTTCAATTAGCTCTGGAACTGGGCCTTAAACCCGTGGTTCCTCCTCGTCCCGGTCGGCTAAGACCTTGGGAATATGACCGGGCCATGTACCGCAAGCGTAATGAGGTAGAACGGCTCTTTCGCCGTCTCAAAGGCTTTCGTCGAATCTTTTCCCGCTTCGACAAGCTCGACGTGATGTTTATGGCCTTTGTTCACTTCGCCCTCATCTTCGAGGCCCTGCGTTAGTGTTAACAGGCCCTAGAGTAAAATTAGGAGGAGTAAAACTTGCTTTAATCGCAGGGATACTCGTGTTTGTACTATCCCCTGCATAAAGAGGATAGCACAAAAGCAGAAACATTACGAAACAACAAATTAATTTCAGCATATAAATTTTAAGCAAAAAGATGCCTGCCTCCTTTTTATCTAGTAGCTATTTTTGTTTCCAACTGCCATCTGAAATCGTTACCGGAGTCATACTTATGGGTTTGCCATCCAAGAACAAGTAAAGTCCTGCGGTAGTCAAAACCTTTGCTTTTGTTATCGTAATGAGGTTTACATCGGCAAGAAATTGAATTGTTTTTGTCTCACCTACGCCCACCTCTACCGGTTTCGGTAATTGCCCTCTTTCGGAAGAAAATAGCACCAGATCCTTAGGATTAGGATGCGGTTCCATAATAACCACCGAAGCAGCAATCGTTTTAGGTTCGTTGACCGTCAGAAGGGATGCCAGATCGTCTTTCTCGGACACTCTATAAATCATATTAAGGTAAGGAGATATGAAAATCGAAGCTTCACCTTTATTGGTAATTTCTAGAATAATATGCCCCTTTTGGATATCAGAAGTCCAAGTAACTTTAACATCCCGAGATGGGCTAACATCTGCAGATATACTTTTAATGGGAAACGATGCCAGCAATAACAAAATGCAGCCAACTCTCCCCCAATTCTTTAAAGTTATGATTTTGTTCATGAAAAGGGGACAGGCACATTTGGAATTCTTTAATCGTTATTGCACCTATCTCTTATTTCTTAAAATTCC
>Ga0207048_10066_pt1 | contig 34776 bp, 35 predicted proteins | sample Alteio_BWMinCont_65_FD_153301 | JGI IMG/M metagenome (GOLD analysis project Ga0207048, IMG submission 153301) | Enriched cells from forest soil in Barre Woods Harvard Forest LTER site, Petersham, Massachusetts, United States -... | ecosystem: Environmental > Terrestrial > Soil > Temperate forest >...
ATCGTAGAGCATCCGGCGCTTGACGCCGTGCGCGATGGCGTCAAGGACGAGTTGAAAGCCGCCGGCTACGAAGCCGGCAAGAATCTGAAATTCGAATATCAAAGCGCGCAAGGCAACAATGCTACGGCGTCGCAGATCGCACGCAAGTATGCCGGTAGCCAGCCTGATGTCGCGGTAGCTATCGCAACGCCTTCGGCACAAGCGCTGGTGGCCGCTACCAAGACAGTGCCTATCGTGTACTCTGCAGTTACCGATCCGGTGGCCGCAAAACTGGTGAAGAGCTGGGATGCATCCGGCACCAATGTCACCGGCGTTTCCGACATGTCGCCATTGGCCAAGCAGATCGATCTGATCCGCCAGGTCGTACCTAAGGCCAAGCGCATCGGCGTGATCTATAGCCCGGGCGAAGCGAATTCCGTATCCATCGTGGAATCCCTCAAGAAACTGCTGGCAGGTACCGACCTGACCCTGGTCGAAGCCGCTGCCGCCCGTACCATCGATGTGCCTAGCGCCGCGCAGAGCCTGATCGGCAAAGCAGACGTCATTTACGCACCTACCGACAACAATGTCATGTCCGCATTTGAAGGCATCGTCAAGGTTGCGGAGCAGGCCAAGTTGCCTATCGTCGCCGCTGATACCGGTGCTGTGAAGCGTGGTGCGACGGCCGCCATCGGTCTGAACTATTACGATCTCGGCCGTCAAACCGGCAAGATCGTGGTGCGCATCCTGAAGGGCGAAGCCGCCGGCAAGATTGCCTCGCAAACCAGCACGACATTTGAACTCTACGTTAATCCTAACGCAGCCAAGAAACAGGGCGTGACCTTGTCGCCTGAATTGATCAAGTCGGCCAAGGTGGTCGAACAATAAGATGTGCGCGGATGGCCATCGCGGCCATCCGTCCGTCTAACGCTGGTGATTCTGTTTTGTTGGTGAGCCGCTTGCTGCCTGGCTGGAGCAGTGGTTCCGTGGTTTATTTAAGGAAGTAAAGGAAGTATATGTCGCTCATCGCTTCGCTTGGCGCCATCGAGATCGGCCTGATTTTCGGCCTGGTCGCGCTAGGTGTGTTCTTGTCTTTTCGTGTCGTCAATTTTCCCGACCTGACGGTCGACGGCAGTTTTCCCCTCGGCGGCGCAGTTGCCGCAACCCTGATTGTCTCTGGCTGGAATCCCTTCCTGGCTACCTTCGTCGCGCTGCTGGCCGGCGGATTGGCTGGCTGCGTGACCGCCTGTCTGAACGTGTATCTCAAGATCATGCAATTGCTGGCCAGTATCCTGGTGATGATTGCCTTGTATTCGGTCAACCTGCGCATCATGGGCAAACCTAACGTGGCGCTGATCAGCGAACCGACGGTGTTCAGCATGATCAACATCGGCGATTTGCCGGACTACTGGGTGCAGCCTTTGGTGATGGTGGTGATCGTGCTGATTGCCAAAATCCTGCTGGACGCTTTTTTTGCCTCCGAAACCGGATTGTCGATGCGCGCCACCGGCGCCAATGCACGCATGGCGCGCGCCCAAGGCATTTCTACCAACCGCCAGACCGTCTGGGGCTTGGCTATCTCTAATGCGCTGGTAGCGCTGGCTGGTGCGCTGTACGTACAGACGCAGGGCGGCGCCGATATTTCGATGGGCATCGGCACCATCGTGATCGGGCTGGCAGCGGTGATCATCGGCGAAACAGTGGTGCCGGCGCGCAGCCTGGTGATCACTACCGCGGCTTGTATCTTCGGCGCCGTGCTGTACCGCTTCTTCATCGCGCTGGCGCTGGATATGGACTTTATCGGCCTCAAGGCGCAGGACCTGAACCTGGTGACTGCATTGCTGGTCGGGTTCGCACTGCTGATACCTAACTTCAAGCGCAGCTTCGGCCGCATGCGCGGCAATGGAAAACTCAAACCTTCTGGCGGCAGTGTCGTGCCGGCCACCCGTGAAGGGGAAAACTGATGTTGCAACTGAATAATCTGGAAATTACTTTCAATCCCGGCACGCCTATCGAAAACAAGGTGTTGCGCGGTCTTTCACTGGAAATTCCGTCCGGGCAGTTTGTCACCGTAATCGGTTCCAACGGCGCTGGCAAGTCGACCATGTTGAACGCGGTCTGCGGCGACCTGATGGTGGATAGCGGCAGCATCACGATCGATGGCACCGATGCTACCCGGCGTACCAGCTGGCAGCGCGCCGACCTGGTGGCGCGGGTGTTCCAGGATCCGATGGCGGGCACCTGCGAGAGCCTGACGATTGAAGAAAACATGGCGCTGGCGTGGAAACGCGGCGCGAAGCGCGGCCTGCGTTTTTCCTTGAACCGTTCCATGCGCGAACTGTTCCGGGAAAAGCTCAGCATTCTCGGCCTGGGGCTGGAAAACCGTCTGTCCGATCGCATGGGGTTGCTGTCCGGTGGTCAGCGCCAGGCGGTCAGTCTGCTGATGGCTTCGTTGCAGCCGTCGCGCATCTTGCTGCTGGATGAGCATACCGCCGCGCTCGATCCGAAAACCGCAGCCTTCATCCTGGCGCTGACCGCCAAGATCGTCGAGTCCAGCAAGCTGACGGCAATGATGGTGACGCACAGCATGCGGCAGGCGCTCGATTACGGCACGCGTACGGTGATGCTGCACGAAGGGAAAGTGATCCTGGACGTGCATGGCGAACAGCGGCGCGGCCTGGATGTGCCGGATCTGCTGCGCATGTTTGAAACCACGCGCGGCGAAAAAATAGATGACGACAAGTTGTTGCTCGGTTAAGCAAGCAGTGTTGTTGCAGCTACAGATATCCCAAGGAGAAGTATGAAGGCTTTACTCAATGCGTTTGAAAGCAAGGCGCCGGAAATCGTCTTTGAATGGCACGACGCGGAAACCCCGGCGCGCGGCTGGATTGTCATCAATTCGCTGCGTGGTGGCGCCGCAGGCGGCGGCACCCGCATGCGCAGCGGCCTGGACCGGCGCGAGGTCGAATCGCTGGCGAAGACGATGGAAGTCAAGTTCACCGTCTCCGGCCCGGCCATCGGCGGCGCTAAATCGGGCATCGATTTCGATCCTGCCGATCCGCGCAAGGATGGCGTGCTGAGCCGCTGGTACAAGGCGGTGACGCCTTTACTCAAGACCTATTACGGTACCGGCGGCGACTTGAATGTCGACGAAGTCCATGAAGTGATTCCGATGACCGAAAGTTATGGCTTGTGGCATCCGCAGGAAGGGATTGTGAACGGCCATTTCCAGCCTAGCGACAGTGAGCGTATCCAGAAAGTAGGGCAGTTGCGCATGGGCGTGGCGAAGGTGGTGGAAGATGCGCGCTACACGCCGGCTGCCAGCCGCAAATATCTGGTGGCAGACCTGATCACCGGCTGGGGCGTGGCCGAATCCGTATTGCATTACTACCGCTTGTATGGCGGTAGCGTAGAAGGCAAGCGCGTGATTGTGCAGGGCTGGGGCAATGTCGGCTCGACCGCTGCGTATTACTTGTCCAAGGCGGGTGCGCGCGTGGTCGGCATCATCGACCGCAATGGCGGCCTGGTCAATGCCGACGGCTACAGCCATGAAGAAGTGCATGCCTTGTTCCTGGCCAAGCAGGGCAATCAGCTGATCGCCGAGAACATGCTGTCTTTCGAGGCTTGCAATGCCGCGATCTGGAGTGTTGGCGCCGACATCTTCCTGCCATGCGCCGGTTCGCGCCTGGTCAGGCAGGAACAGGTAGACCAACTGATCGCCAACGGCCTCGAAGTGGTTTCCAGCGGCGCTAACGTGCCATTTGCCGACAGCGACATATTCTACGGCCCGATCTACGAGCACGCCGACAACCGTGTCGCCGTGATACCGGATTTTGTCGCCAATTGCGGCATGGCGCGCGCCTTCGCTTTCCTGATGCAAAGCCAGGTCGAGATATCGGATGAAGCGATCTTCGGCGACGTCTCGGCAACGGTGGCGGCCGCGCTTGAAAAATGCCACAGCCATTCCGCAAGCCATACCGGCATTGCGAAAGTGGCTTTTGAAATCGCTTTGCAACAATTGATTACGCCGTCAAACAAGTTGCAAAATAAACCACAAATCCCGGAGCAAGCCGCTACCCGCAGCTGATCCGTTTCGACCTAGGGCCTATTAACATGTGATTTGGGAGTGCGAACGCGCGGCAGGCGTTACAGGCCTAGGCGCGACGACGCGACGTAGTGGTGCTACGGCAAGGAGGAGTAACGACGGCATGTGACGCCTGCAGCCGTTCCCGGAGGGTTCAAGCCAAAACGTGCGCTGGCCGCGTTGCATGGTTTGCAGGGGCCCCGGCCCCTGCTGCGCCACGCGCCTTGCCAGCACACGTTTTGGCTTGAACGCATCTCCCAAATCACATGTTAATAGGCCCTAATCCACCAGACTTTATATTCAGGAGTACCTTATGTCCGATCTTTTTGAAAACCCTATGGGCCTGTGCGGCTTTGAATTCGTCGAGTTCGCCGCGCCAGCCCCGAACGTGCTGGAGCCGGCGTTCGAAGCCATGGGCTTCGTCAAGGTGGCGCGTCACCGCTCCAAGGACGTGACCCTGTATCGCCAGGGCGATATCAATTTCATCATCAATTACGAGCCGAAAAGCCCAGCCTACTACTTCGCTAAAGAGCATGGCCCGTCCGCATGCGGCATGGCGTTTCGTGTCCACGATGCGCACCTGGCTTACCAGCGCGCGCTGGAGCGCGGCGCCGAGCCGATGGAGATCAATACCGGCGTGATGGAGCTGCGCTTGCCGGCAATCAAAGGGATCGGCGGCGCGCCGCTGTATCTGATCGATCGTTTCACACTGGGCAAATCGATCTATGACATCGATTTTGAGTTCATTGAGGGCGTCGAGCGCAATCCTGTCGGCGCCGGCCTGAAAACCATCGACCATCTGACCCACAACGTATACCGCGGCCGGATGGCGCACTGGGCCGCCTTTTACGAGCGACTGTTCAATTTCCGAGAAGTCCGTTATTTCGACATCAAGGGCGAATACACCGGACTGACATCCAAGGCAATGAGTGCGCCGGACGGCAAGATAAGGATTCCCCTAAATGAAGAGTCGTCCAAGGGTTCTGGCCAGATCGAAGAATTCCTGATGCAGTTCAATGGCGAAGGGATCCAGCATATTGCTTTGCAAACAGACAACCTGATCAAAACCTGGGACGCCTTGAAGAAAATGGGCACGCCGTTCATGACGGCGCCGCCGGCAACCTATTACGAGATGCTCGAAGGGCGTTTACCCGGCCACGGTGAGCCGGCCGGTGAACTGCAAGCGCGCGGCATCCTGCTGGATGGCGTCTCGGACGGCCAGGGCCAACGCCTGCTATTGCAGATATTTTCAGCGACCACCCTGGGCCCGGTGTTTTTCGAGTTTATCCAGCGTAAAGGCGATGAAGGCTTCGGCGAAGGCAATTTCAAGGCGCTGTTTGAGTCGATCGAGCGTGATCAGATACGCCGCGGTGTCTTGAAATCGGAATAAACCTAGTGGGGTTTTTACAACAACTTGTTTTGGGGGAAAGTTGTGCTGATATGATGTCCGTTCAGCTTTATCTCCGGCAGCGCTGAAAATGGCAGCGCAATGTAGTAGCAGTGGCGGTAAAGCGATGGCAAGGGCGACGTAGCAATATGTGGCCCTTGCAATCGAAAAAATCTAAAAATGTTCAACCTATGGAGACGTGCATGAAAAAAATCACTTTGTTATTGGCTGCGGCGGGGTTGGTCAGCGGTGGCGCAATGGCGCAAACCAATGTCACCATCTACGGTATTGTTGATACCAGCATCCGCTATCTCAGCAGCGATAACGCAGCCGGACAGCATAACTTCGTAGTCACGAACGGCGCGATCTCGAACAGCCGTATCGGTTTCAAAGGCACTGAAGATCTGGGCGGTGGCCTGAAAGCGGTTTTCCGTCTCGAGAATGGCTTTAATTCGGATACCGGCGGCATGTCCAGCCCTGGCGTCTTGTTCAGCCGTCAATCCTACGTTGGCCTGAGCGGCACTTTCGGAACGGTCACGGTGGGGCGTCAACAAACTCCGCTGTTTGATTTGATGGCCGACCATTTCGATCCGCTGACAGTCGGCAATTACGACCAGAATTCCTGGATGCCCGCCGGCGCGACACTGGTTCGCAATTCGAACATGATCAAGTACTACGGCGTCTTCGGGGGCCTTGCTGCCGGTGTGAGCTATGCTGCGGGCGAGCAGGCAGGATCAGTCAGGCGTGGTAGCCAGGTCGGCGGTACGCTGGCTTATACCGCTGGTCCGTTTGCCATTGGCGGCGGCTTTCAGCAAACTGTCAGCGCGGTCAATTCGGACTGGAAAGACACAGCCTATAACCTGAGCCTTTCCTACACCCTGGGCGCGGCCAAACTGTTCGGCGGCTACTATCAGATCAAGGACAGCACTGGCACTACTCCTGCATATTTCGGCGTTTCCAACAGTGTGGCGGCCCTCAACGGAGGTATCGCCGGTGTCGAGCGCAAGGACAATGCTTATTTCCTGGGCGCAACTTTCCAGGCAACCCCAGCCTGGTCGCTGACTGCAGCCGGCTACTATGACAAGAGCAAGAACGTCACGGTCGCCACCTTGGGCAACCTGGGCGACGGTACCCGTTATGCGCTGGTCGGCGTTGCGGAATATGCTTTGTCCAAACGGACCCAGGTCTACGGTACAGTGGATTACAACAAGGCTAAGGACGCAGCTTTGTCGGAACTGGTTGGCCGGGATAACGTGACTGGTGTTGCCGTTGGTATCCGTCACATTTTCTAAGCAAAGAAATCCGGTGGTATAAGGTAATAAAAAAAACGCAGCTTCGGCTGCGTTTTTTACGTCCTGACCGATGGCGTCGGTGTAATCATGCCATCGCGGATCTCGAATATTTCGTCGCCCAGCAAGGCCAGGTCGGCAGGGTCGTGGGTGATCACCATCATCGGCACGTTCAACTGCTTTTGCAATTCGGATAGTTCACGCCGCATCCTGTCGCGCAAACTCAAGTCCAGCGCCGAAAACGGTTCGTCCAGCAATAGGATATCCGGTTCCAGCACCAGTGCCCTGGCCAGCGCCACGCGTTGTCGCTGGCCACCCGACAACTGATGCGGATAGCTGTTGCCGGCGGTGCTCAGTTCGAACGAGGCCAGCCATTTCTTTACTGCGGGGTGATCAAGCGGATGGCGCAGGTTGAAGCTGCCTGAGCGCAAACCGAAAGCCACGTTCTGCGCCACGGTGAGGTGCGGAAACAGCGCATAGTCCTGGAACAGATAGGCGACCTTGCGCTGTTGCGGCGGCAGGCAAATGCCAGCCGCGCTATCGAACAAGGTGTTTTGCTTCAGGCGTATCAAGCCCTTGTCGGGCGTCAGCAAACCGGCGATGGCCTGCAGGGTCAGGCTCTTGCCAGCGCCCGACGGGCCGTACAGCACCACACGGTTGCTTTCGGTATGCAAGGCGATGTCGAGATTGAAGCCTCGGTCATCGGCTTGTAAATGTTTGCTGATGCGGATTTCAATGTTCATGGAAAATCCATCACGATTGCCGGCGCCGCTGGCTTTTCGGTAACAGGCGGCCGGCGATCAGCAGCACCACAATGCAGGTGGCCGAGGTAATCAGTACCAGTAAGTTGGCGGTCTGGTCATCGCCGGCCTGCACCGCTTCATAAATGGCGACCGATAAAGTCTGGGTGCGGCCCGGCAGATTGCCGGCGATCATCAGGGTGGCGCCGAATTCGCCCAGTGCGCGGGCGAAGGCCAGCAGCACGCCTGCCACTATGCCCTTGGATGCTAGCGGTAAAGTGACGCGGAAGAATATCCCGACCTCCGACACGCCCAGCACGCGGGCAGCGTTTTCCAGTTGCATATCAACATTTTCAAAAGCGGCGCGGGCCGATTTGAGCACCAGCGGGAAGGCGACGATGGTAGCGGCGATCACCGCGCCTTGCCAGGTGAATACCAGCTCGATGCCCAATTTGTCCAGCCAGGCGCCGAACACGCCGCGGCGACCCAGCAGCACCAGCAGATAATAGCCAAGCACAGTCGGCGGCAAAACCAGTGGCAGGGTCAGGATGGCGTCTACCAGGTCGCGCGCCGGCGAGCGCCAGCGCGACAAGCCATAGGCGGCCGCCACGCCGAGCACCATATTGATCAAGGTCGCCCAGCCGGCAACTTTCAACGACAGCGTCAGGGCAACCCACACTCCGCTATTCATGACTGCTCGTGGCTATTCGTGGCTTTTGTTTTCTATTCACTGCCAACCCTAGATGCGGTGCTGAAGAGCTTGACGATAACACTCAGTCATCAGGGTTTCAAGAAACCGTAGCGCGCCAATGTGGCCTGGCCGGTCGGCGACAACACATAGGCGACGAATTTGGCCGCCATGTCAGCTTGCTTGGTGTTGGAAGTGACGGCGATCGGGTAGCTGACAGCGGTTTGCGAAGGTACGCGCATGGCGACCTTGACCTTGTCCGGCATGATCGCGGCATCGGTAGAGAAAACGAAACCGGCTTCGACTTCGCCACGCGCCACGTAGTCCAGGCTTTGCCGCACGTTTTGCGCCGGCACGCCCTTGGCGGCAACCGCATCCCACAGGTTAGCGTGTTCCAGCGCAGCTTTGGTGTAGCGGCCGACCGGCACCGAGGCTGGATTACCGTAAGCGATCCGCTTGACCGCAGGCTGGGTCAGATCCTGCAATTGCTGGATATGCAGCTGGCTGTCGGCCGGCACGATCAGCACGATCTGGTTATTCGCAAAGTTCTTGCGGCTGCTGGCGAGCACCGCCTTTTCGGCTTCGGCCTTGTTCATGGCTTCCTGGTCGGCGGAAGCAAATACGTCTGCCGGCGCGCCTTTGATGATTTGCTGCAGCAAGACGTCGGACGCGGCAAAGTTGAGTATCACCTTGGTGTCCGGATTTTGGGTTTCAAACGACTGGCCCAGGTCCTTGAAAGCGTTGGTCAGGCTGGCGGCAGCGGAAACTACCAGGTCGGCCGCATGCACTGCCGGCGTCAACAGCAACAGTGGAAGGGTGCTAGCAAGAACGAGTCGTTTGAAGCGATGCAACATCACAATATCTCCCGGGCGGCAAATGGCAAAAAGGCAAAAACGAAATATATGGCAGGATACAGCGTAGGTCAACTTTATTCATGTTGGCACAGAGTCGAAGCGGCGTTGAAATCGTGCCGAAACAGCAAAAAATCCCGCCGGCGCACCGTGCTTGTCAATAAAATACCTGAATCGCTGCCTACCTCCTTGCTACAATCCCCCCTATGGCAAATTCCAAATCGATTCGGCTCAGGGTAATGCAGGGCGATGCAATCGCCTTCGGTCCAGGCAAGGCGGCGTTGTTGCTCGCCATTCATCAAAGCGGTTCGATTTCTGCGGCAGCGCGCGCTATCGGCATGTCTTATCGCCGCGCCTGGTTGCTGGTCGAAGCGATGAACCAATGTTTCAAGTCACCGCTGGTGGCGACCGCGACTGGCGGCGCCAAAGGCGGCGGCGCGCAGGTCACGCCAATCGGGCATGAGATCATCGCCCGGTATCAAGCCATGCAAATCAAGGCGGAAGTGGCGGTGGCTGCCGATATGGCGTATTTCGACGCACTGATGGCGGCGCCGGACAGCCAGGTATAGCGGCAGCATTCAAACCACATTCTCCTTGTCAACCACACACCATGCTTCTACGTAGCACGCTCCTAAGATACCGGATCCGCCTGCAACGCCTGTTCCATTTTTCCGAAAGCCACTCCATGTTGTTGTGGGCTGCGGTGGTCGGTTTTCTGGGTGCGCTGGCGACGATGCTGTTCCGCGAGTGCATCGCCGGATTGCAGCTGCTGCTGACCGGGCATAGCGGCAGTTTTGTCGCCATGGCCAAGAGCTTGCCGTGGTCGATGCGGTTGTTGCTGCCGACCGCAGGCGGCCTGATCGCCGGTACGATCCTGCTGCTGGCGAAGCGCATGCCGTCCAGCGCCACCTCGGATTACATGGAAGCGGTAGCGATTGGCGACGGCAACATCCCGGTGCGGGAGAGCTTGCTGCGCAGTTTGTCTTCGCTGGCGACGGTGGTCTCCGGCGGTTCGATCGGGCGCGAGGGGCCGATGGTGCAGTTGGCGGCGCTGGCGGCGTCGCTGGTGGGCCGTTTCACACACTTCAGCCCGGCCCGCCTGCGCCTGCTGGTGGCGTGCGGTGCGGCAGCCGGGATAACTTCTGCCTACAACGCGCCGATTGCAGGCGCGTTTTTCGTGACTGAAATCGTGTTGGGCGCGATTGTCATGGAGAGTTTCGGCCCGGTGGTGGTGGCCTCGGTGGTCGCCAACATCACCATGCGCGAATTGCCCGGCTACCATCCGGCCTACGAGATGCCGCCGTTCCCGCCTATCGCCGGCATCGAGATTTTGTGGTTCGTGTTGCTGGGCATCATGGCCGGCATCGCAGCGCCGCAATTCCTGCGTTTGCTGGGATTCTCCAAAAAACTGTTTACCAAGACTGCATTGCCGTTACCGCTGCGGCTGGGATTGGGTGGCTTGCTGGTGGGTTTGATCTCAATCTGGATGCCGGAGGTCTGGGGCAACGGCTATAGCGTGGTCAATTCGCTGCTGCACACGCCGTGGCTGTGGTGGAGCGTATTGCTGGTGCTGTTGCTCAAGGTGGTGGCCACTGCCATCACCACCGGCTCCGGCGCAGTCGGCGGCATCTTCACGCCGACGTTGTTTGTCGGCGCCGCCATCGGTTATCTGTTCGGACAAGTGCTGCATGTCGTGCTGCCAGGCGTCACCTCGGCGCCGTTTGCCTATGCGATGGTAGGCATGGGGGCGTTCCTGGCGGCGGCAACCAGCGCGCCATTGATGGCGATCCTGATGATTTTCGAGATGACCTTGAGCTATCAGGCGGTGTTGCCGCTGATGTTGTCCTGTGTCGTGGCTTACTTCATTGCGCGCAGCATCAACGGCGCCTCCATGTACGACATCACGATCAAGCGCAATCGCGACGCCCAGGAGCGGGTGCGCCTGCGTGGCATCCACATGAGCGAACTGATCCGGCCGGCGGAAACCGTGTTGCCGCTGACGGCATCGTTTGCCGAGATCAGCGGCCTGTTCCTCAAATATCCGGTGAAATACATTTATATCGTCGACCAGCGCAATCGCTATTGCGGCGTGGTGGCGTTGCAAGACATCACTTCCTGCCTGCTGGAGAAGAGCGATACGCAAACGCGGGCGGCGGAAGACTTTTTGCGGCGCGAATTCCTGCATGTGGTGACGCCGGATATGTCCCTGGGCGATGCCTTGCAGTCTTTCCTGGATCATCAGGGTGAGCGACTGCCAGTGGTGCGCAGCCATGAAGATCCGGAGTTGCTTGGCGCGGTCTATAAGACATCCTTGCTGGACGCATATTTCCGCCTGGACCGGGCGCAGGAGCTGCATGCATAGCGCCGCCCAAAATAGAAAATTCGCGGTTTCCATGAGTTGTTTGCTATTTATTTTGGTGGCTTTGAGGCAATATTTCACATAAATTTGCTATCCCGGCGCTGCGCGGCAGCAAGCTTTGCTCTATATTGGACGCCGGGCCGCTAGTTTTACCAGGGCCAGCAGCCCGCAGCCAATAACAACTCTGAGGAGCTTCAATGGAAATTCTGTGGACAATCGTCGTAGGTTTCATCGTTGGCGTGATTGCTAAGTTGATTCATCCAGGGAAGGAGAACATGGGTTTTATCGTGACTACCTTGCTGGGCATCGCCGGTTCGTTTTTGGCAGGTTATGTCGGCCAGGCGCTGGGCTGGTACCACGCCGGCCAGGGAGCAGGTTTCATCGGCTCCATCATCGGCGCTTTCATCCTGTTGTTGATTTACGGTTTCATTAAAGGCAAGGCAGCGAGTTGATGTTTGATCGGTTGCGTGGGCGCAAGCCCGCCAAAGCGGAAGCGGGGATCCTGATTCCCGCTACCGAACATGCATTGCACACGGTGCGCCGGCGCTGCCGGCAGATGGTGGCCAAGCGCGCGCTGTTGTCTGCCGGCGCTTCGGCGTTGCCGATCATGGGCGTCGATATCGCAGTCGATATTCACTTGCTGTCGCGCCTGATCGAAGACATCAATGCCGAATTCGGCATGACGCCGCAGCAGATCGAAAAACTCCAGCCAAAACTCAAGGTCGCAACCTATAGCACTATCGTCGGCCTCGGCAGTACCCTGGTGGGGCGGATGGTGACGCGTGAGCTGATGCTTAAAATCCTCACGCGCAGCGGCGTCAAACTGGTGTCGAAAAACGCTACCCGGCTGGTGCCTATCGCCGGCCAGATGGTATCGGCGGCGATTGGTTTTTCCGCATTCCGGGCGATCGGAAACCGGCATATCGAAGCTTGCGTCAAGGTGGCGGAAGAGATGTTGAAAATGCAAGTTGAAATCGAGTAGTCGAATAGCTTTTTTCTTATCGATTGCTGCAATGTTAGAATGCGGGTCGTTTGCGCAACGGGCGCCATGCACTACGCAGTTCCCAAGCCACCTCGCCGCACTCCTACACAGCAGCCGACCGCTTCTTTGATGTAGAGTGTGGCAACACACTTCACCACGATAGAGTTCCTTATGTTGAGTTACCGCCATGCCTTCCATGCGGGCAATCATGCCGATGTGCTGAAGCACTTGGTCACCATCCAGTTATTGCGTTACCTGGGCCAGAAAGATACCTCCTACATGGTCATCGACACCCATGCCGGCGCCGGCGTATATGCGCTGGATGGCGGTTATGCGTCGAAAAACGCCGAGTTCGAGACAGGTATCAGCCGCCTGTGGGACCGTAAGGATTTGCCGCCGGCGGTGGCGGAGTATGTGGACGTAGTCCGCCAGTTGAATCCCGACGGCAAGCTGCGTTACTACCCGGGTTCACCGTATTGCGCCGATGCCGTCATGCGTGAGCAGGATCGCCTGCGCTTGTTCGAGCTGCATCCGAGCGACGGCAAGATCCTGACCGATAATTTCCGCCGCCTGGAAGCCGAGCGCAACCCGCGCGGCAATGGCCGCGGCAAACGCGTCATGATCCATCTGGGCGATGGCTTCGTCGGTTTGAAGGCATTGCTGCCGCCGCCGTCGCGCCGCGGCCTGGTGCTGATCGATCCGCCGTATGAGGTCAAAGAAGATTACCGCCACGTCAAGAACACCATCGAAGACGCGCTGATCCGTTTCCCCACCGGCACCTACGCCGTCTGGTATCCGCTGTTGAACCGGATGGAGTCGCGCCAGATGCCGGACAAGCTGAAGCGCATGAAAGCCAACGGCTGGCTGAACGTCACGCTGACGGTGAAGACACCGTCGCCGGATGGCTTCGGCTTGCACAGCAGCGGCATGTTCGTGATCAACCCGCCATGGACGCTGGAGCCGATGCTGAAAGAATTGATGCCTTACCTGGTCAAGGTGCTGGGCACCGATTCCGGCGCCGGCTTTACGCTGGAATCGGGGCAGACCAAGGCTGTCGATACCGGCACCCGCCGCGTCTGAGGCGGGATGCAGGGCGGGCTTAACGTTCAGACTTCAGGTTTGAACGTCAGCACAGCGCCATTCATGCAATAACGCAGGCCGGTTGGTTTCGGCCCGTCATCAAATACATGGCCCAGATGGCCGCCGCAACGGCGGCAATGCACTTCGGTGCGTTTCATGCCGAACGAGGCGTCGGTTCTGGTGGCGACTGCTTTCGGCAGCGGTTGCCAGAAACTGGGCCAGCCGGTGCCGCTGTCGAATTTGTTCCTGGACGAAAAAGCCGCCAAGTCGCAACCCGCGCAAAAATAGGTGCCGGCGCGTTTCTCATGGTCGAGCGGACTGGAAAACGGCCGCTCGGTACCTTCCTGCCGCAAAATCGCGTACTGGACTGCGGTCAGGCGTTGTTTCCATTCGGCATCGGTATGGGCGATTTCAAACGCTTCGACCGCAAGCGCCCACCGTCCCCGGCTTGCCAGCAATCCACCCGCCAACAGCGCGGCGCCAGCTCTCAAGATCATATTGCGTCGGCTAACCATGAGCGCACCTCCTTTGGTTTTCAAATTGCGTCACATTGGTATACGAAGAGACAGTAGTTGTGGATGCAAAGGTCGATATTGCTCACGCTCTAATTCCAATCTAATCAAAAAGACGGATAATGCGAGTCCTGTTTTAATTGCCGCCGGATTTTTAGGTTTTATATACGTGCATTAATTAATTGGCATGTATTGTTGATAATAGAATAATGATAAATAAAAAAGAATTTCACTCTGTAGCTAACCGCACACGTACGTTGCCATTGCCAGCCAGAAAAAAACTGTTGATTACATTGATTGCCGCAGCCACCGCCCATATGGCGCATGCGCAAAGCATTTCCGATCAAAAGGACACAGCGGCAAATGTTCCGACGTTGCCGACCATTACCGTAACCGGCGCAGGGACCAGCGCCGACAGTTATCGCAAGAAATCCGCTTCGGTCGGGACATTCGGCGAGGCGTCCTTGCTGGATACGCCGGCTTCGATTTCGGTCATCACCCGCGGCCAGCTGGATGACCAGCAGTCGCGCCTGTTGAGTGAAGTAGTGCGTAACGACGCCGCGGTCGGCGACAATTACACGCCAGTCGGCTACTACGAAAACTTTACCATTCGCGGGTTTGCGCTGGATCTGGCGTCGAGTTACCAGATCAACGGCATGAGCATTGCCGGCGAACAGAATGTGGCGCTTGAAAACAAAGAGAGCGTCGAAATCCTGAAGGGCCTGGCCGGGCTCCAAAGCGGCATGGCGGCGCCCGGCGGCCTGATCAACTATGTGACCAAGCGTCCGGCCGACGTGCGCTCCGTCACGCTTGAGACAGATTCACGCGGTTCGCGTTACCTGGCAGCCGATATCGGCACCCTGTTCGGCGAGCAAAAGCAGTTCGGCATCCGCATCAACGCCGCCCACGAAAGCCTGCATTCGTATGTGAACGATGCCGACGGCGAACGCAACTTCGCTTCCCTGGCCGCCGACTGGATAATCACGCCACAGGCGCGGCTGCAATTCGATGCCGAGTATCAGCACCGCGAGCAACGCTCCGCACCGGGCTATCAACTGCTGGGCGGCACGGTCATCCCAAGCAACGTCTCGCCGGAAAAATTGCTGGGCGCGCAACCATGGGCGAAGCCGGTAACGATCAACTCGGTCAACCTGAATCTGCGCCTGGATCTCGACCTGACGCCGGACTGGCATGCGGATCTCGCAGCTAGCCGCAGCCGGGTGGTGATCGACGATAACTCCGCATTTCCGTATGGCTGCGGTTATGGCGCCACCTGCGGCGAAGGTGGCACGCCTGCGCGTTATTTCAGTGCCGGCGGCGATTTCGATATCTACGATTATCGTTTCCCCGACGACACTCGACGCAACGACCAGCTGCAGGCGGTACTGCAAGGGAAACTCGATACGGGCAAACTACGTCACGACCTCACGTTCGGGGCGAGCATGTTCCGCCGCACCGTGTCGCAGAGCGACGGCGTCAACGAGTATGTCGGCAGCGATAATATTTATAACCCGAACCCGATCGTCTATGCACCGTCGCCGTTGACGCCGGACGCTTCCTATCTGCGTCTGGACAGCCGGCAGAAAGCCTTGTTTGCGGTCGACCGCCTCAGCTTCACCCCGCAATGGCAACTGATCGCCGGCGCCCGCCAGGTATGGGTGAACGAACGGGCGCTGGATATCACCGGCGCAGCGACACGCACCACGGAAAAATCATTGCTGTTGCCGCAAATCGCCCTGGTGTACAAACCGCAGGCGGACCTGTCCCTGTACACCAGCTACAGCAAAGGTTTGACGATGGGCGGCCAGGCGCCGTGGTGGACCGAGAATGCCTATACCTTCCTGCCGCCGACCGTGTCGCGCCAGGTTGAAGCCGGCGTCAAGTACGACTGGCGCGACGAGCTCAGCCTGAGCGCGGCGATATTCCAGATGACCAAGCCTTACGAATATCCGATGCCGGACGAGAATGGTTTCACCTATGTCCAGCAAGGTACCGAAACGCATCGCGGGATAGAGCTGAGTGCAGCCGGCCAGGTCAGCAAGCAGCTGCGGCTGACGGCCAGCATGGCCATGATCCAGGCGCGCGCGGAAGATACCGGCACGCCGGCCTACGACGGCCATCAAGCCATCAACGTGCCGCGGCTGCGCGCCGCCGTGTATGCAGCTTACACTGTGCCGCAGATTGCAGGTTTGAGCGTGCTGGGCGGCTGGCAATATAGTGGCAGCAAAGCCGCCACGCGGGAAGGCAACGTCGATGTGCCGGCGTATTCTTTGTTCAATGCCGGCCTGCGTTACAAGACCAGTTTTTCGGGGCATCCTACGGTGGTGCGCCTGAGCGTGGATAATCTGTTCGACAAGCGTTACTGGAAAGATGTCGGCGAATACATCGGCGATGGCTACCTGCATCTGGGCGCACCGCGTACGGCCCGCTTGTCGGTTCAGTACGATTTTTGACCGGGATCAGGAACGCCGCATGAGCGACCCAAGACAAGATGATGCGATCGGACAGGACCTGCCTGCGGTGTTGAGCCACGGCATGGGTCTGGACGCGGTGGCGTCGAGCTGGCCGGCATTGACCCTGGGTGAGGTGGCGCGGCTGTTGCGCCATTACCCGCAGGTCGGTGCAGTCACGCGCCTGAACTGGCATAGCCCGCGGCCGTTTTCCAGCGCTTGTGTGGCGGATACGGAATCGGGCCCGGTATTTGTAAAGCGCTTGTTGCGGGTGATCCGGACTGCCGACGAATTAATGGATGAGCACCGCTTCATGGCCCATCTGCGACAGCATGGGATGGCGGTCAGCGAGGTATTGCAAGCCATCGACGGCAGCAGCGCCCATGCCGACGGCGACTGGACTTACGAGGTGCAGCGGGTCGGGCACGGCGTTGACCGCTATCGCGATGCGACCTCATGGACACCTTTCGTCAACACTGCGGATGCGGCGGCGGCAGGCAGCGCGCTGGCCCGGCTGCATCTTGCTGCGCGTGGTTACGATGCACCTGCGCGCGGCACCAAATTGCTGGCTTCCGGCTTTACCCTGTTCAACGTCGAAGATCCGCAAGAAGTCTTGCGCCGGATCGGGCATTACATACAGGAGCGGCCGGCGTTGGCAGACTACCTGGCACAGCGCGCCTGGCAACAGGATGTGACGCGCGTGCTGTTGCCGTTCCATGCGCGTTTAAGTCCCATGTTGCATGGCCTGGCGCCCTTGTGGACGCATAACGACTGGCATGCTTCCAATTTGCTTTGGCAAGCGCAGGGACCGGCTGCGGTAGCAACGGTGCTTGATTTCGGCCTGGCAGATCGCACTTGCGCTGCCTACGATCTAGCCATCGCCATCGAGCGCAACATGATCGCCTGGCTGGCGTTGCCATCGACAACCGTCAATCAGCGCAGCCTGGTGCATATCGACCAGTTGGACGCCATGCTCGATGCTTACGAGGCGGTACGTCCGTTGTCTGCGCTGGAAGCGGCCGCATTGCCGGCCTTGCTGCCGTTGGCGCATGCTGAATTTGCGCTGTCGGAGCTGGCTTATTTTCACGGTGTGCAGAAATCCGCCGAAAACTCGGCGCTGGCCTACGATACTTATTTCCTCGGTCATGCCGAGTGGTTTAATAGCGATACCGGCCAATATCTGCTGGATCATCTGCAGCGCCGCAGCGACCGCAAAAACAATCTACAGGAGTCCTGATGTCAGGTTTGGAAATCACAGCAGTCGTCATCAGCGCCCTGGCGGTCTGGCTGACCGCGCGCCGCCATTTGTGGTGCTGGCCGATCGGCCTGGTCTCGGTGCTGTTGTATGCACGCATATTCCTGGATGCGAAGCTGTATTCGGACTTGCTGCTGCAACTGATCTTTGCGGTCATGCAGTTATACGGCTGGTGGCAGTGGAGCAGGGCGGCGTCGAACCGGGACAATAGCCAGCAAGACAACCACCATATCCAACCGCAGCGCTTGCCGAAATCCGGCTTGCTGCTTGGCTTGCTGGCCGGAGCGTCAGGTAGCGTGGTGCTGGGTTATGTCATGGCCAGTTTTACCGACGCGCATATTCCGTGGCTGGATTCGGCGCTGACCAGTTTCAGCCTGGTGGCCCAGTTCTGGATGGCGCGCAAATATGTCGCTAACTGGTGGCTATGGATCGCAGTCGACATCATCTATGTCGGCGTCTATATCTATAAGGATCTGAACCTGACCGCGGGTTTGTATGCCGCGTTCATCGTGCTTGCCGTTATCGGCTTGCGCAACTGGCAGCGGCAGCTGGCCGGCAATCAGCCGGCCGCCGCTGCAGCATAATCCACTTAAGCCGCTTATGCCGCTTTAACGCCTAGCTGCTGCGCCCATGCCAGCGCAGACAGATGGGCCAGGTTGACCTCCATCGGACTGATCTTGAGCGAGCTGGCCAACGGGCCGACCAGCGGTGAGTTCAGCTCGCAAGCCTCGGCCAACGCCACATAAGGGCCATACGGTCCGGAACGTGTCAGCAGCGCCGCGGCCACCTGGTCGGACAGCTTGATGTTGGCGAGAACCTCCTCCATGCTGACGCCTAGCAGGCGATCCAGCAGCGAAAAGATACCGGCCACAAACAGGTTTTCCGACTCTCCTTTAGGCAGGTATTTTTGTCCGAGCAACTCGGAGAAGCGTCCGCGAACGATCGCCGTTTCCATCAATACCGGCGAATAACCGCTGCTGCTGGCAGTCGCCAGTAGCAAGGACAGCCATTGAAACAACGCTTCGTAGCCCAGCAAGGCGACGGCGGCGCGCAGTGACTGCACCTCCGTTTTCAAGCCGAACGCAGCGGAATTGATGAAGCGAAGGAGTTCGTAGGACAAGCCCGGATCGCGTTTGAAGATTTCTTCAATTTTTTGCAGATTCGCATTCTTGGCAACCAGGTTCATGATTTGCACAATGCTTTGCTGAGCAGGATTCAAGCCCGTGACGCGTTTGCCGGGGCGCGGTGTCAGGTGCAACTTGCCGATGAAAGCATCCAGTCCCAGCATGGCGCAAGCGTCATAGTCCTGCCAGTTGCTGACCGGCCGGCCAACCATGCGTAACGACGATTTTTTCAGCGCAGCGTAGTGTCGTGCCTGTGCCGCAAAATTACCGGCGGAAAATCGTACTTCAAGATGTGATATGTCGGCCGGTAGCGGCGCGCCGGTCAGTTCTGCGTCGCGCAGCGAGATGCCATAGCCTTCGGCGCGCAAGGTATTTACCGCAGCCAAGGTGTCGGGGTCGGCCAGGTCACTGTGTTTGAGAGTCAGTACGACGCTGGCAGGCGGCATTCTTTTGAGCGCCTCGCTTTTAAGCAGGGCCGGGGATACTTCCAGGAACAGCAATTTATTGCCCAGCAACCAGCCGGTTTTTTCGTCGTTCAACTGATCGGCGACGAAACCCAGCAAAGCAAGCAAATCATATTCTTTCGTATCTTCATCGGCGTCGTCGGCTTCCTGCCAGGTGAGGTCGTAACCGACAACGACTTGTTTCGGATCAAGTAAAGGTTCTCGAACTATGAAATTTTCGTGACGCATCTTGGATTTTTTATAGTGGATGGTGGTGGTAGGGGCTGCAAATCGATTTTCCTGATCAGGCCTGAATGCTGCCTGATTACTGCCTAATCCCAGTTAACGGCAGCTTTTCAAAAAACTTGAGCCGATAACCTGAATTACGGGAAAATGTGCCACGACCACTATAAAAAATGTCGGAATGTCAATGATGGCGACGGCAGCTCGCACTGCCGTGCGGTGACGGCTTAAAATTTTGCCAATGCGGCGCGTTCGTGCAGCAAGGTCAGCCAGCGTTCGCCGCACTCGGCATCGCTGATGCACAGTGCGTAGTCGGTGACGGTGCGGGCAGCGCGTTCCAGCAACTGGATATCCGCTTCGTGCTGGCGCGCAACGTGCGGATCTTCCAGAAACAGTACGCGCCGGCATTGCTGGCGATCAAGGATCAATTCAGCGATCTGGGCATCGCCACCCAGCGGGCCGCTGAGGAAAGGCTTTACCCAGTTACGCCCGGCTTCCTCGCCTTTGATCTTTTGCGCCAGTTTATTGAGCAGGCTGCCGGTGGTGCCGGTAGCGCAGCGGAATGCAAACTGGTCGAGCAGCGGGAAATGACGTTCCGCAATGTCCAGCATCCGTTCCTTCATGGCGTCGTGGGCAATCAGCGCGATACCTTCCTGCGCCAGGTTGAAAGTCGGGTCGAGCGCTGGATTCGGCGCGGCCCCGGCTGCCATACCTTCCAGTTCCAGCCATTCGCGGGCGCCGGCCAGCGTCGACAGAAACGGCTTCCCGTGAATCACGCATTGGCGTTTCAACGCTACCGCTTCCGGAAAGGTCGATGACGGATCGACCGGATCCATCAGGTAGATCACCGCATCCAGAGTGCGCGCCGGATCGGCGTCGACCACGCGGGACACCAGTTTCATCAGGCCGCCGTGACGGCCGTATGGGAAGCGTTCGATGTGCGGATAGTCAACCAGCAAGCCGAGCTGCTGCATGGCGTCCAGCGTGCGCCCGACGACGATCAGTTGCGGCTTCAGTTGCTGCTCGATGAGATGGCGGCTGCCTGTTAGCAGTTGCGCCAGCGCCGAATCGGGGCCGTGCTGATGGCTACGGCTGGTGGCGAGGCCGATCCGGAATGGAGCGGAAGAAGCATTGCGGGAGGAATTGGCAGGCATATGAAGGAAACACTACACTAAAGTCAGCACGGGCAACATTGCACCAGCCTGACTTTACCATACCGCCATGCAAGAAAAGCCATATCCCCGAGTCAAATCGGCAGTCGCGGCGCAATTGGAACTACAATGTCAGCTATGAACAAGGCATTTGTAAAAGAATCTGAAGGCGATGACGACGATCTGGAATTCGGACTGCCGCCGATCCCGCCCGGCACCAAGAATTACATGACGCCGGAAGGCTATCAACGCATGAAGGACGAGCTGTTGCGTCTGATTGATGTGGATCGGCCGGAAGTGGTGCGCATCGTTTCCTGGGCGGCTTCGAACGGCGATCGTTCCGAAAACGGCGACTATATTTACGGTAAGCGCAGGTTGCGTGAGATCGATCGTCGGATCCGCTTTTTAACCAAGCGGCTGGATCTGGCCGAGGTGGTCGATCCGAGTGTGCATCATGGCCGCGACCAGGTGTTTTTCGGGGCTACGGTGACTTATCAGAATCACGCTGGCGAAGAGCATACGGTGACTATAGTCGGCATTGATGAACTCGATCCCTTGCATGGCAAGATCAGCTGGATTTCGCCGGTGGCGCGGGCCTTGACCAAGGCCCATGAAGGCGAGAGCGTCACCTTGATGACGCCGGCCGGGCTTGATGAGCTGGAAATATTGACGGTCAGCTATCCTGAATCGTAGGGTGGTCACGCAGTGCCCACGCGTGAACTCACCTTACGTACATGCCTATCCCGGTACCTGCCACGCCCTTACTCCGGTTATCACAGTCACGCGTGGGCACTGCGTGACCACCCTACATTCTTTATCTTTTTTGATATTGCTGAGCGCCAAACAGGATATCCCGCGCCTTGTCGTCGGTCAGCGGCTTGCGGGCCGAGGCCAGCACTTCGACGCCGCGCTTGACCGCAGGACGCTCGCTGATCTTGTCGAACCAGGCTTTCAGATGCGGAAAGTCGCTCAGTTCCACGCCCTGGTTTTTCCATGAGCGAAGCCACGGGAAAGTGGCGATGTCGGCGATCGTATATTCATTGCCGGCGAGGTAAGGGTGTTGTGATAACTGCTTGTCGATCACGCCGTAGATGCGCTTGGCTTCGTTGGTATAGCGATTGACGGCGTACTCAATCTTTTCCGGCGCGTAGATGCGGAAATGGTGGGCCTGGCCCAGCATCGGCCCGACTCCGCCCATCTGGAACATCAGCCATTGCAGGGTGCTGAATTTCTCGCGATCGGTATGGCCTAGGAATTTGCCGCTCTTGCTAGCCAGGTAAATCAGGATCGCGCCCGACTCGAACAGGGAGATAGGCTTGCCGTCGGGGCCATCGGCATCAACGATGGCCGGGATCTTGTTGTTGGGCGAAATCGACAGGAAGTCCGGCTTGAACTGGTCGCCGGCGCCGATATCGACCGCGTGCGCGCGATAGGGCAAGCCCAGTTCTTCCAGCAGGATGTGCACCTTGTGCCCGTTCGGCGTGGCCCAGCTATAGACATCGATCATGACTATTTCCTTTTTTAATGTTGTGTAGTTACGCGTTTGCGCGGCACGCTTTAAATACGCTTAGATTTTCGCCAGTCGCTGCAGCGCCTGCTGCAAGGTCTGGTCTTGTTTGGCGAAGCAGAAACGGACAATGCCCGATTCGCGTGGGGTTTGATAGAACGCCGACACCGGAATGGCGGCGACGCCGATTTCAGAAGTCAGCCAGATCGCGAAGTCAGCCTCGCTCAACGATGAGATGGCGGAGTAATCGACGCACAGGAAATAGGTGCCGTCGGCCGGCAGCAGTTTAAAGCGCGTTTGCTTTAAGCCATCGCGGAACAGGTCGCGTTTGTGCTGGTAAAACGCAGGCAGTTCCAGATAGGGCGCGGGATTTTGCATGTATTGCGCAATGCCAAGCTGCACCGGCGTATTGACGGTGAAAACATTGTATTGATGGACTTTACGGAATTCCGCGGAAAGCGCCGGCGGCGCCGCCACATAGCCGATTTTCCAGCCGGTGACGTGATAAGTCTTGCCAAAGCTTGAGACCACAAACGCGCGCGCCGCAAGTTCGGGATGGCGGCAAATCGATTCATGACGGACACCGTCGAACACCATGTGCTCATAGACTTCATCTGACAGGATCAGGATTCCGGTACCGCGTACGATTTCTTTCAGCGCTTCGATATCGGCCAGGGTCAGCACGCTGCCGGTCGGATTGTGCGGTGAATTGATCATGATCATGCGGGTACGCGGGCTGACTGCCGCGGCAATCCGGTCCCACGGTATGGCGTAGCCTTCGGCGCCCAATGTCATTTGCACCAGCACCGGTGTGCCGCCGGCCAGTTCGATGGCCGGCACATAGCTGTCGTACGCCGGTTCAATCACGATCACTTCGTCGCCCGCATGGACCGTGCACATGATGGCGGTCAGCAAGCCCTGGGTAGCGCCGGCGGTGACGGTGATATCGGTGGCCGGATCGTAGCTGTAGCCGTACAGTTTTTCGATTTTAGCGGCAATGGCCTGGCGCAAAGCCGGCACGCCTGCCATCGGCGGGTACTGGTTGAAGCCGTTCTTCATGGCGTCGGTAACCGCATCGACCAAGACTGGATCGCAATCGAAATCGGGGAATCCTTGCCCCAGGTTGACCGCCGATTTTTCGCTGGCGAGCGTCGACATCACCGTAAAGATGGTGGTGCCGACTTTCGGGAGTTTGGATTGAAGCTGCTCGACAGCGCGGTCTGCGGCAACGTCGCCGCCAGGAATTCTTAAATCACGGTTCATCTGCTATTAATCTCGGAGTCTGTCTGAATCTGGCATTTTAGCGTTTTGTCCGAGACTGCACAGCGTGTTGCGAATTCCTGCGAACTTCCTGCAAACTAAGAGGCGGCCGAAGCCGGTAAGCCCCATGCCTGCGGCGGGATGATGGCGAAAAGGCCAATCTTGGCCGTCTTGCGGGCCAGTTTCAGCAAGGCTTTGTCTTTGGTGATCAGGGTGGTCGCATGAGCGCCCAGCGCCAGTTCGAGGAATTTCTGGTCGTCCCTGTCCGTGCAGATGGGCAGGCGGATGTCGGTACGCGGCGTCAATGCTTCTGCGTCCAGGCAGGTGATCAAGGCGTCGAATTCGGCATTGAAGACCGGTCGGGTGTCATCGGTGATGGGGAGATGCGAATAGTGCAACACCATTTGCCATTCCTGGCGGCAGTCGGCGCGGGTGACGGCTTCGACCGCGCCGCTTTGCAATGCCGCCATCAAGCCGGCCCAGCGCGGATCGCGGAAGACAAACAGATCGAGGCAGACATTGGTGTCGATGACGATGCGTGGTTTGACCTGGCGCCTTTGGGCTGCTGCTGCCAGATCAGCGGGTGTGTCTGTGGGTAGATCTGAATTCATGCGGTTTTCCATCAATCGGTAGCGCGCATTTTACCTCGGCTGCTGATCCGTCAAGCCATCTTCCAGCAGGAGCGAAAAAGTGGCGGCGAAGTGATGCACGTCGCCAGGCCAGCGGGCCGAGATGTAATTACCATTTTGCACAACGAAAGCGGGGCGGATGTCGTTGTCGGTATCGCGGAACAAGCCGCTGCTTTTGCGAAAGTAATCCGGCACGCCGGGTTCGGCATCGATGAAATCGGCAGGTTGCGCCAGGGCGCGCGTCACTTCGGCCTGGACGCTGCGATAGCCGGCTGCTTCACCGTCCTGCTCGCCATAGGTGCGATAGTAGGCAGGATCCCAGAATCGGCCGCAGAACTTCATCAGGTTCCAGGCGCTGCGCTCCAGCTTCCAGGTCAGTCCCGTGGTTATGCGGCCATGCAAAACAGATTTTCCGCTGCGCGGCGACAGGCTGCGGGCGGCCAGGACGACGCCGTGGCAGATGGCGGCCACCGGTTTGCCGCTATCAAAGAAAGCTCCGGTGAATTGTTGTAGCGGCTGGCTTTCCAGGTAAGCCAGCATGCCGCGAGCGCGATGACCGCCGGGTAGCAGCAAGCCGTCATAGTGGGTGACTTCAAGCTCGGCATAAGCCAGCGGTGCCCGGAATGCATGGTCGGCTTCAAGCGCCGCATAGTCGGCACGCGCCGGAGCATTGGCGCGCAGCATCAGCCCCAGCAATTTGATTTTCCTGAGTAGCGGCAGCCAGCCCCAGGCATCCAGGCCTTCGCCGGACAGCATCAGCGGATCGGCTGTGGCGGCTTTGCCGTCGGGTGTGGCGAACAGCACCTTGTGTCCACGTGACGTCAGGATGCGCCAGGAGACCGCCACTTCGCTCGGATCGAAATCCAGGTTGGGAATCGGAATCAGGACAATTTTTGACATCGCATCCATTCGTAATCAGATCAAACTCAGGTTCGGTAGACAATTATCATCCCAGTGCTTATGCTTCCATGCTACAGGTAAATTCCCACTCCAAGGAAAAACGAAGCCCATGAAAGTTCTTGAAACAGAGCGTTTGATCTTGCGTACCTTGAATGAGGACGATGCTGAATTTTATCTGCAGCTGGTGAACCAGCCTTCATGGCTGCGCTTCATCGGCGACCGCGGTATCAGAACCGTGGAAGCTGCACGCGAGGCACTCCTGAACGGACCGATAGCAGCGCAGGAACGCTATGGATTCAGTTTCTATATGACGGAATTGAAAGATGACGCGCTACCGATAGGCATATGTGGCCTGATCAAAAGAGATGCTTTGCCGGATGTCGATATCGGTTACGCCTTCCTGCCGGAGTTCTGGGGCAAAGGTTACGCCTACGAGGCCGCATCGGCAGTACTGGAGCACGGCAATCGTACTTGCGGCCTGCAGCGGATAGTCGCCATTACCGCGCCGGACAATCATCAATCGATCAAAGTGCTGGAAAAAATAGGCCTGAAGTTTGAAAAAATGCTGCAGCTGAAGGATGACGGATCAGAGACAAAATTGTTTGCCAGTCAATTTTAATATCGCCGGCCTGGCTGAAAAGCGCTATAGGCGTCGGCGTGTTATCGTAAGAATTCGCGATGTCACTTGTTGTCACTTCGGGAGGCGCACATGAAGCTGATCGAGCCGGACGAAAAGAAAGCTTTCCATGCGGTGTTGGCGGCGCAGAACCTGGCTGCCGGCGACTTTGAATTGCATGAGGTGGATACGACTGATCCCAAAACCGATGAGATATTCGCACTCACCGGCTTTGTCACGGTAAGCAGGAAATCCACCGGCCGCAAAAAACAATATCCGACCGGAGACGGTTCGATCTGGGTGGCTGAATTCGAGCGCGATCTGTCCGAAGGCGCTTTCGACTGAATCTCGATAGCAGTTGCCGCCGACAGCATCGCCAGCGCCGAAGTGTTTGTTTCGGTATCATTGCCGACATTCTGCTATTTTTTTTGTTTATTTGGATGTCACATGCTGATTGTTTTGTCGCCCGCAAAATCCCTTGATTACAGTACTCCCAGCACGACCGACACACACACCACCCCGGATTTCATCGACCATTCAGCAGAGTTGATCAACGTTTTGACGCAGCTTTCGCCGGCACAGATCGGCAGCATGATGAAGATCTCCGATCCCCTGGCGCAACTGAACACGGCGCGTTTTGCATCGTGGTCGAAGAAATTCACCAGCAGTAATTCCAAGCAAGCGATCATGGCCTTCAATGGCGATGTCTACGAAGGCCTGGATGCAGCTTCATTGAATACTACCCAGCTGAACTATGCGCAGAGCCGCATCCGGATTCTGTCGGGCTTGTACGGCGTGTTGCGGCCGCTGGACCGGATGCAGCCGTATCGGCTGGAAATGGGCACCAGCCTGGCCAACCCGCGTGGCAAGAATCTCTACGCTTTCTGGGGCGATACGGTAACCCAGGCATTAAACCAGCAACTGAGCCAGCAAAAGTCCGACACGCTGGTGAACCTGGCATCCGAAGAGTACTTCAAGGTGGTCCGGCCGCAGGTACTTGACGCCAGTATCGTCACGCCGGTATTCGAAGACTGGAAAAACGGCAAATACAAGATAATTTCGTTCTATGCCAAGCGGGCGCGGGGCATGATGGCGCGCTACGCTGCATTGAATAAAATCACCAATGCGGAAAAGCTGAAGGCGTTCGATCTCGGCGGCTATCAATATGTCCCGCAGGATTCCGATAACAGCCGCTGGATATTTCGCCGACGCCTGGCGGAATAGGTTCCCGGATTTGAACTGTAGTATTTGAAGAGTATCAACAGTAGTAACTGTAGTTCTGCGCGTAGTTCCGAGTTGGATAGTACAAAGGATGAACATGGCTGCCACCGATCCCGCCGCACTTGCTGTCACTTATCAGGATATCGTCGCCGCCGCCAAGCGCCTTGAGGGCGTGGCGCGCCAGACGCCGGTGTTGACTTCCGGCCAGGCCGACCACCAGGCGGATGCCAGCATCTTCTTCAAATGTGAAAATTTCCAGCGGGTAGGGGCATTCAAGTTTCGTGGCGCGTATAACGCCATCAGCTGCCTCAGCGAAGAACAAAAGCAGCGCGGCGTAGTGGCCTTCTCATCCGGCAACCATGCGCAAGGCATGGCGCTGGCGGCGCGCATGCTGGGCGTGCATGCAACCATCGTCATGCCCAGCAACGCGCCGGCAATGAAGCTGGCGGCAACCCGTGAATATGGCGCCGAGATCATTCTGTACGACCGCGAGCGCGAAGACCGGGAAGTGATTGCCGCCCGTCTTTCGGATGAACGCGGCTGCGCCGTGATTCCTGCCTATGATCATCCCGACGTAATTGCCGGCCAGGGCACGGCGGCGAAAGAATTGTTCGATGCCGTCGGGCCGCTCGATTATTTGTTTGTGTGCACCGGCGGCGGCGGGCTGCTGTCCGGCTGCGCCATAGCCGCGGCGCACCTGTCTCCGGACTGCATTGTTATCGGTGTCGAGCCGGAGGCGGGAAACGATGCGCAACAATCATTGCGAAGCGGCAATATCGTACATATCCCGGTGCCGGACACCATTGCCGACGGTGCTCAAACGCAACACATCGGCAAGCTTGTATTGCCGATCCTGCAAGCATATGTAAAAGACATCATAACCGTGAGCGACGATCAACTGCGCACGCAAATGCGGTTCTTTGCCGAACGCATGAAGATCGTGGTCGAGCCGGCCGGGTGCCTGGCTGCCGCCGCGGTGATGCACCGGGCGTTTGTGTTTTCGGGAGCGAAAGTCGGTGTAATAGTGAGTGGCGGCAACGTCGATATGGCACTTTTTGCGCAAAGCATTGCTGCAGCGAAAGCATTTTCTTGAGTTGGCTGGTGTCAGACCTTTGCGATCAGGCCGGGGTTTAATTGTCAAGTTATCTAGAAATTCGTTTGGTATATATTTCTTGCCGGTTTGACCGCTTTCCCTGTGGCGCGTTAGAATGCCGGGTTATTGAAAACCTGGGCCTTGGTAAATATGCGTCGTAAACTTGTAGCGGGTAACTGGAAGATGAATGGCAGTCTGGTTGCCAATGCTGCGTTGATGGCGGAAATCAAGGCTGGCCTGACGGCGCAGGCTTGCGATATCGCCTTGTGCGTACCCGCCCCATATTTTGCGCAATGCCAGGCTGAGCTTGCCGGATCGGCAATTGCCTGGGGTGCTCAGGATGTTTCCGCGCACGCCGCAGGTGCTTATACCGGCGAAGTCGCGGTTAGCATGTTGCAGGATTTTGCATGTCAGTACACTATCGTAGGCCATTCCGAGCGGCGCGCTTATCACGCTGAAAGCGATGCGTTGGTGGCGCAAAAGGCGGTACGTGCCTTGCAGGCTGGCGTTACGCCAATCGTCTGTGTCGGCGAAACCCTGGCTGAGCGTGAAGCAGGCCAGACCGATGTGGTAGTAGGGCGGCAGTTGGCGGCGGTGCTGGATGTGCTGGATGCAGCTGATCTGGCCAGTATTGTGGTGGCGTACGAACCGGTGTGGGCAATTGGAACCGGCAAGACGGCAACCCCGCAGATGGCGCAAGATGTGCATCTGGCGTTGCGCGCCAAGCTGGCTGAAAAAAATCCTGCGGCTGCGGCCGAGGTAAAGATTTTGTATGGCGGTAGCATGAAGCCCGACAACGCCGCCGAATTGCTGGCCATGCCGGATATAGATGGCGGTTTGATCGGCGGTGCAGCGTTGAAGGCTGTTGATTTCCTCGCGATCGTTGCTGCAGCCGGGTAATCCGGATTTGGAATTTTAGTAAAACAAAGCATCACAAAGAATCACAAAGAATCAACTCTCATTGGAAATCATTAAATGAACACAGTATTTAACATCATTGTCATCGTTCAGGTGTTGTCGGCGTTGACGATTATCGGCCTTGTGCTTCTGCAGCATGGCAAGGGTGCCGATATGGGTGCGGCTTTCGGTTCCGGCGCTTCGGGTAGTTTGTTTGGTGCTACCGGTTCTTCGAACTTCCTGTCGAAGTCGACCGGCCTGGCGGCAGCGATTTTCTTCATCGCGACTTTGGCGTTGGTGTATTTGGGGAATCATCGTTCGGCGGTTACCGGCGGCGTAATGGAAAATCTGCCTGCGGCTTCGGCGCCTGCGCCTGCAGCAGCAATTCCAGCGACATCGGCGGAGCCTGTTCCAGCTTCTGCAGCTGCTTCCGGATCGGCTAGTGCGGCTGCTTCTGTGCCTGCGCCATCGACCGGCAGCGCGCAGTCGAATCAAATTCCTAAATAAGTAGTGTTTCAGAGTGAAATTGCTGACTTTTAACTCGATTGTGCATTGAACAAAAGTACCAAATCAGGTTAAAATAGTCGCTTATGCCGACGTGGTGAAATTGGTAGACACGCTATCTTGAGGGGGTAGTGGCGAAAGCTGTGCGAGTTCGAGTCTCGCCGTCGGCACCAAAGAATATGAGGCCAGCAACGGTTGCCCCTGCGCTGGCTTTTTGTCGAGGAACTTGTGGCGTGGTTTGCCGGATTGGGGGCGTCAGGTTTGAGAATTCAAGCTGGCAAATCATTCTGCAAAAGGGGCTGCGAGGGAGTGGGTTGGGTCGTTCAACTTGCTTCCTTGTAGTCCCGACTGTTCAAACTACTGGCGCAAAATCGTGAACCTCGAAAATTATTTTCCCGTCCTGCTGTTTATTCTGATCGGTATCGCGGTTGGCATCGCCCCGCAAGTACTCGGTCGTGTACTTGGGCCGCATCGGCCCGACTCCCAAAAAACTTCTCCATACGAATGCGGTTTTGAAGCATTCGAAGATGCGCGCATGAAATTCGATGTGCGTTATTACCTTGTCGCCATTTTGTTCATTTTGTTCGATCTGGAAACCGCTTTTTTCTTCCCGTGGGGGGTTGCCATGCGCGACCTCGGTTGGCAGGGCTTTATCACGATGATGGTGTTTATCGCTGAATTCGTGGTGGGCTTCTGGTACATCTGGAAACGCGGCGCTCTGGATTGGGAGTAAGCCATGTCTATTGAAGGTGTATTGAACGAAGGCTTTGTCACCACTACGGCTGACAAACTGATCAACTGGACCCGCACCGGCTCTTTGTGGCCGATGACGTTCGGCCTGGCCTGCTGTGCCGTGGAAATGATGCATGCCGGGGCCTCGCGCTACGACATGGACCGTTTTGGTGTAATCTTCCGGCCGTCGCCACGTCAGTCTGACGTGATGATCGTGGCAGGCACGCTGTGCAACAAGATGGCGCCTGCCTTGCGTAAGGTGTACGACCAGATGCCGGAGCCGCGTTGGGTGATTTCCATGGGTTCCTGCGCCAATGGCGGCGGCTACTATCACTATTCGTATTCGGTGGTGCGCGGTTGCGACCGCATTGTGCCGGTCGATATTTACGTTCCTGGTTGCCCGCCGACTGCAGAAGCACTGTTGTACGGCATTATCCAGCTGCAAAACAAGATTCGCCGCACCAATACGATTGCGCGCTAAGAGAGCACCATGACGACCAAACTGGAAACCCTGGAAGCCGCCGTGCGCAATGCGCTTGGCGACGACCTTCAAAGTCTGACCGTGGCCTTTGGCGAGATCACGATCGTGGTCAAGGCTTCGAATTATTTGTCAGCGATGCGCGTCCTGCGCGATCACGCCGATACCCGTTTTGAAGAGCTGATCGACCTCTGTGGCGTCGACTATTCGACCTATGGCGACGGTATCTGGGAAGGCGCCCGTTTTGCGGCGGTTTCCCATTTGCTGTCGATCGAACACAACTGGCGCCTGCGCGTCCGCGTGTTTGCACCGGATGACGAAATGCCGATGCTGGCCTCGCTGACCGATATCTGGGCTTCGGCCAACTGGTACGAGCGCGAAGCTTTCGATTTCTTCGGCATCCTGTTCGAAGGTCACAACGACTTGCGCCGCATCCTCACCGACTACGGCTTCATCGGCCATCCGTTCCGCAAGGATTTCCCGGTGTCGGGTTATGTCGAGATGCGTTACGACGCTGAGCAAAAACGCGTAATTTATCAACCCGTAACGATCGATCCGCGCGAGATTACGCCGCGGGTGATTCGTGAAGAACATTACGGGATCAAATAATGGCAGAAATTAAGAACTACACGCTGAACTTCGGTCCACAACATCCGGCCGCGCATGGTGTTTTGCGCCTGGTGCTGGAGTTGGATGGTGAGGTCATTCAGCGTGCCGACCCGCATATCGGCTTGCTGCATCGCGGTACCGAGAAGCTGGCGGAACAAAAAACCTACCTGCAGTCAGTGCCTTACATGGATCGTCTCGACTACGTGTCGATGATGTGTAACGAGCATGGCTACGTGATGGCAATCGAACGCCTGCTCGGTCTTGAGGTTCCATTGCGCGCGCAGTACATCCGCGTCATGTTCGATGAAATCACGCGTCTGCTGAATCACCTGATGTGGATCGGCGCGCATGCGCTGGACGTCGGTGCGATGGCGGTGCTGCTGTACGCATTCCGCGAACGTGAAGATTTGATGGATTGCTACGAAGCCGTTTCCGGCGCGCGCATGCATGCTGCCTACTACCGTCCGGGCGGCGTTTACCGCGATCTGCCGGATACCATGCCGCAACACAAGGCATCGCTGGTACGCAATGCAAAAGCCATCAACGCCCTGAACGAAAATCGCCAGGGTTCCTTGCTGGACTTTATCGAAGATTTCACCGTGCGCTTCCCGAAATACGTGGATGAGTACGAGACTTTGCTGACCGATAACCGTATCTGGAAACAGCGTCTGGTCGGCATCGGCGTGGTGTCGCCAGAGCGCGCCAAGGCGATGGGCTTTACCGGCGCGATGCTGCGCGGTTCGGGCGTCGAATGGGATTTGCGCAAGAAGCAGCCGTACGAAGTGTATGACTTGCTCGACTTCGATATCCCGGTCGGCAAGAACGGCGATTGCTATGACCGTTACCTGGTGCGGGTTGAAGAAATGCGCCAGTCCAACCGGATTATCAAGCAATGCGTAGAATGGCTGCGCAACAACAGCGGTCCTGTGATGACAACCAACCACAAGGTTGCGCCATCGTCGCGGGTCGACATGAAATCCAACATGGAAGAGCTGATCCATCACTTCAAGCTCTTCACCGAGGGATTCCACGTACCGCCGGGCGAAGCTTACGCTGCAGTGGAACATCCAAAGGGCGAATTCGGCGTGTATATCGTGTCGGATGGCGCTAACAAGCCGTACCGTTTGAAAATCCGTGCACCTGGCTTCCCGCATTTGCAGGGGTTGAACGAAATGGCCAAGGGCCACATGATTGCCGATGCCGTTACTATCATCGGTACGCAAGACATCGTGTTCGGCGAGATTGACCGTTAAGTCTGCTGTTTTAAGTCTGCTGTTGTTACCTGCAGTTAGCAATTACAGTTGTCACGCATGTCACGCATATCAATATTAACTACTCGCGCAAAACACCGCGCACGAATGGCCAACACATGTTGTTAAGTCAAGATACATACAAAAAGATCGATCGCGAAGTAGCGAAATTCCCCGCCGACCAGAAACAGTCGGCGGTGATGGCCGCGCTGGCGATTGCGCAAGATGAAAAGGGCTGGCTGGCGCCGGAAACCATGCAGGATGTCGCGGATTACCTCGGCATGCCGGCTATCGCGGTGCAGGAAGTCGCGACCTTTTACAATATGTACAACACCAAGCCGGTCGGCAAACACAAGATCAGCATCTGCACTAATCTGCCATGCCAGTTGTCCGGCGGCGATCGCGCGGCGGAGCATCTGAAGCACAAGCTCGGCATCGGTTTCCGTGAAACCACCGCGGACGGCCAGTTCACCCTGGTCGAAGGCGAGTGCATGGGAGCCTGTGGCGATGCGCCGGTGCTGCTGGTTAATAACAAACGCATGTGCAGCTGGATGTCGAACGAAAAGATTGACGGCTTGTTGGCGGAACTTAGTGAGGTAGCCCCTAAATGACCAGCTTGCACAATCGTCATATCAATCCGCTGATCCTGGCAAACCTGGACGGCGACAACTGGCACTACGCCGATTACGTCAAGCGCGGCGGCTATACCGCCCTCAAGCGCATCCTCTCCGAAGGCATCACACCGGAACAAGTCATCGCTGAACTGAAAGCCGGTTCGCTGCGCGGCCGCGGCGGTGCAGGTTTTCCGACAGGCCTGAAGTGGAGCTTCATGCCGCGTCAGTTCCCGGGGCAAAAATACCTGGTCTGCAACACCGACGAAGGCGAGCCTGGCACGTTCAAGGATCGCGACATCATTCGCTACAATCCGCATTCGCTGATTGAAGGCATGGCCATCGGTGCTTACGCCATGGGCATCTCGGTCGGCTACAACTACATCCACGGCGAAATCTGGTCCGGCTACGAACGCTTTGAAGAAGCGTTGGAAGAGGCGCGTGCCGCCGGTGCATTGGGCGACAAGATTTTCGGCAGCGAATTCAACTTCCAGCTGCATGCATTCCACGGTTACGGCGCTTACATCTGCGGCGAAGAAACCGCGTTACTGGAATCGCTCGAAGGCAAGAAGGGCCAACCGCGCTTCAAACCGCCGTTCCCGGCCAGTTTCGGCCTGTACGGCAAGCCGACCACGATCAACAATACCGAAACCTTCGCAGCCGTGCCGTTCCTGCTGAACATGGGCGGCGAAGCCTATGCAGCACTGGGCAAGCCGAACAACGGCGGCACCAAGATCTTCTCGATCTCGGGCGACGTCGAACGGCCGGGCAATTACGAAGTGCCGCTGGGTACACCGTTCGCCAAGCTGATGGAACTGGCCGGCGGCATGCGCGGCGGCAAAAAGATCAAGGCCGTGATCCCTGGCGGTTCGTCCGCACCGGTGATCCGGGGCGAAGTCATGATGGATACCGATCTCGATTACGATTCGATCGCCAAGGCCGGCTCGATGCTCGGTTCCGGCGCCGTGATCGTGATGGACGAAACGCGTTGCATGGTGAAATCGCTGATGCGCCTGTCGTACTTCTATTTTGAAGAATCCTGCGGGCAGTGTACGCCGTGCCGTGAAGGTACGGGCTGGCTGTATCGCCTGGTACATCGCATCGAAACCGGACACGGTCGTCCGGAAGACATGGATCTGCTGGATACGGTAGCGGGCAACATCATGGGACGCACCATTTGTGCGCTCGGCGATGCGGCAGCGATGCCGGTGCGCGGGTTCCTGAAGAATTATCGCGAAGAATTTGAATATCACATCGAGCATAAGCATTGCTTGGTGCCGGCATACGTTTAAGCCTGCGCAAGCAGCGTGCAAAACACTTAGGCAAGAAAAGCAAAAGCCATGGTTGAAATCGAAATAGACGGCAAGAAAGTGGAAGTCCAAGAGGGCAGCATGGTAATGGATGCTGCCAACAAGATTGGCACTTACATTCCACATTTCTGCTATCACAAAAAACTCTCCATCGCGGCCAACTGCCGCATGTGCCTGGTCGAGGTGGAAAAAGCGCCGAAGGCCCTGCCTGCCTGCGCCACTCCGGTGACAGCCGGCATGATCGTGCGCACCAGCAGCGAAAAGGCGACGACTGCGCAAAAGAGCGTGATGGAATTCCTGCTGATTAATCATCCGCTGGATTGCCCGATCTGCGATCAGGGCGGCGAATGCCAGCTGCAGGATCTGGCGGTCGGTTACGGTAAGTCGTCTTCCCGCTACGAAGAAGAGAAACGTGTCGTAGCGCCGAAAGACGCCGGCCCGCTGATCTCGATGCAGGAAATGAGCCGTTGCATCCAATGCACCCGCTGCGTCCGCTTCGGCCAGGAAATCGCCGGCGTGATGGAATTCGGCATGGTTGGTCG
>Ga0207048_10067_pt1 | contig 34396 bp, 23 predicted proteins | sample Alteio_BWMinCont_65_FD_153301 | JGI IMG/M metagenome (GOLD analysis project Ga0207048, IMG submission 153301) | Enriched cells from forest soil in Barre Woods Harvard Forest LTER site, Petersham, Massachusetts, United States -... | ecosystem: Environmental > Terrestrial > Soil > Temperate forest >...
TTCCGCGCAGCGTAAATTACTCGTCCGCAACGGCGACCGTTCTGAAAAAATACGTACCTACAATTTTCCGCAAAACCGTCTCACCGATCACCGCATCGGATTGACACTATACAACCTTGCCAATGTGATGGATGGCGATCTGGACGAGATTTTTGAAAGTCTTCGCATCGCAGACAGAACCACGCAATTGCAGGGAACCGGCGGATAACGGTTCGGTGTGGTCATCCGAGGATTAGGACAGCCACGGCATGCTAGTCGCCTGTCTTGACTTCTTTTAGGTCTATGTAAGAGATTGCAGAGTATGCCAGCAGTGTAAAATCCCTCCCGAACTATCGTGGTTGTTAGATTCCCAAAATATATTTTACGGAACTGTTGATGAGTGATGAATGTTAATCAGTTTGAAAAACAAACGATTTCTAATGAACGATTCATTGGAAATTTTTAAGCACAACAAATTATTGTATAATGCCATAGTAATTTATTATAAGGAAACACACAATGAAAAAGACATATCTGCAGATTATGCTTGCCGTTGTGATTGCAGCGTGGATCGTTTTTTTAAGCGGCGGCTGCAACAAAAAAGAAGGGGGGGCAAATAATGGATCAAGCGACTCCAGCTCCGGCAATGAATCGTACCTTCCGTCCGGAAAATGTCTATTCGAAGGTCTTTCTGCTCAATGTGCGCGTCCACGTCCTCCACTTCAGGCATGACCATCACCGTTGCTGCTGACGTGTGAATCCGCCCACTTGTTTCTGTTGCGGGCACGCGCTGCACGCGATGCACGCCGCTCTCATACTTCATGTTGCCAAATGCTTCATCCCCCACGAGCGAAAAAATGATCTCCTTGAAGCCGCCGATACCTGTGTCATTGAAATCAATGACCTCAAGCTTCCACCGATGTCGCTCCGCGTAGCGCGAGTACATCCGAAATAAGTCGGCCGCAAAAAGCGCCGCTTCATCGCCTCCCGTGCCCGCCCGTATCTCCACTATGCAATTGCGCGAGTCGTCCGGGTCTTTCGGAAGCAGCAATTCTTTCAAATTCGCTTCGGCATTTTCAAGTTTATTTCTGAGCGCGGGTAATTCCTCATCGGCAAGGTATTTCAGTTCCGTATCGGTGGATGAATTCAATATGGTTTCGCTTGCCGCAATATCCTGTAGCAGTCGCTTGTATGAGCGCAATGCGCCCGCAATTTTTTCCAATTGCTGACGCTCCTTTTGCAGCGCCGCCGCCTTTGCGCGGTCGTCGTATACGTGCGGATCACTGAGAAGCCGTTCCACTTCCTCCAGCCGCTCACTCAGCCGTTCCAACCGTTCGACAAAAGGGTTCATCACCCGTGTTACTTCTTCTTTCCTCGCTTAGCTTTTGGCGTTGATTTTGGCTTCGACACCGCTTTTTTCACCGCTGCTTTTTTCTTCGATGGCGTCTTCTTTTTTGTTGCCGCTCCGTCCAGTCCGAGCGCATGATGCACCGAATCGAAAAATTGAAACGCATCATGCAATTGCGCCGTTCGTATGGAATGCATGACACCTTTTGCTGCCCCGGCAATCTTCAATCGTCGATCGTCCTCTTCCAACTCGCGTTTCGCTACCAGCAGCGCGCTCAGCCCGTCCGGATCGCACGCCTCAACGGGCGAAAGGTCGACGATGAAATCCCCTTCCAACGGGCACTGTATCAAAAATTCCGCTTTCAACTCGGAACTGATCCTGCCGTCCAAATTCAGTTCGTTTAGCCGGAAGATAGTCGAATTTTCTTCTTTTTTTATAGTAAATCGCATGTTCAATTTTAATATGTGATAGTTGTACACGCACTGCAGGCTTGTGTCCAAACAGCGTGCAGGGTGCATGAAATAACCAACCATTGCAATGTTCGCAAATATACGCTTCTTCCAAACAAATGGGAATGGCAAACTAATGGCATCGCCCCATCCTATTTTCCGGTCACCGCTTCTTTCCTAATTTGCAGCCTATACAAATGTCATTCATGTAACACAATATTTTTTTACACATGCAACAAACATTCCGACCCGGTTCCGTCGGCGCATTGATGGACGAATACGAACGCGCCGCGCTTGAAATGAAACATGTTCTTTCCCAAATGACGGAAGCAGAATATACTGCCGATGCGAACGCGATTATCGTCGGTTTGGAATCCATCAAAGCCTTGACTGGACACGTGCTAAGTTCCGGGTACGGCTATGCAACCTACGTCAGCGCCGCGTTCGGGAAACCCATCGAACGACCGAACGCACCGCCCGCCCCCTACGCCGAAATCGCCTCCCGCCTCGACGACATGCTTGCCTTCACCGACGCAGTGCTCAAGCCCCATTACACCATTCCAGAAGAGCAGTTGGACACTATCACAATGATGGCACCGTGGAACATCCCATACACGCTCGATCAAATGTTGGAGCACGCCGTCTGCCATATCCACCGTCACAGACGGCAGATGGAGAAATTCCTCGTCGCTGTTCGCGGGTGAGGAGAGGATCCACACCACAAATTGCTGTCCGGGCGCAGTACCCTCAACGTTAAACGTCCTAAAAGCTACCACACCAATGGGTATACCCTAGAAACCTCAATATCGAAGTTACTCTGAATTTCACCAAATTCTCCAAAACATCACCATAATTTACAATAAGATAAACATATTTAATATCAACGACTTACCGGCGTTAATTAATGTTTTTCCCTTTATAAAACACTTTAGCCTCTACTACACAAATCCTATCTCTGTTAAAGTTACGTTAAACACTTAATATATAATTGTTAAAACGTAAAACCCTATTGTGCGCGCTAAAACCTCACCATAATTTTGTACCGTAAAACAACAGTAACAAACGCCCATGCGAAGTGAGAGTGTTTGACTGTATAAAACTTATCCATTATTAAAACATACAATGCCTTACAAATTCTTCGTTTCAGCCTTGGCTGTAGGTACATTATTAATATGCGGCACGTCTCTTTTCGCAGAAGATGATATTCTTGTCAAACAACCTGCGCTCGGAACCGTTCTTTTACCCGGTCAAACCCCAGATTCTATGTCCTTTACCTTTCAAGGTAGGAACTGGACTGCCAACTCTTTCCACGTCGATACAATAGCCGAACAAAAAGTCAGCAGTGGACAAAAGCAGTATTTGTTCGAGATAGCAGGCGTTAGCGGTGGGGATACCATTTTTCTGCGCTTCCCAACACTGATGGAGGCATCCCGCATGTCATATCCTGCAATCTTATCCAGTATGCCGTCCATGAGTACGCATTCGGCAAAAAAGCAATTTGGCGATTTCATGCAGCTCGATACCGGCTTGTATAACGTGGATACACCGCCATGGATTGATTACGCCCCATCGTTCGACTGCGAATTGCGCCAGTCAACAATCAATGCTACCGACGGCAAAATCGTCACGACAACAAAATATTTCAGCCAAACAGCGAATAATTACAATCCAAAAGGGAATATTCATATTACGCTCATTGACTCAACCGTGATGATCGGCACATTCACATTCGATGCGAGTCAAACAAACGACTCCCCTACGGCAAGGTTTGAGAATGGGTTTTTCCATTTTTCGTTCAAGCATCAAAACCAGCCGGTATATGCAAAATCTCAGCCCCTTGCTGAAAACAAATAATACGAATATAAAAGAAATATACTGGGCTTTGGGATAATCCCCTTTATTCATTCCGGGGTTATTTTACAATTCCGCCCATAGCCGCTCGAAAGCGATTTCGGGCGGCTTTTTTGTTTCTGCCAACGCTCCCATCTCATTATAAAACAGCAATTTAGCGTTTTATGAATAAATATTAATACACGTCAATGCCACTTGCGCGTTTGGAATTTTCGTCATATATTTGCGGACTGAATTCCTTTGGGGATGGGAGAAATTTTCAAAGGAAACTGAGGGAATGAAGAAGCCAAATCTGCCGGCTTCACCGTATAGTGAAATAGTTCACGTTCTACAAATCGTTATGCCTTTTAAAAAAATTACCATATCGTGCGCCGTTTTGGCGCTCTGCATGAGTTGTAGCTCGCTTTTCGCGGAAAATAATTCGTATCCAAAGCCATCAACCGATGGCGTTCATCAGTGCGTCGCCCTCCCCACCGACTCGATGTCGGCAAAATTCATGGGTAAACTATGGAAGGCAGAATCCTTCCGTATCGACACCGTTTCCGAAGAAATCGTCGGATACGGTCAGCACCAGTTTATGTTTGAACTCATCGGTATCAATGACAAGGATACGTTAAAGTTAAGCCTCCCGACTCTTATTGCTGCTTCGCGCATGGTAGATCCTGCAATCCTTTCCAGCATGCCTTCCACAACCTCGCATATGCGCAAATATTATTACGGAGGGTTCATGCAATTGGATACCGGCACATTCAACGTTGACATTATACCGTGGGTTGATTACACTCCTTCTTTTGATGCGCAACTGGGCATTTCCGTTCCTGAGCATATTGTTGACGGCAAGCCTGTCAATTCCGAACAATATTTCAGTTATGCCGCCAACAAATACAACCCGAAAGGGTATATTAATATTTCGTTCATTGATTCGAACACTATCATCGGCTCGTTTTCATTCGATGTCAGTCAAGCGGGCAGCCCGGAAACCGCAAAAGTAACCGACGGCTATTTCCGTTTCTCGTTCCGCACCGCCGAAGAAGCCGATATGTCGAAACTGCAATCTATGAACGGCACGCAGTAACAACGTCCGTAAATTCATAATTTTATATATTATTTAATTGACCCGCAGCTTAGAAGGCTGTGGGTCTTTTTTTTGTTGGAGATGACACTCTCATCTTACCAAACAAATTGGAAGCAGCATTCTTCAATCTATATAGCCACAGGGCGCTAAATTGAACTTTTCTCACTGCTCACGCGTTCATATTTTATAATTATAATAATGACGACGCCAATCTCCCTTCTTATGATAAAAGCATCGGGAATAATCTTAATATGCGCTATAGCCGCCTCCACCGTATCCGCTCAGCATTTCATGGTCGGTGGGAATGCAAGCCAAATCCAGGCATTGCAACAAGCGGTAAAACCTTCGGGCGCCTTCAAAATAGCCCGCCTGAAATACGCCGGCGGCGGCGATTGGTACAACGATCCAGAAGAGGAAGTCAATCTCCTCAATTTCGTCCGCCAGCACACCAACATCGAGGTTGACCCCGTCTACGTGTGGGTTGATTTGAACAGCGACAATCTCTTCTCCTATCCGTTTCTCTATCTTACCGGGCACGGCAATATCGCATTCACCGAGAACGAAGTCCTCCGGCTCCGCTCATATTTGGAGAATGGCGGCTTCCTCTATCTCAACGACGACTATGGCGCCGACGTGTACATCCGCCGCGAGATGAAAAAAGTGTTCCCCGACCAAAACTTCGCCGAACTCCCTTTCTCGCACGGCATCTACCACTGCCTGTTCGACTTCCCAAACGGCTGCCCCAAAATAATGGAGCACGACGGCAAACCCGCGCAGGGATTCGGCTTGTTCTATAAAGGAAGATTGTGCGCCTACTACACCTACCAAACCGACCCCGGCGACGGCTGGGACGACCCCGAAACCCACGACGTCCCCGCAGAAAAGCGGCAGGAAGCCCTCCGATTCGGCGCCAACATCGTTGTCTGGGCGCTGACGCATTGAAATGTCAAATTTCCCTCTTATTACAGAGAGAGTAACATCACCCCCCGCCTTCAACAACGTTCAACACTTTTTCAGACTTTACGAAGTGTATGACTAACCCCCGACTTTAGTCGGGGGAACTGCCGCAATAAAAGCCAATCGGACTTTAGTCCAACGATAATACAAAACTTTTCAAAGGGCTTTAGCCCAACAATCACGCTTTTAACAACCTTCAACACATTTTCACCCTTCACCCTTCACACTTCACACTTCAGCCTTCCCCCTTTACCCTTCATATTTCACACTTTCCGCTGCTACATTCTTGCAAAACTAATGCGCTTTGACGTGTGATTATTCACGAGTTTTGGTGTATGTGCGGAGCTTGCGGACTTTGCGGAGCGTAACCCCGTATCTATATAAATAACGCCGCCCGTTGTCACTACAAAACTAAAAAGATTAGTCACATGTTTCCTACTGTTTTTCAGGTGGTGTGCGGAGATTGCGGACTTTGCGGAGGTGATATGTAGAAAACAGCCTGTAAAGGCGGGTCTCCCCGACCGTGAAGCGCCCTCTCCCTTGAGGGAGAGGGCAGACACACGAAATGTGTCTGGTGAGGGGGTAATTCCAATCAATGTATAACATCCATTTTCCCCGCTTGAAAATCTTTCCCGGCGGAGAGTCTATAAAAATAAACTCCATTGTGCAATTTCTCTCCCTGAAACGATACACTATGTTGACCCGCATCCATTTCCCCATTCACCAGCGTAGTGACTTCATCGCCGAGGGAATTGTACACGCGCAATGTAACCGGCGTTGATTCGGGAAGAGAAAATGAAATCGTCGTAGCGGAAAAGAACGGGTTGGGATAGTTTTGATTCAAGGCAAACTCCCTCTCAATTACACTGGGTTCATTTACTGGGACGACATCCTGAAGTATAAGAGTTAGTTTAGGGGAATTAGTTGCATTTGAATATATATTTATCGTGTAGACTTTATCTGAAGCACTGTCTGGAATAATGTATTGGACAATTAAAGTATCAGAGGCTCCTGCCGGTAATACTCTACCAACATTAGCGCTGATGAGAGTGAACCCAGGAATAGGATCAACACGGTTGAGAGTTGTATCAAATTGGCTAAACCGTACACTGTCAATCGTCAAAGGACAATTTCCGATGTTTCTGAATATGAATAGATAAAGAATTGTATCAGGTACATATTTGATGTTTGTATGGCGCACTTCATATACATACTCTGGATATGCATCTATTAATTCAGAACATGCAAATCCACCAAGCTGTACGGTATCCGGTATTGTGTTTGATAGGAAGACGAATTTCGCGGAATCGGGCAAATTATTTCCAACTTTTGGAATAAATTGAACAAATGCAGTATCGCAGATTCCAGCCCTAATTGTATCAGGGAAATATTTAATAATCTTATATGCGGTTGAATCAGGTCCGATTAAATATTGTCGGGATGAATCTGTGAGAATCGGCAGCGTACACGAACTACAAAACACAATTGGTGTTATTGGCGAGTCTATTGTATCTGAAACTACCGCCGTGTCGTTCATAAATAATGACGTCGGATTAATTGTTCCGACTGCGCAACCGCCACCATTCGTCGTATGAAGTATAGTCCCGTTATCGCCCACTACTGTCCCTGAGTTGGTGTCAAGAAAATAAACACCGTTGAGGTTGTTTGTCGTCCCGCTTGGCTGCTCCCACCATGTCGTACCACCGTTAGTCGTGCGAAGAATTGTACCGTTTTCGCCAACCGCGTTTCCTGTATTGGCGTTAAGAAAACAAACGCCGTAAAGATTGTTAGTTGTTCCACTTACTTGGCGTACCCACGCATCACCTCCGTTAGTCGTGCGGAGTATTGTGCCTTCATCTCCCACTACCATACCGGTATTTCCATCAACAAATGAAACAGAGTTGAGTTGTTTCCCTACTCCGCTTTCTTGTTGTACCCAGTCATCCCCGCCGTCTGTCGTGCGGAAAATCAAGCCAGTACCACCTCCGTATGTGGTTCCTACCACAGTACCTGTGTTAGCATCAGAGAAAGATACACCATAAAGTTGATAAGTATAATCCCCTTGGTCCATCCATGTGGCGCCGTCGTTTGTAGTTTTGAGAATCGTACCATGCCCATAAACATCACCACCTGTAGCAAAACCTGTATTGGCGCCGGTGAAACACACACCTGTTAGAGGTGTATATGTTCCATTCCCTTGAATGATCCATCCAGCCCCTCCGTTTGTAGTATGTATAATTGCTCCGACACCATCGATTTCGCCACCGACAATTGTTCCGGTATTAGTGTCGCTAAATGAAACGGCATAAAGCGGATAGGCAGGACTCGATTGTCTTATCCACACCGCGCCAGCGTTCGTTGTGCGGAGAATTACACCAGACCAATACGCATTCCCACCAACGGCAATTCCTGTATTAGCATCTGTGAAAGCAACAGCATGGAGTGGATCAGTTACTACATCAAACCATTGTGCCTCCCAAGTTGTGCCTCCGTTTGTCGTATGTAGAATCGTGCCGCCATAACCAACAGCAGTTCCTATATTGTCATCGGCAAACGAAACTCCATTAAGGTCATTAGCGGTTCCACTAATTTGGCTCTCCCAATGCATTCCTCCATCTGTCGTACGTAGAATTGTGCCACTCATTCCATTGCCACCTTTACCTACCACTAACCCTGTGTTAGAGTCGGTAAACCAAACATTATTGAGTTCAAACATTATACCGCTTATTTGTTTAATCCATGTCTCGCCTCCATTTGTCGTGTGAACTATTGTGCCATTAACACCCACAGCTGTACCTGTATTGGCATCAATAAAAAAAACTGAGGTAAGTTGATTCTTCGTCCCGCTTATCTGGCTTACCCAAACTTTACCTCTATTAGTTGTCCGGAGAATCGTTCCTGAATCTCCTACAATTGTTCCAGTAGAATCATCTGTAAAGAATATGCCGTTTAGGTTGATAGATGTCCCGCTCACCGGATTATTTTGGCTTTCCCATGTCGCACCTGCGTTTGTAGTGCGATAAATCCACCCACTTGTTCCAACAACCGTGCCTATGTTAATGTTTGTAAAAGAAACACTATTAAAACTAATATTGAGGTAATTACTATCAAACTGAAATACCCACGTTGTTCCTGCGTCAGTGGATCGAAAAATTCTACCGATACCGCCGCCTCCAACCGCTATTAATGTATTTGAACCTACATTGCAAACTCCGTTTATACTAGAATTGAAAGAAAGTAAACCATCAAGACTAACCCAAGCCCTCCCGGTGTTAGTCGTACGGATTAACGAGCCATCACTCCCAAATAGTATTTCAGTTGTGTCGTCTATATTACAAACTCTCATGAAAGGCAGATCATTACCCACCGCAATTTGGCTTACCCACCACCCTCCGCTGGATTGAGCAAACACATTGCTTGCTGATACTATCAAAGATGCGTTGAGCACGAAAAGGATTGCGATTCTGTTCCAGCAATTTCTCATAGGCATATATTTCAACAAAGGTTAAAATAAACTTGTCATATTTTATAGAACTATTTGAATATTGCAAAATACAAAGAAACCCGCATACATTTTATTCCCCCTGTCCCCCAATAAATCCCTTTCAAATCCGCCGGTGCCGCCATAATTTAGCACAATAAATAGGTGCGTGAATTTCATCCTCTATGCAAATACAAAGCGAATACCGGCAGATTCTCAGCCGCATCCGTGCGGTAAAGCGGCGCGCGCTACGCCTGCATTGCGCCGCCGAGTTGCTCCTGACGCTCGCGGCGTGGTGCTGCACCGCCGTTGCCGCGGTCGGCGTGGAGGCGCTGTTCCATCTTGGCACAAGCGGCAGGACAATCCTGCTCGCCGCCTCGGTCCTCATTCTCGCGGCACAGTTTATATACATCGTGCTTCCTTCCCTTCTTCGTGCTCTCGGCATTCTCGCCCAGCCGTCGGATGACGACGTTGCCCGCGTCATCGGCGCAAAATTCCCCGCCGTCCGCGATGAACTCGTTAACGGCATGCAATTGGCGCGTGCATCCGGCAATGAATCGTCTCCCAATCTATACCATTCCTCGAATCTTGTCGAGGCAGCGTTTGCCGCAATCGCCCGCCGCGTGCAAAACATCCGTTTTACCGACGCCGTCGAGACGGACGAACTCAAACGCTCGACGAAAACATTTTTCGCATCGCTTGTCCTGCCGCTTGCAGTGTTCACGCTTCTCTCCCCGTTTCAAGATGCCGCGTACAGACTTTTGCGTTTCAATGAGTCGTTCCTGCCGCCCGCGCCGTTCACGTTCATCATAGAACCCGGAAACGCACAGCGCGTCAAAGGAGATTCCCTCGCCGTGACTATACGTACACCCGGTCCAACTCCCCCGACCGAAATAACTGTGTACGCAAAAGAAAACGACGAGCAAGTGTTTCAGCCGTCTGCGATTCAATCGCAGAACGGCATCTTCCGGTACGCATTCAATCCGCTCAAACGCACGACCGAATATTACGCCACCGCGAAAAATATCCAAAGCGATCAATACCTGATTACCGTGATTGACCGCCCCGAAATAAAATCGCTGAAAATAAAAATGGTCTATCCGGCGTATATTCGCTCCCAGCCGGTCGAACTTGAAGAAAACGACGGCGATATTGCCGGTCTGACGGGCACCTCAGCCCAATTTGAAATCACCGCCAACAAGCCCGTCGCCGCGGCAAGAATTGTTTTTGTCCCGGCTGATACGGCAGTGGATACAAATAGCGATATGTCGGCGCATATCACCCATGCAAAACATGAGACGCAAAGCTACGCTTCGTTGGAGACAAACGGCGAAAAAATCCACGGCGATTTCGTCATCCGGAAAAACGGCACATACCATATCGAGTTGACAGACAACGAAAGCGTCCGCAGCGTTGACCCCATCGAGTATCACGTTACCGCCCTGCTGGACGAGTATCCTACGATTCAGGTCATCCAGCCGCTTGCCGTCACCGACATCACCGATGCATCGAAGATCGGTGTCATTACCCGCGTCCACGATGATTACGGCTTCTCGCGGCTGTTGCTGCATTACAAACTTTCCAAATCAAAATTTGCAAACCCGTGGAAAGACTTTAAAGAAATTTCCGTACCCCTCGCACTCAACTCCCTCGATCAGGAAGTGCCGTACATCTGGGACCTCTCGCAGATGAATCTCGTCCCGGAAGATCAGGTTGATTATTATTTGGAGGTTTTCGATAACGACGTCGTTACCGGTCCGAAAAGCGCGAAGAGCGACATACATACCCTCCGCCTCCCCAGTTTGGACGCCGTGCTGAAGGAATCCGACGAATCGCAGGCGGACGCCAATCAGGATTTACAGCAAGCCGCCAAGGACGCCGAGGAACTCCATAAAGAAATGGAGCAAACGACGAAGGAACTCCGCGAGCAGGCGCAGCAGAAAAATCTCTCGTGGCAGGAGCAGAAAAAGATTCAGGACGTCCTGAAAAAGCAGGAGGCGCTCCAGCAAAAGATTGACGACGCACGCCAAAAGCTGGACGACGCGATGCAGAAACTTGAATCACAGCAAGCGCTTTCTCCCGAGACACTCCAAAAATATATGGAACTGCAAAAGCTGTTTCAGGAGATGAAATCGCCGGAGATGATGGACGCAATGAAGAAACTCCAGCAGGCGATGCAGCAGATGTCCCCCGACCAGATGCGCGACGCGATGAAAAATTTCTCCTTCAACGAGGAGGATTTCAAAAAAAGCATCGAGCGCACGACGCAATTGCTGAAACATATTCAGGCGGAGCAGAAAACCGAACAACTCATCAAGCAGGCGGAGCAATTGCAAAACCAACAGCAGCAACTCCAGCAGCAAACGCAAAACGCGCAGACGGAACAGCAAAAGCAGGCACTGGAGCAGCAGCAGAAGGAATTGCAAAAGCAGGCGGAGGATATGGAAAAATCCGCCAAAGACCTTGCCGAAGAAATGAAGGAATTGAACAAGGACGCGCCGCAAAAGGAAATGGAGAACGCGCAAAAGTCGCTCGACTCCGCGCAGGTGCCGCAAGATATGCAAAAGGCGCAGCAGCAGATGGATCAACAGGAGATGAGCGACGCCCAGCAAAACCAGCAGAAGGCGCAGCAGGGACTTCAACAGTTCCAGCAGAACATGCAATCCGTCCAGAAAAAAATGAAGGAGAACCAGCAGCGCGAAGCCGTAAACGAAATGCGCCGGTCGCTACAAGACATGGTTGACCTCTCCAAGCGCGAGGATGATATTAAGCAAAAAACCGACGCGACGGAATCCAACTCCGCTCAATTGCCCGAACTCGCGAAAGATCAGGCGCAAGCCCTCAGCGACATGGGCAACGTCGTCAATCGCATGATGAAACTCTCCCAAAAAACGTTTGCCGTTACGCCTGAGTTGGGAAAAGAACTCGGCAAGGCGATGCACGACATGCAGAGCGCCGCCGGCTCGCTGGAGCAGCGGCAATCGCCGCAGGCGGGCGCAAACGAAGGCAACGCAATGGGCGACATGAACGGCGCCGCGATGATGATGCAGCAAGCCCTCTCCAAAATGCAGAACGGCAACCAGCCCGGGGGCAGCAGCGGCGGCAACATGGAGTCGTTCATGCAGCAGCTCAATGACATGGCGGGTCAGCAGGAAGGCATCAACGGGCAGACGCAGAAACTCGGCAACATGAATCCGGGGTCGCTCTCCATGGAACAGCAGGCGCAATTGGGCAGGCTTGCCGGTCAGCAAGCCGCCGTCCAGCAGTCGCTGGAAAAAATGCAGAAAGAGCAATCGGAAATGACCGGCGGAAAGAAAAACACCCTCGGCGACCTCAACAAAATTGCTGATGAAATGCAGGAAGTCATCAAGGACATGCAAAGCGGCAACGTCAGCCCCGAAACCATTCGCCGACAGGAGCGCATCCTTTCCCGCATGCTCGACGCGCAGCGCTCACAACAAGAGCGCGACTTCGACAAGAAGCGCGAGGGGAAAGCCGGAGACGACGCAACACGCCAATCCCCCGACGAACTCCCCGATACCCTCACCCGCCAAGCCGATGCGCACAAGGACATGCTCCGCCTCCTCGAACAAGGCTACACCAAGGACTACGAAGAGCGCATCAAAAAATACTTCGAAGCGCTGGAGAAAAACCAAACCCCGCAGTGAGCCCGCCGCCGTGAAATGTTTTCACGGTACTTTCTCAACTTTTCCCTTCATCCGCGAATAACCGCGCCCCAAAGAGATTATATTTGCCGTATGAAAACGCTGTCGTTCATACGCTTACTGTTCTGCCTCGTGGCGTTTTATTCCATCGTCTGCACCGCCTCCGCGCAAACAGTACCGCCGATGCAATGGGAGAAATCGCTCGGCGGAAGCAATGACGATGAAGCGTATGCCATCGAGCAAACAACGGACGGAGGATTCATCGTTGCGGGATTGAGCTTTTCTGATAATGATGAGGTTACGGGTCACCGCAGCGACTCGCTTTCATCGGATTACTGGATTGTGAAACTCGACGCGAATGGTCGGATCGAATGGCAAAAGTCGCTTGGCGGAAGCAATTACGACCATGCATTTTCGATCGAACAGACAACGGACGGAGGGTACATCGTCGCAGGAGGGAGTTATTCCAACGACATAGATGTTTCAGTCAACCACGGAAAATATGATTATTGGATTGTGCGGCTTGATGGTACCGGCGAGATCATCTGGCAAAAATCGCTCGGCGGCAGCGACGATGACGAGGCGGAATCTATCCGGCAAACCACAGACGGAGGATTCATCGTAGCAGGATATAGTTTTTCCACTAACGACGACGTTACCGGTCATCACGGCGATTCGACAACGTCGGACTGCTGGATCGTGAAACTCGACGGCGAGGGTACCATCCAATGGTCGGAATCGCTCGGAGGCAACGACTACGATGAAGCGTATTCCATCCGGCAAACGACGGATGATGGGTATATCATCGCGGGGTATAGTTTTTCTATCAACGGCGACGTGACAGGGCATCACGGTGACACAACAACGTCGGATTTTTGGATTGTGAAACTCAGCGGCAGCGGCGTCATCCAATGGGAAAAATCGCTCGGCGGAAGCGGGTATGATGAAGCGTTTTCCATTTGTCAAACGGCAGATGGAGGATATGTCGCGGCGGGGTATAGCACGTCCAACGACTACGACGTATCGGGCAATCACGGTGGTATTGATTACTGGGTTGTCAAGATGGACGCCGGCGGCGCAATCCAATGGGCGTATGCCTTCGGCGGCAGCGCGGATGACAGAGCCCAATCTATCAGGCAAACGTCTGATGGCGGGTACATCGTGGCAGGATTTACCGAATCAGCCGACGGGGACGTCACGTTTAACTACGGTTTTGCCGATTTCTGGCTCGTGAAACTCGACTCCAACGGTGCGTTGCAATGGCAGGTCTCGCTTGGCGGCAGTAATTATGATTTCGCGCAGTCAATCCTGCAAATACCCGATGGTGGATACGTCGTTGCAGGATATTCCCATTCAAAAGACGGGTGCGTTTCGAGAAATCACGGCGGGTATGATTTTTGGATCGCAAAGCTTGACAATCTTTCTTCTGTGCAAGAAAAACCTATGTCTATCCCTGCCGATTTATCCTTCTTCCCCAACCCCTTCTCCTCTTCCACCCAAATTGATTACGATGTTGCACAGCCCGGCGCCGTCCAGATGGACGTGCTGAACGCGCTTGGAGAAACCATTGCTACACCGGTAAGCGCAGAACATTCCGCCGGTCATTACACCGCAGAATTTAGCGGAGAACAACTACCAAGCGGCATATATTTCGTCCGTCTCTCCGCCAACGGCACAGTGCAAACGAGAATGATGCAAGTGATACGATAAGATATTTCAGTCTTCATACTTCAGACTTTACCCTTCACACTTCCCCCATTCTTTCCGTATTTTTGCATCACAACATTTTCAGGGATGCAGAAATGATCACTCGTTACATTTTGCGTTATGCTCTCGTTTCTATACTCGCGATTATTGCAGAAACAGCGGCGTTCGGTCAGGGCTTCCCGGATTCCTCGCTTCCCCGTATGCCTTTCCACCCGCATCGCGATAGCGTATATGCGTTAAGAGACAGCGCCGTCAAGTACGATTCCAGTCTGGTGCTGGAGCAAAACTATCCCAACCCATTCAAAACAACAACAACCATCCGCTTCCAAGTGCGCGATGAAACCCTCGTCGGAAAGCAGACAACGCTGGAAGTATTCGACATGACAGGCGCAAAGATAACGACGATGTACGACGCGGCGGCGGATAACTTCCTCCACACGCTCACCTTTGACGGCGGGGGCGTTACAAGAGGCGCGTACAAATACCGCCTCCTCTGCGCCGATCATCAGAAAGTCCAACTGATGAACTATATGCCGTGAATCTAACGTAGTTCCCCTCCTTTTCTATTGCGCCGCCACGCATCGCGCGTTATTTTTATCTTTTAAAAATTCCCATTGTATGAAATTTCTCTCCCTTCGAGCGCTTATGCTCGGCGCGCTTTTGTTCGTTGCCGCGCAGGCGTTCGCCCAGTTCGACGATCCCCGTGTGGATTTGAACTGGTACACCATTGAAACCGAGCATTTTTACGTCGTTTACCAGCAGGGAGCGCACCGTACCGCCGAACGCATCGCCAAGATTGCCGAGGAAATTTACGGTCCCATTACTGATTTGTACCATCACAAGCCTGACCAAAAAGTCACCTTCGTCGTGAAAGACTTTGCCGATTACTCCAACGGCGAGACGAATTATTACACAAATACCATAGTCATTTGGGCGAACCCGCTCGATTTTGAACTGCGCGGCACGCACAATTGGCTGCGCAACGTCATTTCGCACGAGTTCACGCACGACGTGCAAATCCAAACGGCGATGAAGTTCAACCGGAAAATCCCGACCATCGCCATGCAATATCTCGGCTATGAAAACGAACGCCGTCAGGATATTTTAAGCGGTTACCCTAACACGATCATCACGCTGCCTATTTCCGGCTCAGTCGAACCGGCATGGTACGCCGAAGGCGTTGCCCAATATATGCGCCCCGAATTCGGCTATGAATCGTGGGACTCCCACCGCGACATGATTCTTCGCATGTACGCGCTGGATAATAAAATGCTTACCTGGGGCGAGATGTCCACGTTCGGCAAGACAAGCCTCGGCGACGAGTCATCGTACAATCAAGGATTTTCAATGATCCGCTACATCGGGCAGAAGTACGGCGACGCCAAAATCCGCGAAATCTCTTACGCTCTCTCCACCATCGACCGCATGACGATTGACGGCGCAATCGAGAAAGCACTCGGCATCACCGGTCAGCAATTGTACGACGAATGGAAAAAATTCCTCATTGGCGATTATACCACTCGCGTTGCAGGCATACAAAAGCATCTCGTCGTCGGTGATACCATTGAAAGCGTCGGTTTCGGAAATTTCTATCCGAATTTCTCCGCCGACGGAAGTAAAATCTTGTACATCTCCAACAAAACCTCCGATTATTTTGCAGGCTTGGGATTCCTCTACAATACCAAAGAGAAAAAAGACAGCCTCATCATTGCGCCCGTTTCAGGCAGACCGATGTGGTCGCCAAACGATTCGCTCATCGTCTATGCCCATCGCGGTCATTTGGATACGCACGAGTCGAGTTTGTATGATCTCTACACGTACAACACGCTTACAGCCCAAGAAAACCGGCTGACCAATCAATTCCGCGCGCATTCCCCCGCATTTTCGCCGGGCGGAATGCACATCGCCTATATCGTCAATGGCGACGGCACGGAAAACCTGTGGGCGCAGGATATCCGCGCCGATGAAACGGGAAAAACAGAACGAGCGGAAACCGAAACTTCCAGTAACGCGGCCTTTTCCGCCGGGAAAGGCGGCTTCCACTCCAATCCCTTCCCACCCGAAAAATTCATGACGCGGCGGCAAATCACGTTCTTTCAGGATGGAGAACAGACGTACAACCCCATATATACCGCCGACGGTAAGTCAATCATCTTCGACTATTCCATGAAAGACAATCGTTCGATTGCAATTATAGATACCGACGGAAAGAATTTTCATATTCTGCTCAGCGGCAATTTCGATTACCGTTCCGCCGCATTCACGCCGGATAACAAACGCCTCTATTTCGCTTGCGATTCCAACGGCATCTTCAATATCTATTCCGCCGATTGGAATCCGAACGAGCACACAGTCAACACCGCTACAATCAAGCAAATCACGAACGTCCTCGGCGGCGCATTTTATCCGGCGGTCGATTCCGCCGGAAACGTGGCGTATGCTCTCTACACAAGCACCGGGTATAAATTAGCCTTGTTAACAAAACACGCGATGGATTCGCTTGCAGGAGGAGTCAATATCGGTCAATTCAATTACCAATACGAAGACACCGCTTTCACCGTACTTTCTGCAAAGGGACACGCGGAGCCAATCCCGGCATTTATCGCGGTAGTCGATTCCGCATATTACAAACCGCTCGATTGGCAGCACTTGCGCAATTACAACGACGCGGATTTCCAAGAACTGCCGAGTTCGTCGTACAAAAGCATATTTACGAATTTGTTCATCATTCCTATTCTGCGCGTTGATACCTATAACAAGTACAATCAAGGATTGCAGAACGTAAAGCTTGGCGCGCTGTTCACCTCCAGCGATGTGACGAACAGGCTGACCCTCATCGCGGGCGGCATGACCAATTCCAATTTTGAGTACGATTTGTTCGGCGTCGTTACGTTTCACGACAGGATTCCCCTCCTCTGGGAAATCGGTGTAACGCCGGAACTGTCGCTCGGCATTTTCAATTCCCAGCGCAATACAAATGGCAATATTCCCATACCAGCGAACACACCCAACGGTTTGGGCGTCGATACGATACAGCTCCCCATCGGCGCAGTGTATAATTTCCTTTCGTTCGACGTCTCCGCAACAAACCATATTTTCGATGCGGCGCAGATACTCTATTTTGATTTCAATCACACCCGCTATAATGTTTCAATCAATAACTTTACGGACCCCCAGAACAACTCGCTTGTATCACTCCCCAGCGACTTGTACCTCTACACCGATATTCTCACCGGTTCCTATCAATTCAAAGGTATTCTTCCTTCGGGCACGGAAGAAATCAATCCCGTTGGCAGGTTGATTGACTTGTCTTTTGCGCAAAACTGGAATCAGGTGGAAGATACCACCGTCGTTGGAGACAACGGCTTGCCCGTGCGGTTGTACCAGTCATATTCGTACGTAACGACCACGCTCAACTGGCACGAGCATATCCAATTGCCATTTTGGACGCATACACTTTCGCTCACCCTGCACAGCGATTTAATGACCGGCGGCGGAGTCGGTGCCTTCGACTCGCGCGCGCACGCGCTGTTCGATTCCTACATCGGCGGCTTAATCGGCATGGAAGGCTACCAATATTACGCGCTCGGCGGCACGCGCACCACCTACCTGAAGGCAGTGTACCGCTTCCCCATCTCCAACCATCTCGATTTCCGTTTCCTGCCGATCTATTTTGACAAATTGTATTTCGACGTCTTCGGCGATTACGGCAGCGCGTGGAACGGCTCGTTCACAAAATCAACGTGGCAGAATTTCAAGTCGGACGTCGGCGCATCCATCCGCGTAGACGCATTCATGTGGTACAACGTCCCGATGAAACTGTTTTTCACCGCCGCGTACGGCTTGAACGAATTCAACAACACCTTCTACATCGCCAACGACCAGACGCCGCAAACCGTCACCTACGGCAAACAGGTTCTCCTCTACGGCGGCATCGGCTTCGATTTCCCCGATTGACCGGCTTTCAACAACCTTCAACACTTTTCAGATTGAAACATTCTTTTTCTCCCTCTCCCCTTGCGGGAGAGGGCTGGCATGCGCAGCATGCCGGGTGAGGGGTCTTAAAAACACATTCCCTGTTTGGCTTTGCTTACAAATAATTGTAATTTTGCTATGTGGATGTTGCCGTATAATGGCGACACATTCCAATTTAAAAGTTCTTTCCACTCCATGAAAAAACATATTGCAGCGCTTTGTGTTTTCTGCGCATGCCTTGCGCTTTGCCAGCAGCATGCGCACGCCCAATGGGTGCAGACAAATGGACCGTACAGAACATTTAGCGGGAACAACATTACTTGTTTTGCAATCGAAGGTGGAAGGATTTATGCAGGATCGGACAGCGGCGTATTCCGCTCTACGAACAACGGAGTCAGCTGGCATGCATCGGACTCCGGACTGACCGGTTTATATGTCTATGTTTTGGACACACTTGCAGGGAAAATATTTGCCGGTACGGACAGCGGCTTGTTCCGTTCGACGAATGATGGCACAAGTTGGTCTGCTGTCGACAGTGTATTTGCGAATTCATCAGTAAACGCTTTGGCAGTAGGTAATGAGAATATCTTTGCTTGTTCAGACGACAGTGTATATTTGTCCGTTGACAGTGGCGCTACTTGGAACGCGACCGCAGATACCGGGTTGACGAATGTTTATATCAATGCACTGATTGTATGTTGGGGAAAAGTGTTTGCTGGTACTGATCATGGTGTATTCTATTCTACAAATAACGGGACAAATTGGTCAAGAATCAACAATGGGTTGATAGATAGCAATATTACCTCACTGACTGTAAATGGTGAATATCTCTATGCAGGTACGATTAGCTATGGTATGTATGGAGGTGGATTATATGTTTATATGGATAATAGTATAGAATGGACACCGATAGACGACGGGTTAATTTCTTTAAACATCAATGCACTGGTTGTAAACAAGGGAAATGTATATGCCGGAACAGACGATGGTGTATTTTGTTCTTTAGATGGCTTCAACTGGTCTCCTACAGCTGATACTGATTTGTTTAATAATGGCATCACTGCACTTGCTTCTATCGGCGGAAATCTTTATGCGGGTACGTACAACGGTGGTATTTACATTTCTACGAACAACGGAATGCGTTGGACTGCAACAAGCATGCTTATGAAAAATGTAAGCGTCTCTGCATTAGCTGCAAACGACTCAAATCTGTTTGCCGGCACGACTAGTGAAGGACTAAGCATAACATCCAACGGTGGCGACACTTGGATAAGCAGAGTGAGCAATGGTCTCCAAGGTGAGGAAGTCTACACTGTTACAAATAATCATGGGAATATGTTTGCCGGAACAGACTACGGGATATTTCTTTCAACAAATAACGGGGAAAATTGGTCTAAACTGGATAGCGGGAGTCTATTCGGCGGTTCTACAATCTTAGCGCTTGGTGTTTCCGGCGGAACTCTTTATGCGAGTTCATATTATTTAGGTATTTATATTTCTACAAATAATGGCATAAGTTGGATTCCAGTCAATAATGGACTGATATCAACAAATGTTGATGCATTTGTTGATATCAGTAGATATGTATTTGCTGGATCAAGCACTGGGGTATATCGGCTTATGATAAATGACTCAATATGGAGTCAGGTGGACAATGGATTGCCTCTGTTACAGAATGACTCTGCTAATAACAATGTCAACGCGCTCGCTGTGAATGGCGAATATCTTTTTGCCGGAACGGACAGCGGCGTTTTTCTTTCAACAAACGATGGTTTTAGTTGGAATGCAGCGAATTCCGGCTTGTCAGGCTTGAAAGTATATTGTTTTTATACAGTTGCAGGCTCCGTGTTTGCTGGAACTGACAGCGGCGTTTTCCTTTCGACAAACTACGGTGAAAACTGGGTGCCGGAAAATTTAGGATTGATTGATTCTTCCATAACCGCCTTATGCGTTAGTGGCAGTTATGTGTATGCTGGCACAAACGGCGCTAGCGTCTGGCGCCGCCCCCTTTCAGATCTCGGAATTACTGCTGTGAATGAGCAGTCGGCAGCATTGCCTCCACAATTGCAGCTTTCCGCCTATCCCAACCCTTTCACCGCCTCCACAACAATTTCCTACGCTCTGCCCGCCGCGCAGAGCGTTTCGCTGAAAATCTATAACGCCCTCGGCGGAGAAATTGCCGCCCTCGCCTCCGGCAAAATGGACGCGGGCACACACACAACCCTTTTCGATGGAACACACCTGCCGGGTGGAGTATATTTTTACCGACTAAACGCGGAGAAGGTCGTGCAAACCGGAATTATGGAGATTGTAAAATAAAAAACTTGATCGTTACGCTATTCTTTTCCGGCGCGATGCTGTTATCTCTCCATAGTGTTTTGCGCGCCCAGTGGGTGCAAACAAATGGACCGAATGGGGGGCAAATAACATGCCTTGCTGCTAACGACTCGAATATATTTATAGGAACAAGCACTAATTTATTTATTTCCAAAAATAATGGCGGACACTTGACGCCGAACCTTTTCTTAAATGGAAATTTTACCTCGCTTACAGTTTCGGGTTTGAATATTTTTGCGGGAACAACCACAGGCATTTTTCTATCCACTGACAACGGCAGAAATTGGTTGGCGGACGGATTGACGGATGAAAAGGTATACTCAATTACCGTTTTGGACTCGAACATTTTTGTCGGAACAGACAAAGGTATATTTCTCTCCACCGATAACGGCGGTCGCTGGTCGGCGGACAGTGTAACGGATGTATTTGTTACATCGCTTGCCGTTTCCGGCACGAATATATATGCGGGAACTGAACGAGGTTTATATCTCTCAACTGATAAAGGCGATCATTGGACATTTGCCGGTTTAAGTTCTGAAATTATTTATTCACTTGCTGTTTCCGGATCGAACGTATTTGTGGGAACGCAATATGATGGCATATATCATTCAACAGATAACGGCAATAATTGGTCTTCAGATAGTTTGACAAATAATACTATTTCATCACTTGCCGTTACTAATTCAATTATCTTTGCGGGCACAGAAAACGGCGGCATTTATCGCTCCACTGATAGTGGCAGTACTTGGTCGCCGGTGAACACTGGTTTGACCAACTACTATGTTTCATCCTTTGCTATTTCCGGCTCGAATATCTTTGCGGGAACACTTGGCGGTGTGTTCCTCTCCACGAGCAATAGCGGAAACTGGACGGCGGCAGGCATGCCGTTCGAGCATGTTGCCTCGCTCACCACTTCCGGAACGGATATTTTTGCGGGTACCGATGATGGAGGCGTATTTCTCTCAAACGATAAAGGCGAAGAATGGCTGAGAACCGGTTTGACGAAGGACATTATCACAAATGACATTGTTCTTTCACTTGCCGTTTCCGGCTCGAATATTTTTGCAGGAACGGAGCTTGACGGTATATTTCTCTCGACGAACAATGGCAGCGATTGGACGATAGACGGATTATCGAGCTACGAAAATTTTAATTGCCTTGCAGTCTCCGGCTCGAATATTTTTGCGGGAACGCAAAATGAGGGTGTGCTTCTCTCCACCGACAATGGCGGTCATTGGACGCCGATAGATTCCGGCTTGACAAACCCGATAGTGGATGAATATATCAACTCCCTTGCCGTTTCAGACACAAATGTCTTTGCCGGAACGGAAAACGGCGTATTCTTCACCGACCATACCGGCGGGAATTGGATTGCTGCGGGATTGACGGGCTATTTTATTTCCTCGCTCGTCGTTTTCGGTCCAGATATCTTTGCTGCAACGGACAGCGGCGTATTCCTCACTACCGATAACGGCAGGCACTGGTCGGTAAACAGTTTAAAAGATCAATACGTAAATGCATTTACCGTTTCAGGCTCATATATCTTTGCAGGAGCGAACGACGGCGTGTATCTCTCAACCAACTCCGGTACAAGTTGGAAACAGATAAATGACAGTCTGCCGAGTCTTTCCATCGGCTGTTTGGCGGCGGACAGCCTCTATCTCTATGTCGGCACGGACGGCGCAAGCATCTGGCGCCGCCCCCTTTCAGATTTCGCCCCTACTTCCGTCGAAGAGGCACCTGAAAACATGCCGCAACCATCTCTTGCGCAAAACTATCCCAACCCATTCAGTTCGTCAACGACGATTGACTTCACTCTGCCGACAGCTCAACATGTACTCGTGCAAGTTTACAACTCGCTCGGCGAGTTAGTTTCCACATTGGAAGATGCCAATTTAAACGCAGGCAGTCATTCGGTGATATTCGACGGAACAAGAATGGCAAAAGGTGTGTATTATTTCGTTCTCATCGAAGGAAAATATACCGAAACACGGGGAATGATATTGGTAAATTAAACTGACGATTATTTTGCACTGGTAAAGGTATGTTTTCCTGAAAATCTTGCACATCCACGCAACTGATTTTCACCATAATATTTTCACTTTTTCTCTAAAAACAGCATTTTTCGCCTATTTTATGAGTTTATTTTTTTAAATCGCTCTTGCTTTTCTCGATAGATTCACTTAATATTATAGTAGATTTTCATAGGTTTAGGCAGGCTTTTGCCGATTGACGGTAAAGCGAGCGACAATTTTTTTACTGACGATAAAATTCGTGCCAGTCAGTACGAGAAAGAGAATGTGAAATGGAATTTTTCGATTCATACAACGAACAATTGAGCAGCGATCCCCCGGAAAAATACCTCGACGGGCTCCGCGAGGCGCTGAATAAGGCTGATGCAGATGCAATCCGCGGCGCAACAAGCGCTGAAACGCTCGAAGAATTGGTACAGCATTGCCTCGATCGTGAAAAATACACCGACGCCCTCCGCTTTTCAGACGTACTTATCGAGTTCGTTCCATACAGCGGCGAAGCGTGGATGAAACGCGGCATCGCATTACATGAACTCGGCAAGGACGACGAAGCGATGGAAGCATTCAACCGCGCACTTGCGCTCAGTCCCGCAGACGAGGAATTGCTTGCAGCAATTTCCGAAACGTATTGCGACACTGACGACTACGAAAAAGCGCTTGAGTATGCAGAACGCGCGCTTACGCTCAACCCGGCGAATGAAGACGCATTGTGGAACAAAGCAGTTGCACTACAACGCTCCGGGAAAAATGAAGACGCCTCGCAGATTTTCCGCGCGTTTCTCAATTCGGAGCGGTATTGTGTCCCCGCCCTGCTCGAACTTGCGTCATGCAGCGACGCGCTTGATAATTTCGACGAAGCCGTTGCGTTTTACGAGCGGCACATCAATGAAAACCCATATAATTATACCGCGTGGCACAATTTGGGTTTGCTTTACAACCGGCGCGATATGCACCAAAAAGCAATCGACCATTTCGATATGGCGCTTGCAATCAAGGAGGACTTTCCGCCCGCGTGGCTCAACCGCGGTAATGCCTTCACAGCCGCAGAGCAATTCGATGAAGCAGTAGAAAGTTATAAGAATGGATTGAAGCACGCGCCGGAGGATATCCCGACCCTGCATAATCTCGGCAGTGCATATTTGGAACTCGAAAAATTCCGCGACGCCATCAGGTATTTCTCGCTCGCGCTCAAGTTTCAGCCGGAGAACGTCGAATCTCTTTTCGGGCGCGGCTGTTGCTATGATGAACTAGGACAATCCGACAAGGCGCTTGCCGATTTCAACCGGGCACTCTCCTTCGACGGCGATGACGCCGCCATTTGGTACGCTAAAGCCGACGCGGAATACAACTTGGGATTGATCAAATCATCGTTACTCAGTTACCACATCGCGCTGAACATTGACCCGGAAGATTATGAGTGCGCGCTTGATTACGCTGAAACGCTCTGCGAAACCGGCGCGTACCAGCAGGCTCTCATCTTATTTGAGAAATGCTGCGCGCAAAACGAGCAATGGGAGCATTGGGCGGACGCACATTACGGCCGTGCAAAGGCGCTCATTGGCATGGAGCGCAGGCAGGAAGCATTCTTCGCGCTCGAATTGGCATTCTCCAGCAACCCAAAATTAAAGTTGGAATTTGAGGCAGACTTCCCCGCGCTCTACACCCAGCGCATATTCCGCAGACTGATAGAAAATTGATTAGTTGACACTTCTAAGTTATTGTATTGCAATAACTTAGAAGACATCTATATCTTTGGTTATTTTCCATCATTCACATACATAAAAGGCATTCACATGACGTCCGGAAGAATTTTTTGGGGTACATTGTTCATTGTTTGCGGTGGCGCGCTCCTACTGTCGATGTTTGGAATTTACTTGCCATTTGGGAACATGTTTCGGTTATGGCCCCTCCTCCTGATAATATTGGGCGTCTCCATCTTCCTGAAGAACCGCCCTCTACGGGGAATATTTTTCGGTCTGGTCGCGGCAGCCGTGGCGATTTGCATCGTCGGCGCAGTGCATGAAGGATGGGAATTCAATGAATCGTATACATCTGGACCGCACACAGAACAAACATATACCGAGCCTTACGACAATGCCGTTACCCACGCTACGCTGGAGTTGAACGCTGGCGCGAGTAAATGCACTCTCACAGGTGTAACCGATTCGCTCGTGTGTGCGCACACGATTTCGCGTTTCGGCAATTTCACATTCGATGCGGATAAACACGACAGCGTCGAGCACGTCACGCTCTCAATGAAGAACAAGCGCGGCTGGCATTTCGGCTTCGGAAGCGACGGATGGAATTTCGGCGGGAAAAACCTTGCAGAACTCCAGCTGAACACGCATCCAGCATGGTGCATGGACCTCAATCTCGGCGCCGCCTCAATAGATATGGATCTCTCGCCTTACATCATTCAAACGGCTCACCTTGATTGCGGCGCGGCAAAAGCGAAAATCAAACTCGGCGACCGCAGCGACGTAACGCATCTGGAAATTTCCGCCGGCGCATCATCGCTCGAACTTGCCATCCCCTCCGGCTCCGGATGTGAGATTACCGCCGACGGCGCGTTGCTCGGCAAAGATTTTCCCGGTTTCACTAAAAACGGCGAGGACAAGTACTATACCGACAATTACAATACCGCCCAAAAGAAAATTTTCATCGCACTCGACGCTGGCGCGTCAAAAATTTCCGTCAGCAGATACTGAGCGAAATTAAGATTTTGGAATTTGGCAGCTTAGATAGCCGGAGGAATTTTCTACCTTACCACCGCCATTTCGCCGCTCAGCGCATCCTTTCCTGAGGTCAATCGGTAGAAATACACCCCGTTCGGCAATCCATCACACGAGAAAGAAACGCTGTGTTGTCCCACGTCCATCTTTCCATTTACAAGCGTTGTAATTTCCTCGCCTAAAGCATTATATACTTTCAGCATTACAGGCACGGATTCGGGGAGAAAATATGAAATAGTTGTTGATGTTTTGAAAGGGTTGGGATAATTGGAAAATAACTGTACCAGCGCAGTTGGCGCCTGGGCGATTGCCTCATTCACTCCTGATAGAATGTTCTGTATCGAGCGCTTCCAGACTGTCGTTTCCGTTCCAGCAAAGAGATACCCTCCGCTGACGGCAAGCGAAATGGCGTTTGTGTCAGTAAGCTCATAATTGATTGCCTCCCAGATATTGCCGCTGTCTTTGGACATATACACGCCTCCGCCGTCAGTGCCTACAAAAAGCAAGTTGCCGCTTGCTGCAAACGATTGTATATATTGATTGGAAGGTGCAGTGTCAGGAACGTTCCAGCGCAAACCGTTGCTGTCATGTATTATAGAGCGATATATGCCGCCGCCCCATGTACCAGCAAAAATATAATTGCCGTACACAAAGAGCGACCGGGTATAAACACTGTTGCTGTTTGTGCTGCGAATCGAATCATTCTGCCAAATTACGCCGTTATTGGTTGACCGATATACACTTCCTCCCCACGTGCCTCCAAACAGCGTGCTGTCCGAAGCTGCAATGGTATAAACATCCAGCGCCTCATTTTTCAAGCCAGTGTTAACCGCCGTCCATATCGATCCGGTATCGGATGAGCGATATACTCCACCGCCCGTCCCGATAAACAAATCTTTTCGGAATGGTATAATTGCCCGGACGTATCCTTGCTGCCCCAAGCCAACGTTTATGGGAGTCCATGAGCCACCATCATTTGTTGAGCGAAATATCCCATCTTCAAATGTCCCCATAAAAATTTCGCTGTCGAAAGAAGCAAGCGACGTCGCAACGTTTAATGCAACAAATTGGGTTGGCAGCCAGTTTTTGCCGTTGTTCGTCGTTTGAAACGTTCCGCCGCCAAACGATCCCGCGTAGACACTGCTGTCGCCCGCGGTGAGGCAAAGAATATTCATGTCAGTCAATCCTATGTTTTCAACTGACCAAAACACGCTGGAATCAGAGTAGCGATATACGCCGGCTGCCGTTCCAGTGAAAACATAACCGTTGTTTGCAGCGAGAGCATAGTACAATGCACCAATTATTTTGCTGTCTCCCGCCATATTCCATGTATTTCCGCCGTCGCTGGAAACATAAATCCCAGCATGTTCAATCGCGGCAAAAATATTACCGCCGCTTTGTGTCAATGCCGTTGCATAAAGACTGACATTCAGGTTCAATCCGGAATTTTCTTTCGACCAAATGCTGTCGCTTGCTGTTTTTCGGTACAAACCGTTCGGCGTAGCAGCGATCAAAACCGTGTCGTACGCGAGTATGGCGTTGATAATGCCCGCGGAATCCAATCCAACTCCAACAGCCGTCCACGTCGTGGCAGTATCAGTTGACGAATATATACCATAATTGGTGCCAACATAGATCGTGGTATCATTGACGCCAAGGGTAAACGCTCCCTCAACAAGTACGCTCGTACTGGTATTGTTCCAATTCAACCCATTATCGGTTGAGTGAAACACTCCCATGTCCGTGCCTGCAAAGAATATGCCGTTATTCGCTTCAATCGTATAAATTAACACCGCGCCAATTCCGTTGCCGCTTTCCTGCCATGAGACGCCGTTATCCCTCGTGAGATAGAGTTGTCCTGCGGTATTTAGCGTGAGAATCGCGTTTCCATTCGCCGCTATCGCCGTAACGCCGGGAACCGGAGAACTGATGTTCAAATCATTCCAGTCCGTCCCGTCGTTGGTGGAACTGAATACGCCCAACTCCGTGCCGGCAAACAGCGTGCCGCCTTCGGCAACAATACAATTGACGATGACAGCGCCGCTGAGGACATTTGTCCGTTCCCACTGCGCTCGCGCGCTGCGTGCGTGAAATCCGCAGAAGATTGAAAGTAAAGCAAAAAGTGTAAATCTTATCCGCATGATGACTCCTTGGTATTTGTTGTAGTTCTTAACACAAATATACAATACAAAGTTTAGGGCATTTCACTTTATCACAGTCATCATTTTTGACTCTTGATATTTCCCCCGTCCCTAAATTTCATCCGTATATCCCCTTTGCAGATTTCGTATTTTAGTGCCTCATCAAGATTAAAATTATATGTATAACGATATATTGAACGAAGAATTGAAATCAAAGTACGATGAACTTCGCCGCACCATTGCGGAGATGAAGCGCGTCGTTATAGGGTTTTCGGGCGGGGTGGATTCCACTCTGCTCTTGAAAGTTGCAGTTGAAACGCTGGGTAGCACGAACGCACTCGCCGTTGTCGGGCGATCGGATACCTATCCGGAACGCGAATACGCCGAGGCGCTCCGCATCGCCGGAGAAATCGGCGCAACCGTGATGGAAGTCGAAACAAAAGAAACGGACGTGATCAAATTCAAGGAGAATCCGCCTGACAGGTGTTATTTCTGTAAAACCGAACTCTTTACCGAACTTCGCGCCATCGCCGATGAGAACGGGGTCGAGTGGATTCTCGACGGCACCCATGCCGACGACGCGGGCGACTTCCGCCCCGGAATGCGCGCAGTGCAGGAGCGCGGCGTCCGCTCCCCGCTGTTGGAGGCGGGAATGGGAAAGCGCGACATCCGCGAACTCTCCAAATATTTTGATCTCTCCACCGCCGAGAAACCATCGTTTGCGTGTCTTTCCTCACGCTTTCCCTACGGCATGAAAATTGACCGGGAGCGCCTGAAAGCGATTGACGACGCCGAAAATTTCATGTACGATCTCGGATTTCGCGTTGTGCGGGTCCGCCACCACGATGAAAAAACCGCGCGCATCGAAGTCGGCAAAGATGATTTGATGAAATTGATGGATGAAAGCGTCCGGGCAGCCGTCGTTCAAAAAATGCGCGACTGTGGATTCATATATGTAACGCTCGATTTGGAGGGCTTTCGTAGCGGAAGCATGAACGCCGTTCTCAGCATCGAAGTAAAAAAATCGTACATGAACGCCGCTTCTGCATGAGCAGTACGGCTCAGTGCCGCCTCCGCCTTTTTCTGCCTGCGTCTATCGCATTACTCTGTTTTTTATTGTTGCCGGAGAGTGCTGCGTTCGCCCAAGTCCCTTCAGAAACCCCTCATGACACTTCCCATACCGCGCCATATACGGCTCATACCGTTGAGGCTCGGACGCTTGCCGATTGCTTGCACCTGAACCTCCTCCCGAACGCTCCGAAAATCGGATTGGTGCTGACCGGCGGAGGCGCGCGGGGTTTCGCGCAGATCGGCGTGCTGAAAGTGTTTGAAAAGAACCATATCCCCATTCATTTCATCGTCGGTACGAGCATCGGCGCGATGGTCGGAGGATTATACGCCTCCGGGTACACCGCCGACGAACTCGACTCCATCGCGCGCACAACCGATTGGGACCAGATTCTCGCGCTCGGCGACGAGAATTACCGACGCGAATTATACAACGACCAAAAGCAGGAATCCGACCGCAGTCTTCTTACCGTCCAACTCGATCAATGGCTGCCAGTTATACCGGATGCCGCGTCCGAAGGAAAACGGCTCTCGGCTTTCATCAATAAGCTTGTATGGAATGCGTTATATCATGCGCCGCAATCCTTCGACGATCTGAAATATCCATTCCGCGCACTGTCCACGGATATCGTAACGGGAAAACTTATCACGTTCAATCGCGGGAATCTCGCAGATATTTTGCGCGCAAGCGCAACGGCCCCGCTCCGCTTCGCTCCGGTAACGAAAGATTCCCTCATTTTGGTAGACGGCGGCTTGCTCTCAAATATTCCCGTGGACGCCGCAAAAGCCGCGGGCTGCGACATCATCATCGTCGTCAATTCGACCGATTCCCTGCTCGGCAGCACTGAATTGAATACGCCGTGGAACATTGCCGATCAAGTGGTTACTATTCTGATGCGACAGCAGTACGCAAAAGAACTCTCGGAGGCGAGCATCGTCATCACCCCGCAGTTAGGAGAACACCGCACCTACGAATTCAATGCAATTGATTCACTGATTGCCGCGGGTGAAATCGCGGCGGAGCAAAAAGCCGGCGTCATCCGCGATTCCATTGCTCAGGCGGCGCGCCGCATAGGCATCAGCGCAACGCAGGAAAATGCCACGCAAGGCGAGAATAAAAACGGCGGGCTTATTCAAGGCGCACAGGTTGTACTGAATACGCGCTCCGGGAACAAAGCGGAAAGCCCCCTGGAAAAAATGTCGGATTCAATACTTCAGCATCTTATAGGCAAGCCGTATTCAGTAAAAGCGTACCTGCCGGTTTTTGAAAACCTTCTTCGCTTTTTTCGCGCGAAAGGATTATCGTACGCAACAATCGCAAAAACGGAGTTCGACGCCACCGCCGGAACCCTTTCTATGTATATTGATGACGGAATCGTGCAAGCGATTAATATTGAAGGCAATACCCGGACGGACCAAAACGTCATTCTCCGCGAACTTGATGTGCAAATCGGAAAGCCTTTCACCGCCGACGCGGCGGAGCGCTCACTCTCAAATTTAAATAGCCTGCAGCTATTCAGGCAAGTATCGCTCGAAGCTATACCGCACGCAACCGGCGATAAGACCGGCGTCGAAGCCCGCATTCGCGTCGTCGAGAGCAGCCCGTGGCTGGCACGGCTGAGCGGCAAGGTCGACAACGAGCGCAACACCCAACTCGGCGTGCAAATCGCGGACGACAATCTTTTCGGGAAAGGTGTAGAGGCGTCAGGATTGATTTTCGGAGGATTGCGCAATAGGACTCTCGAACTGACCCTCTCATCGCGCCGCGTCCTGACGTCATATTTTTCCTATAATTTCACGGCGTACAGCAGATTGCGCAACATCTACGTCTACCGCGATTCACAAATATCAACAAACTCCGTAGATGCAAACGTGAACGGAGAATATTCCCAGTTGCAAAATGGGGGTGAGTTTTCCATTGGAGAGAACGTTCCCCGCTTCGGTGATCTTTCGCTTCACGCACGATATGAGTGGCAATATCTGACGAATCTTTCCGGCTCCGGACTAAGTGGCGCTGATAAGGTCGCAGCGCTATCCGGACAATTCCATCTCGATACGCAGGATCAATTCCCATTTCCCACCAGTGGTGCGCTCATACTCGCGCAATACGAAACGGCGCTAAAAACGCTCGGCGCGAATATCACGTATACAAAACTTGAAGTCTCCTACGATTCCTACGTTTCATACAATTTCGTCAGCACCTTTCACCCAAAAATCCATTGGGGGTTCGAGGATGAAACGACACCCACTGCCGATCAATTCCGCATCGGCGGGCAGTATAATTTTCTCGGGTTGCGCGAGGACGAATACCTCGGCAATCAAGTGTTTATCGCCGGCCTGGAATACCGGTACCGGCTGCCATTCCGGATTTACTTCGATACGTACATAAAAGCAGAATACGACATCGGCACGGTGTGGCCCGAAATTTCTCAAATTCATTTCGGGGATTTGCGGCACGGCGTTGGCGTCAGCCTCGCGTTCGATACGCCCATCGGCATTGCTGACTTCGCCGTCGGAAAAAGCTTCTACCTTGCAAACCCCATCCAAGCCCGACCGTTCGCCGAGTCCTACCCGACCTTCGTCTATTTCACCATCGGCAGAGGATTGTAAACACAGACGGGGAAAAAATTGGGGATTGTGTAAAATTGCGCGGGCGGCTATGTTGCTCCAGTTCAACCGCGTTTGCCAATATATATACTCTCACTATGATGACGGGGCATTTAAAAAACATTTTCGCTTTGCAGGCAGCGGCTGTCGTCATCATCGTTATGCAATGCAACACACTCCACGCCGCAACTCTCGATTCAACTAAAGCGAAGACTGATACGAGTAGGGCAGATAATAATGTCAGCGATTCTACAACTAATAAACAATACAATAATACATATCGGCTTGCGATAGGAGCTGGCGGTAGCTTCGGCCCGTATGATGGAGATATTGAATATAATACTTCGGTTGGGTTTATATTTTCCTATCAAATCAAGAATTTTAATGTTGTGAGTCTGCGTTTCCTTTCAAGTGATGGCTCAGGTGGTATTGTTGGAGACCAACTCATTCAAGATTATGGTATTCTATACAATCTTGCCACCATTAGCAGTGCCGGGCTTTTTTCAGTCGGCGCGGGTATAGAATACGTCAATAAAGAATGGCCCAAGTATATATCTCCAAATGTCCCAACGCAACCGTATGACACAAACGCAAGAGTGACTTCTCACACTATCGGTTTTCCATATCAAGTGCAGGCATTGTTTAATTTCTCAGGTGGTTTTGGCATGGGAATTATTGCATACGGAGATGTGAATGCCATATTCAGTCATATTGGAATTTTATTTTGTTTACAGTTCGGGGATTTTTGATTATAACAATCCATGTCTCTCACAAAGCGCATAATTTTTAATTTGAAGACAGCTACAGTTGTTGTCATCTTTATATGGTACCACGCGCTCTACGCTAGAATACCGGATGCGACGGATACAACGAAAGTGAACGCCGATACAATTGGAGCATCTAAGACTAGTGACACTGCACATATCATAAAGCGCAATTCCCTCCATGCGGGTTGGTATTTCGGGACTAATTTTAATCTGCCGGGTTACACGTCAATATCTTCTTTGGCGCTCGGCGGATACATCGCATATATGCGTGATTTCAATGTATTCGGTATCCGTTATATTGTCAGCGGAGGTGGTAACGGGAAATTCGTTCAAGACGCCGGATTGCTGTACGGCATCGGGTATTTCGACGGAAGTTTTTTCATTTCTGCCTCTACTGGATTGGAATATGTACACACATCTTATCCCGGCAACATCATGCAGTCTGTTAGCAATAAAGATACGACATACAATATCGTGAATACCAATGTCATTGGCATTCCCTATCAGTTGCAAATAGTATATTCATTCATTGGAGTTACCTTGTTTGGGGATATTAATAAAAGTTTTACCCATGCGGGAATTTTATTGACCTTTCAAGGCGGTATGTTCTTCTAAATTGCACTGTATGCAAATTGTAATTTTACATGTCTGCAACAACACTTATAGTTCTCGCTCTCGCGCTCAACGTTGTATGCGCAAGCATATTCATTGGGCAGTCGCATTCCGCAAAACAACAGAATGAATCAAACACAGCGCTGCAAAATGAACATCGACAAACGGCGCACGACACAGTGAAAGCCGCGCCCGACAGTTCTGATCAAGTCGCTAAATACAATACCGCAAATTCCATTTTTATTGCCGGGGGCAATGTCTCTGCAGTAAATCCGTCGAAAGAAATCAAACCTGCGCCAGTAAAGAATGATCAGGTGCAATTGCCAGTTGAACAAGCTCCATCGGACACGAATGATCCCGATCAGACAATCCGGCTTTTTGGCGGGTGGGGATCATCCGTCCCAGCTGAAGGTTTTTTTACGCTCGCGGGAGAATTGACGTATCAAAAAGACATACACGTGCTGAGTATTCGCTATGTTTCAAACGCGGGAGCGGGTTACAATTACCCATATCCTGAGCCACTGGTTACCGACTTGGGAGTTCTTTACGGGTTGGCATTGCTTCGCGGGAAAGCGGGGCTGCTCGCAATAAGCGTCGGCGTGGAAGAAGTAAACAAAACATGGCCCGTCGTGTATCTTCCGTCTAATTCTTCGCTTGCGACTCCGACGAAAACTACTCCGACGATACAGGCATTGCCTTTATCAAATAACCAAGCGACGACAGTTGCAACGAACACATTGGGGTACGCATATCAGGCGCAGATAATGTGGAACATCGTCCATGACGTCGGTCTCGGCGTTCTTCTGTACGGCGATGCAAATAACATCTTCAGCCATTTCGGCGTTATTCTGGGCGCACAAGTCGGGTGGTTTTAGGTTTCTTTATTCCGCGTTCGTATTTTCGCATCCACGCTCAACGGTCCACCGCCTGCGGCGGAGAAGAACAGCCAAATGAAGCAGTAAAGCATCGCTAACTCGCCGCCGGTAATTGCGGACCAAAATCCCTTATGTGCATGCGCTTGAAAAAAAGCAACAGCCATTTGACCTGAAAGCACAAATGCAACCGGGCGCGTGAAGAGACCGATCAACAGCATTGCTCCGCCGAACGTTTCAAGAATTCCTGCCAATCCTATCTCGGAGAAAAGGTTGACTGTCGCGCCATTTCCTGCTCCCGCCGGAAATGCGAAGAGTTTCATCGTGCCATGCAGCATGAACAGCCCCGCCGCGACAATGCGGAGAAGACTAAGCAGGTGTGGGCTCCACGTCCGCCATCGTGCACTTAAATTTGATTTGGTCATACTTTATTCATTTCTGCAATGCAGCCAGTAGCTCAGTGAGGCGGTCTGTCGTTTCCTTTACTCCTCCCTCCATCCCTGATTTCAGCATCCCATCACGATCTTCGAGCGTTTGAAAAACGGAACGCTCCATGAGCTCTGTTTTGCCATCGCGATCGACGAATGTTACCGTTGAAAGCAACACGTGCCCCGGTATTCCTTCATATTCGAACGTCGAGATGATCTTGTCCATCGGCCAAACTAAATCTATCGCCGAACCCGGCAAGCAGGAGATCATCGTTTCCCGCGTTCTTGACGCTCCGAAGGAGCTTGTCTATA
>Ga0207048_10068_pt1 | contig 34207 bp, 28 predicted proteins | sample Alteio_BWMinCont_65_FD_153301 | JGI IMG/M metagenome (GOLD analysis project Ga0207048, IMG submission 153301) | Enriched cells from forest soil in Barre Woods Harvard Forest LTER site, Petersham, Massachusetts, United States -... | ecosystem: Environmental > Terrestrial > Soil > Temperate forest >...
CCCTCTGCTCGAAATCATGGGCCTGACTGCGCTGCTGCTTGCAGTCCTTACGTGGATGCAGTCTTATATTCTGCAGCGTCTATCGATGAAGCTGTCGATAACCGGGTCAGCGAAGTTCTTCTGGCACCTGCTCCGTCTTCCCATGGAGTTTTACGCTCAGCGCTTCAGCGGCGAGATCGGTTCGCGCGTTGTGCTAAACGACACGCTGGCCTCCATCATTGCCGGCCAACTGACGGGCAGCGTCCTAAGTGTGATACTGGCAGTTTTCTATGCCATTGTCTTAATCAAATTCGACCTTCTGCTTACCAGCTTCGGTATCTTCATGGTGATTGTGAATCTTGTTGCACTGCAACTGGTGACCCGACTACGCGTGGAAGAAAACCAGAAGCTGCTGCAGTTTCAAGGCAAGGTGACGGGCACCTCGATGGTCGGGTTGCAAAGTATTGAGACCATCAAGTCCAACGCCGGGGAATCCGACTTCTTCTCCAAATGGGCGGGTCATCACGCTAAACTGCTGAACGCCAAACAAGACCTGGCCAGCTCTTCCATGTGGGTGTCAGCGATTCCATCCCTCCTGAATCAGTTCAACGGCGCCATCATGATATGCCTGGGCGGAATTCGCGTCATGGATGGCATTCTGACCATGGGGGCCCTGGTCGCGTTTCAGGCGCTGATGACGAGCTTTACGGCGCCGGTGATTTCGCTGCTTTCAATGAGCGGTCAGATTCAAGAGCTGAAGGGCACCGTCATACGCCTTGACGATGTGCTGCGGAATCCGGTTGATCCACAACTCACACATATTCCTGCACCCATTCCGCGATTCGAGAACGTAGCTCGGCTCGATGGAGACGTGGAACTGCGCAACATCACGTTTGGCTATAGTCGGTTGGAGAAGCCACTCATACGGGACTTCAACCTCACGCTGCGTCCGGGCCAGCGCGTGGCCATCATCGGAAGTTCGGGGAGTGGAAAATCTACCGTTGCGCGGCTTATTTGCGGACTGTTTGCTCCCTGGGAAGGCGAAGTTCTCTTCGATGGTGTCCCGCGCAAAGATTTGCCTCGGCGGCTCATCAATGATTCGGTAGCGTTGGTCGATCAGGATATCGTGCTGTTTGAAGGCAGCCTGCGCGACAACATAACTATGTGGGACACAACAGTGCCGGACGCAACCGTGCTACAGGCCGCGAAGGACGCTGCAATCCATGAGACGATCGCCGGGGTCAAGGCGGGCTACGAGTACAACGTGGAAGAAGGTGGGCGCAACTTCAGTGGCGGGCAGCGTCAGCGGATCGAAATTGCCCGGGCACTTTGTAGTAATCCACGTGTGCTGGTGCTGGATGAAGCTACGAGCGCGCTCGATCCGATCACCGAACTGGAAGTAGGAGAGCATATTCGCCGGCGCGGATGCACCTGCATCCTGATTGCTCACCGCCTGAGTACGATTCGCGATTGCGACGAGATCATAGTGCTTGAGCAGGGACAGATCGTTCAGCGCGGAACGCACGAATCGATGATCGCGGTGGACGGCCCCTATTCCCGCCTGATTGTGACGACATGACGATAGAAAATCAGAATTCGGGCCGCTTTCTTTTAGCCGATGAATCGAAGGCCTGGCTCGTCGAGCAAGGGAATGCAGACCTGTTTCTAGTGGACATCGATGGTGAGGATCTTATCGGCCCACTCTTCCATGTACTCACTGTAGGTGCTGGCGAAGTGATATTGGGCACTGGCCAGACTGAGTGGCAAGGGCGAACGGTTACCCTGGTCTGCCAGCCGCGGTCTGAATCCATTCTGCGGCCTGTGAACAGAGCAGCCGCAGAGAGCAACCGGCTGGAGCGATGGATTCGTGACCTTCGCGAGAGTGCCGGACTCGATGAAGAGTCAACACTCAACGACCTCAGCGTATTCCACTCACTGTCGTTGCAGGCGCTCGGCGCTCGGCGCGAGAAGATCGAACAGGCCGAAGTAACGCGACTGCAGAGGAAGAACGATGCCCGATCGGCAACGGTGAATCGCGCGCTTCGTCAGTTGGGATCTGTTCTGAACACTGGGACGGAGGCGGAAGCCGGGGCCGCCGCAACAGGAATGGATGTGCTCGCCGCGTGCCAGTTGATCGGACATCGTCTTCAGGTTGAGATGCGTTTGCCTAAGGGTTTTACGCCGTCGGGTGACCCACTAAACGACGCTGGTGTTCTGGCTCGTGCCTCCAAAATACGCTTTCGCGAGGTGATTCTAAAAGGGACATGGTGGAAGGAAGACAATGGGCCGCTGCTGGCTTTTGGCCCTTCGAAACAAGAGGGCGGTCCGCTGATAGCCCTGGCATTGATGCGCAGTGGTCGGGCCTATTACGTTTACGACCCTGAAAAAGGCACGCGCACGCGCCTCACCGCTGAGGGAGCTGCGTGGATTGTCCCCAAAGCAGTGATGTTTTATCGGCCCTTCCCCGCCCGGCCTCTTAGTTGGATAGACCTATTATTGTTCGGGCTTCACGGCACCTGGCGCGATGTGTTTACCATACTGGCCATTGGCGCGGCGACGGGTATGCTTGCACTGGTGATGCCAGTGGCCACGGGCATCCTGTTCGATACAATCATCCCCGGCGCGCAGCGTTCCCAGCTCTACCAGATGGCTGCATTGCTGTTTGCCGCCAACGTGACCGGCTTTCTGATCTCTCTGACCTCAAGCGTCGCAATGCAGCGCATGGAAGGCCGCATGGAAGCGGGAATTCAGTCGGCGGTTTGGGACCGTCTGCTCAGTTTGCCTGCGCGCTTCTTCAAGGAATATAGTTCCGGCGATCTGGTCACCCGCAGCTTGTCCATTGGGCAGATACGCCAAATGCTCACCGGTGCAGCTCTAACGTCGCTTCTGACTGGCGTGTTTTCGATATTCTCCTTTTTCCTTCTATTCCAGTACAGCTCTTCGCTGGCGCTGATTGCCTTTGTGCTAGTGCTTGTAGCAGCTCTGGTATCAGCGGGCTGCGGCTGGCTTCAGATGAAAAACCAGCGCGCCCTTTATAAGGTGATGGGCAAGATATCCGGGCTCACTCTGGATCTGATGACGGGTATCTCAAAGCTGCGAATGTCCGGTACAGAGTCACAGGCTTTCGCACGCTGGGCCACGGAATATACCAAGCAGAAGAAAATCTCCAGCAAGGCCGCTCATGTGTCCATTGCGATGTCCATCTTCAATGGCCTGTTTCCGTCGGTGACCGGGATTGTAATCTTCTACTTTGGTTGGGGCATGATGGAAAAGGGTGCAGGGCTTACCCCCGGCGGGTTTGTGGCTTTCAATGCGGCCTTCGGTCAATTTCTTGGGTCGGCGCTGGGTCTGGCGATGACCGCGATTTCGGTGATCGGCATCATCCCAGCGTACGAACGGGCCAAGCCTATCTTGCAAGCAATCCCGGAAGCTCAGGGTGCCAGCCTCGATCCAGGACGCCTTCTCGGCTCCATAGAATGCAGCAGGATATTGTTCCGTTATGAAAACGATCTGCCGCTGGTTCTGAACGACATTTCGTTTCAGATCAAGCCGGGGCAGTTTGTCGCATTCGTAGGCCATTCCGGATCGGGTAAGTCCACGCTCTTCCGGTTGCTGCTGGGGTTTGAAAAGCCGGAATCGGGGGCAATCTATTTTGACGGAATGGACCTGGCTGATATTGACCCGCAGGCTTTGAGGCAGCAAATGGGAGTGGTGATGCAGAATGGGCGCGTCTTCGACGGAGATATCTTCACCAACATTGTCGGGGCCTCGCCTCTTACGGTCGCGGATGCCTGGGGTGCGGCCCGCAGCGCTGGATTCGATAAGGACATCGAAGCCATGCCGATGGGTATGCATACGGTGATCAGCGAAGGGGGCGGAGGATTATCGGGTGGACAGCGGCAGCGCCTGATGATCGCTCGCGCAATTGTGCACCGGCCGCGTATCCTTTTGTTCGACGAGGCAACCAGCGCGCTCGACAATCAAACGCAGTCGATTGTTAGCCGTAGCCTTGAGAAGCTGGATGCCACACGTATCGTAATCGCGCACCGGCTAAGCACGATCCTCAACGCCGACCAGATCTATGTTTTCGACCAGGGGCGGATCACCCAGCGCGGCACCTACGAAGAATTGATTGGCCAGGATGGGCTTTTCCGTGATCTTGCCCAGCGCCAGATTGCGTGACCGGATGCAGGACACTCTCGAAATCATAATTCCATAACAAGTATCTAATTCTGGCCACCCTTTTGAACTGCTATGATTTGTCAGAAAAGTGACGGAATCATACGTGGCTAAACAAGAGAAACGGCAGGAACTGGAGAATTACCTCTCCGCCAAGGCGCGTTCGGATCCAGGTTTCCGGCAACGGCTGCTTGCTGATCCCAGGGCTGTGATCGAAGCCGAAATCGGATTGAACTTTCCCGATTCCGTTGTGATTCACGTCCACGAAGAAAACCTGAACGAACTCCATATTGTGTTGCCAGTTGTCTTCCGGCTGCTCACAGAGCTTGAAGAAGAAGACCTCGATGGAGTTGTGGGTGGCGCTGGCCAATATACTCCTCCGGAACCTCTTCCAATCCCCCAGTTGAACTGGATCAAGCCTTCCTGACATCCCGGGTGCAGTGCTCCCTCTGCCAGGCCTACAGAGATTTATAAGAATTCCATCATCTATTTCAAAGGACGCTGCTTCGGTACTATTGCGAATATGGATCACAGGGCAAGAGAACGCAGACGGCTAGATCCGTTCGCGGCATGACCCACAAGGAGATCATTACTATGAGTGAACAAAGTGCCAAGGAATTCGTTCTGGCCGCTGCTAAGAGTGCGGCACTCACCGAAGAAAGCAGGATACTCACTGCGGATAAGAGCCCTGCTGATGCTGCAATCGCAATCAGCGCATTGGGAAAACGGGAAGGCTTTGACTTTACAGCAGATGAAATGGCTGAAGTACGGCGAGGATTCCTGGCGTCCCATGAACTCTCTGAAGAAGATCTGACCAAAGTTGCTGGCGGCGGTAATCAGGGAGATGTTTGGTCCACGATGCAACCAGGATTGGGTATGGGTTTAGGGTCGATATTTGGGCAATTTTTCCCGGGAGCTGGCGGCTTGCTTGGCACCACAGTTGCCGCAGGAATAACAACTGCGGCCCAGGGAGGCTCTGCAGAAGAATCGATCATTGCAGGCGCAAACGCCTTCGAACAGGCGAAGAACGATATTGTTGCGTTTTTCAGCGCCTGGTAGCCTTCTGCGGAGTGATGGGCAGTGAACCGACAATCTGATATTGCGCTCGCCCTCAGGCAGTGGGAGGAAGCCATTGGATATGACTACGTAGTCTCCGATAGCGCCGACCTTGCCGAGGGAGAGACCGCGACATTCGGTACTTTGCAACGGATCCTCGCAATTATTCGCCCATGTTCCGTAGAAGAGGTGGCGGCCTGCGTTAAGATCGCTGGCCGCCACAACATTGCTGTTTATCCGGTTAGTCGAGGCCGCAATTGGGGTCTGGGATCTCGTGTTCCAGTCAGCACTGCCGTCCTTCTGGATCTTGTACGGCTTGACCGGGTGATCGCATGCGATGAGCGGTTCGGCCATGTCACGCTTGAGCCGGGCGTCACCTTCGCGCAGGTTCATGCTTACCTGACAGAGCATAATTCAAAGTGGTTTCTTCCTGTAATCGGCGGGCCTGCAGATGCAAGTGTCATCGGCAATTGCGTTGAACGTGGGGATCGCATCGGACCGCAGTCCCAACTTCTCTCCGGCTTCTGCTCTCTGCAAGTAGTCCTCCCTTGTGGGGACGTAGTTCAAACCGGGTTTGAACGCTTCGGAGAAACACCGCTGGCATCCCTCAGTTCCATGCCGGCTGGCCCTTATCTCGATGGACTTTTCACGCAGTCTAACTTCGGCATCGTCACGCGCGCAACTCTTTGGCTCGCCCGCCATCCAGAATGTTTGCAACTAGTCTCTGCCAGTATCCCGGATGGAGGGCTTGCGGTCTTTATTGATTCGCTTCAAGGGCTGGTGGAGGACCTGGGCAACGGTTTTTCCACCTTTACCCTGTGGAATGGATACAAATTAAAAGCGAGACAAGCATCTTCTGTCGGGGCGGGAACTACTATGGAGAGCGACCACGCCTCCGCAGCCTGGTTCTGCCAAGGCGCTCTCTATGCGCCCAGTGCCCTGATGGCAGCCGCACAACTGGACTTGGCAGTTCAGGCGCTTGAGGCCGTCGCTCTGGAGTGGAAGGTCTTCGAGGAAGCCTCGGTACCGGATCTGCGCCATTTAGCCAGCCTCTTCCTCGGCGTGCCGAACAACGACAATGTCCGCAGTCTTTATTCGCAGAAGCGTGGTCCGGTACCCGTGGGTGATCTGAATCCAGATCGCGACCGGTGCGGTGCAATCTGGTTGTGCCCTGAAGTTCCATTCGACGGCGCAACGGTCGCGAACGTCATCGCTACCAGTGAGACGGTTCTGCGAGATTTTGGCTACGATCCTGTAATTGGGATGAGTGCTGGCACATCGCGAACGCTCCGCGTTTTCATTTCGATTTTCTATGACAGAGAGATTTCCGGCGAAGATGACCGTGCGATGCACTGCCACAACCAACTGGCAGCAACGCTGTCTGCTGCCGGTATTTTTTCTTTCCGGCTGGGCATTCATTCTATGGATGTAGCCAACCAGGCTACCGGCCCCTGCTGGGACCTCATTCGCCAAATTAAGAACAGCATTGATCCGGATGGGATACTTGCGCCGGGTCGCTATTGCAGCATGACCCCGAGCGATTAGTCCAAGTGTCCGGCAGTTAGCGCTGCAATTGAAAGTGGTACCTTCCTCCTGCAACAACACAACGGAGCGTGCCGTTCTCTCTCTGCATACTGCGAATTCCTTTACCCGGCCTGAGGTCGCGACCATTCACCGTGATCGACTTAGAGTAAGTCGCGGGCAAGACAATGGTCGCGGTTGTCCCGGTGGGAATGCTCACGTCCATTTGCAGCGCAGCTCCGCTCCGCGACCAGCCGCTCTCAATCTTGCCAACCTTTGATTCAAAGGTTGCCGTTACGCTCTGTAGATTGTCAACGATGGACGGATGAATCCTGATGCGCGAATCCGCATCGCGGGTGAAATCGAAGTCGATGCCAGCAAGTCCCCGGTAAAACCATTCTTCCGCATGGCCCAGCATAAAGTGGTTTTGGGAGGAATTAGGATCGGCATCCCAGGCTTCTGTAAGAGTTGTGGCGCCGTGGGCAAGCTGGTCACCATAGCTTGGTTTGTCCGTGCGTGACAGCATGTCATACAGAACGTCTGAGCGTCCGCCGTCCGTTAGTGCGCGCACTACGTAGTGGAAGCCGATATCGCCTGCGGTTACGTGATTGTGGTGTCCGCGAATATCCGCTACCAGGTTTGCAAGCACAGCATCCCGGTCGTTTTCGGGTACTAGTCCAAGAACCAGTGGCATTGCATTCGCGGTTTGACTGCCGCTGTCATATTGATTGGTTTCAGCATGGAAGAAGCGCGTATTGAATGCCTTCTTAACCACCCGACTCTCCTCGCTGTACCGGAAGGAATCCGAGGGATCCTTGAGAAGCGTCGCGATGTGCGTCATCGTGACAAGGTCCTGGTAATAGATTGCTGTTGCAGTCAGTCCTTTTTCCGTCAGTTGCGATCCGCCGGGTGGTTCTGGTCCGATGTCATACCAATCGCCCAGGCCATACGTCAGAAGATGGTCCTGCAAACGTCCGTGCAGGTAGGCGAGGTAGCGCTTCATCGCGCTGAAATGGTCGCGCAAAAGATCCAGGTTGCCGTAGAACTGGTACGCCGTCCACGGACTAAGTATGACGGCGGATCCCCACTCTGGAGAATCACGGAAACTACCGTGAAAGAGGGGATACTCCGGGGCAATATCCGGCACCAGTCCGTTGGCAAGCTGCGCATCCTGCATATCGTTGGCAATTTTTGCGTAGAGCGTCGAGAGATCGTAGTTGTACATCAGCGACGTTCCGGCCAGGTGTGTTTGCTCCAGCCAGCCCAGCTTCTCGCGGTGTGGACAGTCGGTGAGAACACTGACCATATTGCTTAGCATCGCGCGATCGATGAGAGTGTGAATGCGATTCAGCAATGCATCGGAAGAAGTGAAGGAGCCATCAACATGCACCGCATCATGCAGGGAGCGTCCGTCGAGGTGCAGGAGGGTGGCTGGTTCGGCACCACTCTGCTCCACCTGAACATATCGGAAACCGTAGTAGCTGAAGCGCGGATGCCACTGCTCTGGCCCTCCCCCCTTCAGCACGTAGGTAAAGGAATTCTGTGATTCTGGAAAGGCATTTGCGCTGCGTTGCGTGACAAGCCCGTTGGCATCCAGCAATTCTCCGGCAATCATCTTTATCGATGTACCGCTCTGCCCCGTCACATTGATATCTGGCCATCCGGCAAAGTTCTGTCCCAGGTCATACACTGAGACCCCTGGCCTGGGGTGGGTAATGTTGACAGGTTCATAGCGGTCAAAGGTTTGGATAGGTGGGATAGTCTCCGGTGTCAGCCTGCCGCCTGGGCCATGGACGAATGCCACCGCAGACCAGCCCGCATCGTGGAAACCCGGCTCGTCCCACCCTGATTGCTCCAGCCGCGCGTCATAGTCTTCGCCACCATAAATGGAACTGAAAGTAATCGGTCCGGGAGCGGTCTTCCATGTGCCGTCACTCGTAATCGTCTCGGCGCTTCCGTCTGAAAAACGCAGATGTAGCTGGAGAGCCAGTTTGGGTTGGCCAAAGGAACCCGAAAACTTTGTATATCTCCCCGGAGTGGCCTCAACGTTATACATTCCATTGCCAAGCATCACGCCGATAGCGTTTTCTCCCGGCCTAAGCAGGGTGGTCACGTCATAGGTGTCATAAAAAACTCGCTTGCGATAGTCACTCCATGCAGGCGTCAGTACCACATCTGTTACGTTGTGGCCATTGATGTGTGCTTCAAACTGGCCAAGTCCGGTGATCTTCAGAGTTGCCTTGGCGACTTTCTTCTGCACAGTAAAGCTGTGGCGAAATAGGGGGAGGGGTTCAGAGACGAAAATCGAATTTTCCGCACTCTCCTTCGCTTGTGCCGCGACGCGAGGATCAGGCTTTGCGGCGATCCATCGTGCCTCCCACGACGAGGGAGCGACTGCAGTGGCGGCGGCACTCCCATTCGTCATCACACAGAACATGATTACCATTGCGCCCGGTATTTTCAGTGCGGAGAACTGACTGCGTTTTGTCTGCATAGCTCTATCTTCTCAGTTCAAAAGGATTTCATCCTGGAGATTACACCGATCCTGGCTGGGGCGGCTACGCGCTTGCGTAATGGTAAGGAAGGACCACGGGCGGACTTATTCTCTTACACTGAAGGGAGGAGGGATTATGAGCGATGGTCGCGAGGAGCGCGAAGAGCAGAAGAAACGACGTGAGCAGGAAGAACAACAGAATCGAGAGGATCGGATTGACCGCGAACCCGTCGTGGACTGGGAGCAAGAGCGGAATGATTCCTAAGGGTCACAAAATTTCGTGTGATTGATAGAGATTGGTAACACAAATAACTTGCCCCTCACCAAAACTCCATCGGAAGCTAATTTTGGCGAGGAGACTCAGCCGCAAAGTGTATATATCTATCAGCTAGGGCTTGGCCTCTAACTGAGCAGGCAGTATAGTCGCCACACCTGTCTTGATGTTGATTGTCCAGGGCTGCGGCTGCGGTAGCGACATCCTGCGGCCATTGATCTTTACTGGCATCCAGATATAGCTCGAGTTCCAAAGATCTTCCGGAGTCCAACGATCTCCAACGTAGATTACAGAAGTCGTTTTCTTCCCCGCAACTTTAATCAACATGCTCGATTGGGAGTTGTACGTATTTGTCTCGGGAGGAGCTATGTCCTTCATCGTTGACCACGGGCCGGAGAGGCTGGTCGCCGTTGCATATACATTCCGATTGGGCCTCCAACTCGTTAGGTGCGACCCCAACACATAGTACAGTGCCTTGTAGTGAATCAGCGCTCCCCCCTCGAGTGGCGTGTGGATGAAAGCGACTTGCTTCTCCAGGCTCATGCGGTCTTCCGACAGCTTCGCGATAAAAAATCCTTTCGTGGGACGTGACTCGAAGATCAAGTAAGCCGAGCCATCGTCATCAATGAATTGCCCAATATCACGACTCTCCTGGCCAAGTGGACGGAAGCTCTTTACATAGTGATAATCGCCATCCACGGTATCGCTTGTCAGTAGCGCCACGCGGGCTACGTCATAATCAGGGGCATTGTCGAGGTGTGCGTACATGACAAATTTCTTCGTTTTTGGGCTGTAGTAGACCTTCGGTCGCTCCAGAATCCATTTGGGGCCGAGATTTTCCGGATCCGCAATTGCGACAACCTGCCGATGAAACTTCCAATGCATCAGGTCGGTCGACGAATAGCACGAAATATACTTTTTTACTGGATCATTCGTCTCCGTGCGGTCCTCGCCGAACCAGTAGTAATCTTTCCCGAGTCGGGTAATCCCGCCCCCATGCGCCTGAATCAGTTGCCCTCGATCATCCAGCCATCGTTCTCCCGGTCGAATTACATAGTTGTCCAGATCTTTATGGTGCTGATCTTCAGCACTTATTTTTGGCGCGGTAATGATTCCTGTCATGCAGGTAGCGAACAGCAACGCCAGAACTGCCTTATGGATTTCCCATCCCGGCCCTTTTGCTCTCAACTCGTTCATGTACTATCCCTCGTATTCTGAAATGTATTAAGGCCCGTTTGATCCCCGTCAATCGGCAATCGTTGACTGAGGCAAGGAGTCACCTTGTGGAGTTCAAACCCTATGATGAGATTATGTTTCAGAAGAATGATTAACCCTCACGTCAGACCCAGCAGAGAATCTTCACATGCGCAAAGAGACGGAATACCTTTGCAAGTTATTAAAGATAAAAATATGGTAGGCACGAGGAGACTCGAACTCCTGACCTCTACCGTGTCAAGGTAGCGCTCTAACCAACTGAGCTACGCGCCTGTAACTGGAATGCGTTGCTGCCCTATCCATTTCCCAGAGAACGGTCTGAGACGAAGGATCGCTAACGCGACATCCATGATGATAACAAGAAACCATCGCTCCTACCACCTTGTTACCTGCGGGCTATTTTTCCCTGTAATCTGCATCGGATAAGAATGATTCATTGGGCGAGTCTGAAGAGTGAAGGCCTTTCGAGATACGATAATGTGTTGAACCCGGTATGTGTGAAACTGTTTGGTACGCTTCGCGAAGTAAATGCGACGTTTGTTTCTACAATAGAAAGAAGTGTTTTGAGCCTGGGGGGATTTTCGCAATCAAGATAGCATTGAAGGACTTTGGCACCATTCCGAATCTCTTAAGTCTGATGCGCATGTTGCTGCTGCCGCTCATTCTGGAATCTGTGCTGACGGGTAACGATTGGTGGGCGCTGGTTTGGCTGGTGCTGGCCGGACTCTCCGATGCGCTGGATGGCTGGCTGGCCCGGCTACTCCATCAGCAGACCCTTTTGGGCGAATATCTGGATCCGATCGTGGACAAAATTATGCTCAGCAGCCTATTTCTGGCGCTCAGCATGCGGAGGCTGGTTCCCTGGCCAGTGACTTCTATGGTCCTTACCCGCGATGTCATGATGCTGATTGCTGCCTGGATTCTCTATAACAAAAAGGGAATGAGAGACTTCCATCCAACCCTGGCGGGCAAACTAAATACAGTTATCCAAATTGTGGCGGTGCTGGCGGTGCTTTTGTCGCAAAATTATGAGAAATTTTGGATCCTGCATTCTCGGCGTTGGCTCTTTATCGGAACCCAGATAATGACCGTTGTTTCTGGCCTCAACTACGCTGTGCGCAGGCTTATGGAACTTTACAGCAGGGATACGCAAGCGGCCACCCGAAAGAGCTGATTTTTGCGGGTAACTCGCTTTATATCTACGGATTAGCGGGAGCTTAGAGCGCACTGGAACTCATCCCATTTTTCAATGGAGTCAGTCAAGGGGAGCAGCGCCTAAGCGATTGATATGCGAGCGGGCAGCATGTTACGTCGCAGCTGAGTCTCCCTCATCCTCCTCGTGCAGTTCGGCCTTCTCTTCGATGGCCATGTCTTGGAACTCTTCCGAGTCGAAAACCTCACCACATTCCAGGCATTCGACATACTCAGCGTCTGCCTGACGGGAGACGATCCGGACTTTGGGGTGGCTACAGGGGCTGCTCATTTCGTTTTTCTTGGGCCAATAATGAGAAAATGGTAGGACATTGGCCAGATTGTATCGGTCTTTTGTGACTTGTCCAATAAGAGATTGTTAGTAGATTGAACTTCTTTCCATTTCGACATGTATGGAGGGACCTAACTAGATGAGATAGGCGTCCCGGAAACATTCGTTTCTGGACTATGGCCTGAAAGCTCCCTTGAAATACGGACAGATTTGGTCGTATACTGAAGTCCGACCGAAGTAGTCGCATATTTAATCATGCTCAAGCTGACCAAAAAAGCGGATTACGGACTGATGGCCCTCAAGTATCTGGCTGAGCGGCCAGAAGCCATTGCCGTCAGCGCGAAAGATATTGCCGAGACTTACGGGATTCCGACGCAGCTTTTGGCCAAGGTTCTACAGACGCTGACCAGAAATGGCCTGCTTAAATCCCATGCCGGAATGAATGGCGGCTATTCATTGGCGCGGGACTCGCGCACCATTTCTGCTTTTGAGGTGATCGATGCAATTGATGGGCCGCTCTTTATTACGTCCTGCGTAAAGGGAACCTCCTCTTGTGAGCTGCATAACAGTTGCACCATCAAAGAGCCGCTTGCCCGCGTAAATGACACCATCTCTGGAGTGCTCAAGAGCATCAGTATTTATGACCTTGCTGACCGCGAGGCGGACCATCGCCCTTCCCCGGTGTTGGTAAATTTGGCCGTTCTTACCGGCCGAGCCGCTGGACAGTAAGGAATTTGCAGGACCGAACAGAATTCTGGAGGCAGAAAAGATGACGACTGAATTGCAGGAAGTAACGGTACCAGCCAACGTGCATTTGCCAATCTATCTTGATAACCACGCGACCACTCCTCTGGATCCGCGGGTACTCGACGCGATGATGCCTTATTTCACGGGCAAGTTTGGAAATGCGGCCAGCCGCAACCATTCCTTTGGATGGGAGGCTGAGCAGGCTGTAGAAGCAGCACGCGAGCAGATTGCAAAGCTGATTGGCGCAACCGCCAAGGAGATTATTTTCACCTCTGGCGCGACGGAGTCGAACAACCTTGCCCTCAAGGGAATTGCCGAGATGTACAAGGAACGCGGCAACCACATCATCACTCAGGTGACCGAGCACAAGGCCATTCTTGATACCTGCAAGCGTCTTGAGAAGATGGGTTATCGCGTAACTTATTTGCCAGTCAAAGCTGATGGCCTGATCGACATTGAAGACTTGAAGCGTGCCATGGATGACAAGACAATCCTGGTCAGCATCATGTTCGCGAATAACGAGATTGGCGTGATTCAGCCTATTGCTGAAATTGGCAAGCTCTGCCACGAAAAAGGCGTTATCTTCCACACCGATGCAGTCCAGGCGGTTGGCAAAATACCTGTGGATGTGATCGCGATGAATATTGATATTCTTTCGCTTTCAGCGCACAAAATTTACGGCCCCAAGGGTGTTGGCGCGCTGTACGTTCGTCGTCGCAATCCCCGTGTACAGATTGCCGCGCAGATTGATGGCGGCGGTCACGAACGTGGAATGCGGAGCGGCACACTCAATGTTCCTGGAATTGTGGGACTCGGCAAGGCCTGTGAGATTGCACAAGCGGAACTAGCAACGGAAGCTGTCCGTGAAGCTGCACTGCGGGACCGCCTGAAGGCAAAGCTCGAAGGTGCCCTGGACTACGTACACGTCAACGGCAATATGGAGCACCACCTCCCTGGCAACCTTAACGTGAGCTTTGTTTACGTTGAGGGAGAGTCACTGTTGATGGGCATCAATGACATTGCAGTATCGAGTGGTTCGGCCTGCACGTCTGCGACGCTTGAGCCTTCGTACGTGCTCAAGGCTCTGGGATTGGGCGATGATGTTGCACACAGCTCGATTCGCTTTGGCATCGGACGTTTTAATAATCAGGCGGAGATTGATTACGTAGCGGACAAGGTAATTGATGTGGTGCAGAAGCTGCGCGAACTTTCTCCTCTGTACGAAATGGTTAAGGAAGGTATCGACCTTACCAAGATTCAGTGGGCAGCGCACTAAAACAACATTGGAAAAGCGGAATCGCTTCGGCGAGATAAGTCATCCAAATAACAGCGGTAACCCCCGATTCCCCTCGGGAACAAGAAGCATCAGGAGGTCACAGAAAACCACAATGGCATACAGCGATAAGGTAATTGATCACTACAACAATCCGCGTAACGTTGGCCAGATGGACAAGAGTTCGGCTGAGGTTGGTACGGGTCTGGTGGGAGCGCCAGAGTGCGGCGACGTAATGCGTCTTCAGATCAAGGTGAACCCTCAGACCATGGTGATTGAGGAAGCCAAGTTCAAGACCTTTGGTTGTGGCTCCGCCATTGCCTCCAGTTCACTCGCAACCGAATGGGTCAAGGGTAAGACCGTGGCTGAAGCGCTCGAGATCAAGAACACGGACATCGTGAAGGAACTTGCACTTCCTCCCGTCAAGATTCACTGCTCGGTACTGGCAGAGGATGCCATTCGCGCGGCAATTGGCGATTGGAAGAAAAAGAATGGCGTGGCCGAGAGTGCTGAGCAAGCAGTAGCAGCGCACTAAGCAACCAAACGGGGGTTGCATTATGACTGAAGTCGTACAGATTGGTGGAATGCCAGAAGCACCGGCACTGCCGAAGACACAGAAGACCGGCATCGAGGTGACCGAACGCGCCGTCAAGCGCATTCGTAACGCGATGGCGAAGGAGGGCATTTCGCCCGCCGAGGGTGGCCTGCGTCTTGGAGTGCTAGGCGGCGGATGTTCGGGGCTTTCCTACAGCATTCGCTTCGATACGCAGCCACGTGAGCGGGACCGTGTGTTCACCTATGGGGACGTTCGCGTCTTTGTGGATCCAAAATCTTTCCTCTATTTGAATGGCATGATCCTGGACTATGAAGAGACGCTCATGCGGCAGGGATTCAACTTTATCAATCCTCACTCGACCAAGTCCTGCGGCTGCGGATCTTCCTTTTCCGCATAAATAGGCAGGGAAATTATGACGATGCAGGTGTTGGAAACCAAAGGCGCAGAATGCTGGGCGTGCCACTCGGCACGTACAGGCGTAAAGCTGTTGTGCGGCGAATGTGGCAAGGTGCAAGCCACTACCTCGGCAAATTACTTTGAGGTGTTTGGGCTATCCCTGCAACTTCACATTGACCTATCAAAGTTGGAGCAAGAGTTCTATAGGCTTAGCCGCCGCTTGCATCCTGACCTCTTCGCGCGCGCTTCAACGAATGAGCAGCAGTGGAGTCTTGAAAATACTTCGTTACTTAACGATGCTTATCGTACTCTCAAGGACCCGATTCGTAGAACCATGTATCTGCTCAAACTTGAGGGAGCGGAATTTGCAGAGGAAGATCGTGATCGCAGTAATCCATCGCGTGTGCCTGTTGACCTTCTGGAAGAGGCCTTTGAGTTAAACATGCAGTTGGAAGAAATGCGCATGGCGACCAAGGCTGGCGAAGATGATCCGCAGTTGCGCAGCGATTTGGAGCAGGCCCGGACACAGTTTGAAGGGCTATTAAACGAGGCCGACCAAAGGCTTGAAAAATTATGGAGCGACTGGGACAGCGCTCTTGCATCCAAACAGGACGAAGGCAAGGCGGCAGCAAAAAAAAGCATGATTGCGCTGCTTGACCGCAGACGCTACCTTCAGAATTTAGTCCGTGATGTGCGGGAAGCACTCGGTGCCTAAGACCGAACAGAGAGACAGGAGCGATGGCGGAAGAACGTGTAATCGGAATTGATTTAGGAACTACCAACTCCCTCGTCGCCTTTATGCAGGGCGATGCGCCGGTGGTGATTCCCGGCATGGATGGAGACAATCTTGTTCCGTCGGTAGTGGCGCTCGACCTGTTGCCGGGCGAGGGTGGACGACCAACATTAACGGTCGGAAATACCGCGCGCAAATCGCTTATCACTACTCCTGACCGTGCCATCTATAGCGTGAAGCGCTTGATGGGCCGCGGGCTTGAAGATGTGCAGGGCGAGCTGAAACTCTTTCCATTCCGTCTTGCGGATGACATTGGCCCAGGAGAAGTAATCCGCATTCGTCTAGGCGAAATGGAATTTACTCCACCAGAAATTTCCGCTTATATTCTTCGTCAGCTTAAGCGCAATGCAGAACGCTACTTCGGAACAGAAGTAAAAAAAGCAGTCATTACTGTGCCTGCGTACTTCAATGATGCGCAACGGCAAGCTACCAAGGACGCGGGTCGTATGGCCGGGCTTGAGGTTTTGCGGTTAGTGAATGAGCCTACCGCAGCGGCGCTCGCCTATGGGCTTGACCGTAAGAAAGAAGGTACCATCGCGGTCTACGATCTTGGTGGGGGCACCTTCGACGTTTCTATTCTCAAGCTGAAGGATGGAATCTTCGAGGTGATTGCCACCAACGGCGACACGCACCTCGGCGGCGACGACATTGATAATCTGCTGTCGGCCATTGCAATCGACGAGATTACAAATGAGCTTGGCGTTAATCTGCGTGAGCATCCTGACCTGGTGCAGCAGTTGCGAAAAAGCGTCATCGAAGCGAAGATTGCACTTTCTTCCACAGAGAGCGCGACGATTGATCTTGAACTGCCGGAGGGCAAACTTTATCAACGCGCCATTCCCCGCGATGTATTTGAAGAGTTGATTGCGTCTGTGATCGCGCGTACCAAGGGGCCATGTTTGCAGGCCATCAAGGATGCTGACGTTACGCCTGAGCAGATTGACGAAGTAGTTCTGGTCGGCGGATCAACACGTATTCCCGCGGTACGTACTTTGGTGGACCATATTTTTGCTCTTTCGGCACGCGGTAAAAAGGCGCACACAGAACTCAATCCCGACGAGGTTGTCGCGCTTGGAGCCGCAGTGCAAGCGAACATTCTGAGTGGGGGCAGCGAGGCCACGGAGAACATGCTGCTGCTCGACGTGACGCCACTTTCGCTCGGCATTGAAGCGCTTGGAGGCGTAGTTTCGAAGATAATTCAGCGCAACTCGACGATTCCAGCCTCGGCAACCGACCACTACACCACGGGCGTGGATGGGCAAACAAATGTTGCGATTCATGTGTTGCAGGGCGAACGCGAGATGGCAAAGGATTGCCGCTCACTGGCCCGCTTTGATCTGAAGGGCATTCCCCCGATGGCCGCAGGATTGCCGCGCATTGAGGTCAAGTTCCTGATTGATGCCAACGGTATTCTTCATGTTTCAGCGCGTGAGCAGCGTAGCGGAAAACAGGCTGAAATTGAAGTGAAGCCAACCTATGGGCTGACCGATGACCAGGTGGAGATGATGATTCTTGACTCCTTCGACAATGCTGAAGCTGACCTTCAGGCTCGGCAATTAGTTGAAGCCAGGGTTGAAGCTGAGACGATTCTGACCGCCGTAGAAAAGGCGCCCTCGAATCCAGCATGGAAGCTGCTTACAGCAGATGAAGTTGTGCGAATTGAATTAACGCGGCAACATCTCGCTACAGCAAAGGCAGGGGACGATCTAGCTGAGATTCACAAGGCCACCACCGAGTTAGATGAGGCCACGCGGAGATTTGCAGAGTTGATGATGGACGATGCTGTCTCTTCAGCGCTGACCGGAAGTACGATGGAAAACGCCAGCGAGAAACTCGGCGAGGAAGTTACAGCGCCGCATCCAATGGCGCCAGCCGAATTCAAATAATCAGCGCACGGAACGAGAGGAAAGTTTATGAGTGAAAACAAAAATATACCCGCCGAAAAATTGGTGCGCGTGACCTTTGAGCCGGAAGGCAAGACGGTTGAATTTGAGTTTGGCACACTGCCTTATGAGCATCATGGCAAGGCAATGTCGTTTCTTGATGTGGCTGAAAACTTTGATATCTTTCTCGACCACGCGTGTGGTGGCGTTTGTGCATGCAGTACCTGTCATGTTCGGATTAAGGAAGGCGACGCCAACCTGACCGAAGCAGATGACGATGAGTTGGATCGATTAGACATGGCCGCAGATCAGCAACTCAACTCGCGTCTTGGCTGCCAGGCAGTCATTACTAAGCCAGGCAATTACGTAGTTGAGATTCCCTCATGGAACCGCAATTACGTCTCTGAAGGCAAGCCTTCGACAATGGTTGAAAACAAGTAGCAGAATATGTAACGGGAAAAGGTACAAATACGATGCCGCGTGAAATCCATTGGACTGACTCTGAAGAGATTGGGATTCAATTACAAGAAAAATTTCCAGACATCGACCCGCTCACGGTCCGTTTTACTGACCTGCATCGCCGGGTGATGGAGTTGGAGGGTTTTGCTGATGATCCAGGGAAATCCAATGAATCACGCCTGGAAGCAATTCAAATGGCGTGGCACGAAGAGTACAAAGACGCTCAACAAAATTAGTCTGCTGCACTACTGCCAGTGGTCCGCATAGGGCGAACGATCCTTCCATCCGAAGGCGCCCTTGTAATATTCTATATCAGAGCCCTTTTCCCCGTCCAGATAAACAGAGATGATATCGAAGCGAATGGCTGGCTTATCTTTCCGATCAAGCCTGGTCAGATAGTGACGTGCCAGTCTTCGCAGTGTTTTCCGCTTGTGGCTGTCCACCGCTGCATGGGCTGGTGTTTCATTGCGTGTACTGCGGGTCTTTACTTCTACAAAACAAAGCAAAGGTTCTCCGGTTTCCGGGACTGTCCCGCGCATAATTAAATCCAGATCGCCCGGCGCTTTTGGGCTTCTCCACTGTCGCGCCACAACATAATACTTCTCTCGCATCAGGTAGTGCATGGCTTCGACTTCGCCGCGTTCGCCAGTTACTAAATGAGGAGCTTTGAAAGTCTTGCTAAAGTGTGGTGTTAGCGATTGGATAAAATGCCGGGTCTTTTCGAGAGTTATTCTCCAGGGAATGTTCATCTATCTTCTTTCAAAATCACAATATTAGTAGTGTTAGTATTTTGCTCTTAATCGAACTTAATGGCATCCTGAACGATAACAAAATGAGCGGAGCCAAGTCTGACTCCGCTCATTTTCAATTAATCGATCCGTTCTAGAGGTGGAATCTTACGCTGATTCTACTTCCTTCAGTGCTTCCTCGAGTATATCGAGCGCAACCGTTGCCTCTTCTTCCCTAAGGATGAGCGGAGGCGAAAGACGAATCGAAGTTTCTCCGCAACCGAGAATTAGCAGCCCTTTTTCAAAGGCCAGCTCAACAATACGATCGCGCAGGGCTGGTGCAGGCTCACGCGTCTCGCGATTGGCTACTATCTCAATACCGATCATCAGTCCGCGTCCGCGAACTTCGCCAACAAGCCGATGCTTTGCAGGCCAGGTGTGCAGCCTCTTAAGCATGGCATTGCCAACCTTCTCTGCATTGGACATACCTTCGCGCTCCAGTACATCGAGCGTGGCATGCGCGGCAGCAATCGCAACCGGATTCCCCCCGAAGGTGGAGGCATGGGAGCCAGGCTTCCAGTCCATAATTTCTGCGCGTGTCTGGCATACGCCGAGGGGCATGCCGGAGGCAATTCCCTTTGCCATGCAGACGATATCCGGCTGGACGCCCGAGTGCTCAACCGCCCACCATTTGCCAGTGCGCCCTACGCCAGACTGAATCTCATCCACAACCAGCAGGATGCCGTGACGATCACAGATGGCCCGCAGCTCCTGCATAAAGTTGTTCGGAGCGACGACGTATCCACCCTCACCCTGAATCGGCTCAACAAAAATTGCGGCCACTTCTTCCGCAGCTACAACCGTTTTGAAGAGTCTGTCCTCGATGTAGCGAGCGCAACCGAGTGCAAAGAGTTCCTGTGCTTCCTCGTTACCAGTACAGCCGCGATAGGCGTACGGATAACGAATATGTGTTACGCCAGGCACGAGCGGAGCAAAGCGGCGGCGCTGCTGTGGCTTGGAGCCTGTCAGCGAAAGCGCGCCCATTGTGCGTCCATGGAAGGCCCCGAAGAAGGAGATAAAGTGCTGCCGTTTGGTGTGGTAGCGGGCAATCTTGAGTGCGCATTCCACTGCTTCTGCGCCGGAATTTCCATAGTAGTAGCGGTGTGGGCCAGGCATTGGCGCAATCGTGGAGAGCCGCTCTGATAGAGAAACAAGGTGCTCGTAGTAAAAGTCTGTGCCTGACATATGAATCAGTTCGGCAGCTTGTTCCTGAATGGCTTTGACCACTTCGGGATGACAGTGCCCGGTAGAGGTCACGGCGATGCCGGCAGCAAAGTCGAGAAAAACATTGCCATCCACGTCTTCAACGCGGATGCCGCGGCCACGCTTGGCAACCATGGGATAGGAGCGGGTGTAGCTGGGCGAAATCAGGAGGTCATCGCGTTCGATGATCGCTTTTGCCTTTGGGCCGGGCAGCGCACATACAAGCTTTGGTCCGAATTGTGCGTGTAGATTTACGTTGGTCGCAAGAGTTGCAGACATATCATCTCCTAAGTACCGCGAGTGGAGGGCGGCAAGCGGGTAAACCGCTGGTGTTTGTACATTCCTGATAAAGGTCGCGACGGACTTTGTCGCGCTATTGAATAGAGAGTAGCTTCGGCACGCTGGGGATTTAGTCGGTGCCGAAGAGACTAGGTCGTGTACGAGAGGGCAGGACACGAAAGTGGCGGCGCGGGGCAATCACGCGGGCACGCAGGCTGGACCAGTGCTTACGCGCTGGCAACATTGCGAATCCCTCATGATTAGCGGCACTCTTCATCTAAATTGTTCCTTGCAGCCGAGGATAGCACGGAGCTATAGCAAGCTGGAAGAAAAAGCTGAAAACGCTATGGGTTGAGCATCCGTTACCATAAAGTATGCCTGCTGTTCCGCAAACTGCTCCAACCGCTGCCAAAGAACGGCTTGCCGTGGTGTTTGCGTTTGCCTGTGTATATATCTTTTGGGGATCCACCTACCTTGCTATCCGTATTGGTGCCAGCGAGTTGCCCGCCTTCTTCCTGGCAGGAACGCGTTTCCTGATTGCTGGTCCTCTGATGCTGCTTTTCTGCTGGCTGCGCGGCATGCGCCTAGTTGGTTCCTTGCGTTCGATGCTCTGGACCGTTGCTCTCGGGGTGCTGCTGCTGACAGCCGGTAATGTTGGCCTTGTCTACGGCGAGAAGTACCTGGCGAGTGGACTTGCGTCCCTTTTGATTGCCATCGTTCCGGTCTACATTGCGCTGTTGGAATTGTTCCTGCCCGGAGGGGAATCTCTTCCCAGACGTGGATGGCTGGGTTTGTTCTTCGGATTTATAGGGCTGGGAGCTTTGCTATGGCCCAGCGTGCATGAAGGGTTTAAAGGCGACCGCACGCGTTTGATTGCAGCTGCGGTGTTACTGCTCGGCGCGCTCGGCTGGAGCGTCGGTTCCATTGCATCGCGCCGATTGCACCTGCCTCTGAATCCATTTGTCGCGGCTGGATGGCAAATGGTTTTTGCGGGCATTGTGAATAGTTTTATTGCTTTTGCGTACGGCCAGTATGCACATATACACATCACTTCAAGCGGGGTTGGAGCACTGGTTTATCTCATTACCGGCGGATCTTTCCTGGGCTACACGGGCTATATCTATCTACTGGAGCATGTGCCGGTGGCCAAGGTTGCGACCTACGCATACGTGAACCCATTGGTGGCTGTTCTGTTGGGCGCGGTAGTGCTTGGAGAGCGACTGGAAGTGACTGAGTACATCGGAATGGCGATAGTTGTGCTGGCCGTTTTTCTGATTACGACCGCAAAAATTGATTCCGCTTCGGAACATAAAATCGTTCCCAAAAGCCTTGGGCAAATGCCTGTGGAATAAGTGCAGGAAGTGTTGCTATTTCCTCTTCCAACTCACGCCATCCTTTGAGTCTTCAATAAGGATATTCTTGTCGGCGAGTTCCTTGCGAATCTCGTCGGCGCGTGCAAAGTTGCGGGACTTGCGGGCCTGATTACGCTCGGCGATCAGTGTATCAATCTGCTCCTCAGTGAGGGATAACTGGGCCACTAACTCCTCAGAGGCCTGGGTCATGCGGCCTTCGGTCTCAGCCCATGCCAATGCTTCGCGCGTAATCTCTTCGTCGTTGTCGACGAGCACCGCAAAGACCGCATCAAATCGTTCCAAAAGCGCAAGAATGCGTTCCCTGTTGCCTGCAAACATCTTCCCCTGGTCCACTGCAATATTGCCAGCGCGGACCATCTCAAAGATGGCAGCCCGAGCTTCAGCCGTGTTCAGGTCGTCACTCAGTGCGCCATCATAGTCTGTGGTGGATTTCGCAATCACTGCATCCAGAGCAGAATTTTCGCCTGCGGGAAAACTGTTCTTTGAAACGCGATCATGAAAAACGCGCAGACGCTCAATGGAATGCGTAGCCTCTGCCAATCCATCCATAGTGAAGTTCAACTGATGGCGATAGGGAACGGAGAGCAGCAACATGCGTATGGCTGAAGCACGATGGCCTTTAAGCAACAGGTCCCGCAGCGTATAGAAGTTGCCGTCGGACTTTGACATCTTGCGTCCGTCCACCAGCAGGAATCGTACGTGCATCCAGTGGTGCGCAAAAATCTGGTGCGTGACACTCTCTGATTGCGCAATCTCATTCTCGTGATGCGGGAACATCAGGTCCTCGCCGCCAGCGTGCAGGTCAAAGCTTGGTCCAAGATACTTCATCGCCATGGCGGAACACTCAATGTGCCAACCCGGACGTCCCGTGCCAATCGTCGTCTCCCAGGAGTGTTCGCCGGGTTTGGCTGCTTTCCAGAGAGCAAAATCACTACCGGAATTTTTGTTGTACTCGTCGACATCAACGCGCGCACCACTCTCGATTCCGTCCAGATCCTTCTTTGAAAGTTTGCCATACTCCGGGAAAGCGGCGATGCGGAAGTACCAGCTTCCATCCTCAGCCTGATAAGCTGCGTCGTTGGCAGCCAATTGCTCAACCAGATTCACCATCTCGGGAATATTCTCAGTCGCGCGACTAATGATTTCCGGTTGCTCGACGTGCAGCCATTCCAGGTCTTCAAAGAAGGCCTTCTCGAAGCGCGGAGTGTACTCGCCGATGGGCAGACCGGCGGCGGCGGCATTGCGGATAATCTTGTCATCAACATCCGTAATATTCAGGACGTGGCGGGTTATGATTCCACGCTGGTGCAGCACGCGCCGCAGTACATCCACATGGACAAAAGTGCGGAAGTTGCCGATATGGCCGTAATCGTAAACAGTCGGTCCGCAGGCATACATTCGGAAGGTTGTGCCATCGCTGGGCGCGAGCGGTTCAAGCGTGCTGGTCAGTGTGTTGTAAAGATTAATCGTCATAGGGTCTGGCGCAGGCCGTTCTCCGGGATTTGTGCCCCGGCCATTTGCGATTTTATCAGTGACCGAGCGCCAGCGCAGGATCGGCGGTAAGGTCTGCTGGTGCAAACTCTCCTGCGGCATAGCGTGGCCAGGCTGCCGCCGCAATCATGGCTGCATTATCCGTGGACAGCGCCAGTGTAGGAAAGGCAATGGTCAGACCATGTTCGGCTGCTTCTGCGGTCATGCGTACGCGCAATTCGCGGTTAGCAGCCACTCCGCCAGAAACAATCAGGCTAGCTGCGTCGTAGGCCTCGACGGCCATAAAACTGCGCCGCAAAAGGTCTCCAACCACCGCATGTTGGAAGCTGGCAATCAATCCCAGTGTTTCCTTGTTGCAGAGTGCGAGAGCATCCGCTGTTTTTGGTGACGGAATCTGCGATAGTGCCAACCGGCGTGCTGCGATTGAATCCTTCAGGCCATGCGTTTCAACGTAGCGAAGGACGGCCGTCTTGATGCCGCTGAAGGAAAATAAAAGCCGCCGGTCTTCGACAGCATTTACGCCGCGAGAGGAAGGCCGTGTACGCCCCTGGAGATGAACCTTGTCCTTGATCTGCGAAAAGCTGAAGGGTACGGCATGAGGATCACCATGCACGGCCAACGCATCAATCCACGGCCCGCCGGGATAACCGAGGCCGAGCAGCTTGGCTACCTTGTCAAAGGCCTCTCCTGCCGCGTCATCGAGCGTGCGTCCAACGCAGCGGTAGTGCCAGCTTGCTTCCTGTTGGCCAACTTGTTCAGACGCTGCTGCAATATCGACCACGGCGGGAGTTTCGGCACACCGTTGCCACTTTGCGAGGTAAAGATGAGTGTGCCCCCCACTGACAACCAACGCCAAAGCAGGCAGGGGAAGCCCCTCTTCGCCACGCTGGCGCTGCTCCAGCAGTGCAGCGTGAATGTGCCCTTCCAGATGATTGACCGCAACCAATGGCTTGCCCAGGGCGTAGCTAAGGGCCTTGGCATAGCTGATGCCCACCAGCAGTGCTCCGGCCAATCCCGGGCCGCTGGTTACGGCAATTGCATCCATGTCCTGCAAGGTGCATCCGGCCTGCTCCATCGCAGTACGGACCACCGGCACAATATTCCGCAGGTGTTCGCGAGAGGCCAGCTCTGGCACCACGCCACCATAGGGGGAATGCGTCGTAATCTGCGAGGCCACCACGTTTGACAGCACCCGCGCTCCGCGTTCAACCACTGCAGCGCTGGTCTCGTCGCAACTGCTCTCAATTCCGAGAATCAGTCCCGACCCAGCGCTCTGCTTATCGGATTCAATCCCATGCTGCATCCTTCTATAGTAAAGGGGAAGAGAATGGACCCCCTACAACAACCCGAACTGGTTGCTGCCCGCCGCATCCTGGCCCGGCTTGCGGCCAATGGCCACATGGCTTATCTGGCTGGTGGTGCAGTGCGCGATTTGCTGCTCGGCCTAAGCCCGAAGGATTGCGACATTGCCACCAGCGCCACGCCCCAGCACGTTCTCGCCCTCTTTGAGCGAACCTTTGCTGTAGGTGCGCACTTTGGCGTGGTACTGGTTGTGGAAGAGGTTGAGGGCCAGGAGATTGTGACTGAGGTCGCCACCTTCCGCAACGACGGAGCCTATTCTGATGGGCGCCATCCCGATGCCGTTCGCTACAGTTCCATTCCTGCAGAGGATGTGGAGCGTCGCGACTTCACCATCAATGGTCTCTTGCTTGATCTGCTGCAACTCCCCGCAAAGGCCACGGTCTCAGTAGAACAACTTCGTTCGGTTACACTCGATTTTTGTGGCGGCATTGCAGATCTTGACTCCGGCATTGTGCGCGCCATTGGGGACCCACTTCGTCGATTTGAGGAAGACAAGCTGCGGATGCTTCGCTCCGTGCGTTTTGCTTCGCGTTTGAATTACGCAATCGATCCCGCCACTTTCACAGCGATTCATGGAATGGTGTTCTCCATCGCAGTCGTCAGCCAGGAGCGTGTGAGGGACGAACTGACGCGGATGTTAACGGAGGGCCATGCTCGCAGGGCTTTTGAACTGCTGGACGAGACATGTCTACTGGCGGCTGTGCTGCCGGAGATTTCACGGCTCAAAGGCGTCGAGCAACCTCCGCAATTCCATCCAGAGGGGGACGTATGGCTGCACACCCTTATGCTTCTTGAGCAGCTTGAAGCTGGCTGCTCGGATACTCTGGCCTGGGGTGCCTTGCTGCATGATGTTGGTAAGCCTGCCACCTTTCGTCGTGCGCCCGATCGAATTCGTTTTGATGGCCATGTCGAGATTGGGGTAAAAATAGCAGCAGAAATCACCCACCGCCTGCGTTTCTCCAGCGAGGACTCAGCACAGATTGCGGCGCTGGTCGAAAACCACATGCGCTTTTCTGATGTGCAGCGGATGAAGCAGTCCACGCTCAAGCGTTTTTTTCGTACGCGTAGTTTTGACGAGCATCTTGCGCTCCACAGAATGGATTGTCTCGCCAGCAGTGGCAAACTAGCCAACTGGGAATATGCGCGAGAGCAGTTTGCCATGTTGTCCTCGGAAGTGATTCGCCCTAAGCTGCTGGTGGATGGCCGGGTTCTGCTGGAGGTTGGATACCAGCCTGGCCCAGGTTTTCGATTGATGTTGCAAGTCGCCGAAGATGCTCAGTTGGAAGGAACCATCACCACAACCGCTGAAGGGCTGAGCCTGATTCGCAAGCAATTCGGCCCACCGATCAATTAGGTGAACCCCTGAATCAGGATGAAGAAGCACTTTCTAGATGGGCCGATTTCAAGTTACAATCAAGATATTGCCTGACATCTCCTGTCGGGATCAGTCGGGGCGTAGCGCAGCCTGGTAGCGCATCTGCTTTGGGAGCAGAGGGTCGGGAGTTCGAATCTCTCCGCCCCGACCATTGAAAACAAAAGAGAAGAATGCGATTTCGTCCCTGCGAAATCGTCATTTTCACCTCATCTGGTGTCGATTTTGTGGGCGGGGAAGAACAACGCCGACCACTAGGTCGGCTTTCCCATTCCTAAACACGCGAAGGCAACGCCTTCGCGCCGCACCGCAAAATCCCGCCAGCATCGGTTCCTGTGCCTCGCCAAAACTCTACGGGTACAGATTTAGTCGGATTTATGACTCTGGCGCGTGACTGGCTAGTTGAATCAAAATGTATATACGCTGCTGATATTTTTTATATTTCAGAGAGTAATAACACTCAAGGAGGGGATCAGTTTGAAATGTCGTACATTCGCAGTCAAAACAGAAAATCTGCACTGATGTAGTTTTGGCGAGATGCAGGACATACTAATGGTCAACCTGACTTAACACTCACCGATGGTTGATTTTTATCCTGAACTGGCGAACATGGGATCGGTAATATGGGCTGTTTCTTCGCCAACTCCCCGAAAATTGAATCCACCCCGTCAACTCGTCATTCTTCTTGACTTGCAACCACTTCAGCGGCAGGCGCGGGCAATAAGGGTTCGTCTCAACGGACTCCCAGATCACTTCGCGATGCACCAAGGTGAAGGGTCCCCAAGGATGCGGCGCATCATAGATCATGAGTTCCGACCCATCATCCGACGAGAAGTCCTTTTTCAGCCTCCATGTCAGCAGAACATATCGCTTAATTGGAGCGATGTAAACCATGTCTGGCAGGCTGATGCTGCGATCGTCATTAAGCACGGAGAGCGCCTTTTGCATGTCTCCTGTCCAGAGCGGATGGTCCAAATCTTTCAGATTTGAAATCCACTCCCAGGCACTCCGGTCCTGAATTCGATCGGAAGGAACCCTGCCTACGCGCAGCATACTGCCGTTATCCCACTGATCGGTCGAAATGGCATAAACATACTTGTCGGGAGCACCAGCGTTATCTTTCCCGGTGTTCACGAAGGCGGGGCCTCCAAAGATGGCTCCTGGGAACATTGGCTCTTTAATCTCCCCAATTTCCGGAGTCCAGGTTTTTCCATGATCCCGTGACGAGACGATGGTCGCGTCAGCCCCATTCTGGCTCGTGCCATGTTCGGGCGGCTTCTTCCCGAGGAGGTTCTGAAAGGCTAAGTAGAGAACCCCGTTTACGCTGATCATTCCTGAGGGCTTCGGCCCACCACCACCCTCTCCAACATAACCAGGCATGAAGTTGACGCGGCTGATTTTGTACCGGGGTGGCATTCCTGAAAACTTCTCGAGATCGAGGCCGGAGTTCTTGGGCGGATTGCCCCAGCCCGGATCCCCCGCTGACGCGTAGATTTCGTTGTCGTCAGCCCACGTCATAGGGAACGTATCTCCGGTCACTCCTGGTCCTATCTTTTCGAAATAGGGGTTTGTGGGACCGATTTCCTCAAGATCATCTCCTGGGCCTGGGGGCGGATAGGAAATCTGGGTTCCGATCCATTGGAAGCCGACAAGAACCCGGCTGGGCTCGATTTGGGGGTGCGAAGGCGATGTAGATTCACGCTCTTCCAAGCTTTGTTGGCACAAAGCCAACGCGCTGATACTCAACCCAAACACAGCAAATGCCCCAATCCGGAGTGAGAATACTAACAATTTTCGCAACGTTTCGATTTCGGATCGCCTAATGTTCACAATGTCCTCAGCCCTCATCTTATGATGGATTACCGTTCTAAAACAATTCGGGACAATTCCGTACATTTACAGTCAAAATAGAAAACCTGCACCGATGGAATTTTGCGAGTAGCAGATCATTATTTCTCATCATAGGGTTTGAACGCCACGAGCTTACTTCCAAGTGCAGTCTCGCCATAGGTCTCAGTGAGTACAACGGCTTCAAAATAGCGGCAGTGCCCGTGCGCAGTCTGTGCCTTCTCTAACTCTTTCAGGCTGGGTTCCGATAGAAGATAATCAACGAGAGCTGGAGCAAAATCAGTCACTACAAGCAAAATGTGTGTACCTCTAGCTTCTCCTGGAAGAAGTGCAATAATGCTTGGCGAGAGACTTCGAGAGGGCGACTGCCGCACGGCTTCAAACCTGTCCGGCGCACCTGGAGCAGGCCGTCGATCCACCACCTTATACTGCTGTGCATCCTCTTGATCCAGATCTAGTCGAAAACTTAAACGATCAAGGTAATTCTGAAAAGGGACCGAAAATGTCGAAGAATTGCCTATCGTAATCAGATTATTATCCCAGTCGAGAGCGGAGGCTGGAAATTCTGCTGTGCTCTTCAAGACGATCTGTGTTCCTGTAGGATCAAGAAAACGTTCGAGTCGCCAGGAAGCGGAAACATCCATCGAGTTAGAATAATACTGTGCAACAATCGGCGTGCCGTAGCGCTTCTGTATCGGGGCCAGAGATTCAGAACTCGATACTTTTGATAAGTCGCTGATTTTCCAGTCCCTGGCTACTAAATGGTGAGGCCACAAGAAGAAAATAGGAGCTGGAAAGATAATCGCAGTGCGCTTTCCATTGCCTATAAATTGCTGCCAAAAGGCTGGAAGCGGGCTTTGCTGGTTTCGCGCCTCCTTTTGCTGTGTGCGTTGCCGCATCCAGGGCATCCAACCATTGGTGGTGAGAAGCACCAAAAAAATCGTGCTAAGAACAGGTAATATCCACAGGTTTCGCCTGCTGGGTTGGGGTTGAGAGCTAACCATCTCTACATCAGGGAAGAGAGATTGATTCTCCTCGGCTTTACCTTGTAATTCAACATTGATCAACTGGATCTGATGTGTTCCAAAGGGAATCACAAGTCGGGTGGAGAGGCGAGAGCCTTCGGCATCATAAAACTTCTTGAGTCGCTCTCTAAGACGGGAAGTCTGGACACGAACCGCAGAGTCGAGATGGGATTCAAAATCGCGTTTCCGGCCCAATGCCTCAGTAGCAATTTGATATTCGGAAAGATCTTCCTTTTTGTGTTCCCACAAATAAGAAAGCAGAGCTTTTAGAGCCGGAGATTTTTCGAAGGTTCGGCTTGCAAGAACCTGCTCCACTCCACGAAAGGCATCTGCAGGGGTCTCAGGCTCGGGCGGTTTGGCTTCAGTGATTGGTGGGTTGCTTGGCATTACGCAAAAGTGTATTCAGCCATCCATGCTTTGGCAAATTGGTTTGTACCACTATTGGCGAATCAAGAGGTTAAGAGGTTTTTTAGGCTGGTGAATGGGATGTATTGAACTGGAAATTTCCGATTATCTACAGGGAGCAGCAGACGATTCAATAGTGATTGGCAGATTATTTCTCCGCCTTTGGAGGGAAGATAGTCATATGTTGTTGTAAACAATAGGTAACATCGCGACATACTAGTGGTTACTATACAGATTTTGCAATCGCAGAGAATATCGCATCCAGAAACAGCCAAGTAACAACTGTCTGTGCAGTTTGAGCGGAGATCTCTGGCGTCATCAGATTTCTTGTGCCAGAAATCATGAATATAGGCCTTGCTGTGAACGATCCGTAGCCGCAAGGTGGCTTAGAAAGCAGTTCAACCATGATTCGATGGAGAAACATTATGACCAAGCAACTAATGAAGATTTTTCTGGTACTTGTGGCCCTGATGGCGATTCCGGCCTGGGCACAATACCCTGCGACAGATGCGTTCAGCGGAACGGGCGCTTTGTCTTCGAGTTGGACTAACACGTCCGGGTCAGGCTATGTTGCACTGGTGAAGGCCAGTGGTAAAGCCGTACCGTCCACTTCTGGAAGTCAGGGCTTGGCTTCCTATACGGGTGTTACGTTCACCGCCAACCAGTACTCCCAGGCTGTGTTTGTAGCGCATACCAGTTCAGGCAGTAACACTGGTCCATGTGTTCACATGAGTACATCCGGCAACGGCTATTGCTATTTAGCCGACGATGGATTGATTTATGAGTTGACGGGGGGCGCTGGCGTCGCCAATTTGACGAATCTTTGTCCAGTTCCTGCAAGTGGAGACACGATCCAGCTTTCTATTTCTGGAACGACCCTTACCTGTACGGATGTAACCACAGGCGTCCATGCGTCTGCGACAGATTCGACGTATACAACTGGCAATCCAGGCATGCTGGTAAGTCAGCTCACTTCCACCCTTTATGCCCTTTCATCCTTCCAGGCTGATTGCGTACCGACGTGTGCAACAACCACAGTAGCCACCCCGACATTTAGCCCAGTAGCGGGAACCTATACTTCGGCGCAAACGGTAACCATCAGTGACGCCACCACTGGCGCGACTATCCACTATACGACCGATGGATCTACTCCCACGGGGACTTCAACTACCTATTCCACTCCCATAGCTGTTTCCGTCACTGAGACGGTCAAGGCAATTGGCATTAAGACAGGCGATACCAATAGCGCTATTGGATCAGCGGCCTATACCATTACCAGCGTTTATCCAGTGACGGACGCATTCAGCGGTACTGGCGCGCTGTCAGCCAGTTGGACCAACACGACCGCGTCAGGCTATGTTGCAGCAGCGAAGGCCAGCGGCAAGGTGGTCCCGTCGGTTTCCGGATCTCATAGTCTGGCGTCCTATACGGGAGTTACGTTCACTGCCAACCAATATTCCCAGGTTGTGTTTGAGACAACTTCTACAAGCGGCGGCAACACCGGCCCATGCGTTCGTATGAGCGCGTCGGGCAATGGCTATTGCTGGCTGGCTGACGCCGGAGTGGTTTATATGCTGACCGGGGGCGGTGGCACCGGCAGTATCGGAGCTAGTTGTCCAGTTCCTGCAAATGGGGACACCATTCAACTTTCTGTCACGGGAACGACCTTTACCTGTACGGATGTAACCACAGGTTCTCATGCATCCGGGCCGAATTCGACCTATGCTACTGGCAATCCAGGATTTCTGGTAGATCAAAGTATATCTACTGTTAGTGCTCTGGCATCGTTCCAGGCGGATTGCGTACCCACGTGCGCGACCGGTGGCGGAACGGTAGCTACACCTACCTTCAGTCCTGTAGCCGGGACCTATACTTCGGCGCAATCGGTTGCCATCAGCGACTCAACCTCTGGTGCGACCCTCCACTACACGACGGACGGGTCAACGCCGACGGCGAGTTCGACGACCTACTCCACCCCTGTTACAGTTTCTGTCAGCGAGACGGTGAAGGCGATTGGTATTAAGACTGGCCTTACCAACAGCGCGGTGGGATCGGCGACCCGCTCCAGGTGCTCCGGACAAGTTTGAACCCGTGAAGGAGTCATCCACGCGAAGCCTCTCCCCAAGCATTGTTGCACTTCTTCCAGGGGGAGTTAAAGGTACGCATATTTTGCTTGTAGTTACTGCTTTTGCTCCAGCTCTCGTTGATTATCTTCTATCTGAACCGGGCCAGAAAGAGTTAGAGAAAGCATGGGCTGCGCACGGACACTGCAGCTATTTTGAAGCCGTTATACTCACTGAGACCAATGGCCACTTTGAACTTGGGAGTAAGCTAGCGGAGTTCAAGCCCTATGATGAGAAATTATGATCTGTGTCTCCCCAAAACTACATCGGTGTAGATTTTCTATTTTGATTCTAAAGATACGGAGTTTCAAACTGATCCTCCCTGACTGTTGTTACCGAAGACCGGACGCATCTAGATTTGAAAAACGAACTCCGGCAGGTCGTGATTCAGAGAAGAATTCCGATGCTGACAGCCGGGTCATCGCTATGCCGAGGCTCGGCGGACTGCATCACCGCTACAATCTGGCTGCCTGAGATTTTTCGTTGTACTTGCTAACTAAGATCATTGAATCAGTCAGGGACAGCGGTGTGTCTGCTGATGCTATTTTCTTCCTCAAAAGCTCTTCAATGCTTCCACTGCTCTGGCTTGGCACTCCTACGACCCGAAAACTACATCGAAATTCCCTCGATTAAAGACAAGAATTCACCAAAATCTGATCCCGATGGAGTTTTGGCGAGGAACAACTTTTTCTCCACCGAACGCGTCAGCGCCACCTAGCAGTAATACGCTGGGTGGCGCTGGCACTTTCAGTTGTTGAGCCTTACTTACTCAATCGCTCCAATGCTTGGAGGATTGGGTCGTGGCTTACGGACATGTTGCGGTCGTCTCGCACGCTCCGATCGTTGGCGGGTTCGCACGCGTTGTGCCCTTGTAGTCGGTCGTAAGCCCTGTGATGGCCACACCATGCCCTACTACGGAGCTCGTCCCACTTGCTGGGTTCACCTCTCCATAGCCGTAGATGTGGTAGGTCATGTCAGACAGTTGCGGCGACGTGCAAAGTGCCGCCGATTCTCCAGCAGCAGGACAAGTCCAGCCGCTTCGGTAGCCGAAGTAAGAGTTATTCGTCCAGCTTGCTCCCGGGTTTGTGAGCATATTCAGGTCAGTGGAGCTGTAGATTGGAGTTGGGTTCTCGCCATTTCCAGTGTTGAAAAACCCTACGAAGACATTGTTGTTGTACTTCAGAGTATTCGTCGAACCGGTATCTCCCGTTGCATATTCCACCTCAAGCCCAATCAGGCCGTCAGAGAAGAGCGTATTGTCCTGATAGGTTGCCGGATCACCGGGAGTGACATTGATAGCCACAGCCGTATCCCCGGCGCGGCAGAAGTTGCTCAAAAGAGAGTTGTATCCAGAAGGCGTACCAGGAATCGCCTGTCCCATCGCATTGCAGTTGCCCACGATCACGCTATTCTGAATGGTCGCGGTTGCGCCGCCTACTTTGAGTTGCTGTCCCATGTTGCCGAAGGCTAGAACTCTCGTGTCAGTCATGGTAGAACCGGGGCCACTGATATGCAATGCATCCAGGCCGTCCTGTGTGTTGTAGCTGACTATACCCTGGTCGAAGTGCACCTGCCAGCCGGGAGCGGGGCTTGCGAGAGTAGCTGTGCCGAAACCGTCGCCATAGCCGCCGGAGCTTTGGTCAGTACACTTGACGTAGGGCAGAGTATGAACAATCGGATACTCCTCGGCGCATCCATTCCAACTGATGTTGAAATTCTGCACCAGGAGCGACCCTACACCGGTTGTACCATTGTCTGTATTCCAGCCAGAGGAAGCGTTGCCGTAGATATCAAGGTTAGTAAGGGTAACGTTGCCCCCCGTTGGTCCCGCTAAACCCGATGAAACTAAGCCGTGGGCGCGAAGATTGTTAACTGTGATGTCGTGCGAAGTATTACTGAATCCCAGACCAGTCTGAGCAAAGTCCTGCCCAGTGCAGTCCCCCGAAATATAGTTCGTGCAGGATGCGAAGTCGGTAAGATCCAGACAAGCGACATCGATATACGATCCGCCGCTAAGCGACAGTACGAATCCGGCAGCCTGTCCACCATGGAGTTGCGTACGCGCAGTTTGTGCGGAACATGCGGCGTAGTTACCACCATAAAGCTTGGTGTGGGCTCCAGCAGTACCTGAGGGTGGTGTCGGCATTCCAGAAGCGGGGGCATTTCCTGCGATGCACCAGGCTACGTTCGATCCAACGTCGCAGCCAATCCGGTAGCTTACCCCATCCGCAATGGAGCCACGGATGATGTAGGTATCTCCGCCCACGCCGACAAAGCCATAACCGGGGAAGGTTGAGCCATCGGTGTAGGAGCCGTCCTGGTAGAGCATCCGCGCGTCGTTAAAGGCGCAATTTTGGTTGACTCCGCTGCCGGGATATGCCACGTCTGCCATGCCGTTGCATTGCCCAGTAGTGACATTGGTTGAATATCTGGTCCCGCCGTCAGGCCGTACATACCAGGTATGTGCTGTCCCGCCGATGGTGTAAATCGCCGAGCCAATCGCGCTGTTGGTCATCCCCGTCTTAACAGCAAGCGCTTCGACCGTCTCGCTCACCGAAACTGTGATGGGGCTGGAGTAGAGGGTCGAACCCGTGGTCGGAGTTGTCCCGTTCGTCGTGTAATAGATCGTC